>WBZL01000131.1_pt2 | contig 60071 bp, 64 predicted proteins | sample 5204291 | NCBI WGS metagenome assembly WBZL01 (sample SAMN12344345, study PRJNA552823) | activated sludge metagenome | biome: Activated sludge suspended growth; feature: Nitrification reactor; material: Wastewater; isolation source: activated sludge from nitrification reactor of wastewater... | reverse complement strand
ATCATGAGCTTCCGCACGATCGGGTTCTCGCAGAACTCCTTGCCGATGGCCGAGGACTTGGTCGATGTGACGACGGAGAAGAGGCCCGCCGGCACACCCGCGCGTTCGGCCAGAAGCGCCATGGCGAGCGCGGAGAGCGGCGTCTCGGCCGCGGGGCGCGCGACAAAGCCACAGCCGACAGCGAGCGCCGGGGCGACCTTGCGCGCGATCATCGCATTCGGGAAGTTCCAGGGCGTGATCGAGGCCGCGACGCCGATCGGCTGCTTGATCACCGTGATCCGCTTGTCGCGCTGATGGCCCGGGATCGTCTCGCCGTAGATGCGCTTCGCTTCCTCGGAGAACCACTCGACGAAGGAGGCGCCGTAGAGCACCTCTCCCCTGGCCTCGGCGAGCGGCTTGCCCATCTCGGCCGTCAGGATCGCGCCGAGGTCGTCGGCGTTCTCGACCATCAGGTCATACCACTTGCGCAGGACCGCCGCGCGTTCCTTGCCGGTACGCGCCGCCCATTCGTGGCGCGCCTTGTCGGCCGCCTCGATGGCACGCGCCGTCTCTGCCCGGCCGAGGTCGGGCACGGTGCAGATGACGTCGCCGCGTGCGGGGTTGGTCACCGGGAAGGTCGCGCCATCGTCGGCGTTCACCCATTGCCCGGCCACATAGGCCTGCGTTACCAGAAGCGACGGGTCCTTCAGCCGGGACCTCAGGTCTGTGACGGAATCGAGCATGGGAACCCCCTCGTGTTTCATAATTTGATCAAATGCCCGAAGCGCGACTCGTTGTCCAGCCGGGCGGCTGACCGGGATTGCTTGCATGAGATATGACGATGCCTATCAGAATGCAAAATACATTCCGGGCGGCGACACCTTTCCGCCGCGCTGGGAGCGGGCCTCGGCGACGTTCCGCGACGCGCTCGGGGCGCGGGCGAGGCCGGGCCTGCGCTACGGGGCGGATGAAAATGCGTGGTTCGACCTCTTCCTGCCTGAGGCGGAACCCGAAGGATTGGTGATCTTCATCCACGGCGGCTACTGGCTCCGCTTCGGTCCGCGGGATTTCTCGCACCTCGCGGCGGGTGCCCTCGCCCGGGGTCGCGCTGTGGCGATGCCTGCCTACACGCTCGCGCCCGCAGCCCGGATCGGCGCGATGACGCGCCAGATCGCGGCAGCGATCGCCGCCGCGGCCGAGGCGGTGGCAGGCCCCATCGTCGTCACCGGCCATTCCGCCGGCGGTCACCTCGCCGCGCGGATGGCCTGCGCCGATATCTCCCTGCCGGACGAGGTCCCGGCCCGCTTCGCGCGGGTGGTGCCGATCTCGCCCATCGGGGACCTCCGGCCGCTCCGCGAGACGGCGATGAGTGCCGACCTCCGGCTCGACGCCGACGAGGCGCTGGCCGAAAGCCCGGCGCTCCTGCCCCTTCGGCCTCGCGTTCCCGTCCACGTCTGGGTCGGCGGGGCCGAGCGGCCGGCCTTCCTCGACCAGGCGCGGCGGCTTGGCAATGCCTGGGCCTGCCCGGTCACGGTGGAGGCGGGCCGGCACCACTTCGACGTTATCGAAGGGCTGGAGCAGGCGGAGAGCCCGCTGATGCGCGCGCTCCTGGACTGACCTTCAGGCGAGACTGCCGAGGGGGATGAACTCGGGACTGTGCGGCCCGAGCGCCGCGCCGGTCCAGTCGCCCAGCCACCGCTCCACCCGGAGCCCCGCCGCGGCGATCGCGCGCTCGATCTCTGCGAGCGGCGGAAAGGCGATGCGCGAGGTTGCTGCGGAGTGCCGGCCATCGGCGTCGACCCGGTAATGCGTCTCGTAGGTGACGATCCCGCTCGCCGGATCCCGGGCGACATCGTTCCAGGCGCAGACCGGGCCGAGGAGGGGGTCGACAAACCGCCGCCGCGAGGCATCCGGCCGCCATTCCTTCCACTCCTGCCGCTCCGGGTTGCGGCTGTCGAAGACGAAGCGGCCGCCGGGGGCGAGGTGGGCGGCGATGGCGAGAAGGCAGGCGGCGCGGTCCAAGGGCGAAAGCAGGGTCTGGAATGCGTGGCCCGTCATCACGATCAGGCCGAACCGTTCCCCGAGGCGAAGACCGCGGGCATCGCCCTCGACCCAGTGCACCCGTTCCGCCCCCGGCTTGATGCGGGCGAGGTCCAGCATCGCGCAGGCCGGATCGACCGCCGTCACCGCCGCGCCATGCTCGGCCGCGATGCGGATCGCGAGTTCGCCGGTCCCGCAGCCGAGGTCGAGCACGCTGCGGCAGCCTGCCGCAAGGTGCAGGCAGAAGGCGCTGTCGTCCGTCCAGCCGTTGTCGAGGTCGTAGAACCGCGCCAGCGCCGGGTCGGTGTAGAGCCGGTCCTCAGCCATCCCCGAACCGCGCGCGCCAGGTGGGCATGAGGTCGCCGGGCCGGGCGGCGGCCTCGAAGACAGCCCGTGCGACGGCGCGGGCAAGGCAGCATGCGGCCGCGTGGCCGAGGCGGAACGGATCGGCCAAGGGATCGGGCAGGGGCTTCGCCCCGGTCGCCGCCGTGAAGACCAGGTCGCCGTCGAAGGGCGTGTGCGACGGCACTATGGCGCGCGCCATTCCGTCATGGGCCGTCGTCGCCATCCGCTGGGCCTCGGCCTGAGTCAGCCGCGCGTCGGTGGCGACGATGGCGATGGTCGTGGCCTCGCCAAGGCGCTTGGCTGGCGTGGGCTCCACCGCCGCCGGGAAGGCGGAGGGCAGGCCGAAGCCGCCGAACTCCTCGCCCAGTTCCCAGGGCGCCGCCCAGAATTCCCGCCCCGCGCCCACGGTCACGGACCCGAGCGCGTTGACGGCGACGAGCGCACCCACCGTCAAGCCGTTTTCCAGCACCACCGAAGCCGACCCGAGACCCCCCTTCAGCCCATGGGTCGTAGCCCCCGTGCCGGCCCCGGCGGTGCCGAGTGCGAAGTCATCGCCCGCCGCCGCCAGCGCTGCGCGGCCAAGCCCGCGATAAGGGTTCTCCGCCCAGTCCTTCGCGCCACCGTTCAGGAGGTCGAAGAGTATCGCCGCCGGCACGATCGGAACCCGCTGGTCGCCCACGGCAAAGCCGCGCCCCGCGGCACGAAGCGCGTCGGCCACGCCCGACGCCGCGTCGAGACCGAGCGCGGAACCGCCCGAGAGGACCAGAGCGTCGACCTCCTGGACCAGCCGGTCGGGGGCGAGAAGGTCGGTTTCCCGCGTCCCCGGCGCGCCGCCCATCACATGGACGGCGGCGGTGAGGGGCCGGTCGCCGGCGAGCACCGTCACCCCGGTCCGCACCCGGTGATCCTCGGCATTGCCCACCCTCAGTCCGGCGACGTCGGTTATCAGGTTTCTTGGTCCCGGACGCATCGCCGCCTCGCTTTCTGTCGTGAAATACTCCCCGGGGGTCCAGGGGTGGAAAACTGTCAGCGCGGCCCTCAGATGCAGCGCCCGCCGTCGACCTCTAGCGCAACCCCGGTGATCATCGACGCCTCGTCCGAGCAGAGGAAGCAGGCCGCATTGCCCATGTCCTCCGGTGTCGAAAAGCGCCCGATGGGGATCGTTGCGAGGAACTTCGCCCGCATCTCGGGCGTATCCTCGCCCATGAAGCTCTTCAGAAGCGGCGTCTCGCCGGCCACCGGGCAGATCGCGTTCACACGGATTCCCGCGGGCGCAAGCTCCACCGCCATCGCCTTCGTCGCGGTGATCATCCAGCCCTTGGAGGCATTGTACCAGTTGAGCCGCGGCCGGGGCGAAAGGCCGGCGGTCGAGGCGACGTTCAGGATCGCACCCGCGCCCTGCGCCTTCATCATCGGCACGACGGCCCGCGCGGTCAGGTAGACCGCCTTGCAGTTGACCGCGAAGACCCGGTCGAAATCGGCCTCCGTCACTTCCTCGAGGGGCGCGGGCAGGTGCGTCACCCCGGCGTTGTTGACGAGAATGTCGATCCGCCCGAGGGCGGCCCCTGCGGCCTCGACCATCGCCCTGACCTCCGCGCCCGAGGCCACGTTGGCGCGAAAGGCTAGGCCGCCGATCCCGGCCGCCACGTCCCGCGCCGCCGCCTCGTTGATGTCGGCCACCATGACCCTTGCGCCTTCGGCCGCGAACTTGCGCGCTATGCCCGCGCCGAAGCCGGAGCCGGCGCCGGTGACGATGGCGGACTTGCCCTTCAGCCGCATCGGCCCTCCCTAGCCGTGCCGCGCCGCGACGGTCTTCAGGGCCGAGAAGCCGTAGAGCGCCTCGAACCCCTTTTCCCGCCCGTGGCCGGATCTGCCTACGCCTCCGAACGGCAGTTCCACCCCGCCGCCGGCGCCGTAGTTGTTGAGGAAAACCTGCCCCGCCCGGAGGCCTTTCGCAAGCCGCATCTGGCGGGCGCCGCTCTCGGTCCAGACCGAGGCGACAAGGCCGTAGTCGGTGCCGTTGGCGATGGCCAGTGCCTCCGCCTCGTCCGTGAACGGGATCACCACCTGCGCGGGGCCGAAAATCTCCTCCCGCGCCAGCGGGTGATCGGGGCCGGGGCCGGCGAGAAGCATCGGCGCGACGTAGTGGCCGCCTGCCGGCGCGTCCGCGACGATGCTGCCCCGGGCCGCGACGCTGCCTTCGGGCGCCATCGCAAGGAAGCCCTCCACGACGGCCCTCTGCCGGGCCGAGATCAGCGGGCCGAGGTCTAGGTCGGCCATCGCCGGGCCCGCCTTCAGCGCGCGGTAGCGCTCGGCCATCCGTTCGACCACCTCGTCGTAGCGGCTGCGTTCGACGAGGATGCGCGAGGCGGCAGAGCAGGTCTGGCCGGCGTTCTGGATTCCTGCGTTCACGAGGAAGGGCAGCGCCGCGTCGAGGTCGGCGTCGGCGAAGACGAGTTGTGGTGACTTGCCACCAAGCTCCAGCGTCACCGGCACGACATTGGCCGCCGCCGCCGTCTGGATGAGCCGGCCGACTGCGACCGAGCCGGTGAAGCTGAGGTGATGGACCCCCGGATGCGATGCAAGGGCCGCGCCCGCCTCCTCGCCGCGCCCCGTCACGACGTTGAGCGCGCCGGGCGGCAGGCCCGCCTCCATGGCGATCCGCGCGAAGGCGAGCGCTGTGACCGAGGCCTCCTCGGCCGGTTTCAGAACGCAGGCGTTGCCCATGGCGAGGGCCGCCCCGACCGATCGGCCGACGATCTGCATCGGGTAGTTCCAGGGCACGATGTGTCCTGTCACCCCATGCGGCTCGCGCAGCGTGTAGACGGTGTAGCCATCAAGGTAGGGAATCGTCTCGCCCATCACCTTGTCGGCCGCGCCGCCGTAGAATTCCATGTATCGCGCAAGGGCGAGCGCATCGGCCCTCGCCTGTTTCAACGGTTTGCCCACATCGGCTGCCTCCAACCGGGCGAGGACGTCGGCACGGGCAAGTACGATCTGGCCGATCCGGGCGAGGATGCGCCCGCGCTCGGCCGCCGTCATCCGCCCCCAGTTCCCGGCCCGCGCCGCCTCGGCGGCGGCGACCGCCGCGTCGATGTCGCCGGTCCTGCCGCGTCCGAGGGCGCCGATTTCGAACCCCGTCGAGGGGTCCTCGATCGGCAGCGTCTCCGACGCCGCGCGCCACTGCCCGCCGATCAGCATCTCAGCCGGATCGAACCAGAGGGGGAGGGTCTCAATCCCGGGCGGCATGGGTGCGCTCCTTCCAGTCTTCGGGGATGGTGGGCGTCGCGGCGAGCAGAGCCTGGGTGTAGGGATCCCTGGGACCGGCGAAAACCTCTTCGGTCGGCCCTTCCTCGACAATGCGCCCCTTCCGCATGACCAGTACACGGTCGGTGACCCGTCGCACCACCGACAGGTCGTGGCTGACAAAGAGGTACGCCAGCCCGTGACTTTCCTGCAGCGCCGCCAGAAGGTCGAGAACCTGCGCCCGCACCCGCACGTCGAGCGCCGAGACCGCCTCGTCCAGCACGATGAGGTCGGGCCGGATGATCAGCGCCCGGGCGATGGCGATGCGCTGGCGCTGGCCGCCGGAAAACTCGTGGATGTATTTGCCCATGTCCGCGGCGGAAAGCCCTACCTCCTCCAGCGCCGAGGCCACGCGGTCGCGCGCGTCGCGCGGCGTGCCGGTCAGGTGGAAGGGCTCGGCCACCAGACGGCCGACCCGCTGGCGGGGGTTGAAGCTGCCGTAGGGGTCCTGGAAGACGACCTGCATTCGCGCACGAAGTGCACGCGGCATCGTGTGGCCCGCCGTCACGGCCTGCCCGTCGAGCCGGATCGCGCCCTGCTGCAGCGGGTCGAGACCGAGGATCGCGCGGGAGAGGGTGGACTTGCCGCAGCCCGACTCGCCCACGAGGCCGACACTTTCGCCGGGGCGGATCGTCAGGCTCACCCCGTCCACGGCCCTTAGCCGGGGATGCGGCGCAAAGGCCGAGGGGCGGGGCAGGAGGTATTCGCGCACCGCATGCTCGACGGAAAGCAGCGATCCGTCCCGCGTCCGGGGGCGGCGGACCGGCCGGTGATCGGAGGCGGCGAAAAGGCGGCGGGTGTAGTCATGAGCGCGGGTGCGGAAGAGTGTCTCGGTCGCGCCCTCCTCGACGATATGCCCCCCCTTCATCACCGCAACCTGTCGCGCCATGCCCGCGACCACGGCGAGGTCATGGGTGATCAGCATCAACGCCATGCCCTCGTCGCGCGTCAGTCCCTTGAGGAGGTCAAGTATCTGCGCCTGCGTCGTCACGTCGAGCGCGGTCGTCGGTTCGTCGGCGATCAGAAGCCTCGGCCGGAGCGCGATGGCCATGGCGATGGCGACCCGCTGGCGCTGGCCGCCCGAAAGCTCGTGCGGGTAGAGCGAAAGCGGGAAGCGGTCCGCGGGAAGGCCGACACGGGCGAGCTTGTCGCGCGCCGCCTCTCGCGCCCCGTCCCGGCTCGCGGCGCGGTGAACGAGAAGCGTCTCGGCCACCTGGTCGCCGATCGTCTTCATCGGATTGAGCGCCGTCATCGGCTCCTGGAAGATCATGCCGATCTCCTTGCCGCGAATCCCGGCAAGCGCGCGTTCGGACAGGGTGAGGAGGTCGCGGCCGCCGAACTCCGCCCGGCCGGCGACCGAAGCGCCCTCGGGCAGGAGGCCCATGAGCGCCAGCGCAGTCATCGACTTGCCGGACCCGCTTTCCCCCACGAGGCCGAAGATCCCGCCCTCGGCCAGATCGAAGGTGACACCAGCCAGGATCGGCCTGCGGTGGATCGACACCGAGAGATCGCGGACGGCGATGAGGCTCATGCCGCGCGCCTTGAGCGCGGATCGAGGTAATCCCGCAGCCCGTCGCCGAGGAGGTTGAGCCCGAGGACGGTCAGCACGATGGCGAGGCCGGGGAAGATGGCGACATGGGGAGCGATCGTCACCATCGTCTGTGCCTCGGCCAGCATCCGTCCCCACGAGGGCGTCGGCGGCTGTGCGCCGAGGCCGACGTATGAAAGCCCTGCCTCGGCGAGGATGCCGAGCGAGAACTGGATCGTGCCCTGAACGATCAGCAGGTTGAGGATGTTGGGCAGGATGTGTTCAGCCGAGATGCGGACCCGCCCCTTGCCGGCCACCTCCGCCGCGCGGATGAAGTCGAGCGTCCAGAGGCTGAGCGCCCCGCCGCGCGTCACGCGGGCAAAGACAGGGATGTTGAAGATGCCGATGGCGATGATCGCATTCGTCGCGGAGGGTCCGAAGACGGCGGTGATGAGGATCGCGATGACGAGTGAGGGGAAAGCGAAGACGAGGTCGTTGCCGCGCATCACCACCTCGTCCGCGAGGCTCCCCCGCGTGGCGGCGGCAAAGAGGCCGAGCGGCACGCCCGCGCCCATGCCGATGCCCACCGCCACCAGGGCGACGGCGATCGAGGTCTTCGCCCCCGCCATCAGCAGGGAGGCGATGTCGCGGCCGAAGTGGTCGGTGCCGAGCCAGTGCGTGGCCGAGGGCGGCTGCAGCTTCTCGGCGATGGCGAGCGTGGACGTGTCGTAAGGCGTCCAGACCAGCGCGACGAGCGCCGCCGCAAGGGCCGAGAGCGCGAGCGCGAGGCCGAGCGCGAAGGAAACCCTCATGCCCGCTTCCTCAGCCGGGGGTCGATCGTCGCGTAGGCGAGATCGACGAGGAAGGTCACAAGGATTACCGCGAAGACGAGGATCATGACGACGGATTCCACCACGATCAGGTCACGCTGGGTGATCGCCTGGAAGATCAGCCGCCCGAGGCCGGGCAGGTAGAAGACGTTCTCGATGATGATCGCGCCCGCGAGGAGGAAGGAGAACTGCATCCCGAGGATCGTGAGGACCGGGATCATCGCGTTGCGCAGGGCGTGACGCAGCATCGTCTGACCCTCCGTCAGCCCCTTCGCGCGGGCGGTACGGATGTAGTCCTGCCCGAGCGTCTCGATCAGAGCCGAGCGGAGAACGCGGGCGAGGATGGCGGCCTGCGGCAGCGCCAGAGCGACGGCCGGAAGCGTCAGCGCCCTGACGCCCGCCAGGGGGTCGCTCCATCCCGGGAAGCCGCCGGCCGGGAAAAGCTGCCAGTGCAGTGCGAAGGTGAGGACGAGGAGCATGGCGAACCAGAAGTTCGGGAGCGCGATGCCGACCTGTGTCGCCCCCATCACCGCGGCATCCGCCGCCCGGCCCCGACGTGCGGCGGCCAGAAGGCCTGCCGGAAAGGCGATCAGCACGGCGAGCAGGAGGGCGTAGAGGGCGAGTGGCAAGGAGACGGCGAGCCGCTGGGCCACGAGGTCGGCCACCGGCACCTTGTAGGTGTAGGACTGGCCGAAATCGCCCGTCGCCATCCCGGCGACCCAGTGAATGTAGCGGATCGGCAGGGCTTCGTTCAGTCCGAGACGCTCGCGCAACGCTGCCACCGTCTCCGCGCTCGCGTTCAGTCCAAGCATGTAGGAAGCCGGGTCGCCCGGGACGATCTCGATGACGGCGAAGATCACGAGGCTTGCCACCACGAGGCTGAGGGCCAGAGAGACGAGACGTCCGAGGAGATAGCGCAGCATGCCGGGCCCCTTCCTGGCACCGAGGCTAGGGCGAAGGCACGCGGCGGTCCAGAGGGGGACGACCTTGTCCGGCCAGATGATCCGGCGAAAGCCGCGACGGGCGAAACCAGAGGGCCGATTGCGCGCGCCCGCCGGTCTCGCCGCGCCTGAGAAAACGGCGTCCACCGCTGTGGGCGACGGGGATTGCTGGGCCGCGAGGGCGGTGAGTACTGGTGACGCCTGGACCTGCCGGCCGGGCGGGTCAGAGGCCGGGGTAGATCGGGAACCCCTGGCAGAGAGCCGCGACCCCGGCTTTCACGCCGGCTTCGACCGTGCCGTTGCCGTCCTCGCCAGTTTCGGCGAGCCTGCCGACGACCTCGATGATCTGTTGGGCGATCGTGCGGAACTCGGCTTCGCCGAAACCGCGCGCCGTGCCGGCGGGGGGTGCCGAGGCGGATGCCGGAGGTGATCGTCGGCTTCTCCGTGTCGAAGGGGATGCCGTTCTTGTTGCAGGTGATATCGGCGCGGCCGAGCGCCTTTTCCTGGCATTGCCCCTCACGCCATTGGCCGCAGGTCGACGAGCATCGGGTGCGTGTCGGTGCCGCGGTCACGATGTCGAGCCCGCCCGCCTGCCCGGAGAGCCCACGGCGGAATCGTTTGTCATCACCGAGCCCTGCGCCTCCAGCCGGCGCGGCTGACGATGTTCTCGCTGGCGATCAGTTCGATCTCGTGGCGCTGGCGGCCAAGCTCCTGGTCGACCGCGCCGAAAGGTCTGGGGTCACGGCCGGCGAGCGGTTCGGTGAAGAAGCCCGTGTCGCGGTGCGGGGCGTTCATGGTCGGGTCCTTCGCTGAGCAGGTCCATCCCGGACCGGCAGCCATGCGGTTCCTGGTTTGCATGAGCGGCATGCCGTTCGATGACCCTGCGCCACAGGCGCCGCATCTCGCCGCGCAGCGCAACGGAACGGTCCCAGGCGTCCACGCCCGCAAGGTAGGTCGGCTGCGAAACGGCAAGCATGGCTCAGGCGACCCGGTCACGCGGCGCGCGTCCGCCGAAGAAATCGGTCAGGTTCTCCAGCACGCGGAAGCCCATCGCCTCGCGCGTTTCGCGCGTGGCCGAGCCGAGATGCGGCAGCAGCACGAGATTGTCGGCGCCGAGAAGCTCGTCCGGGATCCGCGGCTCACGCTCGAAGACGTCGAGACCGGCGCCGCCGATCGTGCCGAACCACAGGGCCTGCGCCAGCGCGTGTTCGTCCACGACCTCGCCGCGCGCGGTGTTGATGAGGAACGCGCCGGGGCGCATCAGGTCAAGCCGGCGGCTGTTGATCAGGTGACGGTTGGCCTTGCCGCCGGGGCAGTGGAGCGAGACGAAGTCGCACCGGGGCAAGAGGTCCTCGACCGTCGGGACCTGCACGGCGCCGAACCGCGCCAGCATCTCGGCCGGGACCGGAGACCGGTTCTGCACGAGGATCGTCATGCCGAAGCCGAAATGCGCCCGCTGCGCCATGGCCTGGCCGATGCGACCGAAGCCGATGATGCCGAGCGTCGCGCCGGAAACCTTGGTGCCGATCAGATGCGTCGGCCGCCAGCCGGTCCAGCGGCCCTCGCGCAGCTCGCGCTCACCCTCGCTGGCGCGCCGCGCCACCATGAGCATCAGCGTCATTGCGATGTCGGCGGTGCATTCCGACAGGACGTCGGGTGTGTTGGTCACGGCAATGCCGCAGCTCTTCGCGGCCTCGGTGTCGATATGGGCGAAACCGACTCCGTAGTTGGCCAGAATCCGGGTGCGCGGCGAAGACCCGGCGAAGATCGTCGCCGGAAGGCGGTCGGTCACGGTCGGCAGGATCGCGTCGTATCGGCCCATCGCATCGCGAAGCTCCGCCTCGGTCAGCGGCCTGTCCGAGGCGTTCAGGTCAAGGTCGAAGGCCTCTTCCATCCGTCGTTCTACCGCGCGGGGCCACCGGCGCGTCACAAGGACCTTGGGTTTCGTCATCGCGTCCTCCCGTTCAGGCTGCCCGCTTGGCCAGCACCCGCGCGACCGTCTCGCCGATGACCGAGGGATGCTCGGCCACGGTAACGCCCGCGGCGGTCAGTATCTCCACCTTTTCCGAGGCGCTTTCCCCGAAGGCCGAGATGATCGCGCCGGCATGGCCCATGGTGCGGCCCTTGGGCGCGGTCAGGCCCGCGATATAGGCGATGACGGGTTTCGTCATATGTTCCTGGATATAGGCGGCCGCCTCGGCTTCCTGCGGGCCGCCGATCTCGCCGATCATGCACACGACATGGGTGTCGGTGTCCGCCTCGAACCGTTCGAGGATGTCGCGGAAGGACGATCCGTTGATCGGGTCGCCGCCGATGCCCACGCTGGTCGATACGCCGATGCCGTGGTCCTTCAGTTGCTGGGCGGCCTCGTAGCCGAGCGTGCCCGAGCGGCTGACGATGCCGACGGTGCCGGGCAGGTAGATGTGGCCGGGCATGATGCCCAGAAGCGCCTTGCCGGGGCTGATCGTGCCTGCGCAGTTGGGCCCGGTCAGCACCATCCGGCGATCGCGCGGATAGCGCAACATGTAGCGCTTCACCCGGATCATGTCCTGTGCCGGGATGCCGTCCGTTATGCAGACGCAATAGCGGATGCCGCCATCGGCCGCTTCCATGATGCTGTCCGCGGCGAAGGGCGGCGGGACGAAGACAAGGCTGGAATCGGCGCCGGTCGCGGCGACGGCCTGCTTCATAGTATCGAAGACCGGCACACCGAAGACAGTCTCGCCACCCTTGCCGGGCACCACGCCGGCGACGACATTGGTGCCATACTCCAGCATCTCCCTGGTGTGGAACTGCGCCATGCGCCCGGTGATGCCCTGCACGACGACGCGGCTGGAACGGTCGAGAAGAATGCTCATCAGACGGCCCTCATCCTGGTGTTCTGCTTGCGGTCGTTCTTCCACGCGGTCACGGCGCGCTCGGCGGCCTCCATCAGGGTGCTGGCGCGGATGATCGGCAGGCCCGACTTGGCGAGGATCTTCTGGCCCTCCTCGACGTTGGTCCCCGAAAGACGCACGATCACCGGCACGTCCACCGGGTTCGCCGTCAGCGCCTGCACCACCCCTTCCGCCACCCAGTCGCAGCGATTGATACCGGCGAAGATGTTGACCAGGATCGCCTGGACGTTCTCGTCCGACATCACCAGGCGGAAGGCCTTGGCGACACGTTCGGGCGTCGCGCCGCCGCCGATGTCGAGGAAGTTGGCGGGCTCGCCGCCGGCAAGCTTGATCGTGTCCATCGTCGCCATGGCAAGGCCGGCGCCGTTCACGATGCAGCCGATGTTGCCCGAAAGCCCGATGTAGGCCAGTCCCCGGTCGGCGGCGCGCGCCTCGCGCGGGTCCTCCTGGCTCTTGTCGCGCAGTTCGGCGATCTGCGGGTGGCGGAAGAGCGCGTTGCCGTCGAAGGTCATCTTGGCATCGAGCGCGAGGATGCGGTTGTCGGCGGTGATCACGAGCGGGTTGATCTCGACCATCGTTGCGTCCAGATCGCGGAAGGCGCGGTAGCAACCCTGCAGGGTCCGCACCATCTGCTGGGTGAGGTTGGCGGGGATGCCGAGCGCATAGGAAATCTCGCGCGCCTGGAATTCCTGCAGGCCGACGGCCGGTTCGACGGTGGAGCGCACGATGGATTCGGGCCGGTTTGCCGATATTTCCTCGATCTCCATCCCGCCCTCGGAGGAGGCGACGATCATCACCCGCTGCGAAGTCCGGTCCAGTACGAGGCCCAGATAGATCTCGCGGCCGAAGTCCACTGCGCTCTCGACGTAGACGCGATAGATGCCCTTGCCCTCCGGACCGGTCTGGTGTGTCACCAGCTTGCGGCCGAACATGGCGTTCGTCGCATCCTGGATTTCGTGTTCGGAGTTGCACAGCTTCACGCCGCCCGCCTTGCCGCGGCCGCCGGCGTGAACCTGCGCCTTCACGATCCAGCGGTCCCCTCCCAGCTCGCGGGCCCGGTAGGCCGCCTGTTCGGGGCTGTAGGCCAGCGCGCCCGCTGGCACTGCCACGCCGAACCGCGAGAGTATCTCCTTGGCCTGGTATTCATGAATATCCATTCGTTCCTCCCTCGCCCCGGATCACTCTGCTGCCATTCTGGTGACGTAGTGGCTGCGCAGCGCCTCCCGCGCGGCAGCCGGATCGGCGCCGGCACCCATCTCGTTCATCGCCGCGGCAAAGCGGTCGACGATGTCGGTGATCGCGGCTTCGCCGAGCTGGTTCAGGATGCCGATCCTGACCTGCACCGGCTCCGACAGCGTCGGCCAGATGCCGAAGCCGCGCGACCGGCACATCTGCACCAGGTCCTTCTCGCGCCCCGCCAGCGCGGGCGGCAGGTTCAGCACGACAAGGCTGGTCATGTTCGAGGTGACGTCGCAACCGAGGGCGATGACCGCCTTCCTGAGCGCCGCTTCGTGCCAGGCATAGTCGCGCGCCTTCCTGGCCTTGCCGTGCTGCAGGTTGATGCGCAGCGCTTCGTGAAAGGCCGCGACGGCATAGCCCGAATGGGTGCGGTGATAGGTTCCGGCGGGTGTGTCCTGTCCGTCGAGGATGCTCCAGTGCCGCGCTTCGAGGATCGGATTGTGGACGTAGCTGTGACAGCCATTTGCCCTCAGATGCGCAATGTAGCGGTCAGTGAAGCTGACCGGCGCATAGGTCAGCGGAAGGCAGAGCACGCCCTTCTGCGGGCAGGATGCCCAGCCCGCAACGCCGGGATAGTCGTCGATGTCGAAATCGGCGATGCCCAGCGAGGAGACCGCATCGACAAGTCCCATGACACCGTGCCGTTCGCAGGCGTCCGAGAAGGCGCGCAGGTCGTTGATCCGGCCCGAGCCTGTCTCCCAATGCGCCATGACCGCCCAGGTCGGCTTCCTGTCGGCCAGCGCCGTCTCGATCACATCGGCGGTCACGGTCCGGCCGTGCGGCACGGTGACGACGGTGACGTTGGCCGGCCGCGGGTCCATCGGGTCGGCGGCAAGGTCGGCGCGACCGGCCGCCTTCATCCGCACGGTCAGCGCGTCGATGCCGCTGAAGGTGCCGTTGACGAAGGCCACGACCGTATCGCCCGGCAGGATCGCGCCGAAGAGACAGTCGAGCCCGCTCCAGCCGGTGCCGGCGACACCGAAGGTGTGGATGTTCCGCGTGCCCCAGACCTCGCGCAGCATCAGCTTGCACTCGATCATTCCGCGCAGCACGTCGGCCTGCATGTGGTCGGCAAGGCCGGCATTGGCAAAGCTTGCCAGAACCCGCGCATCGGTGTTTCCGGGGCCCGGACCCGCGGCGAGGGTTTCCGGGATGGTCAATTGCGGGAAGATGTCGGGCTCGGTCATCGTGCATCCCTTGCGTGGTCGAGAACACAGGCGCCCGCCGGCCGCAGGGGGCGGGCCGGAACCAGGCCGGAAAGCCGCGTGGGCAATTCCCGCAACCGGTTCGGGTGCAGCGGAGAACCGGTCGCGGATCATGCCGGAACCGGCTGTCCTGACGCAGAGGAAAGCGGTTCTCGACAGGGGCCGCAACATTCCTATATCCTGCTTTTGGAAATCTATAATGGCGGGAAATTTCCTACCCATAGGGGTAGTTTTGCCGCGTTGCAGAAGAATTTATACTACCTTTTCGGGTAGGGAGGGAAAAATGAGCCCACCTGCACCTCGGCAGAAGGAAGGCCCCGTGACGGTAATGGTCGGCGACGGCAATCCGCTGATGCTGACGGCCATGTCGGAGATTTTCGAACGTGATCCGCGATTCTCGCTCGTCGCCACATCGGCGACGGCGGAGGGTTTCCTGGGCGCGGTGATGCGGATGCCGGTGCAGCTCGGCGTGATCGACTGGAACCTGCCGGCCCTCGGCGGGGCGCGGCTGATCGACGTCCTGCGCGCCCAGCCGAGCGCCCCGCGGCTGGTGGTCTATGCAGACGACGTCGGCGACACGGCGCGCAAGGCTTTGGCGGCGGGCGCGGCGGGCTTCACCGCGCGCTCCGAATCGGTCGAGCGACTGCTGGAGACCTGTCTCGCGGTGGCGAAGGGGCAGATGGTGTTTCCCTTTCTCGACGTGCGGAGCCTGCGGCAGGACCCGATAGAACAGCTGTCCCCGCGCGAGCGGACGCTGCTCGAGGCGCTGTCAAAGGGACTGACCAATCGCGAGCTGGCCCGCGAACTGGATATCAGCGCCAACACGGTCAAGTTCCACCTGTCGAACCTGTTCGAGAAGCTGTCCGTCAAGAACCGCGCACAGGCCATTGCCTTCTTCTATTCCAACCGGGCTTCGCGCGGGGAATCCTGATCGCGCGGCAAGCGATCCGCAAATCGCTCTTGACGAGGCGGCCCTCTCTGGCCAATGCCTGTAGGCAGGTGCAGCTCCTCGACGTGACAGGAGCCATGAATGTCTTTCCACGTGATCCAGCAGGCGCCCGCGCGCCTGAACCGGAGCGAGCTTGCCGTTCCGGGAAGCGCCCCCCAGATGTTCGAGAAGGCGGCAAAGTCCGACGCCGACGTGATCTTCCTCGACCTCGAGGATGCCGTCGCGCCGGATGACAAGCCGCAGGCGCGCAAGAACATAATCAAGGCCCTGAACGAGATCGACTGGGGCGGAAAGACGATGTCGGTCCGGATCAACGGGCTCGACACCCACTACATGTACCGTGACGTGGTGGACGTGGTCGAACAGGCGGGCGCGCGGCTCGACCTCATCATGATACCAAAGGTGGGCACCGCGGCGGATGTCTATGCCGTAGACATGATGGTGACGCAGATCGAAGACGCGAAGGGTTACAAGAAGCGAATCGGGTTCGAGCACATTATCGAGACTGCGCTTGGCATGCAGAACGTGTCCGAGATCGCGTCGGCGTCCAAGCGCAACGAAAGCCTGCATTTCGGCGTGGCCGACTACGCCGCCTCCACCCGCGCCCGCACCACGATCATCGGCGGCGTCAACCCGGATTATTCCGTCCTGACCGATCCCCTGGCCGACGGCAGCCGCGCCGTCCACTGGGGCGACATGTGGCACTATGCGCTGGCCCGCATGGTTGTCGCCGCCCGCGCCAACGGGTTGCGTCCGGTCGATGGGCCCTTCGGCGACTTCTCCGACCCGGACGGCTACCGCGCGGCTGCCCGTCGTGCGGCAGTGCTCGGTTGCGAGGGCAAATGGGCGATCCACCCAAGCCAGGTGGCGCTGGCCAACGAGGTGATGAGCCCGGCCGAGGCCGAGGTGACGCGCGCCAACCGGATCCTCGAAGCGATGGAGAAGGCCGCCGCCGAGGGCAAGGGCGCGGTCTCGCTCGACGGCCGCCTGATCGACTACGCCTCGATCCGGCAGGCCGAGGTCCTGGTCCAGAAGGCCCGCCAGATCGCGGCGGCCTGATCGGATGGAGGACCTGCGCGCCAGGGCACGCCATCTCTACGCGGTCGCCTGCAGGGCGGCCGATCCCGGCGCCGCCCTGTCCCGTGCCCTCGAAGCGACGCCGTTGCCCCGCCCGGATCCGGGCGGGCGGCTCTTCGTCGTCGCCGTCGGCAAGGCGGCCGTGCCGATGGCCGAAACCCTGCTTCGGACCTGCGGCGGGACAGAGGTCGCGGCGATCGTCGTCACAAACTACGAAAACGCCCGGCCCGTCGCCGGGGCCGAGGTTCACGCGGCGGGCCATCCCGTGCCCGACGAGAATGGCGCGCGGGCGGCCGCGGCGGTCGAGACGCTGTTGGGCGGAACGACGGCCGCCGATCGGGTGGTGGCACTGATTTCCGGCGGCGGCTCGGCGCTCGTGCCGGCGCCGGTCGCGGGGGTCTCGCTGGCCGACAAGGCTGCGACCAGCCGCCTGCTTCTGGCGGGCGGGCTTGACATCACCGGGATGAACCTCGTGCGCCAGTCGCTGTCGCGGCTGAAGGGCGGCGGCCTCCTCCGGGCCGCGGCGCCGGCTCCGGTCACGGCCTACATCCTGTCCGACGTGATCGGGGACGACCTGCGCGTCATCGCTTCGGGGCTGACGGTGGCGCCGATCGGCACCCGCGCCGACGCGCGCGCGGTGCTGGAACGCCATGGCCTTTGGGCCGACCTGCCGGAAACTGTGCAGGCGGCCCTGGCCCGACCCGATCCGGTCGAATCCGTTCCGGCAGGGACGAACGTCCTGATCGGATCGAACCGGAAGTGCCTTGAGGCGGTGCTCGCCGCCTCCGGTCCTGATGGCGTCATCGTTTCGGATGCCCTGACCGGCGATGTGGGGGAAGCTGCCGAAACGATCGTGGCGGCCGCACGCGAAGCGGGGCAGGCACGCTGCCTTGTCTTCGGTGGCGAAACGGTGGTGACGCTGCGCGGCACGGGACGGGGGGGCCGAAACCAGGAACTGGCTCTCAGGGTTGCGCGGGCGATGCCCGGCCTCGGGCGCGACTGGGTCTTCCTCTCCGGCGGAACCGACGGGCGCGACGGGCCGACAGATGCTGCGGGCGGGATTGTCGATGCGGGCACGCTGTCGCGGATTGCCGCCTCCGGTGCGGATGCAACAGCGCTCCTCGCCAACAACGACAGCCATCGCGCGCTGACGTTGGCCGGCGATCTTCTGGTCACGGGACCGACAGGAACGAACGTGGCCGACGTCCAGATCCTGCTTCTCGGCCCGCCGGAAAAAACGCCGAGCGGCCACTGACCGGCCCGATCCGCGTGCGCCTGTCGCTAACGGCGGAAGATCGAGACGAGGTCCGTCGGCGCCGCGGTCCGCCCGCCGAGTTCCAGATGATCCTGGATATGACCGAGGTGTCGCGCCATCAGCGTCGCGGCCAGATCGCTGTCGCGTGTGCGGAGTGCAGCGAGGATTTCGGCGTGCTCGTTGTCGCGGCAGTTGGAAACCCCCGCGCTGCCAAAGATACCGATGATCAGCGAGGTGCGTGTCACGAGCTCCTTGACCATCCTGAGTGCGACCGTGTTGCCGGCGATCTGGGCCATGAGGACATGGAACTGGCCCGAGAGACGGATGGCGTCCCGGCGGCGGTTTCGCACGTGAGCCTCGGCCTCGAGCTGCAGGTGCTGTGCGAGAAGGCCGAGGTCGGCCTCCGTGGCGCGCTCGGCGGCGAGCCGGGCGACATTCGGCTCGATCATCACGCGCGCCTCGAAGACTTCGCGTGCCTGCTCCGCGGTGGGCGATGCGACGAAGGCGCCACGGTTCGGCAGGAGCTCCACGACCTCGCGGCTCGACAGCAGCAAGAGGCTCTGCCGGATCCGCATGCGCCCGACGCCGAAAGCCTCGCAGAGCGCGGCCTCGGACAGCTTCATGCCCGGTGGCAGGCGCTGGTCGATGACGGCCTCGAAGATTCTCTCGACGATCTCCTCTTCGGCGAGCTCTTCGGCCCTTGAGTCGTGATCAACGGCAATGCTGTCCATGCCCATTAGATGCGCTCGCTGCAATTCTTCCAGTGCTGATAGGTATAGGCGACGGGCGAGTGCCAGCAAGGGGGCCATCGTGAACTATCTTGGATTAAATCGTTGACAAAATCGTCAACGATTGCGTCAATTCCCTTGTCGCGGAGTCGCTTGCCGCCGACCGACAACAGGGAGAACGACAATGAAGAGACGCCATTTCCTTGCGACGACCGGCCTGTCCCTCGGTCTCGCGTTGACGGTCTCGACCGTTGCATGGGCCGAGAACGCGAAGCTGAAGATCGGCTTCGTCGGTGTGACCTCCGGCCCGGCCGCCGCCTGGGGTATCTCGAACCAGCGGTCGATGGAAACCCGCGCGGCCTGGCTGAACGAACTGGGCGGCGTCGACATCGGCGGCACGGTCTATGACATCGAGATCGTGCCCTTCGACGACCAGAAGGACCCCAAGCGTGCCATCGCCGGGATGGAGAAGATGGCGCAGGAAGGAATCCACTATGTCGTCGGCCCGAACGTCGATGACGGCGCCGCCGCCGTGCGCCCGGTGGCAGAGCAGAACGGGATCATGTATTTCCCCTATGCCTTCCCGAAGGAGCTTTATGTCGCCCCTGCATCGAACGCGATTCTCGGGATGGTTGCGAACTACCAATCGGGTCCGGCGATCTACAAATACCTGATGGCGGAAAAGGGCGTGAAAAAGGTTGCCTTCATCGCCGGCAACGAATCCGACCCGCTGTCGCAGCGTGACTCGGGTGCCGCCGCCGCCCGTGAACTTGGGCTCGAAGTCGTGTCCGACACCGTGACCTACCAGATGGACACCACCGACTTCACCCCGGTCCTTCTGCCGGTGATCCAGACCGCGCCAGACCTTCTGGTCCTGTCGGGCGTCTCGCCCGCAAACGCGCCGCAGCTGATCCGCTCGGCCCGGGAACTGGGCTATACGGGGCTGATCTCGACGGAGACCGCGCAGGATGCGGCGGTGCTGGCGGAAGGCGCGGGCGAGCTTGCCAACGGTTTCATCTCGGTCGGCGGGGCGTCCACACCTGAACTGGCCAGCGACGCGATGAAGGAATTCGTCGACCGCTACACCAAGATGTTCGGCGAATACAACGACGAGTCGAACACCAAGGTCTATGCGCTGGAGTACATCATCGAGACGCTGAAGGCGAACCCGGCGGCGATCGACAACGTCGAAGAGTTCAAGAAGACCATGGACACCTTCGAGGCGCCGAACCCGTTCATGGTCGGCGACGCGAAGCTGACCTATGTCGGCACCTCATCCTTCGGCCAGAAGCGCCAGGTCTCGGTGCCGCTGGTCGTGAACGAATACAGGGATGGCAAGTTCGAGACGCTGTTCGTGGCGCAGGTTGACTGACCTCACCGTCCTCGCTCACCGTCCGATACAGGGTCCGGGGCGCATTGGCGGCCCGGTCCCTGTCGACCCCATGCCGGAGAATGTCCACCGATGGAGCAGATATTCGCCAACGGTCTCTATCTTGGCGCGCAATACGCGCTGATCGCGCTCGGCCTGACGCTCATCTTCTCGCTGATGAATGTGCTGAACTTCGCCCATGGCCAGATGTATGTCTTCGGCGGCTTCGTGACCTATACCGTGGTCGCCCAGTTGGGGCTGCCCTTCATCGTGGGACTTGTCGCCTCGGCCGTGGTGCTGGCGGTGATGGGCGCCGCGATCGAGAAATTCCTGTTCCGCCCGGTGATCCGGAGGTCCAGGCGGGAGGAGTCCACGATGCTCCTCGCCGCAGGGATCGCGTTTTTCCTCGACGCCGTGATCCTGCTTCTCTTCGGGGAAAAGCAGCGCGGCGTGCCGAAGATCGTGAACGGGGTCTTCAACTGGGACATGCGGATCATCATGCCCTATGACCGGATCCTGATCGCGGTCCTGGCCGTCGCGCTGATCGCCGGATTCATCCTCTTCATGCAGTACTCTCGCACCGGACGGGCAATGCGCGCGCTGGCGCAAGACCGCGTGGCCGCTCAGCTGATGGGAGTCGATGTCGATCGCTACTCGATGATCGGCTTCGCGATGGGCGCGATGCTGGCCGGGCTGGTCGGCGGACTTCTCGTCGCCATCACCGGCATCAACCTCGGCATGGGCGGTCCGACCTCGGTCAAGGCCTTCCTGATGATCATGATCGGCGGCGCCGGTGTGATCTCGGGCGCCATCGCCGGCGGGTTCATCCTCGGCATGATGGAATCGGTCGGTCTCACCGTGCTCGCGGCTTATGGGGACATCACCTACCTGGTGATATTCGCCACACTCATGGTCTTCCTTGCCATCCGGCCGCAGGGCCTGATGGGCAAACCTTGGGGGTGAACCGATGGCCGCAGAACCGACCTCTTTACCTGTCGCGGGCGCTGGGAGCGGAACCATGACCACAGGCCGGCTGATTGGCCTCGGCGCTTTTCTTCTCGGTGTCTTCGTGCTCGTCCCCGTCATCATCCGCGTGACCGGACGCTGGGACTTCTATTACACGCTGACCTCGGTGGCGCTGCTTTCGGTCGCCGCCGCGGGCGTCTGGCTGACATTCTACATCGGCCGCATCAACATCGGTCAGGGGGCATACGCCCTGACCGGGGGGTATGTCTCGGCCGTTCTCGTCACGCAGGCGGGCTTCAGCTTCTGGGCGACGCTGCCGCTCGCCGGGCTTGCCTGTGCGGCGGTTGCAGTAATGATCGGCCTGCCGATCCTGCGCCTCCGTGGCGTCTATTTCGCGATGGTGACGCTTGTGCTGACCGAGGTCGCCCGGCTGACCGCCCTCGCGCTGCCGGTGACCAATGGCGCCAAGGGAATCACCTCCATTCCGCTTCCGGGCGAGCTTTCCGTCTTGGGCATGACGCTGATTCCCGACTTCGCCACGCTGGGGAACCCCAAGCTCGCGTTCTACCTCATGGCGTCGGCCCTGATGGTGCTGACCTATCTGGTGCTCTGGCGGATCGTGAATTCACGTCTCGGTCATCTCTGCCGCTCGCTCCAGCAGAACGAGGAACTGGCAGCCTCGATCGGGGTGAACACGGCGATGCTGAGGGTGCTGGCCTACTCCATCTCGTCCTTCTTCGGTGGGCTCGCCGGGGCGATCTTCGTTGCCATATCGCAGTCGATCTACCCGTCTTCGTTCGTCGTCACTGACAGCGTCAACTTCATGCTTTACTGCTTCCTCGGCGGCCTCGGCTATGTGTTCGGGCCGATGCTCGGCACGCTTCTGCTGTATTTCGGCTGGGACCTCCTGTCGGTGGCTCGGGAATACCAGTTGCTCATCTATTCGGGGACGATGATCGCGCTGATGCTGGTGTTGCCCAACGGGGTGCTCAGCCTGTTCGACCGCGGGGAGGGCCGCAGATGACCGGACCCATCCTGCAGGTCAAGGGCGTGACCAAGCGTTACGGCGGGCTGACCGCAAACAGCGCAATCAGTTTCGACGTGGCCCCGCGCGAGATACTCTCGGTGATCGGGCCCAACGGGGCGGGCAAATCCACGCTCTTCAAGCAGATTGCAGGCTTCGTGACACCGACGGCCGGCGAGATCCTGTTCAAGGGCAACCGGATCTCGGGCCTTCCGCCACACAAGGTGGCGCGGCTCGGCATTGTGCGCACCTTCCAGGAAACCACGATCTTCCGCTCGATGACCGTGCGCGAGAACGTCATCGTCGCCCATCACCTGCGCTCGAAGGCCTCGTTGCTCGGCTTCTTCCTCGGGACGCGGCAGGCCCGGTCGGACGAGGCGGATTTCGCCCGGTCCGCCGACGACATCATAGACTTTCTCGGTCTGCACCCGATCCGGACCGAGACGGCCTCGAACCTGCCGCAGGGCCATCTGAGGGCGCTCGGCATGGCGATCGGGCTTGCCACCCATCCCGGGGTGATCCTGCTGGACGAACCGTTTGCCGGAATGAATCACGACGAGACGATGCGGATGGTCGGCCTTGTCCGACGTCTGCGCGACGAGCGTGGGCTGACCGTCCTTCTGGTCGAGCATGACATGCCCGCAGTTATGCGGATATCCGACCGGATCGTCTGCATAAACTTCGGCGAGAAGATCGCCGAAGGCAGTCCCGCCGAGATCCAGGCAAACCCGCGCGTCATCGAGGCCTATCTCGGCTCCGAGGACGCCGCGATCGGGATTTGAGACATGAGCCAGACCGCCACCGCGCCTGCCGCCCCGCCGAAGATGCTGAGCTTCGAGAATGTCGAACTGTACTATGATCATGTCTATGCCCTGAAGGGCGTTTCGATAGACCTGAACGAGGGGGAGACGGTTGCCCTCATCGGCGCGAATGGCGCGGGCAAATCCTCCATACTACGGGCGGTCACCGGGCTGCGCAGGATCAAGTCCGGCCGGATCACCTACCTTGGCGAGCGTATCGACGCCACCCCGGCGGCCGAGATCGTGAGGAAGGGCATCGCGATGGTGCCGGAGGGCCGCCGGGTCTTTCCGCTGATGAGCGTGAAGGACAATCTCCTGATGGGCGCCTTCACCCGCACCGACAAGCAGGGGATCGAGCAGACCCTCGAAAGCGTCCTGACCCGCTTCCCACGCCTGAAGGAACGTTTCCACCAGCAGGCCAGCACCCTGTCGGGCGGCGAACAGCAGATGATGGTCATCGGCCGCGCCCTGATGGCCAAGCCGCGGCTGCTGCTGCTGGACGAACCGTCCCTGGGCATCGCGCCGAAGCTTGTGCAGGATATCGCGCGCGCCATCGTGGCGATCAGCCGCGACGAAGGCGTTTCGGTGCTTCTGGTCGAACAGAACAGCCGCATGGCGCTGTCGATCTCGAACCGCGCCTACGCTTTGTCCACCGGGCAGGTCGTGCTGTCGGGTGCCTCGAAGGACCTCATGCATGACGACCGGATCAAGGCTGCCTACCTTGGCGGAGAGCTCTGACATGCGGATCCTCGTCATCAATCCCAACTCCACCGCTTCGATGACCGGGAAGATCGGTGCCGCGGCGCACGCAGCGGCGAGTCCGGGGACGGAAATCCGCGCGGTCAACCCGCCCGGCGGGCCGGTTTCCATCGAAGGCTACTATGACGAGGCGATGAGCGTTCCGGGTGTCCTGCAGATCATCCGGAACACCGCGGATGCCGATGCGGTCATCATAGCCTGTTTCGACGACACGGGCCTCGACGCCGCGCGCTGCCTGACCGATCGCCCCGTGATCGGCATCGGCGAGGCCGCGTATCACTTCGCCGCGATGCTCGCCAACAAGTTCTCGGTCGTGACCACACTGGCGCGTTCGGTGCCTGCACTGGAGCATAACCTGCACCGCTACGGTCTGGCGGCGCGCTGCGCGCGTGTCCGGTCGTCGGAGGTCGCGGTACTCGACCTCGAATGCCCGGGGTCGGATGCCTGCAGCCGGATCAGTGCTGAGATCGGTAAGGCGATCGTGGAGGACCGGGCCGAGGCGATCGTGCTCGGCTGCGCCGGCATGGCGGACCTCGCGGGGCGTCTCGCGGCCGAACATGGGCTGCCAGTACTCGACGGCGTCGCCTGCGCCGTCCGACTCGCCGAAGCGATGGTCGGCCTCAACCTGCGCACGTCGCGGCTCGGCGGCTATGCCCCGCCGCCCCGGGAGAAGCTGGCGATCATCGCGTGATCGCCGCATGGAGGGAAACGGGATCGAGCGGGGACGTAGGCTCCCGGTAAGGGCGTGGTGCTTCCCGCCTGCAAGGCCCCTGCGAAAGGGTGCACCCGGCCTGGCCGGCTCAGGCCGTGACGGGCTTCAGCCGCCGCGCCGCCGCGATCGCCACGGGATCGAGCCCGGCGCCGCCCTCGTCGATGTAGGCCAGTAGCTGCGCCCGCATCCGCGGTTCCCAGAAATCTGAAAGATGCTCGGCCACCCGCTCGGCCGCGTCGGTGCCGGGCTGGCTATTGAAGAAGGCGACGATCTGGTTGGCCATGTGGACCATCTTCTCAGGCGACATCGGCGGCTCCGGTAGTGATGCGTTCAGGATGTGAGTAAAGGTCGAACCCGCCGGCGCGGGCGAAGCTCGCAAGCGTGATCCCCGCGGTCTCCGCCTGCCGGAGGGCAAGCGCGGTGGGCGCGGAGGCGGAAAGGATGACGGGGCATCCGGCGAGCGCGCATTTCTGCACAAGCTCGACCGAAAGGCGCGAGGTCATGACCACGGCCCCGCCGGACATGTCGCGCCCGACCCGCGACATCGCGCCGATGAGCTTGTCGAGCGCATTGTGCCGGCCCACATCCTCACGCACCGCGACGATGCCTTCGCCGGGGGCAAGGAAGGCCGCCGCATGGACGGCGCGGGTCTGGTCGTGGAGCGGCTGGCGCGCCCGCAAGGCGTCGGCGGCGCCGGAAAGTTCGGCCGCGGTCAACGCCGACGGCACGGACGTCACCCGCGGCAGCGCGCGCACCGCCTCGTCAAGGCTGTCGATGCCGCAGAGCCCGCAACCGACCGGCCCCGCCGCCGCGCGGCGGCGCCTGGCCAGCGCTTCGGCCCTGTCGCCGGTCAGCCACATCCGGGCCTCGATCCCCGGTCCGTGCGCGACCACCTCGGTCTCGGTGATCTCGCCTGCATGCACCACGATGCCTTCGGAAAGCGCGAAGCCCACCGCGAAGTCCTCGATGTCGGCAGGGGTCGCCATCATCACGGCCTGCGTGGTGCCGTCGAAGACGAAGGCGACCGGCACCTCCTCCGGCAAGGTCCGCGTCACGGCGCGCGTGCCGTCCGGGTGGACGGCAACGCCCTTCGCGCTGAACGTGGGCGCGAACGCCATCGCTACTCCGCCGCGGGCAGGATGCGGCGCGCGTTGGCGGCTTGCGCTGCGTAGTCCTCCTGCCAGTCCGAGGGGCCGTTCGACCGGCCCACCTGCACCGCAGTCACCTTGTATTCGGGGCAGTTCGTCGCCCAGTCGGAGAAGTCGGTGGTGACGACGTTGGCCTGCGTGTCGGGGTGGTGGAAGGTCGTGTAGACCACGCCCGGGGCAACCCGGTCCGTCACCTTCGCCCTGAGCGTTGTCTCGCCCGAACGCGAGGCAAGGCGCACCCAGTCGCCGTCGTTGATGCCGCGGTTCTCGGCATCGTGGGGGTGGATCTCCAGCCGGTCCTGATCGTGCCAGACGGTGTTTGCCGTGCGCCGTGTCTGCGCACCGACGTTGTACTGGCTGAGAATTCGGCCCGTAGTGAGCAGGAGCGGGAAGCGCGGCCCGGTCTTCTCGTCGGTGGCGAGGTACTCGGTCACGATAAAGCGGCCCTTTCCGCGCACAAAACCGTCGATGTGCATCACCGGCGTGCCCTCGGGCGACTTCTCGTTGCAGGGCCACTGGACGGAGCCCATGCGGTCGATAAGGTCATAGGTCACGCCGGCGAAGGACGGCGTGGTGGCGGCGATCTCGTCCATGATCTCGGAAGGATGCGTGTAGCTCCAGCCGGCGCCGAGCGCATTCGCCAGAAGCTGCGTCACCTCCCAGTCCTCGTAGCCGTTCTTCGGCGCCATCACCTTGCGCACCATGTTGATGCGCCGCTCGGCGTTGGTGAAGGTCCCGTTCTTCTCGAGGAACGAGGACCCCGGCAGGAAAACATGGGCGTAGTTCGCCGTCTCGTTCAGGAAGAGGTCGTGTACGATCACGCATTCCATCGCCGCAAGACCGGCCGAGACATGCTTGGTGTCCGGGTCCGATTGCAGGATGTCCTCGCCCTGGCAGTAGAGCCCCTTGAACGTGCCATCGACAGCGGCGTCGAGCATGTTCGGAATGCGCAGGCCCGGCTCCGGATCGATCGGCACGCCCCACATCTTCTCGTAGATCGCCCGCACGTCGGCGTTCTTCACATGGCGGTAGCCCGGAAGCTCGTGCGGGAAGGACCCCATGTCGCAGGAGCCCTGCACGTTGTTCTGGCCGCGGAGCGGATTTACGCCCACGCCCTTGCGGCCGATGTTGCCGGTGAGCATCGCGAGGTTGGCGATCCCCATGACGGCGGTGGTGCCCTGGCTGTGCTCCGTCACGCCGAGCCCGTAGTAGATCGACCCGTTGCCGCCCGTGGCGAAGAGCCGCGCCGCCTTGCGCAGTTCCGCCGCCGGAACGCCGGTCAGCGCCTCGGTCGCCTCGGGGCTGTGGCGCGGGTCGCGGATGAAGTCCGCATAGGTGAGATATTCGTCCCAGTCGCACCGCTCGCGGATGAAGGTCTCGTTGGCGAGTTCCTCGGTCACGATCACATGGGCCAGTGCCGAAACGACCGCCACGTTGGTGCCGGGACGGAGCTGGAGGTGATGCGCGGCCCGGACATGGGCCGACTTCACGAGGTCGATCCGGCGCGGGTCGATCACGATCAGCTTCGCGCCCTGGCGCAACCGCTTCTTCATGCGGCTGGCGAAGACCGGATGCGCATCGGTCGGATTGGCGCCGATGACGATCATTACGTCGGTCTGCTCGACCGAGTCGAAGTCCTGCGTGCCGGCCGAAGTGCCGAAGGTGTTGCGCAGACCGTAGCCGGTCGGCGAATGGCAGACCCGCGCGCAGGTATCGGTGTTGTTGTTGCGGAAGACCGCGCGGGCAAGCTTCTGCACGAGGTAGGTTTCCTCGTTGGTGCAGCGCGACGAGGTGATGACGCCGATCGACTTCTGGCCGTACTTCTCCTGCAACCCGCGCAGGCGCGACGCGGCGTAGCCCAGCGCCTCGTCCCACGACACCTCGCGCCAGGGATCGCTGATCTCCTCGCGGATCATCGGCTTCAGGATGCGGTCGCGGTGCGCCGCATAGCCATAGGCGAAACGGCCCTTGACGCAGGAATGGCCCCGGTTCGCCTTGCCGTGCTTGTAGGGCACCATGCGCACCAGCTCGTCGCCGCGCATCTCGGCCTTGAAGGAACAGCCGACCCCGCAATAGGCGCAGGTGGTGACGACCGAGCGGTCCGGAAGGCCCATCTCGATCACCGATTTTTCCTGCAGGCTGCCGGTCGGGCAGACCTGCACGCAGGCGCCGCAGGATACGCAGTCGGAGGAGAGGTAGTTGTCAAGGCCGGTGCCCGCCGACATCCGGCTGTCGAAACCCCGCCCCTCGATCGTCAGTGCGAATGTGCCCTGGACTTCGCCGCAGGCGCGCACGCAGAGCGAGCAGACGATGCATTTTGCCGGGTCGTAGGTGAAGTAGGGGTTGCTGTCGTCGACCGGGCGCCAATCGGGGTTCTGGGCCCCGTCCGGAAGGCGCCGGCGGGCATGGTCCGCGACCGGCTCGTAGCGCACCTCGCGCAGGCCCACCCGCGCGGCCATCTTCTGCAACTCGCTGTCGCCGTTGGCAGCGTCGGTCAGCCCGATCGCCGGATGGTCGGAGGCGTAGAGTTCCATCACGCCCTTGCGCAGGCGGTTCACCTTGTCGGACTGGGTGTGCACGACCATGCCCGGCGCCACCGGCGTGGTGCAGGAGGCGGGCGTGCCCTTCCGCCCCTCGATCTCCACCAGGCAGAGGCGGCACGATCCGAAGGCATCGACGCTGTCGGTGGCGCAGAGCTTCGGCACCTCGATGCCGGCCTCGGCCGCCGCGCGCATGACGGACGTGCCCTCGGGCACCGTCACCTCGAACCCGTCGACGGTCAGTGTCACCGGCGCGCCCGTTCTGGCAGGCGTGCCCATGTCACGATCCGACTGGGGCGTCGTCCATGGCATGATGAAGTCCTTCATTCCGCGGCCTCCTTCCGGCGTGCGAAATCGTCCGGGAAATGCCTGAGCGCCGACATGACCGGAAATGGGGTGAATCCGCCAAGCGCGCAAAGCGACCCGTCGCGCATTGTATCACATAGATCGGTGAGAATCACCGTGGCCGCCGGATCGCCTGCGGCGATGCGGTCGATGGTCTCGACGCCGCGGACCGAACCGATGCGGCAGGGCGTGCACTTGCCGCAGCTTTCCACGGCGCAGAACTCCATCGCGAAGCGCGCCAACTTGAGCATGTCGGCCGTGTCGTCGAAGACCACAATCCCGGCATGGCCGATGAGTCCGCCCTTCTGGTCGAACTCCTCGTAGCCGAAGGGCGTGTCGAACTGCGACACGGGAATGTAGGCACCGAGGGGCCCGCCGACCTGAGCCGCCTTCACGGGCCGGCCCGAGGCGGTTCCGCCGGCGATGTCGTTGACCAGCTGGCCGAGCGGCATCCCGAAGGCGGTCTCGAAAAGGCCGCCGTGCTTCACGTTCCCGGCGATCTGGATCGGCATGGTGCCCTTCGACCGGCCGAGCCCGAAGCCCGCGTAATGCGCCGCCCCCTTCTCGAAGATCACCGGCACGGTGGCGAGGCTGAGAACGTTGTTGACGACGGTGGGGCGCCCGAAAAGCCCCTCCAGCGCCGGCAGCGGCGGCTTCGCCCGCACGATCCCGCGCTTGCCCTCGAGCGAGTTGAGAAGAGAGGTTTCCTCGCCGCAGACGTAGGCGCCCGCGCCGACCCGCACCTCCATGTCGAAGGCATGGCCAGAGCCGAGCACCGAGGGTCCGAGATGCCCGGCGCCCCTGGCCAGCAGGATCGCCGCCTCCATCACCTCGATGGCATCGGGGTATTCCGAGCGGATGTAGACGTAACCCTTCGTCGCACCGGTGCCGATGCCGGCGATGGCCATGCCCTCGATCAGGGTGAAGGGGTCGCCCTCCATGATCATGCGGTCGGCGAAGGTGCCGCTGTCGCCCTCGTCGGCGTTGCAGACGATGTATTTCTGCGCGGACTGCGCCTCGGCCACCGTCTTCCACTTGATGCCGGTCGGAAAGCCCGCGCCGCCCCGCCCGCGCAGGCCCGAGGCAGTGACCTCGGCCACGATCCCGCCGGGCTCCATTGCAACCGCGCGGCGCAGGCCGGCAAGGCCGCCGTGCGCTTCGTAGTCGGCGAGACTGAGCGGGTCGATCAGCCCGCAGCGGGCGAAGGTGAGCCGGGTCTGGCGGGCAAAGAACGGAATGTCCTCCACCGCGCCGAGGCCTTCAAGCTTCCCGTCGAGGAGCGCCGGCACATCCGCGGCCGTGACCGGACCGTAGGCGCGCCGGCCTGTCGTCTCCTCGACCTCCACCAGAGGTTCCAGCCAGATCATGCCTCGGGTGCCGTTCCGGACGATCTGCACGTCGAGCCCGCGCTTCGCGGCCTCCGTCGCAACCGCCGACGCCACCTCGTCGGCACCGAGCGCCTTGGCGGCCGCATCGCGGGGGATGTAGATATTCATGCGCCGGCCTCCGTCAGGATTTTCGCCATCCGAGTGTCATCGACACGGCCCACAACCTTGCCGTCGACCATCGCAGCCGGCCCGCAGGCGCAAAGGCCGAGGCAATAGACCGCCTCGACGGTCACCGCCCCGTTCGCCGTGGTGCCGCCCCAGTCGAGCCCGAGCTTGCCGAGCACACGGTCCGCGAGTGCCGCGCCGCCCACCGACTGGCAGGCTTCGGCCCGGCAGAGCTTGATCACATGCCGCCCGGCCGGCGTTTCGCGGAAGTCGTGATAGAAGGTCACAACTCCGTGAACCTCGGCCTTGGTCAGGTTCAAGGCGTCCGCGATCAGGGGAATCGCCTCCTGGGGGATGTGCCCGTACGCGGCCTGAATCGCATGCAGCATCGGCAAAAGGGGGCCTTCGCCGCCCGAATGCTCGGAAATCAGCGCATGGAGATCCCGTTGGGGGGGCTCCGCGGTAGAATGGGACATGGCTGGCCTCCCGCTAGACTGGCTGCTGAATGCCTTGGTTTCGATAGGCAATCAATATCAAGTTTTCGTTGATTGATTGATCTCATCTATCAATGTGACCGCAAGGGCCAACCGCCGCGGTAACCCGTGATTAATGGTAAACCACTAGAACGGGACGTGAACAAACCGAAAGGACGCCCCATGCGTGAAGTTGTCTCCCTCGCCGCCATGTTCCTCCTGCTCGCCTTCGCCGGTCTCGAGCCGGGTCACGCGCACAGCGCCAAGACCTGCAAGGCCGGTGCCGTTTCGGAATTCTTCTCGACCGGCTGCTGATCCGATCCTGGCCTCGCCTAGATACGGCCGAGCAAAGCCTGTGTCGGCCAGGCGTCGGCGGGCAGCCCAAGCCGCGCCTGCTCCCGCTGCACCGCCTCGCGCGTCTTCTCACCGAGGATCCCGTCGATGGCGCCAACGTCGTAGCCCCTAGCGGCAAGTCTCTTCTGCAGCGTCACCATCTCCTTCGCCGAAAGCCCGGGTTCCGGGGCGCCCGCGTCATAGACCGGGGCGCCTTCCAGCCGCGTGGCGAAATAGGCGGCGGTGGTCACATAGACGAAACTCTTGTTCCAGCTGAAATAGACGCGGAAGTTCGGATAAGCGAGGAAGGCCGGTCCCTTGCGCCCCATCGGCAGGAGAACCGCGCCCCGAAGACCCCGCGCAAGCGGCGTGGACCTGCCGCGCACGCCGGCCGCCTCCCATTCCGCCACCGGGCGGGCGTGGTTCAGGCCGGTCTTCGCCCAGTCGAGGTCGTCGGGCACCGTGATCTCCTGGAGCCAGGGCTCGCCCGCCCGCCAGCCGAGGCCGTGGAGCATCTTCGCGGCACTCATCAGCGCGTCGGCGGCCGAGGTCTTCAGTTGCACATGCCCGTCGCCATCGCCGTCGACGCCGTTTCGCAGGATGTCCTCCGGCAGCATCTGCACCTGTCCGATCTCTCCGGCCCAGGCGCCTTGCGTTCGCGCCGGGTCGAAGTCGCCGCGGGCGTAGAGTTCCATCGCGGCGAAAACCTGCGGCCGGAATAGTTCGGGCCGCCGGCAGTCGTGGGCGAGTGTCACCAGTGCGTCGCGCGTGTTGAAATCCCCCTGCACCGCGCCGAAATCGGTCTCGAATGCCCAGAAGGCGAGAAGAACCCCGGGCGAAATGCCGTAGTCGCGCCCGATCCGGCGGAAGACCTCGGCGTGTTTCTTCGCCATGGACTGGCCGGTGGACAGCCGTCCCGCGCTGATGAGCGAGCGCGAGAACTCGATGAAATCCTTGCGGAACACGCCCTGCGCCCGGTCCGCCTTCAGGACGCGGCCGTCCAGCCGGGCACCGGCGAGGAAACCTTTCGCCGCCTCGGCCGGAATGCCGCGCGCGCGCGCCTCGTCGGCAAGCCCCGCGACGAAGGCGCCGAAGTCGCCGCCGCACGCGAGGGCCGGCGCCGGCAGGACGGCAAGGCCAAGGGCGAGCAGGCGGGCGAGCGGGGCGGGGCGGATCATGGGAACCTCCGGTGGAACGCCGTCGACACTAGCGCGCCCTCCGGCGGAGGCAACCGTCACGGTGCGGCCTTCCGACATTGTTGCCGGTCCGTCCGGAATGCGGTCCGCGCGGTGCCGATCTGCCACGCTGGCACCCCTGTCGGCAGCGTAAACTTGATTTTTCCCAGCAAAGGCACATGCTTGGGCCGGGGAAGAGGTGTGTGATGACGGACTTTCTGCCGAAGGACGTGCAAGACGGACTCGACGCTGCGCGCAAGCGCGACCTGAAGCGACGCTCGCGGCTCAGGGTGCTGGCGGGGGACGAGGTCTACCCGATCCTGCGGTTCTGGGGCACGGGCTTCGCGCTCGATGCCGACCAGGTGCAGCATCTGCGCGGGCTTGTGGATATCTACGACGGCGGCCGCCATCTCTGGCAGTCGTTGATCATCGCCTCCGGCGTGGAGGCGGGCGAGCTCATCTGCACGATGAAACGCTCCACGGCGGCCGAGGACAGGGCGCCGCTCGACTACGTCCGCGACGAGGACGCGCCGGTGGGCTACCTGCCGCGCGCCTGAGCGGTGTCCTTACCGAGGGGCAGGCCGACCTGCCGGCGCGCGCCCGCCCTACTGTAGGTCGGCGAAGGCGGATTGCAGCCGTTCCACCGCCTCGGCCACCCGCGCCCGCGGCGTGGCGAGGTTGAAGCGCAGGAAGCTTTCGCCACCCTTGCCGAAGGTCGCGCCGTGGTTGGCGGCAATCCCGGCGTCCTTCTCCACCCGTGCGGTGAACTCCGCAGGCGCCATTCCGGTGCCGGCGAAATCGACCCAGGCGAGGTACGTCGCCTCAAGCGCCATCGACGCCAGACCGGGGACCGCGGCGATCCCGGCATCGAAGACCTGCCGGTTGCCGTCGAGATAGGCCACCAGCGCATCGACCCAGGCTGCGCCCTCCGGCGAATAGGCTGCCGTCGCCATGTGCATTCCGAAACTGTTCGGAGAGATGCCGAACGCGTTCACCTTCGCGCCGAAGCGGGCGCGCAGGGCATCGTCGGCGATGATGACATTGCCGATATGCGCGCCCGCGATATTGAAGGTCTTGGTCGTGGCGGTCATCGTCACCAGGCGGTCGGCGATGTCGGGCGCGGCCGTGGCCATCACCCGGTGCTGTGCGCCGGGGAACACGAGGTCGTGGTGGATCTCGTCGGAGACGAGGACGAGGTCGTGCCGTTTCGCGAAATCGGCGATGGCGCGCAGTTCGTCGGCCCTCCAGACCCGGCCGCCGGGGTTGTGCGGCGAACAGAGGATCAGCATCCGTTCCGCCCCGGTCATCATCGCGTCCCAGGCCGCGATATCGAGACTGTAGCGCCCGTCCTCATTGGCGAGCGGGCATTCGACGACGCGACGGCCGGCGGCTTTGATGACGCGGGCAAAGGCGTGGTACACGGGCGTCATCAGCACCACGCCGTCGCCGGGCGCGGTGAAGGCATCGACGCAGAGACCGGTCCCGTTCACGAGGCCGTGGACGGTAAAGACCCATTTGGGTTCGACCTGCCAGCCGTGACGTTCCCGCATCCACCAGCAGATCGCACCAAGATAGGCGCGATCATCGCCGAAATAGCCGTATATGCCATGGGCGGCCATCGCTTCCACCGCCTGCTGAACGCATCCCGGCGGGCGGAAGTCCATGTCGGCGACCCACATGGACAACCCGTCCTTCGGACTGACGCCGTAGAGCGGTTCCATCATGTCCCACTTCGAGGAATGGGTTCCTGTGCGATCTATGATCTCGTCGAAATTCATGGCGTCTCCCGTGGACTTGCCCGACCCTGTTGCACTCCGAAGCCCGGCACAAGGCCGGGAGTCCGGGCTGGTCATTGATCGCCCGTCATCTTGTTCCATATCAAGTGCAAAAATCGGAATACCATCCCTAAAATGTATTCGTAAATAGAACCATGTCCATACTATTGGCCAATATATGGAGAAACGTCCCCTTCGGCAGTGTGCCGGCGTCGCCATTGCAAGATGCGAAGCCTTCGCCTAAATCGGCCCAATGACGCTGAGACCGATCCTGATCCACCCCGACCCGCGGCTGAAGAAGCACGCCGATCCCGTGACCGAGATCACGAAGGACCTGCGTGCCGCCGCGGACGACATGCTGCAGACCATGTACGACGCGCCCGGAATCGGTCTCGCGGCCCCCCAGATCGGGCTCATGTCGCGGATCATCGTCATGGACTGCGTGAAGGACAAGGACGCCGCGCCCCGGCCGATGGTGCTTCTGAACCCCGAGGTGACCTGGGCCTCGGAGGCGATGAACACCTACGAGGAGGGCTGCCTTTCCATCCCGGACCAGTACGCCGAGGTGACGCGGCCCGCCGAGGTGAAGGTGCGCTGGATGGACCTCGAGGGCAAGACGCAGGAGGAACAGTTCGCCGGCCTCTGGGCGACCTGTGTCCAGCACGAGATCGACCACCTGAACGGCCGCCTGTTCATCGACTATCTCACCGCTCTGAAGCGCCAGCTGATCACCCGCAAGATGGAGAAGCTGAAGCGCGAGCGGGCGCGGCTGTGACGGTCCGGCCCTTCGTTCATTACCCCGACAAGCGGCTGAGGACGCCGGCCGCGCCGGTGGCCGAGGTGACCGAGACCGTCCGCATGATCTGGGACGACATGGTGGAGACGATGGACGCGATGCCGGGCGTCGGCCTTGCGGCGCCGCAGATCGGGATCATGCTGCGCCTCGCCGTGGTCGACTGTTCCGACCGGCGGGGCCAAGCGGTCAGGATGGCCAACCCCGAGGTGCTCCATGCCTCGGTGCAGATGCGCCGGCACGAGGAGGCGAGCCCGAACCTTCCCGGCGTCTCCGCGGTCGTGGAGCGGCCGCGGGCGGTCACGGTCCGCTTCCTGAACGAGACCGGCGCGGTCGAGGACCGCGATTTCGTCGGGCTCTGGGCGACCTCCGTCCAGCATCAGATCGACCACCTGAACGGAAGAATGTTCATCGACCATATGTCGCCGGTGCGGCGGCGGATGCTGGTGGCGCGCGCCGACAAGCTGCGCAAGCGCGGATAGTGGCAGGGGGCGGGCGCCCCCGGACGCTCTGGGTGGTAGTTGGGCAACGAAGGAGGGGCAAGCGATGCGCGTGATCTTCATGGGAACGCCCGAGTTTTCGGTCCCCGCCCTCCAAGCGGTCCATGCCGCGCACGAGATCGTCAGTGTCTATTCCCAGCCGCCACGCCCGGCAGGGCGCGGCAAGAAGGACCGGCCGAGCCCCGTGCAGGCGCGGGCCGAGGCGCTGGGGCTGCCGGTCCGCCATCCCGCAAGCCTGAAATCGCCCGAGGCACAGGCGGAGTTCGCGGCGCTGAAGTCCGACGTCGCTGTGGTAGTGGCCTACGGGCTGATCCTGCCGCAGCCGGTTCTCGATGCGCCGGCACGGGGGTGCCTCAACATCCATGCCTCGCTTCTGCCGCGCTGGCGTGGCGCGGCGCCGATCCACCGCGCGGTGATGGCCGGCGATGCCGAAACCGGCGTCTCGATCATGCGGATGGAGGCCGGGCTCGACACCGGACCGGTGCTGCTTTGCGCGCGCACGCCCATCGGGCCGGAGGAAACCACGGCCGAGCTGCACGACCGGCTCGCGGCGATGGGGGCTGCGGCCATCCTGGAGGCGCTCGGCCGGCTCGACCGGCTGACGCCCGTGCCACAGCCGGAGGCGGGAGTGACCTACGCGGCCAAGATCGACAAGGCGGAGGCCCGGGTGGACTGGAGCCGCCCGGCGGAGGAGGTGGACCGGCTGATCCGGGGGCTTTCGCCCTTCCCGGGCGCCTGGGTGGAGATCGGCGGCGAACGGGTGAAGCTCCTGCGGTCCCGCCTTGCCGAAGGGCGGGGCGCGCCGGGCACGGTTCTTGCAGGTTTCACCATCGCCTGCGGGTCCGGCACGGTGCAGATCACCGAGGCGCAGCGCGAGGGCAAGCGGCCGATGCCCGCGGCCGAGGTGCTGCGCGGGCTCGTCCTGCCCGAAAGGCTCGGCTGAGCGTTCCCAAAGGTCGCGCGGGGGGCCATATTGGCCATGTGGCAACCCGGAGGCGCACATGGCCATTCTCGCCCTCATCATCATCGGCGCGGCGGCGGGCTTCATCGCCACGCGGCTGATGAACCGTCAGACCGACCTGGTGACGACCATCGCCATCGGCGTGCTCGGCGCGCTCGTGGGCGGGCTGGTGCTGCGGTTCCTGCTAGCTGTCACCGGTCTCGCGGCGGGCTTCGTCGGCGCGATCCTCGGGGCCATGGCGCTCATCTGGCTATGGGAGACTTACGGGCCGAAACGCTAACGTCGGGGCGGGCGGGCGCGATAAACCGGCAGGCGCCAGCCGAAAAGGAGGCTTCCCGAACGCAGCGCGAATGTCACCGCGGCACAAAGGAGAAGCGCGGGGCCTACCGGCAGGACGGTGACGGAGACGACCGCCGCCCCCGCGCCCGCGAAGGCCGCGGTCACGTAAAGTTCGCCCTGTTTCAGGACCAGCGGCACTTCGTTGCAGACGACATCGCGCATGAGCCCGCCGAAGGCCCCCGTCGCAATTCCCATGAGGAGCGTCACGCCCCAGGGCTGGCCCGCCGCGAGCGCCACGCCGACACCGGCTGGCACCGCGACCGAGAGTGCCAGCGCGTCGAGCCAGGTGAGAACGCGCAGCCGGCTCTCGAAACGGTGCGCGGTGAAGAAGACGGTCACGGCCGCCGTCGCGGCGACGCCGATGAAGGCCGGCTCGGCCACCCAGAAGACCGGATTGCGATCGAGAATTACATCGCGGACCGTGCCGCCCCCGACGGCAGTCAGCGCCGCGACGAAGGTGAAGCCCACGATGTCGAGTTGCGCCCGGCTGGCGGCAAGCGCGCCCGTCAGCGCGAAGACAAAGACCGAGGCATAGTCGAGCGCGTCAAGCAGCGTCATCGGCCCGCGCCCGCTTCGGCTTGAAAGGCTTCATGCCGGCGCGCGCAAGCTCGTCCGCGCGTTCGTTCTCGGGATGGCCCGCATGGCCCTTGATCCATTCCCAGATCACCCGGTGGCGGTGCTGCGCCGCGTCGAGCCGCTGCCAGAGATCGACGTTCTTCACGGGCTTGCGGTCGGCGGTCTTCCAGCCGTTCCGCTTCCAGCTGTGGATCCAGGTGGTGACGCCGTTCTTCACATAGGCGCTGTCGGTGACGATGGTGATGTCGGAGGGCCGTGCAAGCGCCTCGAGCGCCGAGATCGCGGCGAGAAGCTCCATCCGGTTGTTGGTCGTCTCGGCCGCGCCACCGTTCAGTTCGCGCGTCTTGACGACCCTGTCGCCATCGCGGGCGATCATCAGCACGCCCCAGCCGCCGGGGCCGGGATTGCCGGAACAGGCACCGTCGGTAAAGGCGAAAAGCTCAGGCATCGGGTCTCCGCAGCGGTTCCGCCCCGTCTAGGGGGCGGGGCGGCGCCGGTCAACGCCTCTCAGGCGCGCTCGAGCGCCAGCCGCGCCCCGAGGGCGGCGAAGGAGGCGGCGAAGGCGCGCCGCAGCCAGGTCATGACGGCCGGCCGGCTGAGCACCGCCTCGCGCCCCGAGGCGGCAAGGACTGCGTAGCCGAGAAAGACCGCGAAGGTCATCGCGGCAAAGCCGAGGCCAAGGGCCAGGATCGCCGCAGTTCCGTCGCCGGGCGTCAGGAATTGCGGCAGGAAGGCAAGAAAGAACGTCGGGATCTTCGGATTGAGAAGGTTGAGAAGGATGCCGCGCCGCACGATCAGCCCGGCCGGCTGCGGCTCCGCCGCCTCAACGTCGAGCCCGCCGGTGCCGCGAAGCGTCCCCCATGCCATCCAGATCAGATAGGCGACGCCTGCGTATTTCACCGCCTGGAAGAGAACCGCCGATGCGTGCAGCACCGCCGCCAGCCCCGCCATCGCCACGCCCATGTGAAAGAGCGTCGCCAGAGTGCAGCCGAAGGCCGCCCAGAAGCCGCCCCTTATCCCCTGCGCAAGCGCCACCGACAGCGTGTAGACGACGCCGATCCCCGGCGCGAGGCAGACGACGAGGGTGGTCAGAAGGTATTCGGGCGACATGGCGAACCTCTCTGCCGGACGCGCGACGCTCGCCCGGGCCGGCCCTTGCTGTCAACCTGGTTCAGGCGCGGGCGCGGAGGATCACGAAGGGATCGAGGGTTCCGGCAAGCCCGCGCTCCATGCCCTCTTCCTCAGCGGTCACGGTAAAGCCGGCGCCGTCCAGAAGCCCCCGCATCTCGGCGCCGGTGACAAAGGTATAGAGACGGTCGAGCGCGTCGCGGGCCTCACCGGTACCGGTCTTCATCCCGACGTGCAGGATGCCGCCGGGCACAAGCGCCCGGTTGAGCGCGACGAGATGGCGGGGCAGGGCGCTGCGCGGCGCATGGAGGAGCGAGAAATTGGCCCAGACGCCCTCATAGGCTGCTACCGCGTCGATGTCGTCGAAACTCGCCTGCCGCGCGCCGATGGCGTGGCGGTCGTTGGCCAGCGCGACCATGCCGACGGAGGCATCGACCGGGTCGGGGCGATGGCCAGCCTCGCGCAGGAAGACCGAGGCCTGGCCCGGCCCGCAGCCGAGGTCGAGCACCCGCGCGCCCGGCGGCAGCGCCGCGATGAAGCTTTGAAGGTGGCGGTCGGGTCCACGGGTCCGGAACAGCTTCGCATAGTCGGCTGCCCTCGCATCGTAGGCCGCAAGGGTGCGCGCATCCACGCTCATGCTGGTTCCCTGAGAATTCGCGGCACCTTGAACTCGACGTCCTCGCGCGCGGTCTCGACCCGCTCCAGCGTCACCTCGTAGCGGGCGCGGAAGGCGTCGATGACCTCGTTCACCAGAACTTCGGGCGCGCTCGCCCCGGCGGTGACGCCGACTGCCTTCGCACCGTCGAGTGCCCGCCAGTCGATGTCGCTTGCGCGGCCCACAAGCTGGGCATAGCCGCAACCTGCTGCGCGTCCCACTTCGACCAGGCGCCTCGAGTTCGACGAGTTCGGCGCGCCGATCACGAGCAGCGCCTCCACCTTCGGCGCAATGACCTTCACCGCCTCCTGCCGGTTCGTCGTCGCGTAGCAGATATCTTCCTTGTGCGGACCGACGATCGCCGGGAACCGCGCCCGCAGCGCCGCAACGATGGCAGCCGTGTCATCGACCGAAAGCGTCGTCTGGGTGATGAAGGCGAGCCTTTCGGGATCGCGCGCGGCAATTCTGGCCACATCCTCGACCGTCTCCACCAGCAGCACCTCGCCCTCGGGCAACTGTCCCATGGTGCCGAGCGTCTCGGGATGGCCGGCGTGGCCGATCATCACCATCTGCAACCCGTTCTGGTGATGCCGCTCGGCCTCGATATGCACCTTGGAGACGAGGGGGCAGGTGGCATCGACGAAGGTCATTCCCCGCCGCGCCGCCTCGGCCGGCACGGCCTTCGGAACCCCGTGGGCCGAAAAGATCACCGGCCGGTCGCCGGGAACCTCGTCCAGTTCCTCGACAAAGACCGCGCCCTTCGCGCGTAAACCGTCCACGACGAAGCGGTTGTGGACGATCTCGTGGCGCACGTAGACCGGCGCCCCCCACTTCGCCAGCGCCATCTCCACGATCTTGATCGCGCGGTCCACGCCGGCGCAGAAACCGCGCGGCGCGGCGAGATAGAGCGTCAGGGGCAGCGGCATGGTCGGTCCTCTCGCGTCGCGGCGGCACGGTAATCGAACCTCCGCGCATGGACAATCGGCCGCAAGCGCGCCCTGCGCCCGCGGACCGGCCCATCACCCGGCGGCGCTAGTTGCTGCTCGCCGGCTCTTCCTCGCGTTCGACCCGCGCCTCCCGCGGGGGCCGCCCGATCACCTCGCGCAGCGCGTCGAGCTCGATGAAGTTGTCGGCCTGACGGCGCAGTTCGTCGGCGATCATCGGCGGCTGCGAGCGGATGGTGGAGACGACCGAGACGCGCACACCCTGCCGCTGCAGACTTTCGACGAGTGGCCTGAAATCGCCGTCGCCGGAAAAGAGCACGATATGGTCGAGCCGCGGCGCAAGCTCCATGGCGTCGACCGTGAGCTCGATGTCCATGTTGCCCTTGACCTTCCGGCGGCCCTGGCTGTCGGTGTATTCCTTCGCGGGCTTGGTGACCATGCAGAAGCCGTTGTAGTGAAGCCAGTCGACAAGCGGGCGGATCGGCGAGTAGTCATCGTTCTCCAGCAGCGCGGTGTAGTAGAACGCGCGCAAGAGCTTGCCCCGGCGCTCGAATTCCTGCCTGAGAAGCTTGTAGTCGATGTCGAATCCGAGCGCCTTTGCGGCTGCGTAGAGGTTCGACCCGTCGATGAACAGCGCAAGCCGTTCGTCCTTGTAGAACATCAATTGTTCCTTCCAGAAGAAATCCGTCGAAATTCCTACTTGTGTTTGGGTGGGCAAACTGAAAATTCGACGGCGGTTCGGGTGTGGTAGCAGGGACTTGGCAAATTGCCAGTGGATTTCATATCTATCCAAAGGAACAGGCTAGCAGCGATCGCCGCCGGCGGCAATTCAACTTCTCCGGCGGGCGATCCGGCCAAGACGATTGCGGCCGCCCTTGCAGACATTACGCGTGACATCGGCCCGATTGTCGCGATTTCCCGATTCTTCCGGACACCAGCCTTCCCACCGGGAAGCGGCCCGGATTTCGTCAACGCGGCCGTGATCGCTGTCACGTCGCTCGAACCTGCCGCGGCCCTCGATGCCCTGCACCGCATCGAGGCGCGGTATGGCCGGGTCCGGCAGGTGCGCTGGGGTGCGCGGACGCTCGATCTCGACCTCATCGCAATGGGAGATCGCGTGCTGCCCGACGCTGCCACGCTGCGCGAGTGGATGGACCTGCCCGCCTCGGAACAGTCAGTCCGCGCGCCCGATCGGCTGATCCTGCCCCATCCGCGGCTGCAGGACCGTGCCTTCGTGCTGATTCCCCTGGCCGAGATCGCGCCGAACTGGCGGCACCCGCTGAGCGGTCGCACCGTCGCCGGGATGGCCGCCGCGCTTGCGGAGGCCGAGAAAGCCGCCGTTTGCCCGCTCTGACGGGGATTCTTCGCTTGTCAATAGCAGACCAAGCACTTAAATAGCGGTCTCCATGCCTCCCATTCCGATTGGAGTTCCCGATGGCCCGCGTGACGGTCGAAGATTGCGTTGACAAGGTCCCGAACCGGTTCGAGCTCGTGATGCTCGCCGCGCACCGGGCGCGCGAGATTGCCTCCGGCTCTCCGATCACCGTGGACCGCGACAACGACAAGAACCCTGTCGTGTCCCTGCGCGAGATCGCCGAGGAAACCCAGGGCGCGGCCGACCTGCGCGAGCGGATGATCGAAAGCCAGCAGACCCAGATCGAGGTTGACGAGCCCGAGGACGACGCCATGGCGCTTCTCATGGGGGCCGAGGTCGACCGGCCGAGCGAGGACGACATGTCCGAGGAGAAGCTCCTCCGGGCGCTCATGGAAGCCCAGGGCCAGGGCTGAGCCCGCCAGACGAAGGCAAGCGGACCGGAATGATCGACGTCGAAGACCTGATCGCGCTGGTCCGCAACTACAACCCACGCACCAATGCCGCGCTGATCCGCCGCGCCTATGATTACGGCGCGTGCATGCACGAGGGCCAGAGCCGCCGCTCGGGCGAGCCCTACTTCACCCATCCCGTCGCCGTTGCCGCGATCCTGACAGAACAGCGGCTCGATGACGCGACGATCATCACCGCGCTCCTGCACGACACGATCGAGGACACCAAGTCCACCTGGACCGACATCGCCGCGACCTTCGGCGAAGAGATCGCCGAACTGGTGGACGGGGTCACGAAACTCACCAACCTCCAGCTCTCCTCGACCGAGACCAAGCAGTCGGAAAACTTCCGCAAGCTCTTCATGGCGATGTCGAAGGACCTGCGCGTGATCCTGGTGAAGCTCGCCGACCGGCTCCACAACATGCGCACGATCCGGTCCCTGCCGCCGGAGAAGCAGGCCCGCAAGGCGCGCGAGACGATGGACGTGTTCGCGCCGCTTGCCGGCCGCATGGGCATGCAGTGGATGCGCGAGGAACTCGAGGACCTCTCCTTCAAGGTTCTGAATCCCGAGGCGCGCGCCTCGATCATCCGGCGATTCGTGATTCTGCAGAAGGAATCGGGCGACGTGATCCCGAAGATCACTGCCGATATCCGGGCGGAACTGGAAAAGGACGGGGTCGAGGCTGACGTCTTCGGCCGCGCCAAGAAGCCCTATTCGATCTGGCGCAAGATGCAGGAAAAGCAGCTCGCCTTCTCGCGCCTCTCCGACATCTACGGGTTCCGCGTGATCTGCACCGACGAGCGCGACTGCTACCGCATCCTCGGCGCCATCCACCGGCGCTGGCGCGCGGTGCCGGGGCGGTTCAAGGACTATATCAGCCAGCCGAAGTCGAACGGGTACCGGTCGATCCACACCACCGTCTCGGGCCGCGACGGCAAGCGGGTGGAGGTGCAGATCAGGACACGCCAGATGCACGAGGTGGCCGAGGCGGGCGTGGCTGCGCACTGGTCCTACCGCGACGGCGAGCGCGCGCAGAACCCCTTTGCCGTCGATCCGGCGCGCTGGATCGCCACGTTGACCGAGCGTTTCGACACCGGGGAGGACCAGGAGGACTTCCTCGAGAACGTGAAGCTCGAGATGTATTCCGACCAGGTCTTCTGCTTCACGCCGAAGGGCGACGTTGTGCAGTTGCCGAAGGGGGCGACGCCGCTCGACTTCGCCTATGCGATTCATACCCGCATCGGCAACTCCACCGTCGGCGCGAAGGTGGACGGCATCCGCGTACCGCTCTGGACGCGGCTGAAGAACGGCCAGTCTGTCGAGATCATCACTGCCACGGGCCAGCGGCCGCAGGCGACCTGGATCGACATCGTCGTGACGGGCCGCGCCAAGGCCGCGATCCGGCGGTCGCTGCGCGAGGAGGACCGCGAGCGGTTCATCAAGCTCGGCCAGGAACTCGCCCGCGTGGCCTTCGAGCACATCGGCCGCAAGGCGACCGAAAAGGCGCTGAGGACCGCGGCCAGGACGCTCGGCCTCGCCGACGAAAAGGACGTGCTCGCCCGCCTCGGCTCGGCCGAGCTCACGGCCCGTGAGGTGATCGAGGCGATCTACCCCGAGCTTGCGACCCAGGCCTCCGTCGAAGAAGTCGATGCCCGCCGTCCCGTCGTCGGACTGACCGCCGACCAGTCCTTCCGCCGGGCCAACTGCTGCCAGCCGGTACCGGGCGAGCGGATCGTCGGCATCACCTACCGCGGCCAGGGCGTCGTCGTGCATGCCATCGACTGCCCCGCACTCGCAGAGTTCGAGGAGCAGCCGGGTCGATGGGTCGATCTGCATTGGCATTCGGGCCGCCACGCGCCGGTCTATACCGTCGGGCTCAACCTCACGATCGCCAACGATGCGGGCGTGCTGGGCCGGATCTGTACGCTGATCGGCGAGCAGAAGGCCAATATCTCCGATCTCACTTTCGTCGATCGGAAGCCGGATTTTTACCGTCTTATCATGGAAGTTGACCTGAGGGATGCCGAACATCTCCACATGGTGCTGACGGCACTGGAAGCGGAAAGCGACGTGGCGCAGGTCGAACGCTATCGCGACCTGAGCCGAAAGCCCTGAGGGGCGGGAAGGAACGGACGTGGTATTCAAGCGGCGTGATCCGCGATCCTATCTTCGCATGATTGCCGAGGTCTTCTGGCCGCGCGGCGGGTGGACCCGCGCATTCCACTATGTCAAGCATCGGATCCGGCGGCTTCCCGACGACCCCCACCGGATCGCGCGCGGCGTCGGTGCCGGGGTATTCGTCAGCTTCACGCCGTTCTTCGGGCTCCATTTCATCACCGCGGCGCTTTCCGCGAAGATCGTGCGCGGCAACATCCTGGCGTCGCTTCTCGGCACCTTCTTCGGCAACCCGATCACCTTTCCGATCATTGCCTTCTTTTCCATGAAGCTCGGCAAATGGATGCTCGGGACGCGCTTCGACGAGGCGCAGCACCAGACGCTCGCCAGCCGGTTCATGGGCGCGGCCGAAGACCTCAGGCACAACTTCTTCGCCATGTTCACGCCGGAGACCGCCCATTGGGGCAATCTCTCCTACTTCTACCACGACATCTTCGTGCCCTACCTGATCGGCGGGCTGGTCCCCGGCATCGTCGCGGGCGTGATCGCCTATTACCTGTCCGAGCCGGTGATCGCCGCCTATCAGAAGCATCGCCGCAAGAAGTTGAAGGAGCGATTCGAGAAGCTGAAGGCGAAGCTCCACGCCCGCGTCGAGGAAAAGACGGAGCGCGGCTAGCTCGAATTGTGCCGGTGACACTTCCGCCGTTCACAGCCGCCGCCCAAGCCAATACTGTCGCCCCGACCGCTTCAAGACAGGAGATCACGCATGTCCGGCACGCTGCGGCTCGGCGTAAACATCGACCATGTGGCGACCGTGCGGAACGCGCGCGGATCGGCCTATCCTGACCCGGTGCGCGCCGCCATCCTGGCGGAAGAGTCCGGGGCCGACGGTATCACCGCGCACCTGCGCGAGGATCGCCGCCACATCACCGACGACGACATCGCCCGGCTCGTGGCCACGCTGAAACGGCCGCTCAACTTCGAGATGGCAGCGACCGCCGAGATGCAGGCGATCGCGCTCCGCCACCGCCCCCATGCCGCTTGCATCGTTCCCGAAAAGCGCGAGGAACGGACGACCGAGGGCGGGCTCGATGTCGCCGCCGACATCGCCCGCCTGACAGAGTTCATCGCGCCCCTGCGCGCGGCTGGTTGCCGGGTCTCGATGTTCATCGGGCATGATCCGCGCCAGATCGAGGCCTCCGCCCGGATCGGCGCGGCGGTGGTGGAGCTTCACACCGGCCATTACTGCGACCTTCACGCCGAGGGTCGCTTCGCCGAACGGGACGCCGAGCTTGCGGCCCTCGCTGAAGGCGCCCGGCTGGCCCGTTCGCTCGGGCTCGAGGTCCACGCCGGCCACGGCCTGACCTACGACACCGTCGGCCCCGTCGCCGCCTTCCCCGAGGTGCGCGAGCTCAACATCGGCCATTTCCTGATCGGCGAGGCGATCTTCGTCGGGCTGAAGAAGGCCATCGCAGAGATGCGCCGCCAGATGGATGCGGCGCAGGCATGACGCCGGCCGACGAAAAGCGGCTGAGCAAGTTTCTCAGCCTTGTCCTGCGTCACGATCCGGGTGCGGCCGGGGTGACGCTCGACCCGGAAGGCTGGGTGGACCTGGACGCGCTCATCGTCGGGGCCGCGTCGAAGGGCAAAGGGTTTACCCGTGAGGAACTGTCGACTGTGGTCGCAAACTCCGACAAGAAACGGTTCACGATCTCGCCGGGCGGCCGGTCGATCCGTGCCGCGCAGGGCCACTCTGTCGCCGTCGATCTGTCCCTTGCGCCGGTCGTGCCGCCCGCGGTGCTGTTCCACGGCACCGCCGAGCGCAATGTGGCTTCGATTCAGACCCGGGGCCTGCACGCGGGATCGCGCCGGCACGTTCACCTTTCGCCCGACATCGAAACCGCGCTCAGGGTGGGCCGCCGCCACGGCCGCCCCGCCGTGTTCTTCGTCGATGCCGCCCGCGCTTGGACGCAGGGTCACCGGTTCTATCGGTCGGAGAACGACGTGTGGCTGACTGATCCGCTGCCGGCGATCTTTCTGGACCTGGTGGACGACGCATGATCCTCGGCATCGGCACGGACCTTGCCAATATCGACCGCATCGCCGCGACGCTCGCCCGCTTCGGCGACCGCTTCCGCAACCGTGTCTTCACAGATGTGGAGCAGAGGAAGGCTGAAGGCCGCCGCGATACCGCCGGCACCTATGCCAAGCGCTGGGCGGCGAAGGAGGCCTGTTCCAAGGCGCTCGGCACCGGATTGCGCATGGGCATCTCCTGGAAGGACATGGGCGTGTCGAATCTCCGCTCCGGCCAGCCCGTCATGCACCTGACCGGCTGGGCGGCCGAACGGCTCGCCGCGATGACCCCGCCCGGGCACGAGGCCATCGTCCACGTCACGCTGACCGACGATCACCCCTGGGCGCAGGCCTTCGTGGTGATCGAGGCGCGGCCTCGCCCCGACACAGCCGCAACTTGACTCGGCCCGGCCGCCGCCGCATGTAGCGCGGGCACAAGAGGCAGGACAGGGCAGGGCGCATCGTGGCGGCAAAGCAGGATGGTTTCGTCGAAACCGTGAAGACGATCGTCTACGCGCTCCTCATCGCCGGGGTGTTCCGGACCCTCTTCTACCAGCCGTTCTGGATCCCATCGGGCTCGATGAAGGATACGCTCCTCATCGGCGACTTCCTCTTCGTCAACAAGATGGCCTACGGCTATTCGCGCTATTCCTGCCCTTTCGCGGCCTGCCCGATCACCGGGCGCCTCTTCGGCTCGGAACCCGAGCGCGGCGACGTCGTCGTGTTTCGCCACCCCGGCACGGGCGCGGATTTCATCAAGCGGCTGATCGGCCTTCCGGGCGACACCGTGCAGGTGAAGGAAGGCCAGCTCTGGCTCAACGGCACGCCGGTGCCGCAGGAGGACGCCGGCACCTTCGAGGAGATCAAGGCACCGCAGGGGTCGCAGGGCAACATGCCGCGCTGTGCCAACGACCCCGTCGGCATCGGCGGCACCTGCGTCAAGCAGCGCTTCACCGAAACCCTGCCGAACGGCGTGCGCCACGATGTGCTCAACATCGCCAGCGTGCCGGCCGACAATACGCCGATCTACACCGTGCCCGCGGGGCACTACTTCTTCATGGGCGACAACCGCGACAACAGCCAGGACAGCCGCTTCGCGGTGAATTCGGGCGGCGTGGGGATGCTGCCGGCCGAATACCTGATTGGCCGGGCCGACCGGATCATGTTCTCCTCCGCAGGCCGCTCGCTCTTCTTCTTCTGGACCTGGCGGTCCGACCGCTTCTTCAAGGCGGTGGAGTGAGGCTTTCGGCCGACCTCCAGGCCTTCCAGGCCCGCATCGGCCACGACTTCCGCCGGCCCGAGCTTCTCCTGCGCGCGGTCACGCATTCCTCCATCGCCACGCCGGCGCGCCCGGACAACCAGCGGCTCGAATTCCTCGGCGACCGCGTCCTCGGCCTCGTCATGGCCGAAGCCCTTCTGGCTGCCGACAAGGGGGCCAGCGAGGGCCAGCTTGCGCCGCGCTTCAACGCCCTCGTCCGCAAGGAGGCCTGCGCCGCCGTCGCGCGCGAGGTGGACCTCGGCGAGGTCCTGAAGCTCGGCCGGTCGGAGATGATGTCGGGCGGGCGCCGGAAGGAGGCGCTTCTGGCCGACGCGATGGAGGCGGTGATCGCCGCCGTCCATCTCGATGCCGGTTTCGATGCCGCGAAGTCGCTGGTGCTCAGGCTCTGGGGCGGGCGCATCGGCAGTGTCGAGGCCGATGCCCGCGACGCCAAGACGGCGCTTCAGGAATGGGCGCAGGGACGCGGCCTGCCCCCGCCCGCCTATGCCGAGCTTGGCCGCGAGGGGCCCGACCACCAGCCCCGCTTCACCGTCGAGGTGCGCCTAGCCACCGGCGAGGCCGAGGTGGCCGAGGCCGGATCGAAACGCCAGGCCGAACAGGCGGCGGCCAGGGCGCTGCTGGCGCGGATGCAGGGCGACCAGAATTAATCTCGTAAACGCGGCGGCATGCGGCCCTTCTGGCGCGCGTCGCAGCGCCAGAGCTTCCTGCGAATTCCCTGCGGCTCAAGCCGGGAATACTTCCCGCGCGAGAACTTGGGCCAGTCGATCGCCATGCCGGCGGCGACCATCTCGGCCGACAGATCGCGCCCGTCCGGGAGGTAGCAGGTTGCCACGGTCCGGTCATGCGAAAGATCGCCATCGAAAACGGCCCTGATCTCTTGCCCCTTGCACAGATTGACGAGCGCCCACTTGGCCGTCCTACCATAGGGGTGGTCCATCTCCGGTGCGTCGATCCCGGCAAGCCGGATGCGCATTCCGCCAATATCCAGGGTGTCACCGTCGATAACCCAGGCCCGGCCGCGAAGCTCCGTGACCTCGACGATCCTGATGTCGGCCGACTGCCCGACTGCGACCCGGCGGCGCCAGGGACTTCCGTCCTCCAGAACCGTCGTCTCGCGCCGGATCTTCACCAATTTGGGCCGGCTCGAGCGAAAGAAGGCGCGGAGAAGTAAACGGAAAAGACCCATGGCAAGCGACGCGTTCGTTCAATTCCCTTACCATGGTCCGCCGCATCGCGATTGCCAATTGGCAAATCCCGCAACTTTCCCGTATGGGGCGGAGATCAATCATGGGATCGCTACACGACATGACCAAACGCGCAGGCTTCGTCGCCCTGATCGGAGAGCCGAACACAGGCAAATCGACGCTTCTGAACCGAATGGTCGGGGCCAAGGTCTCCATCGTCACCCACAAGGTGCAGACGACCCGCGCCCGCATCCGCGGCATCGCGATGGAGGGGGCGGCACAGATCGTCTTCGTCGATACGCCGGGCCTCTTCCGGCCGCGCCGCCGGCTCGACCGGGCGATGGTCGCCGCGGCCTGGGGGGGGGCGGTGGATGCCGATATCGTCGTCCTTCTCGTCGAGGCGCATCGCGGCCTCACCGACGGGGTGCGCGCCATCCTGGACACGCTGCGCGAGAAGCTTCCCGAAAGGACCCGCGTCGCGCTCGCCATCAACAAGATCGACCGGGTGAAGGCCGAGGCGCTCCTGGCGCTGGCGCAGGAGCTGAACGCGGCCTTCCCCTTCGAGAAGACCTTCATGATCTCGGCCGAACGCGGCCACGGGGTGGAGGACCTGAAGCGCTGGCTCGCCGCCGAAGTGCCGGAAGGCCCCTGGTTCTACCCCGAGGACCAGATCGCCGACCTGCCCATGCGCATGATCGCGGCCGAGATCACGCGCGAGAAGCTGACGCTCAGGCTCCACGAGGAACTGCCCTACCAGCTCACGGTCGAGACCGAGCACTGGCAGGAGCGCGAGGACGGATCGGCCCGCATCGACCAGGTGATCTACGTCGCCCGCGACGGCCACAAGGGCATCGTCCTCGGCAAGGGCGGCGAGACGATCAAGGCGGTCGGGCGCGACGCGCGCGTGGAGATCGCGGAGTTCCTTGGCTGCCCCGTGCATCTCTTCCTTCAGGTCAAGGTGCGCGAGAACTGGCAGGAGGAGCGCGAGCGCTATTCCGAGATGGGGCTCGACTTCAAGGATGGCGACTGACCTCACCTGCGCGCCGCGCCACGTCCGGGCCCTTGCGCGGGCGGAGCCTGCGGGAGCCTCCGGCGGGAGTATTTGCCGCCACAATGAAAGCCTGGGGGCATGACCGCGCGGCTCACCGCGGACTTCTGGGTCCGCGCCTATCTTGCACGGCTCCAGGCGGCGCATCTGCCGGCCTATGTCACCGCGCGGGGCGATCCGACGGCGGGCGCGGTCCTCGTGAAGCTCGCCACGCTCGACGGCCGGGCGCGGCTCTTTCAGCGCAGCGTCGACCTGATGACCGGCGGGCGCGCCTGGATCGTTCTCGCCGAGGGGGCCGAGGCCGAGGTGGATGCCGCCGTCGCGCGCCAGCGGCGGACGGACCCCGATCTCTGGGTGATCGAGGTCGAGAGCCGCGAGGGGCGGACCCTTCTTGACGAGGAGGGGCTTGCCGACTGACCCTCGTCCTGGTCGGCCAGCAACGCTTCCGGCGGGCTTGCGCGCCGGCCGCCGGTGGACATCGCAGGTGGCGCGGCCGATATTCGCGCCCGGAGGAAAGGCATGGACTGGCGGGACGAAGGCGCGCTTCTGGCAGTGAGGCGGCACGGCGAGAGTGCCGCCATCATCGAGGTCTTCACGCCCGGGCATGGCCGTCATGCCGGGGTCGTGCCGGGCGGCGCCTCGCGCAGGCTCGCGCCGATGCTGCAACCGGGGGTGCAACTCGACCTGACGTGGCGGGCGCGGCTCGAAGACCATATCGGCACCTTTACGGTGGAGCCGCTGCGCTCACGCGCCGCGCTTCTCGGCGATCGCGACGCGCTTGCGGCGCTGAACGCGGTCTGCGCGCTCCTTCACACCGCGCTCCCGGAACGCGAGCCGCATCCGGGGCTCTACGCCGCCACGATCGGCCTGCTCGACCGGCTGGGCGAGGGTCCGGACTGGCCGCTTGCCTATGTCCGCTGGGAACTCGGCCTTCTCGAGGACCTCGGCTACGGGCTGGACCTGTCGTCCTGCGCCGTCACGGGCGTCCGCGACGACCTCGCCTTCGTCAGCCCGAAGACCGGCCGTGCGGTGGCGCGCGGCGCGGCGGGGCCATGGGCCGACCGGCTCCTGCCGCTGCCTCCCTGCCTCCTCGGCCAGGGTCCGGCGGGTGCGGACGAACTCGCATCGGCGCTCCGGACCACGGGGCATTTCCTCGAACACCGGCTCTTTCCCGACCTCGGGTCGCGGCCGATGCCCGAGGCGCGGCGCCGCTTCGCGGCGCTCATCGCCCGCGCGGGATGAGTCCAATCCGACGCGCCCTGTCGGAATTGTCTCAGACGCCCTGCCGGGCGCCGGGCGATGTCTCGGACGAGAGGTTCCATGATCAGCCGCTACATCCCCGACTATCTGCGGCACGCGCCCACGCCGGGCGTGACCGGTTTCGCAGTTCTCGCGGGGATCGAAGCCTCGCTGAGGGGGACGCTCGTCTCGGTCTGGCCGCTCGTGATGTATCAGTCGCTGGGCGAGAACGCCGCGCGTGTCAGCCTCGTCTATTTCGCCGCCGGCATCGCCTCGCTTTCCTGGGGGCTGATGGTTCCCTGGCTCAACCGGCGCATCCCCCGGCGCTGGCTCTATACGCTTGGCGCGAGCTTCTATTTCGCAGGCGCGCTTCTGGCGATGCGGGGGGGGGCGGTGGCGACGCCGGTCGCCATGGTGCTGGCGAACTTCGCCACTGTCACCGTCTTCATCTGCACCAATGCCTACATCATGGATTTCATCGCACGCCATGAGCTTGGCCGGGTGGAGACGCAGAAACTCCTCTACAGCGGCCTGTCCTGGGCCATCGGGCCGATGGCCGGGGTGTTCCTCTGGAAGTGGTGGCCGGCGATGCCATTCCTGATGGCGATCGGCTTCGCGGTGCTCCTGCTCGCGACCTTCTGGTATCTCCGGCTCGGCAACGGAAGGCTCATCACACGTGCCCGCGCGCCGGCGCCCAACCCATTGGCCTACCTCGGCCGCTTCTTCCGCCAGCCGCGACTGATCTCGGGCTGGTCCTTCGCGGTCTTTCGCTCGTCGGGATGGTGGGTCTATGTCGTCTACCTGCCGATGTTCTGCATCGAGGCGGGGCTTGGCGACCGCGTGGCGAGCGTCGCCTTCTCCGTTTCCAACGCGCTCCTCCTTTCCGCGCCCTTCATCATGCGCTGGATGCGCGGTCGTGGGTTGCGGCGCGCGGTGCGCGCGGCCTTCGGCTGGGCGGCGCTGTGCTTCGCGCTCGCCGGATTCGGGCAGGTCTGGCCGCCGGTCGCTGTCCTGGCGCTGCTGGCAGGGTCGGTCTTTCTCGTCATGCTCGACACCTTCGGCGGCCTGCCGTTCCTGATGGCGGTGAAACCGGCCGAACGGACCGAGATGGCCGCGGTCTATTCCAGCTTCCGCGACGTTTCAGGAATCGTCACGCCGGGCGCGGCATGGCTCGTGCTGCTCGTCGCGCCGGTGGCGGGCGTGTTCGTCGCCTGTGCTGCCGGCCTCGGCGTCATGGCGACGGTGGCCGGGCGGCTGCATCCCCGTCTTGGCGCGCCGCGCGGCGCGCGTCCGCGCCCCGTCAGGTCGTGATGGCGTCCGACCGTCGGATTGGCGCGCCCGGTGCCTGCGCTCAGGCCAGCCCGCGCGCCACTAGCACCTCCGCCGCGGCGACAAGCGCTCGATCGGGCGTGATGAAGTCGATGCCGAGAAGGCTTCGCGCCTTGTCGGCCGAGACCTCTTCGCGGTAGCCGACGCCCGGCAGGGAGGCGCGGATTTCCCGGTCGAAGAGCGCGAGGAGCCTGAGGAGCGGTTTTGGCGCGGCGCGGGTCGGCATCCGCCGGTCCGGCCAGCGCCGCTTGAGGATGCGCCCCCAGTCCGTCAACCATAACGAACCCGCGGCGGCGATGAAGCGCTCGCCGGCCGTTTCCGGCATGGCGAGCGCGCGAAGATGCGCAAGGGCCACGTCGCGCACGTCGACGACGGGAAAGCCCAGCCGTGGCACCAGCGGGTCGCGCCCCTTCAGGACGCGCCGGACGAGTCCGATCGAGGTGCCGAAGTGGCTGTCGAGCGGTGGCCCGAGGATGAAGGCCGGGTTGATCGCGGTGAGCGCGAGCCCCTCGCGCCCCGCGATCTCCCAGGCCGTGCGCTCGGCCATGACCTTCGATCGCGCATAGGTGCTCGCGGGCGGGCCGTCCGCGTCGGCCCAGTCCGCCTCGGTATGGACATGCCCTTCGCGCCACCGGCCGATGACCGCGACGGTCGATGAGGTAAGGATCGCCCGGCCGACGCCGGACGCCGCCGCGGCATCAAGCGCGCCGGGTGCCCCCTACAGCGGCACGGGTCACCGCCTCCGTGTCCTTCGGCCGGGCGATCGGGAAGGGCGAGGCGGTGTGGATCAGCGCCGCGGCGCCGGCCATGGCCTCCCGCCAGCCCTCGTTCCGGGTCAGGTCGAGCGTCACGAAGGACAGACCGCGCTCGGCCCCCGCCGGCAGATGCGGCAGCACCGCCTGCCGGACCTCGGCCGCCCGTGCCGGATCGCGCAGCGATGCCCGAACCGCCCGGCCTCCGCGCAGCAGCGCGAGAACGATGTGCTTGGCCAGAAAGCCGCTGGCGCCGGTGACGAGAACCGGGGAGTCTTGTGACATCGCGCGCCTCCATCCGGGGCCAAGGATGCCACAGGCCGACCTGCCGGCCAATCCGCCCCCGCGTCAGTTCGCGCCGTCGAGAAGACGCCGCGCGATCACCTGCGCCTGAATCTCCGCCGCACCTTCGAAGATGTTGAGGATGCGCGCATCGCAGAGGATGCGGCTGATCCGGTATTCCAGCGCGAACCCGTTGCCGCCGTGGATCTGCAGCGCGTTGTCTGCCGCCGCCCAGGCGACACGGGCACCGAGAAGCTTCGCCATCCCGGCTTCCAGGTCGCAGCGGTGCTCGTGGTCCTTCTGCCATGCCGAGTGGTAGGTCAGCTGCCGGGCGATCATGATTTCCACCGCCATCATGGCGAGCTTGCCGGCTACACGGGGAAACTCGATCAGGCTCTTGCCGAACTGCTTGCGGTCCTCGGCGTATTTCATGCCGGCCTCCAGCGCCGACTGTGCCACGCCGATGGCGCGGGCGGCAGTCTGGATGCGGGCGCTCTCGAAGGTCTGCATCAACTGCTTGAAGCCCTGGCCTTCGACCCCGCCAAGGAGGTTTTCGCCCTTCACCCGGAAGCCGTCGAAGCCCAGTTCGTATTCCTTCATGCCCCGGTAGCCCAGAACCCCGATCTCGCCTCCGGTCATGCCGGAGGTGGGGAAGGGGGCCTCATCCGTGCCGGGGGTCTTTTCGGCGAGGAACATCGACAGGCCGCGATAGTCTGTCGTCGCCGGGTCGGTGCGCGCCAGAAGGGTCATAACATGGGTGCGGGCGGCATGGGTGATCCAGGTCTTGTTGCCGGTAATCTCCCAGTCATCGCCAACCCTTATCGCGCGGGTGCGCAAGGAGCCGAGGTCGGAGCCCGTGTTCGGCTCCGTGAAGACGGCCGTCGGCAGGATTTCCCCGGACGCCAGTTTCGGCAGCCACTGCGCCTTCTGCTCCGGCGTGCCGCCGCAAAGGATCAGCTCGGCCGCGATCTCGCTGCGTGTCCCGAGGCTGCCGACGCCGATATAGCCGCGGCTCAGCTCCTCGGACACGACGACCATCGACGCCTTGGAAAGGCCGAGTCCGCCGAATTCCTCCGGGATCGTCAGGCCGAAGACGCCGAGTTCCGCCAGTTCGCGGATCACCTCCATCGGGATGAGTTCGTCCTTCAGGTGCCAGTCGTGCGCATGGGGCACGACGCGCGCCTCGGCGTAGCGGCGGAACTGGTCGCGGATCATCTCCAGATCGCCATCGAGGCCGGTCGCGCCGAAGGTCGCGCGCCCGTGGTTCTGGCGCATCAGCGCGACGAGGCGGGCACGCGCCGCGGGCGTGTTGCCTTTGGCGATGAGTGTCGCCGCGGCACCCTCGGGCGTCCACGAGAGCCCGAGGTCGGCCAGCCGCGCCACCTCGCCCTGGCTCATGGGAATGCCCCCGGCGATCTGGGCGAGGTATTCGCCGAAGCCGATCTGCAGGATCAGGCTCTCCATCTCGCCGAAGCTGCCCGCCTCCGCGATCCGGCCCGCCCAGGCGCGGAGCTGACGGAGCGATTCGACGTAGGTCGCGAGCCAGGAGAGCGCGTGGGCCTCGAATTGCCGCGCCTCCAGTTCCGCGCCGGAGACCTTGCCGCCGGTGTCCACGGCCCTCCGCAGACCTGCCTGCGCCCCGGCCAGAAGTGCCTTGACGGGCGACAGCGCCGCCTCGGCCAGCGAAAGAAGCTCCGGAAGGATCGCGGTCTTCGGCATTTCGGCCCCGTCATGCGCCATGAATCGGCTCCTCGTTCTGCGGTCGCACCGTCCTAGCCACTTCGCAGTTGCAGCGCAATATTAATTCGTTTCCGGCATTGCAGCGGAACGAATGTGTCGCCGGCATATTCACCCTGCCGCCTGTCCGGCGAACCGGATATGAGCGGTGGCGGGAAGGGGACGGGATGTTCGGGCTGGACCTCTGGCAGATCGGGATGGCGACGGCGGTGACGCTCGTCGCAGGCTTCGTGAAGGGCGCGGTGGGCTTCGCAATGCCGATGATCATGATGTCCGCCTTCGGCTCGTTCCTGCCGGCGGAAGTGGCCCTCGCGCTCCTGATCCTTCCGACGCTCTTCACCAACATCGCCCAGGCCTTCCGCCAGGGCTGGCGGGCCGCCTGGGAGAGCACGGTCGCCTACCGTCGCCACATTGCCATGGTCGTCGTCTTCCTCGTTCTCTCGGCGCAGTTCGTGACGGCGATTCCCCAGGCGGTGATGTACCTCCTCCTCGGCGGGCCGATCCTCCTCTTCGCCCTTTGGCAACTCGCAGGCCGCAGCCTCGCCATCCGGATCGAGCACCGGGCGCGGGTCGAGACGGTTCTGGGCGTCATCGGCGGGCTCTATGGCGGGATTTCCGGCATCTGGGGTCCGCCGCTGATCGTCTACCTGCTGTCCATCGGGGCGGGAAAGGCGGAAACCGTGCGGGTTCAGGGCGTCGTCTTCCTGATCGGGGCGGTGTCGCTGACGGTGGCGCACCTGACCTCCGGCGTGCTCAATGGCGCGACCCTGCCGCTTTCGGCGGCGATGGTCGTGCCAGCGATGATCGGTCTCTGGGCCGGGTTCCGGCTGCAGGACCGGCTCGATGCGGTGCGCTTGCGCCGCTGGACGCTGGTCCTCCTCGTGCTGACCGGGTTCAACCTGGTGCGACGGGCGCTCGCCTTCTGAATCGGAAGGGCCGCCCGAAGGCGGCCCCTTGCCTTTCCTGGACCTGTCCCGGCCTCAGCCGATCGCCGCCGCGCGCACGTCGGCGTCGATGTGGGGCACGTACTGGGCGAAGTTGTCGGCGAACATCTGGACAAGCTTCTTGGCCTGAACGTCATAGGCCGCCTCGTCCTCCCAGGTCCGCCGCGGATCGAGCAGCACGTCGGCCACGTCGGGCACCGAGACCGGCACCTCGAAGCCGAAGTTCGGGTCCTTGCGGAATTTCGCGCCAGCGAGCGATCCGTCGAGCGCCGCAGCCAGCAGGATGCGGGTGGACTTGATGGGCATCCGCGAGCCCTTGCCGAAGGCGCCGCCCGTCCAGCCGGTGTTGACGAGCCAGCAGGTCGCGCCGGTCTGCTTGATCTTCTCCTGCAGGAGCTTGCCGTAGACCTCCGGCCGGCGCGGCATGAAGGGTGCGCCGAAGCAGGTCGAGAAGGTCGGGATCGGCTCGGTCACGCCGACTTCCGTCCCCGGCGTCTTGGAGGTGAAGCCCGACAGGAAGTGATACATCGCCTGCGCCGGCGTCAGCCGCGCGATCGGCGGCAGTACGCCATAGGCATCGCAGGTCAGCATGATCACGTTCCGCGGCTGCCCGCCGAGCGACGTCTCCGAAGCGTTGGAGATGACATCGAGCGGATAGGCGCAGCGCATGTTGTCGGTGATCGAATTGTCGTGGAAGTCCAGCGCCAGCGTTTCGGCGTCGTAGACCATGTTCTCGACCACGGTGCCGAACTTGAAGCAAGTCGCGTAGATCTCCGGCTCCGCCTCGGCCGACAGGTTGATCGTCTTGGCGTAGCAGCCGCCCTCGAAGTTGAAGGTGCCCTTGTCCGACCAGCCATGCTCGTCGTCGCCGATGAGCGTGCGCGAGGGATCGGCCGAGAGCGTCGTCTTGCCCGTGCCGGACAGGCCGAAGAAGACGGCGGTATCCCCCGGATTGTCGATGGCGTGGTTGGCCGAGCAGTGCATCGCCATCACGCCCTTGCCGGGCAGGATATAGTTGAGAAGCGTGAACACCGCCTTCTTGTTCTCGCCCGCGTAGGCGGTGTTGCCGATGAGGATCAGCTTCTTCTCGAAGTTGAGCGCGATGACGGTCTCCGACCGGCAGCCGTGGCGCTCGGGGTCAGCCCTGAAGGAGGGGCAGTTGATGATCGTGAACTCGGGAACGAAGCTGTCGAGCTCCGCGCGCGCCGGTCGGCGCAGGAGGTGGCGGATGAAGAGACCGTGCCAGGCGAGTTCGGCCACCACCCGCACGTCGAGCCGGTGCTCGGGATCGGCTCCGGCGTAGAGGTCCTGAACGAAGTAGTCCTTGCCCTTCATGTGGGCGAGCATGTCGGCATGGAGGGCGTCGAACGTCGCCGGATCCATCGGCTTGTTGTTCTCCCACCAGATCGAGTCCTCTACGGACGGCGTGCGAACGACGAACTTGTCCTTGGGCGACCTCCCCGTGTGCTTGCCGGTAGAAACGAGGAACGTGCCCCCGAGGCCCAGCCTGCCCTCGTCGCGGCGGACTGCCGCTTCGATCAGCGCGGGTTCGATGAGGTTGTAATAGACGCTGCCGAGCCCCGCGATGCCCTGATCCTCCAAGCGATGCGTGGGGTTCACCCGTCCATTGGTCATGTTCATGCTCCCGTCGCCGCGGCGTGCGGCTTACCTCAGGTTCAAAGGATAACGTCCCGGAGATCCGGGACGCCGGCCACCCTCCCCGGAACGGGGGTGGTGAGGCCGCTATATCATGCGCTCAGAAGCTTGGAATAGAAGGCTTTGTTTCGGTTAGCGCCACCATCGGCGGGTTAGCGCAATCAAATTGCGCGACCGGGCGTTGAAACGTGAACGATGGGGCGCAGTGAGACAAATTAGTCAAAGCTTCGGTTTTTTCGCGCGATCTGATTCGGCCAGCGGGTCCGATTCGCACATAGCAGTTGCTTCCGGCTCGCGGAAAATGGACAATGCCGGGAAAATAAAGACAAACGAGAGCAGAACGAGGAAGCCCACATGTCGAGGATCGCACTCGTCGATGACGACCGGAACATCCTGACCTCCGTATCCATGACGCTCGAAGCGGAAGGGTACGAGGTCGAGACCTACAACGATGGCCAGGCCGCGCTCGACGCCTTCACCAAGCGCCTGCCGGACATGGCGGTGCTGGATATCAAGATGCCGCGCATGGACGGGATGGAGCTTCTGCAGCGCCTGCGCCAGAAGACCTCGATGCCGGTCATCTTCCTGACCTCGAAGGATGACGAGATCGACGAGGTGCTCGGGCTCCGGATGGGGGCGGACGACTATGTGAAGAAGCCCTTCTCGCAGCGGCTCCTGGTCGAGCGCATACGTGCGCTCCTGCGCCGGCAGGAGGCCATCGCGACGGGAGAGGTCGCGACGACCGAGGAAACCAAGGTCATGGTGCGCGGCTCGCTGACGATGGACCCCTTGCGCCATTCGGTGATGTGGAAGGGCAAGGACGTCGCGCTGACCGTCACCGAATTCCTTCTTCTGCAGGCGCTCGCCCAGCGTCCCGGCTTCGTGAAGAGCCGCGACCAGCTTATGGACGTGGCCTACGACGATCAGGTCTATGTCGACGACCGCACCATCGACAGCCATATCAAGCGGCTGAGAAAGAAGATGCGCACCGTCGACGACGATTTCTCGGCGATCGAAACCCTCTATGGTATCGGGTATCGCTACAACGAAGAATGACACTGGCGTCGAGGATCGACTTGCGCGACCGAACTGAGGCTCGCCGGGCGGATGTGGTCCTGGGCGAGGACTGGACCGCGCCGGATGGGTTCGTGGAATCCGAGCTGAAGGCCGGACGCGAGCGGCGGGGATTCATTTCCCTGAACCGCTCGCCCCTGGCGCGGAAGATCATCACCTTCAACCTGATGGCGATGATCGTACTTGTCGCGGGCGTCCTCTACCTCAACCCGTTCCGCGACAGTCTCGTCCTGCAGCGCGAAAGCGGACTTGTCGCCGAGGCGCAACTGGTGGCCGACGTGTTCGAGGCGCAGGCCCCTCAAAACGCACAGGTCAACCTCGCCACCGGCGCCGGGATCGATGCGCATGCTGTCGCGCGCGGCATCGAACTGCCCGACGGGGCAGAGCTCTACGTCTTCGACACCCAGGAAAACCTCGTGGTGTCGACCGTCGGGATGGAGCGGCCAGAGCGCGAGAGTGTGACAGGCCTGCAGCTCGATCACCGCTCCACGCTCATCACCGACATCCTCAACTCGATCTGGGAAACCATCGCGAGCCTTCTCGCGCCGCAGAGCGCCCAGAACCCCGTCCTTGGCGGAGAGCGTCTCGCGCGCGATCTGGTGCCCTCGGCGCTTGCCGGCGAAACCCAGATCCGCACCGGGCGCGACGTGGCGGGCGATGCTCTCTTCACCGTGGCAACGCCGATCCGGCACGACGGGCAGGTGATCGGCGTCGCGGCCATCACCTCGGTTGCGGGCGAGATCGACCAGCTCGTGCGGGTGGAACGCGAGCAGGTCCTGCAGATGTTCGTCATCGCGATCATCGTGTCGATCGGCCTCAGCCTCGTTCTTGCCTCGACGATCGCCAACCCGCTCTCCGACCTCGCGGCGGCGGCCGAGCTTGGCCGCGACAAGAACGCCCGAAAGATGTCGCCGAACCGCGTGCGCATCCCCGACCTGACCGCGCGCCCCGACGAGATCGGGCGGCTCTCGGGGGCCATGCGCGGCATGGTTGCGGCCCTCTACGAGCGGATCGAGTCGAACGAACAGTTCGCGGCCGACGTGGCGCACGAGATCAAGAACCCGCTCGCCTCGCTCCGCTCCGCCGTGGGTTCGCTCCGCATGATCAAGAAGGAGGAGCAGCGCGAGAAGCTTCTCGACGTGATCGACCATGACGTGCGCCGGCTCGACAGGCTGGTCAGCGACATCTCCAACGCCTCGCGGCTCGACAGCGAGCTTGTGAAGGAGGAGGAGGAAACCTTCAACCTCGTGAAGATGCTCACGAACCTCTCGGAGTATCTCGGCCATGAGGCGAAGGGAAAGGGCGTCGACTTCATCGCTGACCTGCCGCCCGAACCGATCGTGATCACCGGCCTCGAAGGCCGGCTGGCGCAGGTCTTCGTGAACCTGATCACCAACGCGATCTCGTTCTGCCAGGAAGGCGACGCGGTCAGGGTCTGGGCGCGCAAGCGCGAGAACCGCGTGCTCGTCGTGGTCGAGGATACCGGCCCCGGCATTCCCGACCAGGCGCTGACGAAGATCTTCAAGCGGTTCTATTCCGAACGGCCGCCGGGCCAGTTCGGCGAGCATTCGGGGCTCGGGCTTGCGATCTCCAAGCAGATCGTGGAGGCCCATGGCGGCGTCATCTGGGCCGAGAATATCCGCCCCACCGATGCCGACATCACCTCCGAACCGCTCGGCGCCCGCTTCGTCGTGGGCCTTCCGGTGTGAGCGCGGGGCGCGGCGAGGAGCGGCGGCCCCTCGTCCTTCATGCGAGTTGCGTCGCCTTGTCCGGCCGCGCCGTCCTGATCCTCGGGGCCGCAGGGAGCGGCAAGTCGGCGCTGGCGCTGCAACTGATGGCCTTAGGCTGCGATCTCGTCAGCGACGACCGGACGGCAGTGGTGGCCGAGGGCGCCAAGCTGATCGCGGCGGCGCCGGCGCGGATCCGCGGGCTCATCGAGGCGCGCGGCGTCGGCATCCTCGCCGCCGATGCGGTTGCCGCCGCGCGCCTCGCGCTCGTCGTCGATCTCGACCAGGCGGAGACCGACCGTCTGCCGCCCTTGCGGCGCCATGTCCTGCTCGGCGTCGCCCTGCCGCTTCTTCACAGGATCGAGAGCGCCCATTTTTCCGCGGCGATCCTGCAATATCTGAAAGCGGGTCGGGCAGAATGACGGAAACTGGGGTGCAGAGGGCGCAGGAACCGGACGGACAGGGCGGCCAGCGCGTCGTCCTCGTGACCGGCCCCTCGGGGGCGGGGCGCTCGACAACGATCCATGCGCTCGAAGATCTCGGCTACGAAGTGATCGACAACCTGCCCTTCAGTCTCATTCCGCGCCTCCTCGACGGCCCGCCGCTCTCGCGGCCCGTGGCGCTCGGTATCGACGTCAGGAACCGCGACTTCTCCGCCACCGCGCTCATCGAACTCATC
>WBZL01000244.1_pt1 | contig 60141 bp, 57 predicted proteins | sample 5204291 | NCBI WGS metagenome assembly WBZL01 (sample SAMN12344345, study PRJNA552823) | activated sludge metagenome | biome: Activated sludge suspended growth; feature: Nitrification reactor; material: Wastewater; isolation source: activated sludge from nitrification reactor of wastewater... | reverse complement strand
TCAATACGAATTAGGTAGATTTGGCTGGAAAGCGAATAATGCATCTTTGCTAGAACAAGTTGCTGGCGCATTGCATCAAGATATTGGTATTACATCATTTATATTTCCAACAGAAGCATCTTATGGACAATCACAGTATGATGGCTTAGCTGATGATCCGGAATTAGATAGCCAAGCAGTTATTGATTTGACTTTCTATACACAATCATTAGCGGTTCCTAAACGCCGATTTTTCAATGACCCTGCGGCCAACAAGGGCAAAGAAATATTTTTCAATATTGGCTGTAACAAATGCCATACGCAAAAGTACACCACGGGCACTACTGGTTTTGGTTTTGTAAGCAATCAAACTATTTATCCTTATACTGATTTATTGTTGCACGATATGGGCAATGAATTGGCTGATAATCGACCTGATTTTTTAGCCAATGGTAATGAATGGAGAACACCACCACTTTGGGGCATTGGCTTAACCGAATTAGTGAATGGTCATACAAGTTTTTTACATGATGGAAGAGCAAGGTCTATATTAGAAGCCATTATGTGGCACGGCGGCGAAGCAGAAGCTCAAAAAGTGCAAGTATCAAAATTATCAAAAACAGAAAGAGAAAATTTAATAAAATTTGTTAGCTCATTATAATGCAAGTTTTGATTTGCTTTTATTACATTTAGCTAATGAAATATAAAATACTACTCGGATTTTTATATTGCTTTCTTTTTATTGCATGTAAAAGAGAAGTCAAGCCGTTTTATTATAATTCTGAAGAAGAATTTATAGCAAATAATGAAGGATTATCAGATTCGGCACGCATTGGAAAGCTTATTTTTTTTGATAAGAATTTATCCGAGCCTATTGGTGTAAGCTGTGCTTCCTGCCATTCTCCAATGACAGGATTCTCAGACCCGAGGCACCTTGCATTTTCAGTTGGTTCCACCAATAAAGAAGGCGGTCGCAATGCCAATGCTATCAATTATATGGGCTTTGCACCAAATCGCAGAGCGGAGTTGGTCAGAGGAGTATGGGAAACTGTTGGCGGTTTTTTTTGGGATGGTAAAGCTGAATTTTTAAACCAGCAAGCTTTATTTCCTTTTACAACAGCACACGAGATGAATAATATCAGCTTTAGCAATGTTTCCTCGAAATTAAAGCGTGCACCTTACTATAATCAATTGGAAAAATTATTTGGCAAGGAAGTTTTATCCGACAGTCAAATGATTGTTTTTTATGCAACCATGTGTTTAGAAGCATTTGAATTATCTCATCAAGTGAATCAGTTCACCAGTAAGTTTGATTATTATTTAGCAGGAAAAATAAAATTGAGTGAACAAGAAATGCGAGGCATGGAAATTTTTAATGATACAACGAAATCAAAATGTTCTTTATGCCATTTAAGTGAGCCAACACCGTATGCTTCTACTAAGAAAATTATCTTTACAGATTACTCTTATGACAACTTAGGATTGCCAAAAAATCCGCTACAACAACATCTGCCGATAGATAGTGGTTTGGCAAAATTTGAAATGAATAATCCTATAGAAGTAGGCAGATTTAAAACACCAACGCTCAGAAATATTGAGAAAACAGCACCTTACATGCATTCTGGTATTTTTAAGGACTTGGAAGAAGTAATGGAATTTTATAATGAACGCGATGTAAATCAAAAATTTGCGCATCCAGAAGTGGCCTCTACTATTAATAAAGACGATTTAGGTGATTTAAAATTGACAAAACAAGAAATAAATGATATAATTGCATTTCTTAAAACATTAACAGATGGATATCGACTTCCATCAACAGAAAAAAATAATTAATATGAAGAAATTAGCCATTATTAGCATTTTAACACTTGTCGTATTTGCCTGTTCAAAGAAAACGACAGTAACAAAAACAAGTACTACAGAAAAAACTTCTAGCGCAACAGTTTCACACGAACGATTTTTAGCTGGTAAAACAGTGTATGAGGCGAAATGTGGTAAATGCCATAAACTTTTTGAGCCGTCACATGGCAACATGGAAAGCTGGAAAAAATGGATTGGCTGGATGGCGCCAAAAGCTAAGCTTACTGATGAAGAAACAGCATTAGTAACGGATTTTGTATCTGTAAATGCATTACCAAACTAAGCTTATCTTACCTATACGCATAAAAAAAGTTGCTCTTCGAGCAACTTTTTTCATTTTATTATTCTGTAATTTCATTAAACAGTCCATGTCGTTAAACCTTCTGTGGTTAATGTATATTGCATCACCGAACCACCGAGCTCACTCAACCTTTTAATTAATGAATATTTGTGAATGTATGGCGCATAAAAAATCATAAAGCCACCGCCGCCAGCGCCTGATATTTTGCCACCTGTGGCGCCAGCTTGCAAGGCAGCATCATATATTGCATCGATAGAAGCATTAGAAATGCCATCTGCCATTTGTTTTTTATGCATCCAACCATCGTGTAATATTTTTCCTATGTTGTCGATTTCCCCTTTTAAAACTGCCTCTTTCATCAAGAGGCTTTGTTCTTTTAGCTGATGCATCGCTTCTATAGAAGACGATTTTTTAGCATGCACATTGTCGGTTTGTTCTTGGATAATTTTAGACGACAATCTCGATGTTTGTGTATAAAACAAAACCAAATTGTGTTCTAACTCATGCAAGAATTTTGATTTTATGCGCAATGGATTGACAATCACTTTATCATTAGCATAAAACTCCATATAGTTGACGCCGCCAAATGTAGCAGCATATTGATCTTGTTTTCCGCCTGCCATTTTTAAGTCTTCGCGCTCAATAGAATAAGCTAAATGTGCAATATCATACTCGCCTAATGGCAATTTTAACCACTCAACAAAAGCACCTAAAATGGCGACAACTAAAGTTGAGGACGAGCCCAATCCTGAGCCAGGAGGCGCATCTACAAACGTATTAATTTCGAAAGACAATGGTCGCTTGGTGAAGTCTTTTACAATTCGATTATACACGCCTTTTAGCAAATCTAAGGAGCCATCGATGGGCAATTCTTCTTCGCTATCTAAAATAATTTTTTCATTTCTATCAATGGCATTCAGGACAATTTTTCCATCGTCACGGGTTTGAATAGAAGCATAAGCATATAAGCTCAAAGTAGCGTTTAAAATAGCGCCACCATAGATATCAGAGTATGGTGAAACATCAGTGCCACCACCTGCTAAGCCTATACGTAAAGGTGCTTTTGAACGAATAATCATGCAGCTAATTTACAATTTTTTGTTAGAACCTTACTGTAGAAAACTCTTCACTTTTTCTACCATAGCTTGCCAGCTATATTTTTTCTTCTCTTCTATAATATGCTGTATAAAATCTTGTTCTTTGTTTTCTGAATAAAATGTAATAATAGCTTGTGCAACGGCATGTTCATCAGGCGCTACTACAAAACCAACTTTATTATTTGGCACAATTTCAGGCAAGCCGCCGACATTGGTGACTATCATCGGTTTATTGAAATGATAGCAAATTTGTGTGACGCCACTTTGTGTCGCATGTTTGTAAGGCTGCACTACCATATCTGCTGCACAGAAGTATTTATACACTTCATCATCAGGAATAAAATGTGTGTGCAATACCAGCTTGTTCTGTAAATCCAAAGCTTGAATTAATTGTTCATATTCATCTTTGTTAGCATAATATTCGCCAGCTACAATCAAGTGTATATCGGAGTGTCGCAAAGCATCTGTTGCCATTGCTTTCAACAAAATATCTAATCCTTTGTAATCGCGAATTAAGCCAAAAAATAAAATGTATTTTTTTGATGCATCTAAATTCAATGCGTGTATGGCATTTTTTTTATCAACGGAATCACCATAATTATCGAACAATGGATGTGGATGTAGCAAGCGTGGTTTTCTGTTGTCAAACGTGCTTAAATCACGATATACACTATCACTCATAGCGATAAAGGCATCGACACTATTTACAAAATATTGAGTCAGCACAGTATCGCCAATTCTTTTTTCGTGTGGAATAATATTATCTAAAATAGAAATTACTTTCGTGTGTTTATTGCTTTTCACAATTCGTGCTATTGTGCCTAAACACGGTGCCATAAAGGGCAGCCAAAATTTCAGGAGCAAAATATCTGGTTTTTGCTGTCTTATTTTCCAGCCAATTTTTATCCAATTAAATGGATTGATAGAATTTACGCTTACATGAATCGTTAAATCGTTTGGCTTTGGCTGTGATGAATATTGAGTGGTGCCAGGAAATAGAAATTCTGGATATTGTAATGAAAAAGTTTCGATGCTGACAGTATCTTGTTGTGTGGCGAATGCTCTAGCGAGTCGCTCATTGTAAGCAGCGATGCCACCTCGCAAAGGATGTGCCGAACCAAGAATAACCACTTTCATAAGCTAATTGTAATTGCTAAAACTACATCTAATTTAAAATATATTCTACAATCTTATCGCCTACTGCTGATGTGGAATATTTTCCATTGTTAATGTCTTCTGTAACAACACCTTCATTCATTGCACATTCAACGGCATTGACAATTGTTTTGCTTTCTTCTAGCATTCCAAAGCTATATTCTAACAACAAAGCTGCTGATAAAATTGTCGCCATTGGATTGGCAATGTTTTTGCCTGCTGCTTGTGGATATGAACCGTGAATTGGCTCATACAATGAGACTTTATTACCTAATGATGCTGATGGCAACATGCCCAAACTGCCTGTAATTACAGATGCTTCGTCGCTGATGATATCACCAAATAAATTTTCTGTCAAAATCACATCAAACTTCGTTGGCTTCGTAATCACTTCCATGGCTGCACTATCAATAAAATTGCATTCTAATTCAATATCTGGAAATTGTTTTGCATATTCCGTAACCGTTTCGCGCCACAGACGTGAGGTTGCCAACACATTGGCTTTGTCTAAAAGTGTTACTTTCTTTTTTCTATTTTTTGCAAATTGAAATGCTTTTTCTGTGATACGCAAAATCTCTTCTCTTGTGTAAACACAAGTATCGTAAGCAATTGTATTATCTTCGCTTCTGCCGCGTGGTTTTCCAAAATAAATACCAGAAATCAATTCGCGCACGACGACAAAATCAGCATTTTTAATTCTATCATTCTTTAATGGCGATGCTTCGATTAAGGCATCATAACTTTTTACAGGTCGAATATTTGCATACAGTCCTAAATTGCTACGCATTTTTAGTAAGCCTTGTTCTGGACGCACCTTTGCGCTTGGATCATTATCATATTTCGGATCGCCAATTGCACCAAACAATATAGCATCGCTATTGCTACACAAGGTATGTGTGTCGTCAGGATATGGATTGCCAAGTTTATCAATGGCAGCAGCACCAATTAAACCATAATTATATTCGAAACTATGATTGAATTTTTTCTCAATGGCTTGTAAAGCTTTTACAGCTTGTTCGATAATTTCTGGACCGATGCCATCACCTGGCAATACTGCTATTTTCTTATTCATGTATCAAAAATAAACATACAAAATGTATAAAATATAGGATTGGTGTTATTAAATTTATATGGATAGACACACACTTTGAGATTATTTGTATTCATACTGTTTATTATCGTTGCTCCGACAATACTTAGCGCCACCGTGAACAATACAGTAGCAAGTAAAGTAAAAGCAAAACAGTTATTATTGTTCGATGAACAATATGTACATGCATTACGCCTATTTACGCAGGAAACTTTACGTTCTACAAAAGAAAAAAATCATTTTAAAAGCGCTGACAATATCTATTACATTGCAGAATGTTTGTTGCAACTAAGGCAATTAGAAAAGGTAGAAAAGGTGCTCAATAAATGTGCTGATTTTATCAAGTTGCACAATAGAAATATATCTATTGCTTTCAAAAATTTGCAAGGAAAATATTTAATTGAGAAAGGAAAATACACTGCATGTGTTGATTTATTATTGCCAATAAAAAAAGGTAATACAAATGATTCGTTGTGGTGTGAACTACAAATTACATTGGCTGATGCTTATCAACGCTTACAAATTGAAGACAAATGTCTTATGCATGTGCAAGCCACATTGCAACACACAAAAGATAATTTTCAGAAAGCACGTACTTTAAATCTATTAGGTGCTTATTATTGGTTACTATCTGAGTTAGACTCCTCAAAAATAAGTTTCGAAAAATCGTATGCTTTATGTTTAGCAAGTGTAGGCAAGCAACATAGTAAATCAGCACAATTGCTATATAATCTTGGATTGCTTGCTTCACGAAATGCTGATTATATTGCTGCTGAAAATTATTACAATCAGTCATTACAAATTTTCATCGACAAGCTCGGTCATTCACATCCAAAAACAGCAGATGCTTATGGTGCCTTAGGAAGCTTATTTTTAATAGAAGACAATCCTGAAAAAGCGCGTTATTATTCTCAAAAGGAAGTGAGCATTATATTGAAAAATTATGGCAACACGCATCCTACTTTAGCCTATGGATATTTGAATTTAGGAAAAATATATTACCTACTTAATGACTATTCGAAAGCTGAAAAATATTTGAATGAGGCTATTTCAATAGTGCAAACGCAATATGGCAAACAACATAATTTATACAAACAATGTGTAGTGAAGCTTGCTGAATTATGGACTACACAAAAGAAATATGAGCAAGCAAAACACTTGTTAAGCGAAGCGAAATTACTACCTAAAGACGAATACACTGCTGATATCTTTTTGCAAATTGGCAGCACTTATTTAGCTGAAAAATCCTATTCATTAGCCATAGAACATCTAAAACAAGCGAATACCATTTTTGAAGAATACTATGGTGCTGATAATATTTATGCCACCGATGTACAATTAGAATTATCAGCTGCATATTTACAAAACCATCAAATAAAAGAAGCCACAATGGCTGCAAATAAAGCATTATCCATCACACAGGCTGGAAATAAAATATTGTATCCTTATGACAATTGGTTGTGTAACGTTCAGCTGCTGGAATGCAAAAAAGCGATGTACAAACAACAAGCTCCAAGTTTATTGCAAATAAAAAATGATATCGCAATCATCAATCATGCTATTGCTGTTGCAAGTGCAATACGGCACACTTTATACACTAGCGGCAGTCAAACCTACTACACAGAAAAAATGGCCATACTAAATGAACTTGGCATTTATTTTATAACGAAATGGTACAAAAAGAAAGACGCATTTTTTTATCAACAGCTATTCTATTTTGCCGAAAACGACAAAGCGAATTTATTGCGTAGCAAAATTATCAACTATGAAAATGACAAGATTTTGCCTTTGGCAGAAAAGAAAAAAGCTAATTTAATTTCTGGAAAGCTCAATTATTTCTACACCTTGAACGAAGATATTGCAGCAAACACATCTATCAATGATTCCATTTTAAAATACAATAAACAATTTGAACAATTCACACATTACATCGAAAAGAAATATCCAAAGATACATTATCTAAAATATGGAAATAAAAATATTAGCATTGAGAAAATTCAATCAGAAATACAAGAAGACCATAGCTTCTTAGCATATTTTAAAGATAGCGAAGACTATTATTGCATGTCTATTAGCAATGCAAACGTACATTTTATGCATTGCGGAAAAGTGGAATACATTGACTCATTAGTGCATTTATTTCAAACTGCTATTCTATCTAAAGAATATGATAAAGAAACAGCTGCTTTGCTTTCAAAAAGTATTTTGCCTATTGGCATAAAAAAACAATTGATTGTCTCGCCAGCTGGCGAGCTATCAAAAGTGGCATTTGATGTTTTGCAGGCCGATAACAGATATCTGATTTACACACACAGCACACAATTTGCATTTTCTGCTAGCACCTATTTCCTTAGCAGAAATGCTATTTTCAATAAAAATGTACTTGGTATATTTCCTGATTTCACTACTAGTAATTTAGCGGTATTAAACACACAAAAAGAAGAAAAAGCTATCCAATTATTTGATGAGTATGACCTCTTAAAAGACAGCTTAATTACAAAAGATAATATTATCAAAAAAACACAAACAGTTGGACTCGTTCATTTTGGCACACACATCACGATTGACACTGTGCAACCATTACATTCTATGCTTTTGTTACAAACCAAGGACAATTACAATCTTTGTATAAATGATATTTGGAAATTAAACCTCAACACGCAGTTAGTAACATTGGCTGCATGTCAGAGTAATTTTGGAAAGCAACAAGTTGGAGAAGGCATTAAAAATTTTGCATGGGCTTTTCATTATGCTGGCGCGCGAAATATTTTATCGACACAATGGAATGCATCAGACAAGGCTACTGCTACAATCATTAGCGATTTTTATTCAAACATCAGACATGGCGAATCTAAAGCCAATGCGATACAGAATGCGAAGTTAAATTATTTGAAAAACACTGATAACATTGGCGCGCAGCCGTTTTTCTGGTCAAATTTTAATTTATATGGCGACGAATCAGAGATCGCATTAGAAACTCCTTTTCTTGCAAATTTTTGGTGGTTACCACTATTACTTTCAGCAATGCTTTATTTCGGGCTAACTCGTTTTAGACGTTATTATAAAAGCAGACGTTATGGATATTAATGTTGAATAGAATAGCAAGGTTTTAAAAAAAGTATTACAAAATTTTATTAATTTTAGCTTCAACCCTTGCGCAACTATGCTACTACCTTTGGAATATCATTTTCCTGACAATACGGTCTCGGCAAAACGATTAGATAGATTGTTGGCATCAGGTTATTTCAGAACTGGAAATTACATGTTGCGTACTCGTGTTTTGTATTTTAATGATGAAATATTAAATACGCTACACATTCGAATTCAATTAAAGGAACATACATTTTCCAAAAGTTTGCAAAAAATACTACAGCAAAACAACAAGCGATTTACTTATAACATTCTACCTTTCAATATTACAGTAGAGAAAGAAGGCTTATACAAGGCACATAGCAAGCGATTTAAAGGCAACGCTTCACCTACTTTGTCGAGCTATATGTTAGACACAAGCAACAAGAGCGTTTTCAATACGTACGAAATAAATATTTATGACAATGGCAAGCTCATTGCTTTTAGTTTCTTTGATATTGGCATAAATAGCATGGCAAGCATCATTGGTATATTTGACCAAAACTATACAAAACATAGCCTTGGCATATATACAATGTTGCTGGAAATAGAATATGCAAAATCTATTCAATTAAAATATTACTATCCAGGTTATGTAGCTTACGAGCCATCTCAATTTAATTATAAACTTCGCTTATCCGACCGATTTGACTTCTATGATTGGTATTCCAAGCGATGGACATCTTTTGAAAACAGGCATAAGAAACAGAAAGTAAACGATTTTTTAAAACAGAAAATGCAACTCGCAAAGACATGGTTACAGAATTTCAAGCTGCCTTTTCAAGAATTATTTTATCCCTACTTTTATATGGGCAGCATGTATCCAAAATCTGATTGTGTGAAAAGTGTGCACCATCTACAAATTCAAGATTTTGATATCGAAGGCTTGTTCTATATCGTTGAGTTTCAACCAGAAAAAATGGAATTATCACTTTCAGGTGTGACCATTCACAAATATCAATTTGAGGAATACATCGATTTTTCAGAGACAAATGACGGAAAAAAATGGAATCGTGTGTTATTATATTTGCAACCAAGCATCATTATTCGCAATGAATATGAGTTATATGCAGGTTATATTTTTTTACAAGAATTGTTTAGGCAACATCTATTGCCTCCACCATTAAATAAAGCAACATCGCAAGAGTCAACAACAGAGGAGTAAGCATTTAATTACTTAATTTCGTATCTTTATATAACATTATGGATATTACAGAACTATTGCCGACCGCACAGCGTGTAATGAAACATTACGACATTACCTTTTTAACACCAAAGGAATGGGCAATGCTGATTCAATATGGTACGCTACGCTCCTTTAAAAAAGGAGAAAACTTTATCACCGCCAACCAAATAAATACAAAAATCGCTTTTATTCTAAAAGGTGGTTTTCGATTTTTTTATGAGAAAAATGATAATGAAATAACGTGCTTATTATCGTTTGAAAATGGACTAATCGGCAGTTTTGAATCTAATATTTTGAAGCAACCTTGCACACAAACGATACAAGCTATTGAAGAATCAGAATTGTTTATTATCGACTATCGCGATTTAGAAGCATTATATGACAAAAGCACTAAGTTTGAACGTGTTGGCCGCATGATTTTAGAATATTATATCGCATTTTTACAGCAACGTATTACCTCTTATTTATTAGACACGCCTGAGGAGCGCTATCGAACTTTGGTAAACGAAACACCCGATTTATTGAATCGCGTGCCTTTACAATATATTGCATCTTATATTGGCGTAACGCCTGTATCATTAAGTCGAATACGCAAGCGAATTTTGAAGAAATAAAAATATCATTTGTAGTATTAGTTTTCACATACTTTTTAGGCACCTATTTTCCGATGTTATTGGCTTATTGGTGACGCATGTAATGTACATAGATATGCTATCTAAACACCTGCAAAGCAAGGCGACTTTCATCCAATTAGTTAATTTAACACAACGAAACTTTAAAAAAGCTAAATTTGATAAAAATAAAATAAGATGAGTACAGTAAGTTCCACCATCAAAGAAAAGTTACATCAATACATTGATTCTGCGGAAGAACGCAAATTACATGCTATCTATATTATGCTTGAAGATGAAATAGAATATGAAGAAGATTATACAGATGAATTTAAAAATGAATTGGATAAGCGATTTGCCGAGTATAAGTTAGACGGAGTTGCGATAGAAGCAGCAGCAGCCAAAGAACGAATAGATAGTTTAATGCAAAAATTAAAATCTAGATAATGTATAGTGTTGCGTATAAACCAAAAGCATTAGAAGAATACGAACAGAGCATAGAATGGTACGCAGAAAGAAGTATTAAAGCAGCAGAAAACTTTATCTTAGATGTACAGGAAAGTATTAAAGAAATAAAAGCCAATCCAACACAATTTAAAAATAGGTACAAAAAGTATTACGAAACCACATTAAAAAAATATCCATTCGATATAGTGTACATTATTGAGGCAGAAAGAATAGTCATCATATCTATTTATCATCAGAAACGAAATCCAAAGAAGAGATATAGGAAATAAACATGATTCATACAGTTGCAACGCACTAGCCATCTTTAGCCTTTGGTGTTTAGTTTTCAGAGCTATAGCGGAGCAAATTTCACCCTTAGCTAAAAAAACTCAAATACATCTAACTAAATTTTTATAAAACAACGATTTGGCGCTTGGCGTTCGTTCGGGATTTCAGGGCATAAAACTGTCAACCCAACACTAAAGCTGATTTGAAAAACCGCACATAATTTTACCACCGTCACCTGCATCACGCCAATCGCATGTTATAGCCAGAGGTTTTGTAATTCGTCTTATTCATCTTCAATATCTGAAAAGTCAATGCTCCAAATTTCAATTGCTTTTTTTGCAATTTCTTCACCTCTTTGGTCAATGTGATAAAATTTAAAATCGGATTTTGTCGCTAAGTCTTTTGTTATATGTAAGTCAGATTGTCTATAGGATCCTTTTTTTCTCGTAAATGGGTTGTTTGACGCCTGTATGTTTAAAGGTGCTGCTAATAGTGTCAAGTTCCCAATTCTGCTCACATACTTTTTATGTTTTACTAGTGCTTTTTCTCCTAAATATGTAATCCAGTCACCAAACTCACTAATTGCTTTTTTAGTATTTATTGTCTGGGGAACAATATGCTCCAGATGAACATCTTCTGATGTGCTAATTAAAGTCTCTTTGGTATTACCTCGCTTATCATATTCTAACTGTTCTAAAATATATCTTGCTCTATCCTCAACTTTACCTTTAAACTGATATGTTGGTAGCTTATCCTCAAATTCTGCATCTTCAGGATAATAATCCATTAATCTTTCCCTAAATGAATACAACATTTCGTCTTCTGTTTTTTCTTCGAGACAATTCATTAGTTGCGAAAAAATGTAATCATTTTCACCTGTTCTTCGTTCACAAATGTGTCTGCGTAACATGAACGTCTCAATCATTTTGAGAACATTAATTTTAGTTTTCTTCGTGTAGTCTTTTTGAAAAAAGTGCATTAAGAAAATGAAAGAAGGAAAACATTGAACTCTCCAGAGATTAGTAATATGAATATTCATCCATTGTTCTGCAAAATCTTCATAGCACATTTTTCGGTAGACTTCACTTGCACTTCTTATCCGTTTAAGAAACTCAATATTTGTAACCTTCATAGAAGGTTGTTCCTCTAGTTCCTGATAATTTTCTTCTGTGTTGTTCTCATCGCCATTATCAAAAACGGAATCTTCTTCATCATCGATTGAAGTGTCCGAATACACTTCAAATTCACCTAACAAATCTGTATTTTCTACATTCTTGATGTAGTAGGTTTTAAATTCCTCTACAAGGCCATTGAATGTGATTTTTCTTTTGAGAATAGAGCAAAAATATTGTCTGAAGAAATTGTCTGTGTTAATTCCATCTAACTCGGTTATGATTTGAGCCCATATTAATTTTACTTGTTCGAGTGTATTGTCATCATTTATTTTAGATGCGTGTCCAAGTAAAAAGTTTTTAATGATGTCGGTAGCAGATAATTTTAACCCTCTGTTGTTAATTGTTTCAAATAGTTTGTAAGCATCTTGAGCAAGTGATACATCTAATCGAATAATTACAGCAACGTTTATTAGTTTATGATAAAATAAGTCCAAATCTTCTTCTTCATATTCGGATAACCAAAAGTCAAAACATTCTATAGCATCCTTAAGATGTTTGTTTTTAATTTCATCAAAGTCTCCATCAACCGTAATGATTTGGTAGTCTGGATTGTCCAAGTCACCCAATAGTATTTTGTTTTTCAGAACCTTGTCAGGGCCTTTGCATTGAAGCATTTTACGGATTTCATTTGCCGTTTCTTCTCGTTCAATTTTTCTATATGCTTTTTCTATTGACTTTAATAAAATAGTAAGAGTTGTCAATCTTTGTTGTCCATCAACAAGTTCTGGTGTCATGAAGCCTCCATTGTAAGCACCAGCATGAAGAATTATCATTCCGAAAAGATGTCCGTCATTGTCTTTTAGTAAATCAATGTCGTCAAAGAGTGCACCTGTGTGTTGAATTTTCCAAGAATAACGTCTTTGATAAGATGGCACAATAAATTGTTCGTTTGAGTTAGCAAAAAGTTGTGCAAGGGAAAGTTTGTTGGGGACTATATTCATTTTTTTTTAGTCGTAATTTTTTGTTGTTAAATGTCGTCTTACCATTGACTATAACTATACTTCTACGCTATTATTTTTAGCCACTTCTCCTAAGAAAGTACCTGCCTCTGTCATGGTGCGTTTGCCTGTTTCGAAATCAACATGTACTAAGCCAAATCTATAATATTGACCAATGTTCCATTCATGGTTATCCATCGTGCTCCAATGGAAATAGCCTTGTATCGGAATGCCCTCTTTTTGTGCCTGATGCACCCAGCCTAAGTATTCTTTTATACTTTCAATTCTAAATTTTGGATCGTGTGTACACACACCGCTTTCCGTCATAATAATAGGTTTTTTTGTTTTGTTCCAATAGCGATGAAACATTTCATAAAAACCTTTAGGTTCATATTCCCACATAAGGTCAACACGACGACCTAATTTTTCTAATTTGCCAGGTGAGAAAATATTATCGACAGGCATCGGTCGGAAAGACATGCGCGCATAGTAACTCAATCCCTGAAAATCTACTTTTAAAAAATGTTTGTGGCAATAGTCCATAAACCACCAGTCGAACACTTTAGCAATCAGATGTCCTGGAAATATTTCTCCAACAAATTTTACTGTATTATGTGAAATGCCTATTGGCGCTGTTGATTTTGCTTTAATGATATCATATGCTTCGTCGTGTGCTCTGCCTATTTCTTTTAACACTTTTCTAGCCGTTAATATTTTACCTTTTTTAAAAGGCGGAAAGCTTCCTAAAATCCAGCCATTAGAGATATAAACATTGGGTTCGTTAAATGTATTCCATGTATCTACTAAATGTCCGAATGTGTCCACTGATTTTTGAACAAAATCTAACCACATTTTTCTATTGCCTTCTTTTTCCCAGCTGCCTTCTTTTTCAAACCAAAGTGGATTGGTAAAATGATGCAACACCAACATAATGTGTTTGCCTCTACGTTTTAGTTCTTCCATAAAACGCAAATAGGGTTCGACTTCTTTTGGGTCGAATGGAGCAAAAGGTGCTTTTTGTAATTTTGCCCAATCATGACTCATACGATAAGCATTGCCTAATTGGCATATATATTCCAAATCTTCGTCTCTATGCAAGTCGTGTTGCGAGCATTTATCAAAGATGGTTCCGTCGTGGCATTTCAATCCTTTCCAGTTGTTCTCTGATGCTGTTTCAATTTGATAAGCTGCGGTAGAAGTGCCCCAAATAAATCCTTCGGGAAATTGTAATTTCATGCGTTTAGAATAATTAGTGTATTAAGGTTGTTGCAATAAATCTGCGTATATAACAAAGATAAGAAACAATTTTGCATTAAAATTATTTTTATCTTAGTTGAGGCAATGCAAAGCAATTCTTTAGAATATAATAACAATAGAATCCAAGTGCGCAACAGAAAAAGTATGTTGGAAATTCGGATTCCTATCAAAAAAAATGGTATTGCGCTACTTATGATGCTATTGGCAACAGCGGCATGGACTGTAGGTTTATATGTTTTGGTTCGTATTGAATTGCATCTTCAATATTTTTGGTATAAAGCTGGACTCATTTTAGCCATTGCCGCATGGTTTGTTTTAGGCATGACGGTTGCCAGTTTCTTTATCTGGTTATTTTTTGGTCGTGAGAGAATTTTAGTAACCAACAAATATTTGATTACAGACAAACCCTTGGTATTATTTTATAGAAGAAATATCTATGATATTGCTGCAATATTTAATCTTAGAACCGATATAGAAATTTACAAAGCCAATCGCGGCGGCACATGGATTGATGAAAGCAGAACAGTCATTCGCTTTGACACTACAGACAAATTGGTCACTTTTGCAAGAGGCATTACAAAGCAAGAAGCGGAATTTATATTACTACAATTGGCAAAATCTACTTACTTACAGAAACAGCAATTTGCCGTCGAGCAGCATTTTTAATTCAACAATTCTTTTCCTGCTTTTTTTACAATTTGTAGTTTCACGCTCGCCTGGCTATCTTTCTTGGCTTTTTCATTGAAATAATAATACAAATTGCCTACTATTTGTTTCGCTCCTTGTTTGTTGTAGTTCGATTCTTCATACGTATAAATGTCTTTTAAAAACAAAATACCTTTTTCTAAATCTGTATTGTTTGCTTTTTCTAAATAGTCGGCAAAACTTCTAAAATTGCTGTAGAATGTATATGGTCCGTTTAACCAGATTGCTTTTTTAAAAAATTCCATATTATCAGCAGTAGTATCTTTAAAAATTCTACCAATAGCCACTAATAATGAAGAATTTTCTGTAGAAGAAAGTTTCGTCGCATAAGTATAAGCTTTGCTTTTATCATAAGTATTGAGTTGAGCAAGTGCTGCACTCAAGCAAATGAAAGAAGAGTCTTTTTTAAGCACAGTTTCCAATACATCTATGCTTTTATTTTTTTCTAAGCGTGCATATTTTTGTATTGCCTTTTCGCGCACATGTGAGTTATTGTCTGTATAAATCACTTGTTGTAAGGCTAATGAGAGTTTTGTTTTATTGTCAAACTTATCGATTTCAATGGCATCAAGAGCTTCTTCCCGCAAAGTCCAATTTTTGTCCTGTAAGGCTTTTAACAACAATTCTTGAATGGTAACATTAGCTTTCTGCACCAATGCGAGTGCATTTATTGCCTCTAACTTATCTACAAATAAAGGCGCATTGTAGTATTTAAAGAGGTTTTGCGCCGTGCTTAAGTTTTCTGTTTTTTCGCAAACCAATACTTTATCTGCATCAAAGTTGACTAATTGTGGAACGGTGTCAGATGGAAAATAGAATGTTTGAATTCTGTCAGTGATATCGATTACTTTGGTTTCTTTTGTGTTATTACTATAAATATCTACTTTGGTTGGAATGCGAAACGTGGGTCCATCAATACTACGTTGCGTTTGGCGAACTGTGAGTGCAATGGTTTTATTTTTTTCGTCGAATTGATGTGTTATGTCAAGAATTGGATGTCCTTTATCGAGCCACCATTGATTAAAAAACCAGTTCAAATCTTCGCCAGTAGTCTCTTCAAAACATTTGCGCAAATCAGACAATTCTGCATTATTGAATTTATATTGTTGCAAAAATTTATTTAAGGATTTAAAGAAAGCATCATCGCCAACATAATAACGCAACATATGTAACACAGCGCCACCTTTTTCATATCTGATGCCATCAAAAACATCAGAAGGATGAACGTAATAGTAATTTACAATTGGTTCATTTTTGTATTTATAGGTGCGAAAATATTTCTGTGTAGATTTATATTTAACGGCATCGCCTTCATCTTTTCCATCTCGAAAATCGTACCATAGATATTCGGAATAATCTGCAAAAGATTCGTTAATAGTTAAGTTTGCCCAAGACTCAGCCGTTACCAAATCACCAAACCAGTGATGAAATAATTCGTGGGCAATTATCCAATCAAAATCGCCATCTATTAGCTGTTGACGATGGCACAACATTCTATCAAAATAAATGATAGCCGATGTGTTTTCCATTGCACCTGCAGTATAATCGTAAGACATTATATTGCCAAGCTTGTCCCATGGATAATCAACACCTAAAATTTTAGAAAAAAATTCCATCATGGCCGGCAGGTTTTTAAATATTTCCGCCACATCATCTTTATACTTTGGAAAAGTATAAGCCGTTACTTCTTTATCGCGCCATTTATCTCTGCTGATATAGTAATCGCCAACGCCTAAGAAAAACAGATACGGAGAATGCGGTTTGTCTTGCTTCCAATGATCTGTTTTTGTGCCATCTCCATTTGGTTTGCTGTCGATCAATAAACCATTGGATAGCGAAACCATAGCCGTGTCGATAGTTACAAAAATTTCTTGTGTTGATTTTTGGTTGGTGGCATCTAAAGTAGGAAACCAACACGACGCAGATTCTGATTCGCCTTGCGACCATAAATGCATTGGTTTATACGGATTTTTATCTTCCGTATCGATAAAGTACAAACCTCGACCATCTTCGACCTGCAAGCTGTCTTGCTGATAAGGCAATGCAACATAATCAATCTCAATTTCGATTTGGTCATTTTTTGAATAATATTTATCCAAGTCTATTTTTAAAAGCAAATTATCGTAAGTAAACTTCAGTGTTTTATACGTTTCATTAGTTTTTAATGCAACCGCAGCTATTTGCATCCATTTAGCATCTAGCACTAATTGATTTTGTTCGTAAAAGTGTGGCTTTAAGGTAAGCGTGGCTTTTCCGCTTAGTGTTTTTTGTTTAAAATTAGGTGTAAGATGTAGTTTGGTGCGTTGCAGATCAAATAATTTTTGATAAGAAGCTTTATAGCTCGTGATAAAGTTTTGAGGCGTTACCACAATCTCTTCCAGTTGGCTGTGATATTTTTTTTTCGACTTTTTACGTGGACAATTTGCATATAAAACACTAAAAACCAACAACATACAGAACAATAAACCAAATTTACGCATAGATACTTATTAACATAGTTTGAAAAAGTAAAGATATTGAATTATCCCTAATTACTTAATATCGTGTTGTGATTACAAAATTACAAAATGAATTAGTTAAACTATTGTTCTATATCAAGAAAAAGTAGTCTGTTTTATATAAGATAAAAAAAGAAAATAAAAACACAATCATGAGATATAAAGTATTTTACAAGGAAGACAATGCACACGAAATTGAATTAGACGAGCAGCAAATAAAAATCGATGGCAAAGCAACAGATATTGACCTTGTAAAACTATTGGACAATAAATTTCATATTCTGCAAAATCATAAGTCATATAATATTGAGGTGTTGCATACTGATTATAATTTAAAACGATTTTCCATAAAAGTAAATAACAATATCTACGACTTAAACTTACAGACGGAATTAGATATACTACTCGAAAAAATGGGCATGTCCGCTGCCGGCGATGAAAAGATGGACAATGTAAAAGCGCCAATGCCTGGCTTAGTTTTAGATGTATTGGTAGAAATAGGACAAGCCGTAAAAAAAGGCGACAATCTATTAATATTGGAAGCCATGAAAATGGAAAATATTATTAAAGCAAGTGGAAATGGCATTGTAAAATCAATCAAAATAAACAAAAAAGATGCCGTTGAAAAAGGGCAACTATTGATTGAAATGGAATAATTAAATCAGTGTGAAATTATTCAAACAATGATATAAAAAATTGTGTTAAAACGACAATAGCCTTTCCTCTTTATCATAAATGACATGCACATAGTTCCACATGACATAGAAAAATATATTGATGCGCACACAAGTGCCGAAAGTGCTGTTTTGCAGCAGCTCAATAGAAAAACACAAACTGATGTGTTAATGCCACAGATGTTGAGTGGAAAAGTGCAAGGTCAATTTTTAAAATTTATTTCGCAAATGGTACAGCCAAGCCGTGTGTTAGAAATCGGCACTTTCACAGGTTATGCCGCTATTTGCTTGGCTGATGGCCTAAGTGCTGATGGCAAACTTTTCACTATTGATATCAATGAAGAGCTGGAAGACATTGTGCGCACGCATGTAGAAAAAGCTGGATTGCAAAATAAAATTGTGCAAATCATTGGCAATGCTGCTCAAGAAATAAGCAAGCTCAACGAAACATTCGATATTGTGTTTATAGATGCAGACAAACAAAACTATAGTCAATACTATGATTTGGTCATCGATAAAGTGCGCAATGGTGGATTTATATTGGCAGACAATGTACTTTGGAGTGGAAAAATTATTGATGAGAAAAAAGATAAAGACACACAAAAATTAGCAGAATTTAACGATAAAGTGCAACAAGATAATCGCGTTGAAAACGTTATCATCTCTATACGCGACGGCATTATGATGATTAGAAAAAAATGAAAATGAAAATCAAATATTCGATACTGTTTTTTACTTATTTGCTACTAAGTACTTTTAGCATTAACGCACAAAAATCAGACACGGCGTCTATCATTGCATATATCAAACTGTATAAAGATATCGCTGTCTCTGAGATGCAGCGCACTGGCATTCCGGCTAGCATTACACTGGCGCAAGGCATACACGAAAGTGGTTTTGGCAAAAGTTATTTAGCACAAAACACCAATAATCATTTTGGTATAAAATGTAAAGAAGAATGGAAAGGAAAAACATTCAAATACACTGATGATGCACCTAATGAGTGTTTTCGCGTGTATGACAAAGTAGAAGATTCTTATATCGACCATTCTAACTTTTTAAAATACAGACCACGATATGCTGATTTGTTTTTGTTAGATAAATATGATTATAAAGGCTGGTCCTATGGTTTAAAAAAAGCTGGCTATGCGACGAATCCAAAATATCCTGTTATACTCATCAAAACTATTGAAGATTTCGAATTAACAGCATTTGACAAAGGTATTAATCCTGCATATTTACAAACAACTTTAGTAAGTATAAATAAACCTATAGCCAACGATGAGCAATTAAAAAAAGACACGCCTGAAATAATTCAGCATACTTTTGAAGTGGAAAAAAAAACTGTAATTGAATCTGTTAATAAGCAAAATACGGTGCCAGTAAGCACTAAAAAATTAAACAAAACAATTACAAAAATTAATAAGTGCAAGACTGTAAAAATTTATCCTTCAAAAGGCGAAACACTCGATTTAATTGGCAATGTAATGCGTATCGACAAAGAAAAATTGTTGATCTTTAACGATGTAAACGACGATTATGTTTGGAAAGATGGACAAACCATTTTTATTCAACAAAAGAAAAAATCAAACAAAACAGAGCCTAGTTATAAAGTAAAACAAGAAGATAATCTTTGGAGCATCTCTCAAAAGAAAGGCGTGCGTTTGTCGAGTTTATTAAAAATGAATAAACTTAGTGCCAATGAAGAACCTGCAGTGAAAGAAACTATTATGCTAAAAGGAAAAAGCAAGCTAAAACCTGCCTTACGCAGTCAAAAAAATACAGACAGCACTATAAAAAATACTATCGTATCAACACCAACAAAAAACGTAATTTACGATACAATTATTCGCGCAAGAGACACTGTTTATCCTAATATACAAACAGATGCAAAATTATCTGTCGATAGTAATAAAATATTAGGCTGGGAAAGCGAAACAAAACTTTTAGAAAAACCAAGTGCCATAACTTATCCAGTACAATCAAAACCGGAAAGTATTGTAACAGTAGAAAAAACAAATACAACAACTGCGGATATGCCAACAGTATATCCAAAAACAATTGACTATGCAAAATTGCCGAAAAGTAGCACAGGTTTGCACACAGTTATAAAAGGTGATACGATGTATAACATTTGCAAACGCTATAATATTACAACAGCACAATTAATGGAATGGAATAATTTATCAGATCAAAGTGTTAAATTAGGACAAGAATTAAAAATACAACAGTAATTTTTGTGCTGAAAAAAATTCGAAATGCAAACCATTCAAATTAAAGATAAACTTTTTAAGCAATACATTTCCGAAGCAGAAATTCAACATCGAATTCAAGAAATTGTTACTGAGCTTTCATCAAAATATCACGACAAAAGTCCTGTATTTATTGTGGTTTTACGAGGTGCATTCATGTTTGCTTCTGATATTTTAAAAAAGTATAATCATCCTTGCGAAATAGAATTTGTGAAGCTGACCTCTTACACAGGCATGGAATCGACTGGAAAAATAAATGTGAGTTTACCTATAAAAGAAGAAGTGATTAAAGACAGACATGTCATCATTATTGAAGATATCGTCGATTCTGGATTAACGATGGATTTTTTCAGTCATTACATACAAGGCATGCAACCTGCATCTGTGGCACTTGTATCTTTTTTATACAAACCAGAGAACCTTGTAAAGCCTGTAAATATTGACATCGTCGGCTTTACGATTCCAGAATTATTTGTAATCGGTTATGGCTTAGATTATGACGGTGAAGGTCGTAATTTGAGTGCCGTCTATCAAGTAGCTGATTAATTAGCAGCAACGATTACAGCACCATTTTTCTTTGCCCAAACGAAGTTTACACCTTTCGTGTTTTTATTGATTTTCGCACCACTCATGCGCACAAAAACATTGATATTTCTTTCGAGCAATGTCAATGCATTGCCTAGCGCTTCCGTTTCTACCATTTCGGGAGCGCTATTGACTTGCGCTGTGATGCTAGATGTCTGTGCATAATCAAAAATAGCATTTGTGACATTTGCACCTTGCAAATTTGAACCTTTTAAATCAGTTAGTAAGAGATTTGCTGTTTGCAAATTAGCCTCTGTCAAATCAGCAAATTGCAAAACGGCTTCTTGCAACAATGCTTGTGTTAAATTGGCTTTTTGCAAATTGGCATATTGCATTTTAGCAGCAAATAAATCTGCTTTCGATAAATTGGCGCCACTTAAATTGGCATTTGACAAATTACAATCATACAACTTACTAGATGACAAATTCGTGCCACTTAAATTGGCGCCACTTAAGTTCACTCCATGTAAATCGAGTTTAGATAAATCAGCACCTGCTAAGTCAGCATTGACCAAGTTTTTTTCGCCTTTCTTAGCCAAGGCTAACCATTGTGCGGCGCTTTTTTGCGCTATGCTATTCATCAAAATACATAGCAATAAGGCATGTAAAAAGAAGATTTTTTTTTCATAATGAATTGCGTGTTGACTAGTGAAGATACAAATAAAGAAACAAAAAATAAAGTTAAAAAGTCAAATTTTGATTGAGTATCAACTGATTGTCAAAAATGTACTGTGCCATTAAAAAAATAGAGTTTTAATAAAAACATAACGACAATTTGCTTGTTTATTGATTTAATTAATTGACGTTCAATGATTTAAAAAACAATGATTTCGTTTAATAAATTTCCAATTTCAGAAAAAATATTGTATTTTTGCAGTCCTTTTTAAATCTAATACTAATTAGGCATGTCTAATTCATTAAACGAATATCAAATACCACATGCCGGATTGAAAAAGGATATTCATGAGTTTTCTTATGAATTAACAGAAAAGTTCTTTGCCAATTTTGAAAATGCACTCATTCAAAAATGTGAAATTCAAGTCAATATTATCCTCGATAATAGACAAGAACCACTATTGCTTGAAATAGATATAGATGGTATTGTGTGGAGCGATTGTGACAAATGCACTGCGCCTATTCCAATCGTCATTCATTCTACATTTGAAATCAATGTGAAATACACAAATGACGAAACGCTGAAACACACAGACGAAACCGATATTATGTATATCGCTAGAGATGAGCAATACATCGATATCGCTCAATATTTGTATGATTTCGTGCATTTATCCATTCCTGTTCATGTTATCTGTGACCAACCCGGAAAAACAGATTACTGCGACATGGAAATTATTGGCTTATTAGAAAAACAACAAACAACATCAGATACAGATCCGAGATGGTCTGGTTTAGATAAATTAAAAGACAAATTAAATTAGAATAAAATGGCACATCCTAAACGTAGACAATCTACTACAAGACGCGACAAAAGACGAACACATTACAAAATGGAAGCTCCAAACGTAGTTACATGTAAAGTAACTGGCGAAAGCCACCTTTCTCACAGAGCTTATGTTTCTGGTAATGATTTATACTACAACGGTAAAGTATTAATCGAAGGATACGTAAAATAATTTAGACCAATTGGTGTGAGACCTAGGATGTAGGGAAAAACCTCAAGTCTAAATCTCATATCTCAAAATCTACAAAAATGGCTTCTACATCAGATATCAGAAATGGTATGTGTATCAACTTCAACTCTGACATATACAAAGTAGTGGAGTTTTTGCATGTTAAACCAGGAAAAGGTGCAGCATTCGTGCGCACTAAATTGAAAAGCATTACCACAGGCCGTGTATTAGAAAATACATTTCCTGCAGGTGCAAAATTAGATGAAGTTCGCGTTGAATATCGCGAGTATCAATATTTATATCCTGAAAATGATGCTTATACTTTCATGAATAATGAAACGTATGAGCAAATCACTGTTTCTGGAAATATCATCAATGCTCCTGAATTTTTAGAAGAAGGCATGAACGTAAAAATTTCTGTTCGCGCAGAAGACGAAATGCCATTAACTTGCGAGCTTCCAGCAACTGTAATTGTAGAAGTTACTTACGCAGAACCTGGTATCAAAGGTGATACAGCAACAAATACTTTGCGTCCAAGTACCGTTTCTTCTGGTGCAAAAGTTATGATACCTTTATTTATAAATGTAGGCGATAAAATAAAGGTAAACACAGAAACAGGTGCTTATATGGAACGTGTAAAATAATACCATTTCAATATGTATAAAAAAATGCTTCACCTTCTTGTGAAGCATTTTTTTTGCATTTAAGTGTAGTCACATTTTAATTATGACACATGATTAGATGACTACATTTTCAAATTATTATCTATATTTGATACATGGATATTGCACAAATCAAAAAGCTTATACAATTATTAAACGATAATCATTTAGGCGAATTAAAAGTACAAGATGGTGATTTTAAAATTAGCATCAAACATAGAGATTATGCAAAAACAAGTGGTGTTGCGTCTGTCATTTCAGCTCCTGTAGCTACGAGCACACCAAGTATAGCACAAGAAACTGCTACTGCACCAAAAAAAGAAGAAACGCCAAGTGGCCATTATCAAACAGTAAAAGCACCGATGATTGGTACGTTTTACAGAGCTGCAGGCGAAGGCAAAGAACCATTTGTAAAAGTCGGCGACAAAGTAAAAAAAGGCGATGTCTTGTGTATTATTGAAGCAATGAAATTATTCAACGAAATACAAAGTGAAGTATCTGGAAAAATAGTAAAAGTAATGGTGGATAATGCACAAGCCGTTGAGTATGACCAAGCATTATTTTTGATAGAGTAATCACATATTAATATAGTTGCTAGACTACTAAGGTTACTGTAAAGTGTTTAATTTGTATTGAGAATCTATATCTATTACCACAACATACTATATTCATCAATAAATAAAATATGGAGCAAAAAGAATATTCACACATGACTGACCAAGACTTATTAGATGAATGGAAAAAATTGAAAAAATCCTCCATTATCAATGGATTTATTATTGGGTTTTTAGCAGGAATCATTTTTTATAGTGTGATCAAAAACACTTGGGGTTTGCTTACATTAATTCCATTGTTCTTCATCTATAGATTATTGAATGACTCGAGAAATAAAAAGAAAAGCGCATTACAAAAATTATTAGAAGAACGTAATATAAAATATTAATTCGACTAGTAGCTGTTTTTGTAAAGTATAATATCTAAGCCTATTATCAGTATTTGCTCAAAGCTGAATAATTATAACGACAAAATTTTAATAAAAAAAAGTCATACCATGTGTTTACATGATATGACCTACAAAACAATAATTAACGCAGCATAACAGGTGAATGAGTCACACCTTTTATTTTGTAAAATTGTAAAAATTAAAGCTCGTCGATAGCATTCATTACTCTAGTGGTAATGGCATTACAGTAAATCGCATTAAACTCAAACATTTCTTTTGCAGAATATGATTTCTCTATTTCATCGCGTAGCATCGACTTTGCACGATTCAAACGCACTTTCACGTTTGTAGGGCTGATGCCTAACAAATAAGCCGTTTCCACTACACTCAGTTCGTTAATTTCTCTGAGCGAAAAAACTACTCTATAATTTTCAGGAATTTTTGCCAATGCTGTTTCTATAATTTGCGCTATTTCGCGCTGATGAATGGCAGCATTCGTGTCTGTATTTGATTTAGTAAACATAGGTAAATCATTTTCATGAATAAGTTGTGATGTTTCATTTTTGAAACTGAATTTTTCTCGTTTCTGATAGCAATTATTCATCATAATTCGGATAATCCAAGTTTTAAAGCTCGACCGATTTTCAAATTGCGCTAAGTTCTTATAAGCATCTACAAAGCTGTCTTGCATCAAATCTTGCGTATCTTCGTGGTTATAATTGTATGCTCGCCCAACTTTATACAGATGTGGATTAAAGCGTCGAACTATGAGCTCATATAGTGCTTTTTCGCCACTTATTACACGCTGTACAATTTCAAATTCTGATAATTCTTTGTTTTGTAGTTCCATCATTTTGCTATTATTGAAGAAATTTTTGCTAATGAAAATGCAGCAATTGCCATCACTAAATCTCTGACTGCCACATCTACATAATTAAATCCAATTACTAAACTAAGCGCAATGCCTACCAGCCATGCAGAAACAATATAAGCACCTATTTCTGTTTTTATGAGAACAATAATTCCAGCAATAATTTCAATTACACCAACAATCATCATAAACGTCGAACCAGAAAATGGCAGCATGCCTGCCAATGTTGGATTAATGTACTGTTCCCAATTGGTAAGTAAGTTAGTAAATTTATCTGCACCGGCAACGATTGGCACTAAGCCAAATGTAAACTTTAGTAAAGTATAGACAGATGCAAGCGATTGATTTTTTGTTGTAGTTTCCATTTTATTATTTTTTTTGTTACTATCTATTTAGAGTAATCGAACAATAAAAAGGTTACAAAAAAATGAAAAAAAAATTGCACCTATTTCAAAATTGGCTTATTAATAGAATAAATGAAGCAGAACCTTAGTGTTGTAACAAAATTATTTTAATACCTCATCAGCATTAATCCAATATAAATTTCCTTTGCCATTTTGTACTTGTTGCATTTCTTTTAGAAAAGTATCTATGTTTAATTTTTGCTTATACGATTTCTGAAGCTTAGTTCTATTGCTTGTAAACACAAAAAATTTGTTGTCAAAACTGATATAAGGACAATAGTCTAATTTGTCAGAATTTATTTTCGATCCAAGATTTTTTGCTTTTGACCAAATGCCATTGGCCTCTTTTTTACTGATATATAAATCGCAGCCGCCCAAATCATCGCTACGTCCGCACGAAGTGAAAATAATTATAGAATCATTTGGTGAAACAAAGGCATTAAACTCATACAAAGCCGTGTTTACCGAATCAGAAATACTTTCTGGTGTTGTATAGTTTCCATTTACATATTTGCTCATCCAAATGTCTTCTTTACCTTTTGAATGCTTGTATTGAGCGGTGAAATATAGCGTACCACTGTTTGTTATCGCAGGATAAAATTCATCTGCTTCTGTATTAATTACATTTCCTAAATTTTTCGGTGTTTGCCAAACGCCATTTATTTTATCTGTTTTCCATATATCAAAATCTTTTATTGTGCTATCACTGTCCAAGGGTCTGTTCGAAGCAAAAAACAAACTATTTCCATCAGGTGTAAATGTCGCTTCTAAGTCATAAAAATTTCCAGAAAATGGTGCTACATCTAAATACCATTTCCCGTTTTTCTTTATCATGTGCATAATAGTAGCTATCGTATTTTTATTACTTTCTACCGTGAAAAATATTTCATCATTTTTTGGAGATATCGTAAAATCTCTTACTGAAAGATGATCAAAATCTTTCGGCAGACGCACTATTTCCACGCTATCTTTCGAAACTACTAATGGCAATTTGAAGTTACTAGGTTTGCCAGCATACACAACACCTTTTAACAGTAACAGGCACAAGATAATCTTCTTCATTTTCTAAAAATAAAACAAAATGTAGTTAAATTAGCATACTTATGTTTCAAAAAATACTCATAGCCAACCGTGGTGAAATCGCTTTGCGCATCATTCGCACTTGCAAAGAAATGAATATAAAAACGGTTGCTGTTTTCTCTACTGCCGATAGAGACAGTATGCACGTTACCTGTGCTGATGAAAGCTTTTGTATTGGACCACCTGCCGGAAAAGATTCATATCTAAAAATGGATAGCATTCTAATGGCAGCTGAAATTACAAAAGCAGATGCCATTCATCCTGGTTATGGCTTCTTGGCAGAGAATGAAACATTCGCGAGAAAATGTGCAGAGAAGAATATTAAATTCATCGGACCAACGCCAGAACAGATACACGCAATGGGCGACAAAATCACAGCAAAAGAAACCATGATAAAGGCAAAAGTGCCCGTAATTCCTGGCTCTGAAGGCTTGATTACAGATATTGCCAAAGGTAAAAAACTAGCGAAAGAAATTGGCTATCCTGTTATCTTGAAAGCAACTGCAGGCGGCGGCGGAAAAGGCATGCGCATCGTTTGGAATGAAAGCGAATTTCAATCCAACTTAGAAAATGCACAAGCAGAAGCAGGAGCAGCATTTGGCAATGCTGGTATGTATTTGGAAAAATATATCGAAGAACCACGACACATAGAAGTGCAAGTGGCTGGCGACCAGTTCGGCAATGCAGCCCATTTCTCAGAACGAGATTGTTCGATACAACGCCGACATCAAAAATTAGTTGAAGAAAGTCCAAGTCCATTTGTTGATGATGCTTTGCGCAAAAAGCTTGGCGATGCTGCGGTAAAAGCCGTAAAAGCAATTCACTACGAAGGCGTTGGCACCATCGAGTTTTTAGTGGATAAACATAAAAGCTTTTATTTTATGGAAATGAATACACGTATTCAAGTGGAGCATCCAGTAACAGAAGAAGTAGTTGGTGTGGATTTGATTCGTTTACAGATAGAACTTGCTGCGGGAAAAAAACTAGAGAAAGCTGAATACTTTCCGCAAGGTTGCGCCATTGAATGCCGTATCAATGCAGAAAATCCGTATGATAATTTCAAACCGAGTCCTGGAAAAATTTTGAACTATCAAGCCAGTGGCGGTTATGGTGTACGCATGGATTCGCATGTGTATAATGGTTATATCATTCCGCCGTTTTATGATTCTATGATAGCGAAACTGATTGTAAAAGGCAATACGCGATTAGAAGCGATTGATAGAATGAAACGTGCTTTACACGAATTAAAAATTGATGGTATTAAAACTACAATTCCGTTTCATTTGCAATTAATGGATAACGAGGATTTCCGCAAAGGAAATTTCACCACAAAGTTTTTAGAAGATTTTGAAATGAATGAAGACGAGTGAATTGTTTCGCTTGGTGGGCGACGACAAGCGATAGAGAAAATGGTTCGTGAGGAAAATTGGGTGTGTGATTTTATGTTGTTTCTTGAGGACACGAACCAAGGCTATAACTTAAACCTCATTTCAACTTTCCTTTCAAATATTTTGCTGTAACACTTTCAGTATTTTTAATAAGGTTTTCTGGTGTGCCTTGAAATACTAAGTGACCGCCTTCCTCACCACCTTTTGGGCCAAGGTCCACAATCCAATCTGCACATTTGATAACATCGATATTATGCTCAATAACCAGCACAGCATGTCCGATTTCTATCAGCGCATTGAATGCTTTCAATAATTTATTAATATCGTGAAAATGCAAACCTGTTGTAGGCTCATCAAAAATAAAAAGCACTGGATCTCGCGCGGCACCTTTACCTAAAAAAGATGCCAATTTCACGCGTTGTGCTTCACCGCCACTCAATGTAGAACTACTTTGACCGAGATGAATATAACCTAGCCCCACATCTTGCAGCGCTTGTAACCTTGCTACAACTTCTTTCTTATCTTTAAAAAACAAAATGGCATCATCAACCGTTAGTGCTAAAATATCTGCAATATTTTTTCCATTGTAATTTACTTCTAAAATTTCTTGCTTGAATCGCTTGCCGCCGCACACTTCACATTGCAAATGCACATCGGCTAAAAATTGCATTTCTACAATTTGCTCTCCTTCGCCTTCGCAAGCATCGCATCTTCCTCCTTCCACATTAAACGAAAAATGCTTTGCTTGATAAGCGCGTATCTTTGACAATGCCTGTGCTGCAAAAAGATCACGTATAACATCATAAGCTTTAATGTATGTTACTGGATTGCTTCTTGAACTTCTGCCAATCGGGTTTTGATCGACAAATTCTACTTTTTTGAGTTTGTTTTTAAAGCCTATTATTTCATTAAACAAACCAGGCTTTCCGCCAAAACCTTCCAGCTGATTTTTTAAATATGGAAATAATATTTGCTTGATTAATGTTGTTTTACCTGAGCCCGAAACGCCTGTAATTACAGACAATGCATTTAAAGGAATTTTGACGTTTATATTTTTTAAATTATGTTGACGAGCACCTTTTATTTCAATAAAATTGATTGGTTTTCTTCTGATTTTTGGTACTTCAATGATTAATTCTCCTTTTAAATATTTCGTCGTTAAACTATTTGGATTGCTTTCGATTTCATTAGCATTTCCGGCAAATACAATTTCGCCACCAAGCGTACCAGCATATGGTCCAACATCGACCAAATAATCAGCAGCGCGTATTGCTTCTTCTTCGTGTTCCACCACAATAACTGTATTGCCTAAATCACGTAAATATTTTAAGATATTAATGAGCTTTCCTGTATCGTGTGGATGTAAGCCTACGCTTGGTTCGTCGAGTATATACAAGGAGCCTGTAAGATTGCTGCCCAGCGTTCTCGTGAGATTTATGCGTTGTGATTCGCCACCAGAAAGTGTGTTAGAAAAACGATTTAAGTTCAAATAATCTAAACCAACATCAACCATAAATTGCAGGCGATTATTTATTTCTATTAAAATTCTATTAGCAATCTGTTGGTCTGCTTTTGATAAGGCACTTTCAGATTTTGTTGTATCTGCAAGTTGACTAAAATGTTCATGCAAATGTTTAATCGTCATTTGTAATAATTCGCCGATAGACTTGCCGCTTATTTTCACATAATCTGTATCGCGGCGGAGACGTGTGCCATTGCAATCGTTACAATCCGTTCGACCACGATATTTTGACAGCATCACACGATATTGAATTTTATAAGTTTGCGATTCAACGTCTTTAAAAAATGCATTAATGCCTTGAAAGAATTCATTGCCATGCCATAGCATTTTATATTGTTCTTTTGACAAATCGGCAATTGCCTTATGAATTGGAAATTGACATTTGGCAGCACCTTTAATGAGTTGCAATTTCCATGCACTCATCACCTCGCCCTTCCAACAAACAACGGCATCTTCGTAAACAGATAAAAGTTTATTAGGTATAACCAAATCTGGATCAATGCCTAAAATGGTGCCAAATCCTTCACAAGTTGCACAGGCGCCATACGGCGAATTAAAATTAAAAAACTGAGCACTTACTTGTTCAAAGGAGATGCCATCTGCTTCGAATTTGTTGGAAAATATTTTATTCGAAACTGTCGGAATATCGACAACACATTCACCGTCACCTTCAGCAAATGCAAGTGCAATAGAATCGGCGAGCCTGTATAAATTGTCTTCTGAAGGATCGGCAGTGGTTCTGTCAATTAAAATATATTTCTCTTTCGATTTGTTTATTGTCGTAATGTCTTGAAGATTGATATCTTCTATTTTTATCAAAGTATTTTGAATGAACAAACGCTGTATGCCATCTTGCAACAAAGTATCCAATTTGTTTTTGGAAATCTCTTTTAATGGCGATAATATCTGGAGTTTTGTTGAAGGTGCTAATGTTTTAATATAATCTACAACATCTGACACTTCTTGTTTTTGTACTACTTGTCCTGAAATAGGAGAATAAGTTTTACCAATTTTTGCATATAATAATCTCAAGTAATCATAAATCTCTGTTAAAGTGCCCACTGTACTTCGTGTGGTGCCTACGCTTGTTTTTTGTTCGATGGCAATGGCAGGCGACAATCCTTTGATGTAATCGACATCTGGCTTGTCCATTCTATTTAAAAATTGACGAGCATACGATGACAATGATTCTACATACCTACGTTGTCCTTCAGCATATAATGTGTCAATAGTTAAGGAAGATTTTCCTGATCCGGAAACACCCGTAACAAGGACTAATTTATTTCTTGGTATAAGCACATCAACGTTTTTTAGGTTGTGTGTGCGCGCGCCTTTTATGAGTATGTTGCTCTCCCTATTTACCGTTATTTTTTTTCCTTTTGACATACTACACAGCCTTATTTTGCGTTAAATACTGTTAATGATAATACGATAATCGTTTTTGTTTACTAAACTTGATATTAATCAACTAACCACATACAATTTAAAAATGAACAAACTCTACATGACAACGGCAAATTTTTTTACACGCAAAAAAAATGTATCATGTATTCTATTGTTCAATCCGATAATGAGCTTCTCCAAAGATATATAAATGGAGAGGAAAATGCACTCGCTACGCTGCTGAAAAAATATCAACGCAAGATATTTTCATTCATCATGATGCGTGTTAAAGACCGCGCATTGGCTGAAGATATTTTCCAAGATACTTTTTTTAAAGTTATTGACAGTTTAAAAGCTGGTAAATACAATGAAGAAGGCAAGTTTTTGCCTTGGGTAATGATGATTGCCAACAATTTATGTATGGACCATTTCCGCAGAAACAAGCGCATGCCGGTGATGGTGGACAGCGACAGTACTGCTATTTTAAATCTTGTACGATTTGCGGAAGAAAGCAAAGAAGATAAATTGATGCGCGAGCAAACTGTACAACAAATAAAAGAGCTGATTAATTTATTGCCGCCCGATCAAAAAGAAGTGCTTCTATTGCGTCATTATGCCGATTTAAGTTTTAAAGAAATTGCCGACATGACTGGCACCAATATCAATACTGCACTTGGTAGAATGCGCTATGCTTTATTAAACTTACGAAAAATGATTGGTGACAAAGTAATCGTGTAATGGAGCTTTATGCTGGTCTGTCTGTATCCACTTTGATTAGGCGATAATTCTATTTAATAAAAAAAGTAAGGTACAAAGTACACGCTGGCAAGGAAAAAATAAGACCATCGAAACGGTCTAAAAATCCACCATGACCAGGCAAAGCAGTACCTGTGTCTTTAATTTGCAAATTGCGTTTTATCATGCTTTCTGCTAAATCTCCATAAGTGCTTGTAATGGAAGTAATAACTGCTAAAATAACGTATATTGTTAAATCAACAGAATAGCCAGTCCACTTCGGAAATAGCAGAAAAATGATATAGGCAAATAGAACAGTTCCTAAAATACCGCCAATAAATCCTTCCCATGTTTTCTTTGGCGATATACGTTCAAACAATTTATGTTTGCCAAGTAATCTACCAAATAAATAAGCAAATGAATCGTTGCTCCAGGCAAAAATCATAATTGCCAACAAGTAGTGCCAACTATATTCGCCAGCATGAAATGCCAATAAGCTTGCTGAAGAAAGTGGAATAGCCAAATAGAAAATTCCCATGGAGTTTAAACAAACATTATAAAACGGTTTGTCGCTTTTCGTGTACATTTCTACCACTAACCATGTGAGCGGAAAACCACATACCAAAGACAACGATATTAAAGGGATTTTTTTACTCGCCACCATAAATACAATACCAAAAATGATAACACTAAAAATTGTGTTTAAGATTTTATACATCGACTTCCATTTCGAAGAAGATGTAAGCAGATTATGAATGATACCATGATATTCATTGATACATAAAATCACTAAAAGTGAAAAAAGAATAAGGAATGAATATTCGCTAAGCACTACGCCGCCTATCATTACTATGACAAAGAAAATTCCTGTTATAATTCGAGTGGTAATATCGCTCATACTTTAATTCATTTAGCAATTAGCTAATTGGCTAATTATTTTACAAAAGTACTACTTTTTCTCTGTTGTGCGAAATGCAAGAAAATAGACCACAATCCTATAAATGCTATACTGTACACCGCTATTTCCCACATCGCTGGCATTGTAGGATTATCGACATCTGTTCTATAAATGTCTTTGTTATTCAAATACATCAACACCACTTGTGTGCCATTATTTACGGCGTGAGCAAAGATACATAACCACAAACTGCCTGAATAATAAAATAAATATCCTAAAAAAATGCCCAATGCTATGCGCGGCAAAAATCCTGAAAATTCAAAGTGAATAAGACTAAACAATATGGCAGAAAAAACTATAGCGATATGTATAGAAATTTTCTCCGACAAAAAACGCTGTAATGAGCCTCTAAAAATCCACTCTTCGGCAATAGCAGGAACGATAGCGATAATGAGCAAATTAAACATTAACACCACTACGCTATCATCTTTTAATAAGGCATCGACCAACATTTTGTATTCTGTTTGTGATGATTGATTTACATTGCCTATTCCTATCCATTTATTGACAAAAAACAAGAAATTGATACTTGGATAAATCGTGTAAATCAACATGGGCACTATGATAAAAAAAACAGGATTAAATCCAATATTTGCTGCACTATAAGAAAGTATAGTGTTTGATTTTAATTTGCTAAAAATAAATGCTGGCAACAAAAAACTAATTATCGTTGCCAATAATTGTGCAAAGCGCAAAGCATTAAGATGATAGACATCTGCCACTATTTTATGCATATCGATTGATTGATAATAAGCAACTATCAATGCACCACTAATCATTTGCGCCAGTACAAAGCAAAAGCCAAATACAAGAAACCATGTGAATAGCTGTGTGCCAAATGCATAATCTTGGATTTTTCCTTTATTGTTTAATGTGATGTTTACGTGCTCATCTACTATATTCTCCGTCATCGTTGTATCTTTGTGTAAAGATATGATAAAAATCGGCGACATAGAATTAGGTGATTTCCCATTGTTGTTAGCACCAATGGAAGATGTGAGCGATCCGCCTTTTAGATATGTTTGCAAACAATATGGCGCCGACCTCATGTACACTGAGTTTATTTCGTCTGAAGGCTTAATCAGACATGCTGCAAAAAGTGTCCAAAAATTAGACATCTTCGATTATGAGCGACCCATAGGCATTCAGATTTTTGGTGGCGAAGAAGATGCAATGGTACAAAGTGCACAAATTGTAGAACAAGCCAATCCAAACCTTATCGATATCAATTATGGCTGTCCTGTCAATAAAGTCGTTTGCAAAATGGCTGGCGCCGGCATCTTGCAAGATATTCCGAAAATGGTGCGACTAACAGCACAAGTTGTCAAAGCAACAAAATTACCAGTAACTGTTAAAACTCGCTTAGGCTGGGACGATAATTCGAAAAATATTGTAGAAGTGGCAGAACGGCTGCAAGACATCGGCATCAAAGCACTTAGCATTCACGGTCGCACGCGCAAACAAATGTATAAAGGCGAGGCCGATTGGACACTAATTGCCAAAGTAAAGGAAAATCCAAGAATGCATATTCCTATTTTTGGAAATGGCGATATCGACTCACCACAAAAAGCACTGGATTACAAAAATAAATATGGCGTTGATGGCATTATGATTGGCCGTGCTGCCATCGGTGCGCCTTGGATTTTTAATCAAATAAAAGCGTATTTATTTGAAGGAAAATTAATTCCAACACCACGCATTGAAGACAAGATTGAAACCATAAAATCGCATTTACAAAAATCGCTTGAATGGAAAGGCAATGCACTCGGTATATTAGAAATGCGTCCTCATTATTCCAACTATTTAAAAGGATTACCAAATATAAAACCTTTCAGACATCGATTGGTGACTACAAATGACATCGATGAAATATATTCTATATTAGAAGAAGTACTGAATGAATATGCTGGCATTGAAGTTTAATCATTTTACATTTTAAATAAGCAAAAAGTAGTAATACGAATAACACAAGTGTATAAAAAGTAATTCTATTACAAATAGGAATGCTTAACTTTAAACATCGCATAAGAAAAACCAAAACTATCTATCGTGTTGCTATTACTGTTTATTTCATTTTTACTCACTATTTTTTATGTAAGCATCATGCTTACTTATAAAAACGAATGGAATGACATTGAAGAAGTACACTTTTTAAAAGAAGATGTCGAAACAAGCGTAAGCATTATCATTCCAGCACGAAATGAAGCCGCAAATATTGCTCATTTATTACAAGATATTTCACAGCAAATATATCCTGAAAACTTAATAGAAGTTATCATTATCGATGATTTTTCTGAAGATAACACCTACGATATTTGTCTCGAATTTGCCGCACAATTCCAATACATTAAAGTCTATAAACTAGCACAACTTATTGCAGAACTATCGTCTTCAATTGCCTATAAAAAAAGAGCAATTGAAGCAGCTGTGCAATTAGCAAAAGGGAAACTCATCATCACAACAGATGCGGATTGCAGATTGCAGCAACATTGGATTCATAGCATTGTTAGTTTTTATGAAAAAGAAAAATGTGCTTTAATTGCTGCGCCTGTTGGCTATTATCAAGACAAAACAAAATTTCAACATTTTCAGGCATTAGATTTTTGTGGAATGCAAGCAATTACTGGTGCTATGTTGCGCATGGATATTTTCAATATGGCAAATGGCGCTAATTTAGCTTATGAAAAAGAAGCATTTTTATCGGTAAATGGCTATCAACATATCGACCAAAAAGCCAGTGGCGACGATATGTTCTTAGTGTACAAGATTGCTCATAAATTCCCAAATCGTGTACAATTTTTAAAGAACAAAGCAGCCATTGTGCTTACGCAACCAATGCAAAATATTGCTGATTTTTTGCAACAGCGTTTTAGATGGACTAGTAAGTCTGCTGCTTACCAAGACAAGCGTATCACTATTATCTTAGGATTGATTTATTTATTTGTACTTAGCATTTGGATGAATGCCTTTTATTTTATTGGCAAAGCAACTTATTCTATCTTATTTCCTGACAGAACTTTAGTGGCACTTATTCAATTCTTGCCTGCCTTCTTTTTTTTAGCCATGGCTATCTTTCAATTGTTGTGTAAATCTATTATCGATTATATTTTTTTGAAATCTGCTGCACGCTTCTTTAATAGAGAAGATTTGATGCAATCTTTTTTCATCAGTGAAGTGCACCACTGTTGGTATATTCCATTTGTAGGAACATTTGGAAATATATTATCTTACAAATGGAAAGGCAGAAAACTACGTTGAGCGCACAGAAACACATACTCATCGCGCCATTAGATTGGGGCTTAGGGCACGCCACTAGGTGCATGCCGTTAATTCAATATTTAATTCAGCATAATCATCACTTACATATTGCTGGTAATGGCGATTCATTATTATACTTAAAAGATGCATTTCCAACACTCACCTTTCATGAGTTGCCTGGCTACAATATCACCTATTCTGTTGGAAAAAATGCTGCATTTCATGTCCTGTTGCAGACACCAAAAATATGGAAAGCAATTCGCGATGAACATCAAGCCGTAGCAAACATTGTGTCAAGAGTAAATATCGATTTAATCATCTCCGACAACCGATATGGTGTTCGACATGATAAAGTGAAAAGTATTTTTATCTGCCATCAAATTGCTTTGCAATCACCACGACCATTTCAGTTTATGAATGCCTTTTTCTTACAATGGCATTTACAACAAATTGAAAAATTCGACGAGTTGTGGATTCCTGACGAGGCCAATGAAAACAACCTTTCTGGCAGTTTATCACATGGAATTGAATTTAAGATTCCGCATTCCTACATTGGCATACAAAGTCGATATTCTAATTTCATCAAACAAACTTCATTTATTGACAATATTGATTTTTCCATACTGATAGTGCTGTCTGGTGTGGAGCCGCAAAGAACTTATTTAGAAAACAAATTGATACAAGTATTCAAGCAAACGAATGAAAAAGTATTGTTGGTTCAAGGTAAAACTATAGCATTTACACAAAGCACTATTGACAAAATAAGCATCGTTTCTTACTTAAATTCTAATGATTTATTTGCTGCTTTTCAAAAAGCAAAAAGTATCATTTGTCGCTCAGGCTATTCTACCATCATGGACTTAGCTGCCATTGGAAAAAAAGCAATTCTCATTCCTGCACAAGGCCAAACCGAACAGGAATATTTGGCTGCATCATTAGCAAATAAAGGCTTCGCCGTATATTGTAAGCAAGACAAATTAGATATAGAAAATGCATTGGAAAAATTAAATAACATCAATGGTTTTCCTTCAAACATAACTATACAGAATCCGAATTTTGAAAATGTAATAAATACAGCATTGCTCAATATTTGAACCTATCATTTAAACAAAGGCATCTGAATTAAATCGATTGATTCTCTATAAAAAAGCTGTGTCGTTTTCTCAAAACTTTCCGTATAGTCTGACACATAAAATGTATTTCTACCTTTTTTTTCGTAATTGACAATGCCATTTTCAATCATAAATTTTTTGATATGGACAGCAACAATTTCATTGGTTGCCAATACATCTACCTTTTTATTTTTAGCTGCATAGAAATCTTCAATTTCTTTTTTTATTAAAGGATAATGCGTGCATGCCAACACCAATGTGTCTATATCATGCAAGCTGGGTGCATTTAAATATTCTTCAATAACTAAGTGAGAAATTTGTCCATCTACAAATCCTGATTCTATCATTGGCGCAAGCAATGGCGTTGCCAATTGATGCACGTTAACGTTGGGATTTTTAGCATTAATTTTATTTTTATAGGCATTTGAATTAACAGTGCCTAATGTACCTATTACGCCTACATTTTTATATTTTCTATTTATCACTTCATCGACAACGGCATCAATCACATTAAACACATGTGCTTTATCGCCTGCTAATTGTTGTAGCATTTCAAACGCAACAGAAGATGCCGTATTACAAGCAATCACGATAATTTTGCATTCTTTAGATAATAAAAAAGAACCGATTGTTTTGGTAAAATAACGAATTGTATCCGCTGATTTATCGCCGTATGGCAAGTGTGCCGTATCGCCAAAATACACTAAAGATTCGTTTGGCAATTGTTGTAAAATGGCATTTGCCACCGTGAGGCCGCCGATGCCAGAATCAAATAAACCAATTGGCGACTGTGCATTTGTATTCATGTAACAAAGTTGAGAAACTTATTGATAAAAACAAAAAAAGTTCGTCTTGCCTGCGGCATGACGAACTTTTGATTAATTGTCTAAATAATTATTTAGGTGTTGTTGCTGGCGCTGTTGCTGGTTTTGGCGCTGGCTTTGGATCTGGCAATTTTAAGTGTGCTTTTACCAATGGTAAGATATCATCAGATTCATCAGCGAATAATAGTGTTCCGGCTGCTGAATCAAAAATATATGTGTAAGCATTTGCTTTTGCTACCGCTTTGATTCCATCGTTTGCTTTTTGTAAAATTGGTGCGTATAATTTTTCTTTTTTAGTGCCAATTTTTTGGTCTGCTGATTGTTGGAAATCCGTAATACGTTTTTCTAAATCCGCTAATTCTTTACCGATAATTTCTAATTGCTCTTCAGATAAAGTTTTAGCTTTTGCTTGTGCGTCAGTCGCTTTCTTTTGATATTCCAAATACATTTGTTGACCTAATGCATCTAATTCTGCTGCATATTTATCTACTGCAGAGTCTGCTTTTGCCGTTTCTGGCATTAAACTGATTAATTCAGAAGAATTTAAATAGCCAAGTTTTGTTGTTTTTTGTGCATACACGCTCGCTACTGTTGCGATCACCACGATAATAATTGCTGAAATTTTTTTCATCTTGTTGTTATTTAATTTATTGTTTGGTTTAAGTTTTTTACTTTTTATTTACTATTCAAATTACATGCCTAATTTTTTGAGTACTTCTTCGCTCACGTCGTATTGCGGATTTGTATATAGCATGGCTGTGCCTCCAGATGCTTTATCGAAGATAAAATCATAAGTGCGCATTTGTGCAATCTTTTGAACCGCATCAAATACTTTATCTTGGATAGGCTGTATCAATTCTTGGCGCTTTTTGAACAAATCGCCATTATAGCCAAATCTATTTTTTTGCAAGTCTTTTAATTCGTCTTCGGCTTTCACTATTTCGTCTTCTCGCTGTTTCTTCAATTCAGCAGTCAACAAAAATTCTTCTGCTTGATATTTTGAATACATCTTTTTTAATGTTTCATTTTTGGTATCAATTTCTTTTTGCCAAAGTGCCGCTTGATCGTCTAATTTTTGTTGCGCCGCTTTATAATCTGGTAATTTTTCCAGAATATATTTTGTATCTACATATGCGAAGCGTTGCGCATGTGCAGACATCATTACTGCAACAAAAAATGTGATGGATAGAATAATTTTTTTCATTTTGTTTGTCCTTTATTTTAGCCATTATTCTGGTTCGAAGCCGAGTATAAATGATATATTTCCATTTTTACCGATATAGTCAAAGAATCCGTTATATTGTTTTATTGGACTACCATTAGCACTATCAAAACGTATGCCATAATCAATACCAATTAGACCAAACATTGGCAAGATGGCGCGCACACCTATACCAACACTTTTCTTTAATTTGAATGGATTATAATCTTTAAAGCTCGCATAAGTATTCGCTGCTTCAAAGAAAACTAAACCATATATTGTTGCCGACGGGTTTAAAGAGAATGGATATCTTAGCTCGAGCAAGAATTTATTGTAAATTGGATCACCACCTGAGTTAGAGTAATCGCCTTCGAAACCACGATGTGCGATGATGTCCGTTCCGAATAAAGTGACGTTGGATGGAATACCATTTCCACCTACTTGGAAACGCTCAAATGGTGTGATGCCAACTTTCTTGTTATACGTGCCTAAGAATCCAAATTTCGCCGCTGTACGCAATACTAATTTTGATTTTCCTAATTGTTGGTACCAATCGATGCTGACTTTCCATTTATGATATTCTATCAATTTATATTTTTCGGCAATAGACATGCCATCGTAGTTGGCATCTTTTCTAAACAAGGAATATGGCGGTGTAAACTGCAATGATGCTTCTACTTTTGCGCCTCCTGTAGGGAAAATTGGTTGGTTTATCGAATTTCTAGATAAAGTGATTTTAAAGTTCAAGTTGTTGAACTTGCCGCTGTCTAATGGTTGTGTGCCAACAAAATAGCGATTAGAAAAATTATCTAATTTATAACCATAATAGTTAGCGGCTGCTTGAACGATAAAGAAGTCATCTGGTTTTTTCAAACGCGTTCCCAAGGATACCGAAAGGCCATTGGTGATTTGTTTGCCGAGTACTGTGCTTCCAGAAACATCTTGAATACGCGAACGGAAAGCGGCTATTGTGAATGCGTTAGGTTTTTTGCCGCCTAACCATGGCTCTGTGAAAGAGAAGTTATAATTTTGATAACGTTTACCATTACTTTCTATACGCAATGTCAACTGCTGTCCGTCGCCGGTTGGCAATGGTGTCCAAGCTTTTTTATTGAAGATATTTCTTAAAGAGAAGTTGTTAAACTTCAAGCCTAAAGTACCGATAAGACCACCTTGCTTTCCACCCCAGCCAGCTGATAATTCGACTTGGTCGGCTGATTTTTCTTTCACTGTATATTTAATATCAACTGTACCATCTGAAGGATTTGGAATTGGCTCTACACGTGTTTCTTGCGGATCAAAAAATCCTAAATTAGCAATCTCACGTTGTGAACGTATCAAATCAGAACGGCTGAATTTGTCGCCTGGGAATGTGCGCAACTCGCGTCGAATAACGTGTTCATTAGTTTTGTCGTTGCCTTCAATAATTACATTTTTGATGGTTGCTTGCGGTCCTTCGTTAATGCGAATTTCTAAATTAATGGAATCGTTTATAACTGATGACTCAACTGGATTAATACTGAAAAATAAATAACCATCATCGTAATATAATGAGCTAATGTCGCCGCCATCAGGGTCTTGTGTTAATCGTTTCTGCAATAATTCAGCATTATACACATCGCCTTTTTTGATGTTTAACACACGTGATAGTGTTTCTGTCGGAAATTTAGAATTTCCTTTAAAGTTGATATCGCCGAAGTAATAGCGTCTTCCTTCGCTGATATTCATGACGATACTTACATTTCCATCATCGTCATTGATTACTGTGTCTGCAACTATTTTTGCATCTCGAAAACCATTGTTGTTATAGTAATCGATTAGTTTTTGTTTATCGTCTTCGTATTTTCTTTCATTAAATTTAGAACCTTTAAAGGTGATTCTAAATCTATCCATAAAAAAGTCTTTTACAGAATTTGAATTGAGATTCGCCAAGGTGTATAAAGCATCTTTTGCTTTCTGTTTTCTGCTTCTGCCATCTTTTAAAAACAATTCGACTTTTGAGCGCTCGCGTGTATCTTTCATCACTTTACGCATCTTTGAGAGCTCGCCATATTCTCTACCTAAGAATTCAATATGATTGATTTTTACTTTATTTCCTTTATCGACATTTACAACTAATGACACACTGTTTATCAAGCCTTCATCATTTTTTTCTACAATATTAATTACTGGATTTAGGTATGATTTATCTTCAAATTGATCGATGATTGTATTTCTGATATTTAGTTTTAATGCATCGGTTAATGGTTTGCTTTTTAATACTTCTAATTTCTTTTTTAAATCATCAGCGTCGCTTTTTTTCAAGCCTTTTAATGTGATTTCATTTAATCTTGGTTTTTCTAATACTTCGATTGTCAAGTACACATTTTCTCCTTCAAATTTATCTGCAAATACTTTTACGTTTCCGAATAAGCCTTGCTTCCATAAATTTTTAATACACTTTGTGATATCGTCGCCAGGCACTGTAATAGCATCGCCAACCTTCAAACCTGTCAAAGAGCGAATAATATTTTTGTCGAGAAATTGTGTTCCTGAAATTTCTAGTGCAGCAAGTTTAAATTTCTTTGGTTCTTTATAATTAACGACAGTCGTATCTATTTGTTGTGCTGATGCATGATAGAAAAAGAACAAAAAACCGAAAGTTAATAGTAGAATATTTTTTGTAGTGTGCGTCATTTATTTTCTTAGTTGTTGGTGGTCAATTGTTCATTAATTTGTTCACTTGTCATTCCAAAGCGTCGTTCTCTATTTTGGAATTCATATATTGCTTTATACAAATCATTTTTGGTAAACTCAGGCCAAAATTTTTCTGTAAAATATAACTCTGTATATGCCATTTGCCATAGCAAAAAATTGCTTATTCTATGCTCGCCACTAGTGCGTATCATCAATTCTGGATCAGGAATATTTTTTGTATATAATTGCTCCATGATGGTTTCTTGCTTAATATCTTTTATTGACAATTGTCCATCTTTTACTGCTTGTGCTATTTTTTTTGTGGCTTCTGTCAGCTCTTCTCTGGCGCCATAACTTAATGCCAAAGTTAAAGTCATACGCGTGTTGTTTTTCGTTGCTTCCATTAATTCCAATAAGACTTTTCTATTAGATTCTGGCAAGCTGTGTAAATGGCCAATTGCATTCAAACGAATATTGTTTTTCTGTAAGGTTTTAATTTCCTTTCCCATTGTTATAAACAACAATTCCATCAATGCGGACACTTCTAATTTCGGACGATTCCAATTTTCTGTCGAAAAAGCATACAGCGTGAGATTTTTTATACCTATTTCGGCACAGCCTTCTGTAACTTCACGCACAGCTTTCACACCATTTTTGTGGCCAAAAATGCGATGCTTGCCTTGTGCTTTTGCCCAGCGACCATTGCCGTCCATAATAATAGCAATATGCTCCGGCAATTTCGAAGTATCTATTTTATCTTGGTATGCGATATTTTCGTTTGTGTTCAAGGTATATTTTTTATAAAACTTTAGGACATTTTGATGTATGAATGGTATAGGTCAATCCAACACCTACGAATATAAATCTATCTTTATCTTTGCTGGTGCCGCGTTGCTTACCAGGAATTCCAACATGCGTAGCGGATTTATCTGCCAACAATGGACCCATATTTACACCGTTGACAAAATAATTGACATCTTCAGCTTCTGCATAGTTTCCGCTCACATCATCGATGTAGTCCGTGAAGGTAATACGACTGCTGGCCTCCACATTTAATGCCCAATTGGTATTCAATGCTACTTTCACACCAATTCCGTAAGGAATTGCAAAAGAATATTGGTCGTATCCTCGATTTTTTGTCGGCCTATTGGCCGTTTTTTGCCCTTCTGTGCCTACTGATTCCAGTTTATATTTTCTGCCATCATACTTGGTATATGGATTGTAATAAAACATACTTGCACCGATAAAAATGTATGGCGTCCAAAATTTTGTATCTCTCGATTTTATCAGAGAATATTTGAAAAAATTAATTTCGAATGTTGCGGCCAATTCAGCAATATGCGATTTAAAATCGAGGTTGCGTTGTTGTAGAAATGGTGCGCGTTTTATTCTGCTATCGTCAGCATCTAGAAAACCATAATTCATCGCTGCACGCACCGTCATTCTGTTGTTAAAATTATATCTATAAAAAGCGCCACTTGCCCAGCGCGCATTTTTAAATGAGATTGTAGGATTCAAATCACCAACATAGACACTTGTGCCTGCCCAAAAGCCAAATTCATTTTCTTGAGCATAAGAAATTTTCGCACCTAAAAGTAAGGTTAGCAACAGACAAAATATTTGCAGGCTCTTGCTCAAGAGAGTGGTTTAAAAAGAGGAACAAAGATACATTTTTACGATTAAAAATCGCACACTGAATTTGCTTATAAGGTTTTATTAATGAGTAATTTGTAAAAATTCACATTTTTTAAGTCAATTATCACAAGCATATCGCCGATTTAGAACTAATCTGCCAAATAGTGACCATTATTTTCTGAACAATTAGGAAAATGCCAAACTTTTATCAAACACTTTTCTGAAATATTCTATGGTCAATGGCAATCCTTGTTTGAAGGAATATTGAGCTTGGTAAGATAAAAGATTTTGTGCTTTGGAAATATCTGCCAGCGAGTCGCGAATGTCGCCAGCACGTGGTTCTCTGTGTATTGCTTTTATATCTTTTTTCAGATAATCAGCGATTGCATCAAACATTTGATTAATGGTAAAACGCTCGCCAAATGCCACGTTATAGGCTTGATTGAAAGTCGCAGGATTTTCAGTAGTTAAACCTAATATATTGGCTTGTACCGCATTATGAACATACGTAAAATCTCTAGATTGTTCGCCATCGCCATTAATGAAAGGTGCCTCGTTTTGCATCAAACTTTTAATAAACAAAGGCATCACAGCGGCATATTCACCGTATGGATCTTGTTTTGGACCAAAAATATTGAAATATCTCAAGCCAATTAATTCCATATCATAGCAACGGGAAAAGACATTTGCATAAACTTCATTTGTAAATTTTGTGACCGCATAAGGCGATAATGGATTTCCGATACGCTCTTCTTTTTTAGGTAAATTTGGTTCATCGCCATACACAGAAGATGATGATGCATAAACAAAACGTTTGATGCCAGCATCTTTGGCTGCTGTAAGCATATTTACAAAACCGCCAATATTGACATTGTTTGTCGTAATTGGATCTTTGATAGAACGCGGCACGGAGCCGATGGCTGCTTGATGGCACACCATATCGACATCTTTACAAGCGCGTTCACAATCTTGAATATTGCGAATATCGCCTTCTTGAAATTCAAAATTTGGATGGTTTTGAAAAGCATCAAGATTAGACATATTTCCAGTAGCTAAATTGTCTAACACACGAACTTTTGCGCCGTGTAACATTAAATATTCTGCAATATTAGAACCTATAAAACCAGCACCGCCGGTGATAAGTATTCTTTTATTTTCAATTGGTGATAAGTGTAATGGTGCTTTGTACATCTCAAGTATTAAAAATACAAATCTAAGGAATTAATCTCAGTTTTCCTTGTGCTAAAAACACGGCGTGCACACCATCATTTTCTATTGTGATTCTTTCCATGTCCATTTCTTCAATTTGCCCAGCAATCCAATTGGTTTGGCTTTGGAACGAATCAATTTGCGCTTGTGCTTCTGCTTTTGCGTGCATTAATTCTTCCGAAAAATTATATTGTAAAAAATCAGACAAGAATGCTACAATTTGATCATGATATATTCGGTCGATTATTTTCAAAATCCAATTATTTGTCTCTAATCTATATCGTAAATTTCGTGTTTTGATGACGTACTTAGGTTGATGAAAATTAATAGACCCGTTAAATACGGCTACGCCATGCATCTTGCGTTTCAAAAACCACCTTTTTGACTCTAACATAAATGGTAGTCGTACTTCGCCTTTTGTACCGATATTGCCCGTTTCAAATTTCTTTATAAATAAGTAATATTGATTTTCTTCAATCACATAGGTTTGTTTGGCAAAATGATGGTTGAAGAATTTATTCACTTCAGCATAAGCCATTTGCGCTTTAATAATGACATCAAAATCGAAAATATAAGCCTTGTTTTTGTTTTCTAATAAGTTTAATGTTAATAGATTGATGGTACGCTCAATTCTACGTTGCATCAAATTTTCGACATTGCTTTTAATATGCAAATCTATTTTGGCATCGTCCACTTCGAGCTGAGTAGAAGCTTTATAGATTTCAATAGGTTGTAAGGTGATGAGCTGTATGAATCGAGCTTCAGAAAAAATATGCTGTTGGAGTTGCTTCCAAAATTCGTAAAAAACATTACCACCTAAAACACGTTCAAAAACAGACATATAGCACACAAAGTTACTATAATGACAGCAGGAAATATCTATTTAAGGTGCGAATATTTTATTAAATAGATTTTATCATAATTTGAATGAAATCAACTTAAAGCCCTAATTTTTTCAAATAGAATTCAAGTTGTCCTTTTTCCAGTGGTGTTTCAAAAAACGCTTTTACATTTTTATTGCCATTGACAACCATTGTTGCTGGTATGCTACCTTGCCAACGCTTATCGATATAAGGCAACCACGAAAAATCACTGCTTTCGTTAAGCAAATATACAGGTGCCTTAATACCAATTTTTTTCAATTTTGTCGGTAATTTCTTCAAATAACCTGCATTATCTAGACTCACAAAAATTAGTTTTTTGGAAGTATTTTTATTGTCTTCATAAAACTGATTCAGTATGGGCATTTCTTGCATACATGGGCCACACCAAGTAGCAAAAAAATTGATAATATAAGTAGTATCATTGGCATGTGTGTACACCTTTTTCAGTTGCTCAATTTTTACTACTTGTATTTCATTTTGGGCAAATGCTATATGTAAACAAGGAAAGAGAAGTACAAAAAGTATACATTTTTTCATAGTGATAAATATACAAATTACTTGCCAAACTCATAAAATACCTACCTTTGTGGCGCAATGGAAGAAAAGATAGGCGCAGAAAATAGCATTACAACACCGACAAAAAATAAAATCACATTTTATGATTGGCTTATATTTGCAGGATTATCTACTATTTGGGGTTTTTCATTTTTCTTTATCAAAAAAGGATTAAGTGTCTTTTCGCCACTTGAGGTGGCTGCTTTGCGCATGAGCATTGCATTTTTTGCTTTTATACCATTAATAATTATCAACTTAAAATCTTTATCGCTGCCCAAAGAAAAATTAGTGTTTGTACCCTTATTGGGTTTGTTTGGCAATCTCATTCCTTCGATTATGTTTTGTGTTGCTGGCACAAAAATAGACAGCGCATTGTCTGGCATCATGAATTCCACTACGCCATTATTTGCGCTAACAATTGGTAGTTTGTTATTTGGCATTTCCTTAACAAAAAACAAAATTCTTGGTGTAGCCATTGGTTTTATTGGTACTTTGATTATTATCCTATCCAAACAAAGCATTACTTCAATCAATCCTTATATTTTATTGCCTTTGCTCGCAACCATTTGTTATGGTTTAAATGCCAATATTTACAAACATCATTTTCAACAGGAGCATCCCATTAGAGTAGCGCTTTTACAATACGCTTTCGTTGCATTTTTTTCTATTCTGTATTTAATCTTTTCGGGCGGATTTGCAAAAATTATTGCGCAGCCTACAGTAAGCTGGCAAGCGTTGAAATATTTGCTTTTATTAGGCGTTTTAGGCACTGCTCTTGCGCAAGTATATTTTAATATTTTGGCACAGCGAACCACGGCATTATTTGCCACCATGACAACTTATGTCATACCAATGGTGTCGATAATCATTGGAGTATTTATTGGTGAAGAAATATTATTCTTACACATTTTTGGTTTAATGGTTATTCTTATTGGAATATATATTGGATCAAGAGGCTAATGTTTCTTAGTTGTACCAAAGGTTGGACATTGGCATTTCTTTGCTTTTGCTGTTGCACAAGATTGCAAGAGCATTATTGATAAAATTATCACGATTATCGTGTAATTTAGTTTCGATTTTTTAAATACTTTTATCATTATCTAAACAAGTATAAAATTATAAAAAAATGGCATTAATACTTCCATGCAGAGAAAAAACGCCAATAATTGGTGAAAATTGTTATTTAGCACCAAATGCTACTATCGTTGGCGATGTAGAAATGGGCAATGATTGTAGTGTGTGGTTCAATGCTGTAATCAGAGGTGATGTCAATTCCATAAAAATTGGCGACAAGGTTAATATACAAGATGGCGCAGTCTTACATTGCACGTTTGAAAAAACAAAATTGAATATCGGCAATAACGTTTCTATTGGTCATAATGCATTGGTACATGGTTGCACACTGGAAGACAATGTGCTGGTAGGCATGGGTGCCATTGTCATGGACAATTGCTATGTTGAAAAAAATGCCTTAATTGCTGCTGGCGCAGTCGTATTAGAAAACACAAGAGTAGAAGCCGGTAGCATCTATGCCGGCGTGCCTGCGAAAAAGGTAAAACAAGTTTCTGAAGAAGTGTTTAAAGACCAAAACGAGCGAATTGCTAATAATTATTTGAAGTATTCGAGTTGGTTTAAATAGAATATATTAATTATTTTCCCAATTCTTTTTTAAAATATTCTAATGTAATTCTCAAACCTTCCGCACGTTCTACTTTCGGTTCCCAACCTAATATATTTTTTGCTTTAGTGATATCTGGTTTACGTTGTTTTGGGTCATCTTTTGGCAAAGGTAAATATACAATTTTCGATTTTGTATCAATCAACTTCAAAATCTCTTCGGCAAACTGCAATAGCGTAATCTCTTGCGGATTGCCAATATTTACTGGCAAATGATAATCGCTCAGTAATAGCTTATAAATACCGTCTATCAAATCAGACACGTAACAAAAAGAACGTGTTTGTGAGCCATCGCCAAACATAGTCAAATCTTCGCCATTGAGCGCTTGGCTCATAAATGCTGGTAAAGCACGACCATCATCTAAGCGCATTCGTGGTCCATAGGTATTGAAGATGCGCACAATACGTGTTTCAACGCCATGAAAATTATGATAGGCCATTGTGATAGCTTCCTGAAATCGTTTTGCTTCGTCATATACACCTCGAGGACCCACTGGATTTACGTTTCCCCAATATTCTTCTGGCTGAGGATGCACAGTTGGGTCGCCATATACTTCTGATGTAGATGCGATGAGCATTCTCGCATTTTTTTCTTTAGCCAAACCCAATAGATTGTGTGTCCCTAATGAGCCTACTTTCAATGTCTGAATTGGCATTTTCAGATAATCTATTGGCGATGCAGGTGAAGCAAAGTGTAAAATATAATCAAGTTTTCCTGCCACATGCACAAATCTGCTGACATCATGGTGATAATATTCAAAATCTTTTATTGGAAAAAGATGTTCAATATTTTTAATATTTCCAGTTATTAGGTTATCCATGCCAATAACATGATATCCTTCTTTAATAAACCTATCGCATAGATGAGAGCCTAAAAATCCGGCTGCGCCTGTAATTAATATTCGTTTCTTTGTTGTTTCCACATGTGCTAATTTATGGCATGATGGTTTTTCGACCAATGCTGTTATAATAAAATCCTTCTTTTTCCATAATATCAAGATCGTATAAATTGCGACCATCAAAAATTATAGGCTGTTTTAGTAGCGATTTTACTTTATTGAAATCTGGTGTTCTAAACTCTGTCCATTCTGTCAAAATTGCTAAGAATGCTGCATCTTGCAAAGCAAGGTAATAGCTATCTACAAAGTGTAATCTCGATTTTTTATCCTCCGAAAGATTTGAAAAGTATTGCTGAACGTTCGGCATGGCTTCAGGGTCGTAAGCAACAATTTCTGCACCAGCATTCAGCAAATCTTCGATTATATATAATGCTGGCGCTTCTCTGATATCATCGGTATTTTGCTTAAATGCTAAGCCCCAAATTGCTATTTTTTTTCCTGTAAGATCTGCACCAAAATGATTGATAATTTTCTCTACCAATACATGTTTTTGTATGTCATTTACATGCATTACTGCTTTTAGAATTTTAAAATCATATTGATTTTCATCTGCTGTTTTTGCCAATGCTTGAACATCTTTTGGAAAACAACTTCCGCCATATCCGATACCAGGAAATAAGAAACGTTTTCCAATTCGCGCATCACTACCCATTCCTATTCGCACGGTTTCTACATCGGCTCCTGTTTTCTCGCACAGATTCGCCAATTCATTCATAAAGGAAATCCGTGTTGCCAAATACGAATTAGCTGCATATTTTGTCATCTCAGAGCTGCGCTCATCCATAAAAATAATTGGGTTGCCTTGTCTAACAAAAGGACGATATAGTTCTTCCATTAGCTTACGTGCTCTTTCCGAAGAAGTGCCGACGACTACGCGGTCTGGTTTCATAAAATCATCAACGGCAACACCTTCGCGTAGAAATTCAGGATTTGACACAACATCAAAAGGCACTTTCGCATGTTTTGCTATAGCTGCTTTTGTTTTCTCGGCCGTTCCTACTGGTACCGTACTTTTATTGATAATGACTTTGTAATCCTGCATGATCATGCCTAGTTTTTCAGCAACACCAAGGACATAAGACAAATCAGCGGAACCGTCTCCACCTGGTGGCGTTGGCAACGCTAAGAAAATTAGTGAAACATCTTTAATGGCTTCTTCTAAATTAGTCGTGAACTGCAACCTGCCTTCTTTGATATTACGTTGGAAAATCACGTCTAGACCTGGCTCATAAATAGGAATATTTCCTGCCTGCAATTTTGCAACTTTATTTGCATCTATATCGACGCAAATTACATTATTTCCTGTCTCTGACAAACAAGTGCCTGACACCAATCCTACATAACCCGTACCTACTACAGCAATATTCATTTTTAAAAATTTATTCTATAAAAAATGCGTAAAGTTTTTATTCTTTTTTGAAAAAACAAATGAGTGCCAAATATACACTTTATTTCTTAGTTTTTGCAGTCGTATTTTGCGTCTTATTCTGTGCATCTGACAAGATAAATAAGGCAATGTAATAAAATGGCATAAATGGAATTTTATATCGCGCAAGCGCTCCAAAATTGAAGCTGGTAAAACCAACAGCAAAACCAAAGATGATAGAAAAAACCAAACAAAACTGAACTTCAGGATTGCTGGCTATTAATTTTAAAAAACGTACAAATCCAGTCTTAAATAGCAAAGTAATCGTTAAATATAGCGTAACAATTCCTTCTAGTGAAGCAGCCAATAAAATCGGCTTTCGGATTTCCCAGATATATGGTCTAAACAGAGAAACATTAATTGCTTTTGGGAATACTTTTAGCATTCCCATTGTTGAATATTCAATATCACCGAGTGTATAAAAAGAGCCATTCTGTTCTTTACTTGAATATACCATCCAGTTTTGTGTATCTTTTGCTGTTCGCATAATTTCTTCAAAGGCATATCGTTCTGCATAACTTGCCATTGACTGCAAGACAACAACTCCAGCGCCAAGACCTAAGACAATAAACAGTGGAGTTGAGATTGTTTTTAGAAATGGACTTTTGATATTATATCTATAACGAGCAAACACCCAAACTGCCAATGCAGGTAAAAATGCCAAGATTATATATACTTTAATAGAAAAAACTATGAAAGCGCCTAAGAGTGCTAAAAAGAGGCTTTTTAGTTTATTTCCTTTTTTGAAGAAAAAATGATACATATAATATGACATCATGCCTAAACCACCAATACATATTGGCTCCTTCATTACGCCTGAGCCCCAAAAAAACACGGAAGGAATAAACAGACAGGAAATAGCCATTTGTTTTTTGAGATGAGGATACATGTCATAAAACATGCTAAATATTTTCCAACAGCCATATAGAGCAAAAAGTGTAAACGTGATACTGGTGAGCATATATGATTGCAAAAAGACAACTAAACAAGCTGAAGTTAGCCAAATGATAATAGCAGTTGTGCCATCATAAAAATATAAGCCACTTTCAATAAAATATTTAGACTCACTTAAATAACGTAAGGAATAAAAACTTTTAGGATTCAACATGATTTGTGGTATCATTTCAGGATCGGTAAACAGCATTTTAATTACACCAAGTGCATAAAAGTAAAATGTAGTAGTATCGCCACCATTGTAATAATAATCATACATTAAGGCAGTAAGTATGCAGCCTGCTAAACGAACATACCATGCTTTCATCATGTACTCCTTGTAATGTTCTGGCTTTTTGGCTATATATTTTTTGAGTTGGACATGTATAAAATACAAATACAGTGGCACCAATATAAAATCACTTGCAAATATTAAATCTTGCCTTAGCCAAAAATTTTCTACTTGCTGTGGGAATAGCTGCATTTGTTAAAGTGTACTTTATATCTTCTGGGTTGGTGAAATGACACACAACTACAACAAAGATACAGTAAAGCATCTAAAATCTAAAAAGAGATTTATAATTAGCAATACTTTTACTTTTTCTAATAAAAGTATTCTTTAGCATCTTTTTTCTATCTTTGGTTGGCATGTTATTATCTGTTGTTGCGCCTATTTATTTTGCACAAAACTCTGTAGAAGTTCTTGTAAAGCTAATTGTTTCAGAGTGTTCGTTGTTACAGATGGACTTTGAAATCATACTTATAGAAGATGGAAGCACTGATAACACTTGGGAAAAAATTGAAGTACTTTCATCTGACATACCTCAGCTTAGAGGTATTAAATTAAGTAGAAATTTTGGACAGCACTACGCCATTGCGTGCGGCATTGAACAAGCAAAAGGCGATTGGATTATCGTAATGGATGGCGACTTGCAAGACCATCCAAGTGCCATTAAACAACTTCTTGCAAAAGCTAATGAAGGTTATGATATTGTTGTTGCAAAACGCATCAGCCGGCAGACTTCCTTTTTGAACAAAATTTACTCAATCATTTTTTGGAAAATATTAAGCTACCTTACTGGAAGACCTCTACACCATAGCATTTCGAATTTTGGCATCTATCATAGACGTGTTATCGATGCTATTATTTCGATGCGTGATGCCATTCGATTTTTCCCAACTATGGTCGATTGGGTTGGCTTTAAGAAAACGACTATAGATATGCCACAACAAGCACGGCATGAAGGAAAATCAACCTATTCATTTAACAAGATGATACGTTTGGCGCTAGATGTTGTATTAGTGAATTCTGAAAAGCCATTGCGATTAGTTACTAAAACTGGCATCTTTATATCAATCATTTCATTTGTTGTAGGCATTATTTATTTATACAAACATCTCACACATCAAATCGAAGTGCCTGGCTATGCAAGTATCATTATTTCTATTTGGTTTTTAGGAGGTTTAATCATTTGTATTCTAGGTATTTTGGGATTGTATATTGGCAAAACTTTCGATGCCGTAAAAAACAGACCTTACTACATCATTGAAAAAACAACTCGGTGATGGAAATAATACAAGCACTCACCTGGGATTCTGATTTTTTTCAACTACGCATTGGTAAAATCGATGAGCTCAGTAAATTGCAATCTATTACAGCAGCAGCAATTAATTTGTTTGATTTAATTTACATTGAACAAACAGCACAAAATCTAGACACGTTTTTAGAAAATCAAACAAATTTTAATATTACATATACGGACATAAAAACAATTTATAGAAAACAACTGCTTCATAACGTTACTTCAGTTGACAAACAAATAACAGTGTATCCATTTGCCACAACTAACGACGCTTTAATTAATTTATCTATACAAGCAGGCGCTTTTTCACGGTTTAAGTTAGATCCAAATTTTGGTGCTACTAGCTATAAAAATCTATATCGACAATGGATTGAAAATGCTGTACAAAAAGTAAGCGCTGATATTGTTTTGGTATATGGTGATATACAATATCCAAAAGGATTTATCACATTGGTTTTTAAAGAAAATTTGGCGAAAGTCGGTTTAATTGCAGTGGATCAGCAACATCAAAATGAAGGCATTGGCAAAGCCTTAATGGAAGCTGCCGAATACTTTGCTATTAAAAATAATTTTACTACATTAGAAATTATAACACAAACAGAAAACAAGAATGCTTGTGCATTTTACGAACGAATAGGTTGTCATCAAACAAACATTTTATATACACACCATCATTGGAAGAAGCATGCAAATACCATTTAACAAACCATATTTAACAGGAAAAGAAATCACTTACATACAAGAAGCTGCCGCTATAGGTAAGCTTTCAGGTGATGGTGTTTTTACAAAAAAGTGCGAACGTTTTTTTGAAGAAAAATATGGTTTTAAAAAGTCGATGCTTACGTCTTCCTGCACTGATGCGCTAGAGATGGCAGCCATTTTAATCAATATTCAAGAAGGTGATGAAGTGATTATGCCAAGCTTTACTTTTGTTTCTACTGCAAATGCTTTTATAATGCGTGGAGCAAAAATTGTATTTGCGGATAGTAGTGCCGAACATCCAAATATTGATGCAACAAAAATTGCAAACTTAATTACACGAAATACAAAAGCAATTGTTGTGGTGCACTATGCTGGCGTAGCTTGTGATATGGAAAGTATTATGGCATTAGCCAATCAATATAATTTATTCGTCATTGAAGACGCTGCTCAAGCGATAGACGCTTATTACAAAGGCAAACCACTAGGAAGCATTGGTCATTTAGCAGCGTTCTCATTTCACGAAACAAAAAATATCATTGCAGGTGAAGGAGGCATGCTCATCATTAATGACGAAAAATTTATTGAACGTGCTGAAATAATACGAGAGAAAGGAACTAATAGAAATAAATTTTATCGTGGTGAAATTGACAAATATAATTGGGTGGATATTGGTTCTTCCTTTCTACCATCTGAAATTACAGCAGCCTTTTTATGGGCGCAAATAGAAGCCATAGACGATATTCAACAAAAACGAATTTCCATCTGGAATACCTATTATGAAGCACTCCTTGCTTATGCTGATTTTTTTCAATTGCCTGTCATTCATGAATATGCCAGCAACAATGCTCATGCATTTTATTTGGTTTGCCAGCAAGCGGAAGACCGAAACCAGCTTATAGACTTTTTTAGAAGTAAAAATATTTTAGCAGTTTTTCATTATCAATCTCTTCATAAAAGTCCATATTTTATAGACAAACACGATGCTCGTATTTTGCAAGAAGCGGATAGATATAGCCAATGTTTACTGCGTTTACCGCTATTCTATGAGTTATCTACAGAAGAAATTACACATACTATTATTCCAACCATTACAACATTTGTTGAGCAATATGCCTATTAATAAAAAAAATATCTTAATAGCGTTTTTTGGCGTGATAGGATTTGCTTTTATGATCAATACCATCAATGCTGATTTTGTGAAAAATGCTAGCTTCTTAGCAGAAAATGAACGCTTAGTACATGGGCAAACCATTTATTCCATTGACAATAGTTTTTACTTGCCACAAATAAAAAATTGGCTCGCAGGACATGGTTTCACTTGCGACGCTAGCGATAAAAAATACTTGGTGCGCCGAACACCTATTTATCCTATGTTTTATGGTGTTCATTATCTTTTATTTGGCGAAAAAAATAGTTTCTTTTTTATAAAAATCTCACAAACGATTTTGTTTGCACTGTCTGCCGTTCTTTTTTTATTGGCAGTAAACAATCTGACTAGCAATAAAAAAATGGCATGGCTCGCATTTTTATTGTATGGATTTAATCCAACCTTGATTAGCAATACCTATTTCACGCTTACAGAGTCGATAAGTCCAGCATTGGTAGTACTTACATTATATTTTTTTTCAAAAGCAATGCGCAATTCCAAGCTCCGTGATTGGTTGATAACTGGCATTTTCTTTTCTATTGCATCGTTGTGTAGGCCACCTATTTTCTTCTTTGGAGGTGCTGTTGCTATTGCCATTTTATTGCTATATTATAAAAATAAAACAAGCTTACTTAAAACAACTTTTGCATTTGGTGTAGGCGTGTTACTTGTATTTACACCGTATGTGATTCGCAATTACAAAGTAACAAATGGCGAATTTATTTTACTCGAAAAATATTACGGCGATCCGATGACTTATGGTTTACAAAATATTGAACTGAGAAAATGGATTTCTACATGGACCAATCCTGCTGATTATAGCGCAGAAAGTGTTTCTAATAAAATGTGGCAACAAATTTTATCCAAGCGCGACAAACAAACATTAATTGACTCTATGCTTACTGCTTTACCTAAAGCAGCATTTACACATTATAGCAAAAATACTGTCGCTTCCATTTACAATTGTGTTTATGATTTTTATGCCTACAAATTTACATCGCCAACAAAAAAAGACCTTGCCATTGCTGAGCAAAATGCTGTACTGTTTATAAAAAAAATTAATGACAAACATATCGCCCAGCATCCATTTTCATATTATGTAATCATGCCAATGAAAATGATGAAAAGCATTATTTTTCAAAGCAATGCAGGCACACTGTATTTCTTATATGATTACAAAAACAATTATCTTTTCTTTGTTATAAAAGCAATCTTATTGCTATTGAATATTTTGTTATTTATCTCTTTAATCGGCAATATTTTATTTATAAAAAAACACTTAATTATCTATATTGCCATCTTGTTTTTTGTTAGCATTAATTGTTTTTACATGCTATATGTCATCAATTATTTTGAAGCAAGATATTTAGTGCCTATGTTCCCGTTTTTATATATTTCAGGCGCAATATTTGCAGTTGAAATGTATGAATTTGTAAGAAAGAAAATTACACTTCTAAATAACGCATAAGGCTCTCGTAGCGTTCTTGCAATTGATTTTCATATTCTGATTGATGAAATACAGCAACAACATTATATTGAAATCGCTCGAAGGAAAGTTGAATGTCTTTCAAATCATTTTTATTGATTTTTAATGACACTTGTATCTGATTTGCTTGACTTGTTGATGCCAACATACTATGCAATATCATTGCATTATTTGATTCTACAATTTTTGATATTTCTGTAAGCGAGTAATTTTTTGTATCCATTTCCAATACTAAAATGCCGCCACTATTATTTAGAGCTGTGTTTTGTGAAAACGCTGCTAATATTTTTTGTGGTGTGCTAATACCGAGATATTCATTTGAAGCATTGACCACAGGAAGGAAGAAAGAATCGAATTCTGCCGACGATTTAATGACATCAAAAAGATGTAAATCACTAGAAATTTTATATGTTAGAAGATGTTCATTTAAAGCATCAATTAACAAGGTATCATCGAGCTCTAATAAAAAATTTTCTGTTATTAAACCGCAATATATTTCCTTGTTAAGCACTGCTAATGCTGGTGTTTTAAACTCTTGCATTAAATCAAGTGCAAACCCAACGGTATCTGTCAGCCTAACAAATGGAATGGAATTATCTATGCATTGCGTAGCAATCAAAGTGTAGCTTTTTTGTAAAAGTATAAAATAATTATCGTTCTCGCTTAAAAATTAAAGTTAAAACCAAATGTCATCATCCACTTATATGCTTTTGGATTATCGCGATGTGTAACACGCCACATCACGTCCCAACGAATAAATTTTAAAATATTTTCTAAACCAAAACCAACTTCGATATATGGAATTTTCCCTATCGGCTTGATGAAGCTCGTATTTAATTGATTAAATGCCATGTTTTTTGCTGAAGCATTTCCCCAAATGCCACGTGTATGAATAACTTCGCGCAATTTCAATTTTCTAATGCCTGGAATTCTATTCAGAAAAAAACCGTCGAAATGATGTGAAAAATTCCATTGTAAATATCTATCACTATAAAATTCATAATCGTTCATCACATTAAATGCAGTATTGCTAAAGGCAAAAGTCTGATTGCCATCATGCACTTCGTTTAACAAAAACTGCACAGTGCCGAATACTTTTCCCGCTTGAATATGCATTTCAAATCTTCCAATAGTGCGTATTGGAATGATTTGTGCATACGACAATGTGAGTTTATGATAATTAAATTGACTACCTAAAAATTTATTGATGCCATAGACATATTCAAATTGTATGACAGGCACTTTACTAGTATTTATGCTACTTCTGAACAAGGAGTTTTTGTTGATATATTTCTCGCCAATCGCAAATCGTGCATTAATAATCAGCTCTGATTGCCTTAGACTATGTAAGGTGTCAGTCACTAATTCTTTATTGGTGAGCGCATATCGAAATGGCACTAATCCTTGCTTGATGTATCTGTTTTGAAATGCGATGCCAAAGGACATGCCTTGTTTATACTCTATTGAATAGCCGAGTTTGGCTTCTTCAAAATATAGCAAACGCACATCTGGTTTTCTTCTGTTTATTATAATACTCAAGATATTGTCAGCAGCCAGTAAATCTGAAGTTTTGCTGAGTTCACTTACATCGCGTGTGTACGATGCGCTAATAATTTGACGCGGTCGTTTGTCAACTAATAATCGAACACCTACATCACCTTTCACCTTTTTATCGCGCAAGCCGTATGCGATATGAGCGCTAATTTGAGCCCACGAACACATCTTGTCGTTGGTGCGCAAACCAATACCAAAACGCCAACCTTCGAGCTTATTAAAGCTTACTGTATTTAATATTGGTCCAATTTCTACTGGTCCAGCTTTGTAATAGCCAGTCAACACAAAATTGATAATATCGACATATGTTTTATAAGCAGGCACCGTTTTTAAAGTATCAATGATATGATAAACTGCTGCTTCGTTTTTTGATAATTGTATAAATCGAGAAGTGTCCCAAAATGCTTGATCTTTTTTTATCGTATGCTCATCCATTGTGAGTTCCTCTTTAAGCACAGCTATCATGGAATCATTAAATGGTGTGTTGATTTTAAAATTTCTATATACTGTATTTTTTCTAGTGACAATCGCTGGTGTTTTTTCCAAAGGTTTAAATTCGATGACAAGATGGTCTTTGATCATCATCCAACACAGACCATTTACATTATCAAAATCTTGGTTGATTTCTATTTTTTTGACGAAATTAATATTAACGTGAGCAGCCATTCTTAACTGAATGCTCTTTATAGCATAATTATTTTCTGACACAATAAAGCTGCCTAAAAATGTGTTATCACCTTTTGTTTTAGGCTCAAATAGCATCTTGTAATGCACAATATTATCGAGCACCAAAGTATCGATTACTTTATATTTATAAAACGTTTTACATACGTTAGCAATTGGGCTGATGAATTGTTTTTCGAGAATAGTATAGGCGTTGTCATAGACATTTATATCTTGATAAGTTGCATTTAGAAACTCATTAAAACTTGCATCGCTAATACCTGACATTTTTGAGGCTTTAATTATTTCTCGTTTTTTGTTGAGTTTATTGGTATAATAATAATCGGAAATATTTTCGGACAACATCAATGGCAAAAATGGTTCTTCTTCAGAGGTACTGTCAATATTGTCGAATACAAACTTGAATGGTTTTAGTATTTTTCGATTCATAAATTTGTCAGACATATTTTTCACATCTAACTCTATTTTATTATACAGTTCGTAGCTGTAATTTTGTAAATGTTTTTTGTCATTCTTTTCTTTATTTTCTAATATTTTACGAATAAGATAATCTTCCAAGCTTTCTTTGTTGGCAACAATTACAGTTTCTGCCAATGTGTTTGCGCTCGATGACAACAAAAAAACAAGTCTTTGTTTGTTTTGCTTACTGAGGCGAATTGTTTTTTCTTCATAACCTAAATATGCCGCCGTGATAGAATCGAAAGCTTGCGTGAGTGGCAATTTAAAATAGCCTGTATCGTCTGTAGTGACGCCAATGGTAGTGCCTTTAATGTAAATATTAGCATAACTTATCGGCGATTTGCTTACACTATCCAACACAATGCCATCTATAAATGTCTGTGCATGTACAGAAAAATATCCTAAGAAAAAAAGGATTAGTATATTTGCTTTTACCGCTTTCAATAAATGGTGAAGTTAAAAAATTATCGCTGAAAAAAATATTTGTAAATGAAGTCATTAGAAATTATTTCGTATAACGTAAATGGCATACGCTCTGCTGTCTCCAAAGGTTTAATAGATTGGATGAAAACGACCAATCATGATGTGTATTTATTTCAAGAAATAAAAGCGAATGAATTAGATATACCATCAGAACACTTTCATGAAATAGGCTTTCAAACTCATTGGTTTTCTGCGCAAAAAAAAGGATATAGCGGCGTTGGAATTGCCATAAAAAATGAGGTTTTACATGATAATGTGGTGAAGGGAATGGATATTCATCAATATGATTTTGAAGGCAGGCTGATTCGTTTGGATATTGGAGACATCACGATTATTAACAGCTATTTTCCTTCAGGTTCGAGCGGCGATGAACGACAACAAGTAAAAATGGCATATCTCGATGATATGTACAAGTACATACATGATATTAAGCAAGATAGTCAAAAAATAATTCTAGCAGGTGATTATAATATTTGTCATACCGAAATTGATATTCACGATCCAAAAGGAAACAAAAATAGTTCAGGATTTTTGCCGGAAGAACGCGAATGGATGAGCAAATTATTTAATAGTGGTTTTATTGATACTTTTAGACATGTTCATCCTAGTTTATTGCATCATTATTCTTGGTGGAGCAATAGGGCAAATGCACGTGGCAATAATAAAGGTTGGCGTATCGATTATTTAGCAACGACAAAAGAAATGGAACAACAAATTGAAGATGCAAAAATATTTATGGACGTCAAACACTCTGACCATTGTCCGATTTATTTGAAGATTTCGATATAGAAATTTATCTCTCTCTGCCTTTGTTGGCTTGCAGCCAACAAACTGCCAAGCGCGAATAAAAAGGCAATAGGCGAATATTATTCTAATGATTTGTTGGTCAAGAAGACTAACAAATCAAGGAATAATTTATAATTACTTTAAATTTCTGCGTCTTTCATATT
>WBZL01000243.1_pt1 | contig 60182 bp, 59 predicted proteins | sample 5204291 | NCBI WGS metagenome assembly WBZL01 (sample SAMN12344345, study PRJNA552823) | activated sludge metagenome | biome: Activated sludge suspended growth; feature: Nitrification reactor; material: Wastewater; isolation source: activated sludge from nitrification reactor of wastewater... | reverse complement strand
CGTCGCGGCAATCCTGCGCGCCATGCCGTTGTCTGATGAACGCCTGCTCGACTACCTCGCCTGCCCCGAGGACAAGGGGCCGCTCTACTACTTCGCGGCCGAGAATGGCCTGTACAACCCGCGCCTCCGTCGCTGGTACGACATCCGTGACGGGATCCCGGTCATGCTGATCGACGAGGCGCGCTCGGTCAGCGCGGCGGAGCACAAGAAGCTCCTCGCCCTGGCCGCCGAGCGCGGGCTCGACGCGGCCGAGCCCGCAGGGTCGGGCGCCGCCGGCGAATGAGCGCCGCCGCGGCGGTGGATCCGCTCGACGTCCACGGGGTGGCCGACGCGCTCGCTCGCCGGGCCGACGCGCTCGTCGCCGCTGCCGAACGTGCGGCGGCGGAAACGCCCTCGCATCCGGTTGGAGCCTTCCGCAGCGCCGCGGTGGTCGTTCCCGACGCGGTCCATGCCCGGAGCCTGATCGACGCGCTCGCGTCGGGGGCGGCCATTCCGGTGGTGACGGCCACCCGTTCGTTGCCGACGTTCGTCGGAGCCGACGATGTGGTCGTCGTCGTGCGTTCGGGCTCGTGGGATGCATCCGGGCTGATCGGCACCGCGAGCGCCCGTGGTGCCCGCGTGGTCGACGTGGTGATCGAGGCGGCGGCGACCCCGCTGCTCGAGTCGCTGCCGACGGCTCTCGCGGCGGTTGCCGCCCTCGGCCGGGTGGGCGCGGTTCCCGACGGGGCGGGGATCACCGTCCGGGCGATCGAGGCTGCCCGCACCGCGTTGGCGGCGTCCGCCGAGCGTTCGGCGACGCTCGACACGCTGGTGCGACGGGTCGGACGCACCTTCCCCCTGGTGCTGGGTGCCGGCGCGTTCGGTGGTGCGGCGGCGGCGCACTGGCAGGCCGCCGTCAACGTGATGGCCAAGGCGCCCGCACTGGCCGGCGAGGCGCCCGCTGTCTTCCACGACCAGGCCGCCGGGTTCGGCCAGCACGGCGACGTCACCCGGCAGGTGATCACGCTCGTGGTGCTGCACCACGCCGGTGCGACGCCCGCCGAGGCCGACGCGCTCGACGCGGCCGCCGAGCTGTACGACGAGGTCGTGGCCAGCGTGCACCACCTCGTTTCCGCGGCGGCTGATCCGGTCGGAGCGCTGGTCGACCTGGCGATGATGGGCGAGGAGTTCGGCCGGCTCGCCGCACGCTCCGCGAGCGTCGATCCGGGCGTGACGCCCATCACCGATCCGCTGCAGCGCTTCGACGCCTCCACCGGGCCCTGAGGCACCGAGCTCCGGGCGGGCGGAGCGCGTGCGACGTGGGGCCCGCCATCGCCAGCGCGTCGGCATCGCCTGCCGCGCCGGGCGCTACGCTGGGCGGCGCCTCGGGCTGCGCTGTACCCGGTGTCTGATGACCCCAGCCCCGCATTCAACCGATCAACCCTGATTTGACGCGGGAGCGCACAGATGGATTTCAACGTTGCAGACCTCTCCTTGGCCGCGTTCGGCCGCAAGGAGATCGAGCTCGCCGAGCACGAGATGCCCGGCCTCATGGCCACCCGGGCGGAGTTCACTGACGCCCAGCCGCTCAAGGGCGCCCGCATCATGGGCTCCCTCCATATGACGATTCAGACAGCGGTGCTGATCGAGACACTCGTGGCGCTGGGCGCCGACGTGCGCTGGGTCAGCTGCAACATCTTCTCCACGCAGGACCATGCCGCCGCTGCGGTGGTCGTCGGCCCCGACGGCACCCTCGACGATCCCCGCGGCGTTCCGGTGTTCGCCTGGAAGGGCGAGACGCTGGAGGAGTACTGGTGGTGCACCGATCAGGCGCTGCGCTGGCCCGACGGCGGTGGCCCGAACATGATCCTCGACGACGGCGGCGACGCCACGATGCTCGTGCACAAGGGCACCGAGTACGAGGCGGCGGGCGCGGTCCCCGCTCCGACCGACGACGACAGCGACGAGTGGAAGGTCGTGCTCGGCCTGCTCACGCGTTCGATCGCCGCCGAACCCGACCGCTGGACGACGGTCGGCCGGGCGATCCTCGGGGTCACCGAGGAGACCACCACCGGCGTGCATCGCCTGTACCAGATGCAGGAAGCGGGCCAGCTGCTGTTCCCGGCGATCAACGTGAACGACTCGGTCACGAAGTCGAAGTTCGACAACCTGTACGGCTGTCGCCACAGCCTGATCGACGGCATCAACCGGGCGACCGACGTGATGATCGCCGGCAAGGTGGCGCTCGTGTGCGGGTACGGCGATGTGGGCAAGGGGTGCGCGGCGTCGCTGCGCGGCCAGGGCGCTCGGGTGATCGTCACCGAGATCGATCCGATCTGCGCATTGCAGGCGGCGATGGAGGGCTATCAGGTCGCCACGCTCGAAGACGTGCTCTCCACCGCCGACATCTTCATCACGACCACCGGGAACAAGGGCATCATCTCGGCCGAGCACATGGCGCGGATGAAGCACCAGGCGATCGTCGGCAACATCGGTCATTTCGACAATGAGATCGACATGGCCGGGCTCGGGCGCATGAGCGACGTTCGCCGCAACACCATCAAGCCCGGAACCGACGAGTACGTGTTCCCCGACGGCCATTCGGTCATCATGTTGGCCGAGGGCCGGCTGCTGAACCTCGGCTGCGCCACGGGTCACCCGAGCTTCGTGATGTCGAACAGCTTCACCAATCAGGTGATCGCCCAGATCGAGCTGTTCACCCGCACCGAGGCCTACCCGCTCGGCGTGTACACGCTTCCGAAGCTGCTCGACGAGAAGGTGGCGCGACTGCACCTCGATGCGCTCGGCGTGAAGCTCACCAAGCTGACCCAGGAGCAGGCCGACTACATCGGCGTCGGGGTGGACGGCCCGTTCAAGCCCGATCACTACCGGTACTGAGCGCCGCTCGCGGGCGCCCGCGTCCCCGTCTGGTTCGGGGATGCGGGCGCGCGTGCGCCGTCAAGAATCCGTCGGCGCCACGTTTGGATCGGCGCGCCCCGGCCGTAGCCTGAGTAACCTCGCCTGTCGAGCGTGGTCGTTTCGGCCCTCGCTCTCACCACTGAGGAGGGACCATGAAGCGAGGATTCGCCGTTGTGATCGGCGTACTCGGGATTGCCGGCGCCGCGTGTGTGCCGGATCCGAACGGCACGACCACCACGACCACCACGACGCCTGGGGGGTCGAACACCGCGCCGGCGATCGCGTCGTTCGCCCCGACGCGTGCGTCGGCCCCGGCGCCGTTGACCACGGCGTTCCGCTGGACGATCTCCGATGCCGATGGAGACCCCCTCACCTGCTCGCTCGATACGAACGACAACGGCGTGGTCGACATCAACATCCCGAACTGCACCTCGTCGTCGATCCGGTCCTTCACCTACGCCGGCTCCGAGCTCGGCACGATCACCGCTCGGCTGACGGTGAGCGACGGCCAGTCGTCGACCGCAGCGACGACAACCGTTTCGGTGTCGTCGGCGTCGAGCGACCAGTTCGACATCACGCTTCGCCTCGCCGCGGGAATGACCGCCACTCAGCAGGCGGCGTTCACCGATGCGGCCGCCCGGTGGAGCGACATCATCCGCACGGGCCTCGCTCCGGTCACGGTCAACCTGCCTGCGGACGCTTGCGGCACGGGCGCCCCGGCGTTCATCGGTTCGATCGACGACGTGATGATCGACGCGGCGGTGACGCCGATCGACGGCGTGGGCAGCATCCTCGGCTCGGCAGGCCCCTGCTACACCCGATCGAGCAACGGTCTGCCGGTGTACGGCGTCATGAAGTTCGACTCGGCCGACATCGCCTCCCTCGAGGCCGGCGGCCAACTCGATGAGGTCATCCTCCACGAGATGGGCCATGTGCTCGGCATCGGCACGGTGTGGGACTCGAAGGTCACCGGCCTCGGCGGCAGCGACCCCGAGTACACCGGGCAGATCGCCGTCGGCACCTACCAGGCGATCGGCGGCGGATCGACCGTCCCGGTCGAGAACACCGGTGGTGCGGGCACCCGCGACGGTCACTGGCGTGAGGCCACGTTCGACAACGAGCTGATGACCGGCTGGCTCGATGCGGGCTACAACCCGCTCAGCAAGATCACGATCGGCGCGCTGTCCGACCTCGGCTACGGCGTCACGCTCAACGTCGCCGATCCGTACGGTGTGCCGCTGCTGCGCAGCTCGAATGCGGTTGAGGATCACGACGAGGACTTCCACCTCACGACCCTGAAGCCGATCGGCTCCCTGTAGACGCCGCTGCCGATCCCCGGGGTTCTCGCCGACGATGGTCGCGTGGAACCCCGGGGATCTGCGCGCCCCTATGCTCCGCGTTTCGATCGCGATCCCAGGGGGGGACGGCATGGACTCATTCGACGGCAAGGTGGGCGTGGTCACGGGCGCGGCGAGCGGCATCGGCCGAGCGCTCGCGGCCGGGCTCGCTGCGGAAGGGATGCGACTCGTCCTCGCCGATGTCGAGGCGTCGGCGCTCGACGCCGCCGTCGAGCAGTTCCGCTCCGCCGGTCACACCGTCGAGGGCGTCGTGGCCGACGTGTCGGATCGGGCGCAGGTCGAGGCCGTTGCGGCGGTGGCGATCGATCGCTTCGGCGCACTCCACTTCGCGGCGAACAACGCCGGCGTGGCCATCGGCGGTCCCGCCTGGGAGCTCACCGAGGCCGATTGGCAGTGGGTCCTGGGCGTCGATCTGTGGGGCGTGATCCACGGCGTGAGCGTGTTCACCCCGCTCATCATCGAGGCGGGTGGTGGTCACATCGTGAACACCGCGTCGATGGCGGGCCTCACGTCCACGCCGTTCATGGCGCCGTACAACGTCGCGAAGCACGGCGTGGTGACGCTGTCGGAGACGCTGGCGCTCGAACTGGCGATGCTGGCGCCGACGGTCGGCGTGACCGTCGTGTGTCCGGGCTGGGTGAAGACCGGGATCAATCGCTCGGAGCGCAACCGGCGCGATGACGGCGCCGCCGCAGACGCCGAGCCGGCCGCGGACGGGGCCGTGGCGGGCGGGATCGACCTGCGTTCGACGATCGACGGGCTGATCGCGACCGGTCTCGACCCCGACGATGTGGCCGCCCAGGTGATCGATGCGGTGCACACTCGGCGGTTCTCGGTGCTGACTCACGCCGGCTGGTCGTCGCTGGTGACACGGCGGGCGGAACGCCTGGTGTCGGGGGACCAGCCCGAACTGGTGCTTCCCGCGAACGATTGACCGGCGCCGCGCCGGCGGTTTCAGGCGCTCCGGGTGGCTGTCGGTGGTCCCTCGTAGGGTCGCCGTGTGCTGTTGCCACGTCGCTGCCCGCTGTGTCTTCGCCCCGGTCCGGCCCCGTGCGACCGATGCGCGGCCGGCGTCCCGCGGGCGGTTCCGGCGCCCGCCCCGCCGGGTTGCGACGACGCCCTCGCGCTGTTCGCGTACGCGGGCGAGGGTCGTCGGCTCATCACCTCGTTGAAGTTCGGGAACCATCGCGACGGCGTGCCCCGGCTCGGCGCGGCGCTCGCAGCCACGGTTCCGGGTCGTCCCGACGTGGTCACCTGGGTGCCGACCACGGCGCATCGCCGCCGCGAGCGCGGGTTCGATCACGCCGAGGTCCTCGCGCGGGCGGTTGCTCGACGGCTCGGGTGCCCGGCCCGCCGGCTGCTCCGGCGATGCGACGAGGGCCACCAGACCGGCCGCAACCGAGCGGAGCGTCGCGTGGGCCCCAGTCTTGCGCCGCGCCACCGCTGTCCGTCGACGGTGCTGGTCGTCGACGACGTGTGGACGACGGGAAGTTCGCTCTCCGCGGCGGCGGACGCGCTGCGGTCCGTGGGAGCGCAGATCGTGTTGGCGCGCACACTCGCGATGACGCCTCCTCCGGCTACCGTCGGACGTGAGGAGTCCATTGCCGAGTCCGCCGGACCCGGTTCCCCACCATATGGAGGCCAAGCGTGCAGATTAGGGTGAGCACTCGCCACACCGATGTCGCCAAGGGCGACAAGGACCTCATCGTCGAAAAGCTGACTCGTCTCGGGAGCAAGTACCTCGAGATGGACAGCGCGGAGGTCCACTTCTCCCAAGAGCGCAACCCGCGCATTCAGGACAAGGAGGTGTGCGAGGTCACCCTCAACGGGCAGGGCCATCACGTGCGGTGTACCGCAAACGGGCCCGATCCGCTGACTGCGGTCGACCGGGCGATCGACAAGCTCGAGAACAAGCTGCACAAGCTCAAGACCAAGCTGTCGACGCACCGCACCCACCGCGACGTCACCAAGGCCAAGATGTGGGCGCGGGCCCGGTCAGACGCCGACGACCTCGCAGCCGTGTTGCTCGAGGAATCCGCTGCCGCCGTGGATGGGGCGATCGCGGCCGACGACACCGACACCGACACGGCTCCGGTCGGTGCGTTCGAGTTCCCGGTCACGACCACGGCCGACGAGGTTGCCCAGGCGAGCGACGAGGCGGTCGCGCTGGTCGCGTCGTATCGCATCGTGAAGATGAAGCGCGTCGAGCGCGAAACGCTCACGCCGCTCGATGCCGCAATGCGGATGGACCTCGTGGAGCACGCCTTCTTCTTCTTCACGAGCGTCGAGACGGGTCGCGCCGCGGTCGTCTATCGCCGAGCCGACGGCGACATTGGCCTGATCGATCAGGACTGACCGATCACGGTCGATCGGTCACGACCGATCGACCGGTGCAGGTCGTGCTGGCGCCGGTCGGGCGGGTCGCCGAGACCCGCCCGACCGGCTGGGCGAACCTGCCTGACGAGTTCGGGCGAATTGGGCCGGTAGGCTGCCCCGCGTTATGGGCATTTTCGACAAACTCCTGCGCGTCGGCGAGGGACGCAAGGTTCGTGCGCTCGCGGACCTGGTTCCCGACATCCTCGCGTTGGACTCCGAGCTTCAAGCACTCGACGACGATCGTCTGCGCGCCAAGACCGGCGAGTTCCGTCAGCGGCTCGCGAACGGCGAGGAGCTCGACAACCTGCTGATCGAGGCCTTCGCGGTCATGCGCGAGGCGGCCACCCGTGTCATCGGGCAACGCCACTACGAGGTGCAGCTGATGGGCGGCGCGGCGCTGCACTTCGGCTGGGTTGCCGAGATGAAGACCGGTGAAGGCAAGACGCTCGTCTCGACGCTGCCGGTGTATCTCAACGGCCTCTCGGGCAAGGGCGTGCACATCGTCACGGTCAACGACTACCTGGCGACCCGCGATGCCGAGTGGATGGGACGTATCCACTCGTGGCTCGGCCTCGAGGTGGGTCTCGTGCTGCCCAACCAGTGGGACTGGGACCACAAGCGGGCGCAGTACGCGGCCGACATCACCTACGGCACGAACAACGAGTTCGGCTTCGACTACCTGCGCGACAACATGGCGATGAGCCGCGACGAGCAGGTGCAGCGCGGCCACAACTTCGCGATCGTCGACGAGGTCGACTCGATCCTGATCGACGAGGCCCGCACCCCGCTCATCATCTCGGGCCAGGTGGCGGACGCGGCCAAGCTGTATTACCGGTTCGCATCGATCGTGCGTGGCCTGCGCCGCGATGACGACTACGAGGTCGACGAGGAGAAGCGCACCGTTGCGCCCCTCGAGGCGGGCATCGAGAAGGTCGAGAAGGCGCTCGGCATCGAGAACCTCTACGACGACGTGTCGACCAACCTTGTCCACCAGCTCAACGTCGCCTTGAAGGCGAAGGAGCTGTTCCATCGCGACAAGGACTACCTGATCCAGGACGGTCAGGTGAAGATCGTCGACGAGTTCACGGGCCGCATCCTGGAGGGTCGCCGCTGGTCCGAGGGCATCCACCAGGCCGTCGAGGCGAAGGAGGGGGTGCGGATCAAGGAGGAGAACCAGACGCTCGCCACGATCACCCTGCAGAACTACTTCCGCCTCTACGACAAGCTCGCCGGCATGACCGGCACCGCGCAGACCGAGTCGGCCGAGCTGATGAACACGTACAACCTGCAGGTCGTGCCGATCCCGACACACCGGCCGATCGTGCGCGCCGACCGGCCCGACCTGATCTACAAGAACGAGGACGCCAAGTTCGGCGCCGTCGTCGAGGACATCGTGTCGAAGGTCGAGGTCGGCCAGCCGGTTCTCGTCGGCACGATCTCGGTGGAGAAGTCCGAGACGCTGTCGCGCTTGCTCGACAAGCGCGGCGTGCGCCACGAGGTCCTCAACGCCAAGCAGCACATGCGTGAGGCCGAGATCGTCACCCAGGCGGGGCGTCTCGGCGCCGTTACCGTGGCGACCAACATGGCCGGCCGTGGTGTCGACATCCTGCTCGGCGGCAATCCCGAGGGGTTGGCGCGCCGCGACTGCCTTGCGCAGGGCCTCGACCCCGAGGTCGACGGCTGGGACGACGCGTACACCGAGGCGCTTGCGCGGTTCGAGCCGGAGTGCAAGGCCGAGGGCGAGGCGGTGCGCCAGGCCGGCGGCCTGTACGTGCTCGGCACGGAGCGCCACGAGTCGCGCCGCATCGACAACCAGCTCCGCGGCCGCTCCGGACGTCAGGGTGACCCCGGCGAGAGCCGCTTCTACCTGTCGCTCGAAGACGAGCTGATGCGCATCTTCGCGACGGGCATGATCCAGGCGGTCATGGGCAAGGGCTGGCCCGATGACCAGCCGATCGAGGCCCGCATGGTGACCAAGGCGATCGAGCGGGCGCAGAACACGGTCGAGCAGCGCAACGCCGAGACCCGCAAGAACGTGCTGAAGTACGACGAGGTCATGAACGAGCAGCGCAAGGTCATCTACGGCCGGCGCGATCAGGTGCTCGACGGCTCCGACCTGTCGGAGCTGGTGATGACGTCGTTGGCCGAGGCGGTCGACGCGTCGATCGCGCTGTTCTGCGGCGGCGAATTCGTCGAGGACTGGGACGTCCCGGGACTCATGACCGAGGTGGCGCAGTACTGGCCGACCACGCTCACGGCGGAGCAGCTCGCGGACGCGGTGACGACCGACGAGGTGTATGACCGGCTCATGGCCGACGCGACCCGTCACTACGCCGAGCGCGAAGAGGAGCTGGGCTCGGAGGCGATGCGCGAGGTCGAACGCCAGGTGATGCTGCGCATCATCGACACGACCTGGCGTGAGCACCTGCGCGAGATGGACCACCTGCAGGACGCGATCGGGCTGCGGGCGATGGGCCAGAAGGACCCGCTCACCGAGTGGCAGCGCGAGGGCTTCGAGATGTTCGAGCAGCTCGTGTCGAACGTGAGCCGCGAGTTCGTGAAGTACATCATGCACGTGCAGGTCGTGGTGGAATCACCCGAGCCCGAGGTGCGCAACGTGGTGACCTCCGGCCCGGAGGATCCTTCCGAGGGTTCGGGTTCGGCGGCGATCGCCGAAGCCATCGCCGCCCAGACGGGCGTCGCCCCCGAGCCGGCGGCGCCGCAGCAGCCCGAGGAGACGCCGAACGCACCGATCGTGAAGGACTCCGAGTACGACCGGGTCGGTCGCAACGAGCCCTGCCCGTGCGGTTCGGGTAAGAAGTACAAGATGTGTCACGGCCGCTGAGCGGTCGGCCACAGCCCTCCCACGACCCTCCAGGGACCGGACATGCAGGATCTTTCTCCCGCGATCGACGAGCTGACGCGTCGTCTCGCAGACGCCGAGCACTACTTGCGCGTCGACGACCTGCGCGCTCGGCTGCCCCAGCTCGAGACCGAGTTGGCGCGCCCCGATCTGTGGGACGACGCGGATGCGGCGCAGAAGATCCAGCGTGAGTTCGCGTCGCTGAGCGACGACCTCGGTGTGTACGACACGCTGCGCAACGAAATCGACGACGCGGCCACGCTCGCCGAGCTGGTGCGCGAGGAGGGCGACGAGTCCCAGGAGCCAGAGGTCGAGTCGATGATCGCCGCGGTCGCCCGTCGCTTCGACGACCTGGAGCTGCGGGCGTTGTTCATCGGCGAGTACGACGAGGGCGATGCGATCGTCGAGTTCAACTCGGGCGCCGGCGGCGTCGACGCGCAGGACTGGTGCGAGATGCTCATGCGCATGTACCTGCGCTGGGCCGACCGGTCGGGGCTCGACGTGGAGATCGACGCGGCGTCGCCGGGCACCGAGGCGGGCATCAGCTCGGCGACCTACATCGTTCGCGGGCGCTACGCATACGGGAAACTGCGCTCCGAGCACGGCGTGCACCGCCTCGTGCGCATCTCGCCCTTCGACAACAACGCACGACGCCAGACGTCGTTCGCGTCGATCAAGGTGACGCCCTTCATCGAGGACTCCTCGGCCGACGTGGAGATCGACGACAAGGAGCTGCGCATCGACGTGTATCGCTCGTCGGGAGCGGGCGGTCAGCACGTGAACGTGACCGACTCGGCCGTGCGGATCACGCACCTCCCGAGCGGGATCGTGGTCTCGTGCCAGAACGAGCGCTCGCAGTTCCAGAACAAGGACCGCGCCATGGCGGTGTTGCGCGCCAAGCTCGCCGATCTCGAGCGGCAGAAGCACGCGGAGCGCCTCGCGGAGATCACGGGCGATCAGCTCGACGCGAACTTCGGCAGCCAGGTGCGCAACTACGTGCTCCAGCCCTACCAGCAGGTGAAGGATCTCCGGTCGGGCATCGAGATCGGCAACGTCGAGGGTGTGCTCGACGGCGACCTGGAGCCGCTCATGGAGGGCTACCTGCGTTGGGAGCGAGCGAACCGCGAGTCGTCGTAGCTCCACAGCGCGGGCGATCCCGCCCGCTGTGGTGCTGCCCGTCGACGCTCGACGGGTCGCGATCGCGGCCGGTCGAGGTCGGTGCGGTCGAGGTCGGTGCGGTCGAGGTCAGTGCGGTCGAGGCGTCGCCGCGGCGTAGCCGTGTTCGACGATCATCGCGCCGGTCTGCGCGTAGTCGGCTCGGTCGGTGGGCTGCCAGGTGGCAAGGCCGTCGACATAGCGGTTGAACATGCAGAACGCTGCGGCGATGAGCACCGTGTCGTGGATCTCCGAGTCGCTCGCGCCGGTCGAGCGGGCGTGGTCGATGGCCGGTTGATCGACCGCCTTGCCTCCTCGTTGCACCAGCGTCGCGATGTCGAGGAGCGCAGCGATCTTCGGCGAGATCGCCTCGGCGTGGGGATCGGCGATCACGGCGTCGACGGTGTCCCAACCGCCCTCGAGTTGCAGCGCCGCGAACGTGGCGTGGGAGGTGTGGCAGAACGTGCAGTCGTTCAGCTTGGAGACGTGCGCGGCGATCAGTTCGCGTTCGCCTCTGGTGAGCGAGTTGTCGTTGCGCAGGAGCACCTCGGCAAGCTCGTTGAGCGGCGCGGCGGTCTCCGGGCGGAACATCATCAACGAAACGATCCCCGGAACACCCTCTTGGAGCGCGATGTGTGCCATGGTGACCCCTCCCCAGGCGGATCGGCGGAAGGTCCGGCCGACGTCGCGATCGTACCGTCGTCGTGTGTCGTCGGGGGTGAGGTCAGCCGGGATGCTCCAATCGGGGCGAGTCCGGTCGATAGAGTCTTGGCGCCCCCGATGGAGTCATCCGCGTGATCAAACTCGACAACGTCAGCAAGGTCTACAAGAACGAGCACGCCGCGCTCCGCGACGCGAACGTCGACATCGAACGAGGCGAGTTCGTGTTCCTCGTCGGGCCGTCGGGTTCGGGCAAGTCGACCTTCATCCGGTTGCTCAACCGCCAGGAGTTCGCCACCACCGGCAACGTGTGGGTCGCGGGCAAGGAGCTCGGCGCCCTGAAGAACCACGATGTGCCGAAGCTCCGCCGCAACATCGGATACATCTTCCAGGACTACAAGCTCCTCCCCAACAAGACCGTCGAGGAGAACGTGGCGTTCGCCCTCGAGGCGATCGGGCGGCCGCGGCAGGCCATCCGCACGCAGGTGCCCGCCATCCTCGAGCTGGTGGGATTGGCGAAGAAGGCCAAGAGCCGACCCGACGAGCTGTCCGGTGGCGAACAACAGCGTGTCTCGATCGCCCGGGCGTTCGTGAACCGGCCGCTGATCCTGCTGGCCGATGAGCCGACCGGCAACCTCGACCCGGCCACAACGATCGGCATCATGAAACTGCTCGACCGAATCAATCGCACGGGCACCACGGTGGTCATGGCGACCCACGACCGCGGCATCGTCGACGTGATGCGCCGACGGGTGATCGAGTTGGAGATGGGGAGAATCGTTCGCGACCAGGCCCGAGGGGTGTACGAGTAATGGCGATCCGCCCCGACTATCTCGTTCGCGAGACCGGCCAGAATCTCATCCGGAACTGGCTGCTCTCGACCGCCACGGTGCTGATCGTGACCGTCTCGCTCACCATGCTCGGCATCACGGTGCTCGTGGGCTACTTCGGCCTCGACAACGCGTTCGTGCGCTGGAACAACGATGTCTCGTTCATCGTGTACATGGACTCGACGGCGACCCAACCGCAGATCGACGCGATCGGTGCCGAGCTGAAGGCATCGAAGCTGGTCGACACGGTCGAGTACTACGACACGAACAAGACGTGGGACCTGTTCGTCAAGATCTTCAAGCAGACGAACCCCGAGATGGTGAGCAGCACCAAGCGTGAGGACCTGCCGACATCGTTCCGGGTGAAGCCGTCGAACCCCGACGCCAGCGTGGTGCGCGAGATGGCGGCGTCGTATCGTCCGAAGACCGGCGTGTACGACGTGGACTTCCCGGCCGAGCAGGTGCGCACGGTGCAGCGCGCCGCGGAGCGCATTCGGCTGTGGCTGCTGGTGGGCGTGATCGCACTCCTGATCGCGTCCGTGGTGCTGATCTTCATCGCGATCCAGACGGCCGTGTTCTCGCGGCGCCGTGAGATCGAGGTGATGCGCCTCGTCGGTGCGACCAACTGGTTCATCCGAATACCGTTCCTCGTCGAGGGCGTGATCCAGGGCCTCGTGGGAGGCCTGCTCGCCGCGGGCTTCACGTGGGTGCTCGGCTCGGCGTGGAAGTCGGCGGGTTCGTCGATGAAGAACTCGCTGCTCGCCCAGTTCCTCTGGCAGCCCGGTCAGGCGCTGCTCACCTACGGCGCCCTGATCGCGATCGGCAGTTTCGTCGGCGCCGTCGGGTCCGCGCTGTCCGTGTCGTGGTACCTGCGGGTGTGACGAGCGGCGTCACACGCCGAGCGCGAGGCGTGCGACCGCAGTGACGGCCGCGGCCACCACGATCACGACAAACAGCGGCGCCTTGCGCCACACGGCGACGCCCCCGACCGCGACGCCGAGCACTCGGGTCGCGACGATGGCAGCGGAGCCGTCGCCGATCGACTGCTGCACGATGATCCCGGCGAACAGCGCCGCCGGCACGAGCGCGACGAGCGCCGCCGGTCGCCCCGTGGTCGGGAGCCGAGCGCCGAGGAAGACCCCCGCCGCCTTGAAGGCGTAGGCGCCGGCCGCCAGCGCGACGATCGTCGCCCAACTCATGGCGCATCCTCGGTAGCGGGCTCGAACCCGGCCCTGCGCTCGGCGTCGATCAGCGCCACGGCGGCGCCGACGGCGGTGAGCAGGATGGGCACGCCGACCGGCAGCACCGGCACGGTGGCGACGGCGATCGCCGCGGCGCTGCACGCCGCGACTCGGCCGGGCCGGTGGCGCAGGTGCGGCGCGAGCAGCGCGACGAACGACGCGGGGAACGCGGCGTCGAGTCCCCAGCGCTCGAGGTCGCCCACCAGGTCGCCGGCGACCGCACCGACGAGCGTGCCGAGGTTCCACAGCACATACACACCGACCCCGGTCGCGATGAACCCGCGCCGACGGTCGGCGTCGGTGGTCTGCGCCGCGCCGACCCCGGTGGATTCGTCGATCACGACCTGGGCGAGCGCGGCCCGCACGACGACGCGATCGCGACGGAACCATCGCTCGACGACCGGGCCGTACAGCGTGTTGCGCGCCGCGAGCAGCAACGCCGAGCCGACCGCCGCGGCGCCGCTGCCGCCCGCGCCGACGATGCCCACGGCAGCGAACTGCGACGCCCCGGTGAAGACGAGCAGCGACATGGCGCACGCCTGCGCGACCGACAGTCCGGCCGACCGGGCGAGCACCCCGAAGACCACCCCGACCACGCCGACTGCGGCGGCGAGCGCCACGCCGTCTCGCACCGGGCGCGGCGGCTTGATCGGCCCGTCGTCGTGTCGCTTCATTGGGCTAGACAGCGTAGATGGACACGACTCGCATCCGGTATGACGTCCACGACGGGGTCGCGACCATCACACTCGCTCGGCCCGACCTGCTGAACGCGTTCGATGTACCGATGATGCGCGAGATGATCGCCGCGCTCGACGAGGTCGATGCCGACGATGCCGTGCGTGCGGTGGTGGTCACGGGTGACGGTCGGGCGTTCTGCGCCGGCGCCGACCTCTCGGCGGGCGGCGACTCGTTCGACTACGAGACGGTCGCGCACCGCGGCAAGGGTGCGGAGCAGCAGGAGCAGCTCGAGGTGCTCGAACGGATCGGACGGTCGGGCCGCGACGGCGAGTTGCGTGACGGCGGCGGGATTCTGGCGCTGCGAATCTTCCGCTGCCGCAAGCCCGTGATCGCCGCGGTCAACGGCGCCGCTGTGGGCATTGGCGCCACGATGACCCTGCCGATGGACATCCGTGTGGCGTCGGAGCGCGCCCGATTCGGCTTCGTGTTCGCTGCCCGCGGCATCGTGCCCGAAGCGTGCTCGTCGTGGTTCCTGCCGCGGGTCGTCGGCATCTCGACGGCGGCGGAGTGGGTGTATACCGCCCGACTCGTGGCGGCCGACGAGGCGTTGCGTGCCGGCCTGGTGCGCAGCGTCCATCCCGCCGACGAGGTGCTCGGAGCGGCGCAGGAACTGGGACGGGAGATCGCTCGCAATTCGGCGCCGGTGTCGGTCGCGATGAGCCGCATGATGTTGTGGCGTGGGCTCGTGGCGGACCATCCGATGGAGGCGCACCGCGTCGAGAGTCGCGGGGTGAACTACACGGGCCGTCAGCGCGACGCCGTGGAGGGGATCACCGCGTTCTTCGAGAAGCGTCCGGCGGTGTGGTCGATGAGCGTGAACGACGACCTCCCGCCGTGGGTGCCCTGGTGGGACGAGCCGACCTTCGACGGCTGAGCGCGGCGTGAGCCTGTCGTCCGCTGGTACGCGGCGGTCGTCGACGGGTGAACGCCGGTCGGGCGCAGGTCGGCAGATCGGTCAGCCGAACCAGGGCGGTGCGTTGCCGGGGCGCCACTTGATGTTGCAGCCGACCGACGGCCACTGATCGTCGATCGGCGCCGAGCCCTCAGCGAGCGCCGCGGCGGCCGCCCGGAGGTCGGCTCCGTCGGGCGTTGCGCTGCCGCCGGGCCGCGTTGCGTCGAACCGTCCTCGGTAGACGAGGCGCAGCTCGGCATCGAACAGGTAGAGGTCGGGGGTGCAGGCCGCTCGGTAGGCGACGGCGACCTGTTGGGTGGGGTCGAACAGGTAGGGGAAGTCCCAGCCGAAGCGTGCCGCTGTGGCGTCCATCAGGTCGGGTGCGTCGTCGGGGTAGGCGTCGACGTCGTTGGCGTTGATGCCGACGGTCGCGATGCCGGCTGTGGCGAGGTCGCGGGCGGCGTCGCCGAGCGCCGCGCCGATGTGATGGACGTACGGGCAGTGGTTCGACAGAAAGGCCACGATCAGTCCGGTGCGACCCACGAGATCTGCCGGCCGGTGGCGGAGCCCGCCGCTCGTGACGAGATCGAAGTCGGGTGCCCCCGTGCCGAGCGGGACCATGGTGGAGTTGACGGCAACCATCGGCGGCCACGTTACGCTCGTTGGCCGAATGCCCCGACTGTTCGTCGCCGTGTGGCCGCCCGAGGACGTCATCGCCGAGTTGACGGCGCTGGCGCGCAAGGACCGGCGTGGTATCCGTTTCGTCGAACCGGAACGGTGGCATCTGACGCTGCGGTTCCTGGGCGACGCCGCGGTCGACGACGCTGCCGAGGCGCTCGATCGCGCCGAGCTGCCCCCGGCGACCGTTCGGCTCGGCCCGGCGATCGATGTGCTCGACGAGCGCGCTCTCGTGATTCCCGCGTCCGGGCTCGATCATCTGGCCGCCGCGGTCAACAGCGCGACCGCGGATGTCGGCGAGGCGCCGCGCCGCCGGTTTCGGGGGCATCTCACGGTGGCCCGGGTGAAGGCGTCGGCTTCGATGCCGCCGCTGCTCGGAGCGCTGGTCGAGGCGTCGTTCGAGGCATCGGAGGTTGCGCTGGTCGAGTCGACGCTGCACCCCGACGGCGCCCGGTACGACACCATCGCGACGTGGCCGCTCGGTGTGTCGCCGTGGTGGACGGATCGCGAGGACGAGGCGCCGGCTCGGCCGCCCTCGGCCGCCGCGACCGGTTCGGTCGGGTCACGCGGCTCGGTCGGTTCGCCGGCGTCGGCGGGGTCGCCTTCCGGGCGCGCTCCTGGTGCCCTGGAACCCACGGGCGTGGCGGCGGCATCGGTACCGCCGGGGCGGATCCTGGAGCTGCCGGGATTCGACGCGGTCGCCTGGCGGAGCGCGGCGGGCGACCTGTGCGTGGTCGACGCTCGATGTCCACATCAATGGTCTCCGTTCGCGTTCGACGGGGTGGTCGCGGGCGACGAACTCGTCTGCTCGGCGCACGGCTGGTGTTTCGATCGCGAGGGTCGCGGGTCGAAGCTGGCGATGAACGGCCGGCGCGACCCGAAGTCGAACGTGGAGGTGCTCGCATGTCGCGAGATCGAGGGCGAGATCTGGGTCGAGCTGCGGGGGTCACCTCGATGAGCCGAGGGCTGTGGCCCCGGCCGCGGCTCGCCATGGTGGCGACGGCAGGTGCGCTGATGGTGACGCTGATGGTGACGCTGATGGCGGCGCTGTGGCCGGCTGGTGCGGCAGCCGATGTGGGCGCGGAGGCACCGCGTGGCCTGGTCGCCCGGGCGAGCGCGCCTCGGCGCCAGAACGCGGGCGAGCACATCGCGTCGTTCGACTCAGCCGTGACCGTGAGCACCGACGGTTCGGCGTCGATCACCGAAACGATCGTCTACGACTTCGGGAATCAGCCGCACCACGGCATCGATCGTCAGATCCCCACCCGGTTCGCCTGGGAGGGTGCGACGCCGAGGAACGGCCGATCGGGTGCGCAGTACGACCGGGTGACGCCGCTGCATCTCGACGATGTGTCGGTCGATGCGACAGCGGCTCCGGTACAACGCACCGACGAGGCGGACGGCGTGAAGCTGCGCATCGGCGACGCGGACGTGACGATCAGCGGAGTGCACACCTACACGATTCGCTACACGCTGCGCGGCGTGCTGAACGGGTTCGTGGCGCACGACGAGCTGTACCTGAACGTCACGGGCAACGAGACGAACGTGGCGATCGACGCGGCGAGCGCAGCGGTCGCGATGCCTGCGCCGGTCGGCAAGGTGGCGTGTTTCGAGGGGCCGCCCGGATCGAAGCTCTCGTGCGGGTCGGCGCAGGCAACCGGCGAGAACGCCACGTTCTCGTCGACGGCGCTGGCGGCCGGCGAGGGCCTGACCGTCGTCGTCGCAATCCCGAAGGGTGTGGCCGCCGACCCGTCGTCGACCGCCGTGTTCGAGGAGCGTCGCACCCTGTCGAGCGCGTTTGCGCTCACGCCGCTCGTCGGCGTCGCCGGCGGCGGGTTGCTTCTGGCGGGGTTGGCCGGTGTGGGCGCGATGGCGTGGCGTGTGGGTCGCGATCGCCGGTATGCCGGCAGCGCCGTGGACGCGGCCTTCGGCAACGCGAGCGGCGCCGAGAAGCGCGTGCCGCTGCGCGGCAGCGACGCCAACCCCGTCGAGTTCGTGCCGCCGGAGGGGATTCGGCCGGGCCATCTCGGCACGGTGCTCGATGAGCAGGCGAATCATCTGGACGTGTCGGCGATGATCGTCGATCTCGCGGTGCGCGGCTGGCTCCGCATCGAGGAGGTCGAGCCGGCGGGCTCGGGCTTCCTCGGGTTCGGCCGAAGCGACGGCGATTATCGCCTGGTGAAGCTGCGCGACGCGCTCGAGTCGAATCAGCTGCCGCCGGAACAGCGGCTGTGGTCGGCGGAAACGACCCTGCTGGGTGCGCTGTTCCGCGACGGCAACGGCCCGCTGCTGTCGGAGTTGCGGACGCAGTTCGCGTCACGCCTGGCGATGGTGCAGTCGCGGCTGTACGACGACACCGTCGATGCGGGCTGGTTTCCGACCCGACCCGACCGTGTGCGGGCGCGCTGGCGCAGCCGCGGCTTCACGATGATGGCGGTGGGAGTGGGATTGGTGGTGCTCGCGGCCAGGTTCACCCACCTGGGTCTCGTCGCGCTCCCCGTCCCGGTGATCGGCTTCGCGATGGCGGGGCTGTCGGGTCGGTTCCCGGCCCGAACGGCGAAGGGCTCGGCGATGCTGGGGAGGATTCGCGGGTTCCGCGAGCTGTTCGAGGTGGGCGAGGGGGAGCGGATGCGCTTCGCCGAGTCGCACCACGTGTTCGCCCAGTACCTGCCGTACGCCATCGTGTTCGGTTGCACCGACACGTGGGCCGAGACGTTCGCGTCGCTCGGAGCCACCCCCGAGGAGATGGGGCTCGGAACCTGGTACGTGAGCCCGTACGGCTACGACTCCATTCGTTTCGGGCATGCGATGCGGTCGTTCACGACCACCTCGACGGGCTCGATGGCGGCTGCGACGCCGTCGTCGTCGGGTGGTGCGTCGTCGGGCGGCAGCGGCTTCGGAGGCGGGTTCTCCGGCGGCGGTTTCGGGGGCGGCGGAACGAGCAGCTGGTAGTTCGGGAACGCGCCGGGTCCGGGTCGCGAACCAACACGCCAGGCGTTAGGGTCGGGCCGCATCGCGTGCGTGGGCGCGCGGATCCGTTCAGGGGGTGTGCAGCATGGCGCAGCAGGTGCAGGGCGTGATCGCCCGGGCCAAGGGCGAGCCGGTGAGCGTCGAGACGATCGTCGTTCCCGATCCCGGGCCCGGCGAGGTGGTGGTGGCGATCCAGGCGTGTGGGGTGTGCCACACCGACCTGCATTACCGCGAGGGCGGCATCGGCGACGACTTCCCGTACCTGCTCGGCCACGAGGCCGCGGGGCTCGTGGAGTCGATCGGGGAGGGCGTGACCAACGTCATGCCCGGCGACTACGTGGTCCTCAACTGGCGTGCGGTGTGCGGCGACTGTCGGGCGTGCCGACGAGGCAAGCCGTGGTACTGCTTCGCGACGCACAACGCGACCCAGAAGATGACGCTGCTCGACGGCACCGAGCTGTCGCCCGCCCTCGGCATCGGGGCGTTCTGCGAGAAGACGTTGGTCGCCGCCGGCCAGGCGACCAAGGTCGATCCGGCGGCGCCCGCCTCGGCGGCCGGGCTGTTGGGGTGCGGCGTGATGGCCGGGCTCGGAGCCGCCATGAACACGGGCAACGTCGGTCGCGGCGACAGCGTCGCCGTGTTCGGCTGCGGCGGGGTTGGCGACGCGGCGATTGCCGGAGCGCGCCTCGCCGGGGCGTCGACGATCATTGCGATCGACGTCGACGATCGCAAGCTTGGCTGGGCGAAGGACTTCGGCGCGACGCACACGGTGAACGCGTCGTCGACCGACGCGGTCGAGGCGATCCGCGCGGCGACGGGCGGCTTCGGCGCCGACGTGTGCATCGAGGCCGTCGGGCATCCCGACGTCTACAAGCAGTGCTTCGAGGCGCGCGACCTGGCGGGCACTGTTGTGCTGGTCGGGGTGCCGCGGCCCGATATGACCCTTGATCTGCCGTATCTCGACGTGTTCGGCCGCGGGGGAGCGCTCAAGAGTTCGTGGTACGGCGACTGTCTGCCGTCGCGGGACTTCCCGATGCTGATCGACCTGTACCTGCAGGGCCGCCTCGACCTGGATCGATTCGTGAGCGAGACGATCTCGCTCGACGCGGTCGAGGAGGCGTTCCACCGCATGGAGCGCGGCGAGGTACTGCGCAGCGTGGTGACGCTCTGATGTCGATCGAACTGGTCACCACCGACGGGATCTTCAGCCTCGACGGCGAGGACTTCGAGGTCACGAACAACATCTGGTTGGTCGGCGACGACACCGAGGTGGCGGTGGTCGACGCGGCGCACGACCATCGTCCGATCGTCGAGGCGATCAACGGGCGTCGCGTGTCGACGATCCTGTTGACCCACGGACACAACGACCACATCAACGCGGCCGAGGCGCTGGCCGCCGCGGTCGACGCTCCGATCGCGCTGCATCCCGCCGATCGCATGCTGTGGGAGGTCGTGTACCCCGATCTCAGCCCCGACGTGGACCTCGCCGACGGCGACGTGTTCCACGCCGGTGGCCACGAGTTGGGGGTGCTGCACACGCCCGGCCATGCCCCGGGGTGCTGCTGCTTCCTCGACACCGGCGCCGGTGCGGTGTTCAGCGGTGACACGCTGTTCTGCGGCGGCCCCGGTGCGACGGGCCGGTCGTTCAGCGATCGTGCGCTGCTGCTGCGATCGATCCGGGCGAAGCTGCTCGACCTGCCCGGCGACACGATCGTGCACACGGGTCACGGCGATTCCACGACCGTCGGCGCCGAGGCCCCGCTGTTGCGGGAACTACTCGCCTCGGAGCTCGACGGCTGACGACTTCACAGCCGCAGCGCCGGCCATCGCCGCGGCGAGGGAGGCCACGAGGATCGCGAGCTTCGCTGCGGCCGCGGTGTCGGGGTCGGTGAAGGCGAGTTCGGTGATGAACAGCGAGACGGTGAAGCCGATGCCGGCGAGCGTTCCGAGCGCGGCGACCATCCGCAGGTTCACGCCTGCGGGGAGGCGTGCTGCGCCGGCGCGGCAGGCCAGCCACGTCGCGACCGTGATGCCGACGGGCTTGCCGACGAGCAGGCCGAGCGCGACTCCCCATGCGGCGCGAGAGCCGAGCGCACCGTCGATCGCCGAACTGTTCACGATCACTCCGGCGTTCGCCAACGCGAACACCGGCACGATCACGAAGCTCGTCCACGGGTGCAGCACGTGTTCGAGCCACTCGACCTTCGACACCGACGATCGGGCGAGCGTCACCGTGGCCCGCGCGTGCTCGACCGACGACAGGTCGGTGAGCTCGTCGATGTCGATCAGGTCAGGGTGCGTGTGGGCCTGCACCGGCGTCAGGAACCCCATGATGACCCCGGCGATCGTGGCGTGGATCCCACCCTCGTGGAGGCAGAGCCACAGCATCGTGCCGAGTACGACGAACACGGGCGTGAGCGAGGCCGCCCGGCGGCGGGCGACCAGCACGGCGACGACGCAGACGCCGGCCCCGGCCAGCCAGCCCCAGGCGAGCCCGTCGGAGTAGAAGATGGCGATCACGGCGATCGCGCCGAGATCGTCGACGATCGCCAGCGCGAGCAAGAACACCTTGCCGGCCGATGGGACGCGGGACCCGAGCAGGCCGAGCACGCCGACGGCGAGCGCGATGTCGGTCGCCATCGGCACGCCCCATCCGCTCACGTCGCCGGTTCCGGCGGTGAGCGCGACGAAGATCGCGGCGGGCACGAGCATGCCGCCGAGCGCCGCCAGAGCCGGCAGGATCGCCTGGCTGCGGTCGCGGAGTTCGCCCTCGATGAGTTCGCGTTTGATTTCGAGCCCGACGACCAGGAAGAAAACGGCCATGAGCCCGTCGTTGACCCAATGGCGCAGGTCGAGGTGGAGCGCGAGCGAGCCGAACGACAGGCCGGCGCGGGTGTGCCACAGCCGGTCGTACGCGTCGCTCCACGGCGAGTTGGCCCACGCGAGGGCGATCGCGGCACCGATCGCGAGCAGAATGCCTCCCGCCGACTCGGTCTGGAGGAAGTCGGTCAGCGGACGGATGACACGGCGCGACGGGTCGGTTGCGGCCGCCGGTGGTTGGGGCGCCGTCACCGAAAGGTCATCCCGCCGTCGACGACCAGCGCTTGGCCGGTCATGTAGCTCGACGCGTCGGACATGAGGAAGATCGCCGCGTTGGCGATCTCGGACCGCGCCGCCATGCGACGCATCGCGCACGAGTTGACCATCATCTTCTGCACGTCCGGGGGGTTGTGCCGCACCATGTCGGTGTCGGTGACGCCGGGGGCGAGCGCGTTGGCGCGGATGCCGTCGCCGACCAACTCGGCGGCCATCGTTCGGGTGAGCGAGAGGAGTGCGTTCTTCGCCGAGATATAGATGCCCATGTACGTGGCCGGGGTGAACACGCCGGCGCTGATGACGTTGACGATCGATGCGTGCTCGCTGGCGCGCAGATGCGGGAGCGCGGCCTGCACGAGGAACAGCGGGCCGCGCACGTTGACCGCGTGCGCCTTGTCCCATGCGTCCTGCGTGATGGCGCCGATGGGCGCCGCAAGGGCGTTCGCCGCGTTGTTGACGACGATGTCGATGGCGCCGAAGCGATCGACTGTGGCTGCGGCCAGCGCCTCGAGCTCGTCGACGCGGCCGCAGTGCGTGGGCACCGCGATGGCCGTGCCGCCCTCCGAGGTGATGCGTTCGACGACCGCCGCGCAGGCGTCGGCCTTGCGGCTGGCGACCACGACCTGTGCGCCGAGCGCGGCGGCCGTCTCGGCGATCTCGCTGCCGATACCGCGGCTGCCTCCGGTGACGATAGCGACGCGTCCGGTCAGGTCGAACTGGGCGTTGAAGGCGGTCTTGTCCATGGCATCACCGTTCGGGTCGGCAGTTGGGGCACCCCCATTGTGGTCTGCCACTGCAGCCCCCGGGCGAAGCTCCGACAGCGATGCCACGGGCCCCACGGTGTACGGTTCGGGTGCTGCGTTACTCCGGCCCCCGGTAGCGCGACGGATGTCGCCAACCAGAGGAACCGAACATGCGCGCAGTCCCTATCGATCGTCTATCGGCGTCCGCGCCGTTCGACCAGCCGGGCGCGACGTTGCCGGTCCTTCGAGTTCGTCTCGAGGGTCGACATGGCTGAAGGTTCGAAGCGCACGCACCAGAGCAACGGCGCGCGCCGAGACTCGGCGCGCCCGACCGCCGTCGTCTACTGCGAGGGCAACTTCGGAGATCTCGACGGGAAGACCGCCAACGGGCTCGTCCGCCACTCGGAGCGGTTCGAGATCGTGTCGGTGATCGATAGCCGATTCGCTGGCCGAGACGCCGGCGAGCTGTTGGGCGACGGGCACAACGGCATTGCGGTGGTCGCCGACCTCGCCGATGCGGTCGCTCGCAACGGCGCCACGCCCGATGTGATGGTGTTCGGCATCGCCCCGGCGAGCGGGATGCTGTCGGACGAGGAGCGCACGGTGCTGCTCGGGGCGATGGAACAGGGGATGGGCATCGTCAACGGCCTCCACGACTTCCTCAACGACGACATCGAATTCGCGGCCGCCTCCGCTGCATACGGCGTGTCGATCGAGGACGTCCGGCGGCCCCCGGCGAAGCGCGACCTTCGGATGTTCCGCAACCTCATCGACGATGTGGCGTGCGTGCGGCTCGCGGTCCTGGGCACCGACGGCGCCATCGGAAAGCGGACGACCGCAACCATTCTCACGAAGGCGCTGAACGACAACGGGATCCCGACGGTGTTGATCAGCACCGGACAGACCGGGTTGATTCAGGGCGGTCGCTACGGCGTCGCTCTCGACGCGATCCCCAGCCAGTTCTGCTCGGGCGAGGTGGAGGCAGCGGTCGTCGAGGCGTACGCGGCCGAACACCCCGCGGTGATCGTCGTGGAGGGGCAGGGGGCGCTCAGCCACCCGGCCTACCTCAGCTCGACGTTCATTCTTCGCGGCTCGCGGCCGGATGGCGTCATTCTCCAGCACGCGCCCCGCCGTGCATTCCTGTCGGACTTCCCGACGGTGCCGATGCCGGACGCGGCCAGCGAGATCCGGCTGATCGAATCGTTCGCCGACACGAAGGTCGTCGGGCTGACGATCAATCACGAAAACATGACCGACGACGAGGTCGCGGCGGCGATCGATTCGTACGGGGCGCAGCTCGGCATCCCGGTCACCGATGCCCTCATCCAGCATCCGGAGCATCTCGTCAAGATGGTCCTCGCTGCGTTTCCCGATCTTCGACGGACGAGACTTTCGCTGGTGCCATGACGTGCCCCCGCGTCGAGGTGCGACTCGACAGGGTCGGCCGAAACGCTCGAACGCTGGTCGATCGGCTCGGGTCGATCGGCATTGCGGTGTGCGGCGTCACGAAGGCAACCGGCGGGTCGCCCAAGGTGGCACGGGAGCTGCTCGCGGGCGGCGTGACCGCGTTGGCCGAGTCGCGAGTCGAGAACGTCGAGCGGTTGCGGCGTGCGGGCATCGCCACAGAGATCGTGCTCGTCCGGTCGCCCATGCCGAGCCAGGCCGAGCGGGTGGTCGCCGCCGCGGACATCAGCCTGAACAGCGAGGTCGACGTGATCGAGTTGCTGTCGTCGAGCGCGGTGCGCGCGGGGCGACTGCACGGGGTCGTGCTCATGATCGAGCTCGGCGACCTTCGTGAGGGGCTCATGCCCGGCGACGTTCTGGACGCGGCCCGTCGGGTCGCATCGATGCCGGGTGTCGTCTTGCGCGGCGTCGGCGTGAACCTGGCATGCCAGAGCGGCGTGATCCCGGACGCGTCGAACATGGCCGAGCTATCGGCGATTGCGGTCTGCGTCGAGGCGGACCTGGGGGTCGAGCTCGAGCTCGTTTCGGGTGGCAACTCGGCGAATCTCGCGTGGGCCCTGAAGGAACCGGCCGACACGGGTCGCATCAATCACCTTCGCCTCGGCGAGTCGATCCTGCTCGGCCGGGATCCGTTGACCCGTGCCCCCATCGCCGGTCTCGCCACCGACGCGTTCACGGTCGTGGGCGAGGTGATCGAGTCCAAGATCAAGCCGACTCGCCCGCGGGGGTCGACGGGGCAGAACGCGTTCGGTGACGCGGTCGGTGACGCGGTCGGCAGCGAGGGCCGCGACCGGTCGTGTCGACGCGTGATCGTGGCGCTCGGACGTCAAGACGTCGATCCCGACGGGCTCGAGATGCCCGAGGGATACCGGATCGTCGGGGCGAGCAGCGATCACCTTGTGGTCGAGGCAGGCTGCGACGCACCGGTGCCCGGCGCCGAGCTCCGGTTCGGCGTGAACTACAGCGCGCTGCTCCGAGCGATGACATCGGCATCGGTGCTGACGTGCTTCACCGACGAGGCCCCCGCGTGATCGGCGCACGCAGGCGGCGCGTCGAGCGCCTCGCGACGCGGATCGATGCGGCACGACGCGCCGGCGACGACGGCTGGCTCTGCGGCGCGTGCGCGGACATCTCCGGGTTGTCCGGCGCGGGGATCATGTTGATGGCGGGTGATGTGCAGCGCGGGTCGCTGTGCACGAGCGACGGGGTGAGCGCGGCGATCGAGGAGCTCCAGTTCTCCTTCGACGAAGGCCCGTGCCTCGATGCGTTCCGCGACGACGCACCGGTGATCGAGCCGGACCTTGCGGGTTCGGGGCGGTCGCGCTGGCCGTCGTTCGCTCCTCGGGCTGCGGCGGCCGGCGCGGCTGCGGTGTTCGGCTTCCCCATCGCGGTCGGAGTGGTTCGCCTCGGTGCCCTCAACCTGTATCGCAGCACCGCCGGAGTGTTGAGCGGGGAACAGTTCGAGGACTGCCTCGCGCTGGCATCGATCGCCGGAACCACGATGATCGAGCTGCAGGCGCAAGCACCGGAGGGCACGCTCGCGCCCGGGCTCGAGGCGGGCGCCAACCTGGAGCTGCGCGTGCACCAGGCGATCGGCATGGTCGCCGCGCAGGCCGAGGTCGACGTTGCGAACGCTCTGGCGATGCTTCGCGCGCATGCGCTCGACGACGGGCAGACGCTGCGATCGGTTGCACTCGACGTCGTGGCGCGCGAGCTTGACTTTCGCGACGGCCGGGGAATCCGACAACCGAGGTGGCGACATGAGTGACGTGGGATCGAGAGAGTCGTCGCTGGTGGCGACGTTCGTGGAGCTCACCGATGTGCTGGTCGACGACTTCGACGTCGTGGAGCTACTGACCTACCTGGCGGGGCGATGCGTCGAGGTGCTCGGTGTCGACGCCGCCGGGATGATGCTCGCCAGTCCGACCGGGACCCTGCAGGCGGTGGCCTCGTCGAGCGAGGCGGTTCGGACCCTCGAGCTGTTCGAACTCCAGACCCGGCAGGGCCCGTGCTACGAGTGCTTCTACAACGCAACCCCCCTTGCCAACGTCTCGCTGAGCGACGCTCTGGAACGCTGGCCGGACTTCGCCCCGCTGGCGCTCGATGCCGGCTTCCGGTCGGCGACCGCACTGCCCATGCGGGTCGGCAACACGACGATCGGCGCGATGAACCTGTTCCGGTCGGCTCGGGCCGACCTGGGAGTCGCCGACCTGATCGCGGCGAGAGCGTTCGCCCACGTCGCGACGATCGGCATCCTGCAGCACCGCGCCATCGAGGCGGTGCAGGTCATCAACGACCAGTTGAGCGCCGCGCTGGAAAGCCGGGTGCTGATCGAACAAGCCAAGGGGATGCTCGCCGAGCGTGCCGGCGTGGAGGTCGAGGAGGCGTTCGAGCGGCTGCGGTCGTTCGCTCGCAATCGCAACCGGCGGCTGGCGCAGGTCGCCGAAGGATTCATCGGCGGTGAGCTGGCGCTCGACGAGATCTTGGAGGACGGCCCCGCGCGGTCAGCCCTGCGTCACGGTCAGGTTGGCGAAGGTCGCGACGGAACCCTGGTCGACCCATAGGCCCACGCCGCCGGCCGCGTCGGCGCCGAGCTTGAGGTCGCTGACCGTGAGATCCGGCTCGGTCGCGTCGCCGACGAAGACCTCGGCGGTCGTACCGTCGAGCTCGATTCGGAGGTGGGTCCAGGCCGACGGTGCGACGCTCGCCGCCTTCTCGTAGACACCCGGGCTCTGCGCTCGGGAGACGGAGAACGGGAAGTCGGGGTACGAGAAATACTGCAGGACTCGTTCGTGTCGCTCCGGGTCCGGGTCTACGGCATTCAGCGGCCGGAGGTAGATCCCCTCGCCCGAGGACAAATCGGGAGCGAGCCGGAACATGATGCCGGTGAAGCCTCGGGCGACTCCGTTGGCGGGGTCGAGGGTGTCGCCGGCGAGGTCCACCTCGATCGTCCCGTTCGCCAAGGCGATGCCGTCGACGACGGCGACGGTCGGCTGGTCGCCTCCGGCGATCCCCGCCGCAAGCTTCACGGCGACGCCGGACTGTCCTGCGAGTTCGGTGGTCGCGACCTCGACCTGGTTCGGGGTGAGCCCGTCGGTCGTGGTGAGCGCGAACTCGTCGACGTCCGGCGTGGTCGTCGTCGTTGTGGTCCCGGGCGTTGATTCGGTGGTGTCGGTGACGTCGGCGGGCTGATCGTCGCCGGTGCAGCCTGTGAGCAGCAACGCTGCCAGCAAAGCAGCGCTCATCCGTTTGATGCTGTGCATCGGTGGATGCTGCCCCGACAGCTGCGGTGTTCGCAACACCCTTGCGGTCACTCGGGGACCGGCGAGCGGTCGCGGCGGTCGTTGTCGTGCGGTGTGCGCGTCTCGTGTCGGACACGGGCCGCGGACCGCATCAGGTGGTTGCGTTCGGCGGTGTTGGCGGCGGCGGCCGCCGCGAGTGTGTAGAGGTCGGCGGCGGCGGCGCGTTCGCCGGCGCGTTCGCGCAGATGCGCCTCGACGGCGATCCGCCGTGGGACGTGTGGCGGGACGAGCGCGAGTGCGGCCAGGCCCGCGGCTGCGCCGTCGGCCTCTCCCACGGCAACCGCGCGGTTGAGCCGGACGACGGGGCTGTCGGTGATGCGGAGCAGTTCGTCGTACCACTCGACGATCTGCACCCAGTCGGTCGACGCGGCGTCGGGCGCGTCCACGTGGAGCGCGGCGATGGCCGCCTGTGCCTGGTATTCGCCGAGGTCGTCGCGGGCGAGGGCGACCATGAGTATCTCGATGCCCTCCTGGATCAGTCGCGTGTCCCAACTCGTGCGGTCCTGCTCGCCGAGGGGGATCAGACGACCCTGCGGATCCGTTCGCGACCCCCGTCGGGCGTGGTGGAGCAGCATGAGCGCGAGCAGCCCGTGAACCTCGGGATCGTCCGACAGGCCGGCGAGTCGGCGCGTGAGTCGGATCGCTTCCGCCGCCAGGTCCACATCGCCGTCGTACCCGGCGGTGAAGACCAGATAGAGCACTCGGCAGACCGTTGCGACCTCGCCGCGCTCGCCGAGGTGAACCTCGCTGATCCGCCGTTTGGCACGGCTGATCCGCTGCCCCATCGTCGCCTCGGGCACCAGGAACGCTGCCGCGATCTGCCGTGTGGTGAGGCCGCCGACGGCTCGCAGGGTGAGCGCGACGGCCGCCGAGGCCGACAGGCTCGGATGGGCGCACAGGAAGTAGAGGTCGAGCGTGTCGTCGGACGCGGCGACGTCCCGCGGCGCCTCCGCGGCGACTCCGACGGCCCGGGAGCGCACGTCGGCGACTTCCCGGGCACGCCGTGCCGTGGTGGATCGGGCGGCGTCGATGAACCGATGCCATGCGGCGGTGATGAGCCACGCTTGCGGATCGCGGGGCGGATCATCGGGCCATGTTCGAAGCGCAATCACGAGCGCGTCCTGCACGGCGTCCTCGGCCGACGCGAAGTCCGCCCCGCGCCGCACGAGGGCCCCGATCGACGAAGGCACGAGGTCGCGCAACGGCACGCCGCACAGCATCTCGGTCACAGGACGCCGGTCACAGGACGTCGGTCACAGGGCGGCGAGCTCGTCATGGCTCGGCGGCTCGCTCATGAACGGCCGCACTTCGATCCACTCGCAGATCGGCTGGCCGCCTGCGCCCGGTGCTGCGGAGAGCTGCGCGGCCCGTTCGAGCGCCCGCTCCCATGAGTCGACGTCGATGATCATCCACCCGGCGATCAGGTCCTTCGACTCGGCGAAGGGGCCGTCGGTGACGGGCGGGCGGCCTTCGCCGGCGTGTCGCACGAACGTGCCGTCGGGCGATACCGCGTCGGCGCTGACGAGCTCGCCGTTCTCCTCCAACTGTGCGGCGAAGTCGCGCATGAACTGGATGTGCGCGTCGACCTCGTCGGGGGTCCACCGGTCCATCGTGGTCCACCCTTCGACCGGCTCGGGTCCGCCGCGGTAGTGCTTCAACAGCAGGTACTTCATCGGGTACGTCCTCTCGTTTCGTCGTCGCGTTCGGCGACGATCATCCCAGGGACGGAGCCGCGACCGTGTTTTCGACACGAATGCGGGGAAACTCGTGCGTGGTCCGTGATTGCTTCGACTTCTCCGGCCACTCCACCACACGAACCAAGGAGACGGAGATGCGCAAGCGGATCGGCGTGTTGGCGCTGGTAGCCCTGGTGGCTGCCGGTTGTTCCGACGGCGACAAGGCGACTGCGGCCGACGATGCCAGGGTCGTCAAGATCACGATGCTCGACAACCGGTACGAGCCGAGTGAGGTGACGGTGCAGAAGGGGCAGGCGGTGACCTTCGAGTTCACGAACAAGGGCACGGTCAATCACGAAGCCCTCGTGGGCGACGAGCAGGCCCAAGCGGACCACGCCGAGGAGATGAAGCGCTCGGCGTCCGGCGGCCACGGCGACATGGAGGGGATGGAACACGCCGGCGCCGAGGGCGTCATCACCGTCGAGCCCGGCTCGTCCGACTCGATCACCACGACGTTCGACGACTCGGGGTCGTTCCTGATCGGATGCCATGTCCCGCTGCACTACGAGCAGGGCATGAAGGCAACGGTGACGGTGACGTGAGGATCGCACGCCGCGACCGATCAGGACTGCGCCGCCACGACGGAGCGCATCGTCGCTCGCTCGCGACGAACGGCGCCGGGACGCGCCGTGACTGATCGGCCGAGGCTCGGTCCGGCGTGGACGCGCCGGCAGGTCCTGCTCGCCGGGTCGGCCGGCGCGGCGCTGGCGCTGAACGCGTGTAGCGGCCCGGCCGAGAAGACCTCTGTCGTACGCCCCGGGGCACCGTTCGCCCAACCGGAGGTGTTGTCCAGTTCCGACGGCCGCCTCGAGGTGACGCTGACGGCGCCTGCCGAGGCGGGGTCGTTCTCGTTTCGGACCCGCGGCTATGACAGCGGTTTCCCCTGGCACGGGCGGCGGCGGGATGGGTGGCGGTTGGTCCTCGAGCGCCGACACGGCGCGGGCCGGCGAAACCGAGGACTGGGCTATCACCAACACGTCGTCGATGGACCACCCGTTCCATCTTCACGCCTGGCCGTTTCGGGTGATCTCCCGCACATCGGGCCCGCGGGATGTTGCGGGTTGGAAGGACACCGTCAACGTGCCAGCGAAGAGCTCGGTGACGGTCCGGGTGCCCTTCACCGACCTCGGCGATCCACATCGCCGCACTGACGGAGTCTTCCGGTGAGGTCGACGTGCCGCGTGGCGTCGACCTCGACATCGGGGAGGCACGATCGTCGCCCTGCTCGGTTCGAACGGGGCCGGGAAGCCCACGCTCGTACGCATCCTCTCGACGCTGCTCACCGCGGACTCCGGCGTTGCGTGCGTGCAGGGGTTCGGTGGCGAGCGTGCTCGTGATGAACACGTCTGCGTGTGATGCGGAAGTGACCCAGCTCTTGTCGGCGCGCAGCACAACGGAACCCGACGGCGATCGCTTTGCCTGCGACACCGGCGCCCAGAAGTGGCTGCGCGAGCCCTTTTCGCTGAATGCGAGCGTCCCGAGCTTCGAACCCGACGCGAACGACGACAGAAGCTCCTCGCTGGGATCGGTCGGAGGCGCCGCCGCGGTGGCGGCGGAGGCGGCGAGATGCATCAGGTAGACCATCGCGGTCGAACCGCAGGCTCTTGCGATGCGCGACAGCACGTCGACAAACTCCAGGGGCCGTTGCCCGAGACCACCGACAGGGGCTGGCAGCAGCAGACCAAGGAGGCCCTGATCGGCGAGGGCGTCGATCTGGTCGGTCGGGAAGCGGGCTTCGGTGTCGACGACGGCCGCCTGCCAGATGGCGCCATCCTCAAGCTGTGTCGCTCAGCTGCGGCGGTTCCGCGCTCCTCTGGGGTTTCGCGGTCTACCGGGCCAGCCACGACGACTACGAAGATTCCTACCTCCCCACAGGCATGCTCGCTGGTAGCGCCGAAGACGCCCTCGACTGCGCCCTCTACCTCACAGCCAGCTTCGATACACCGACGAACTAACGCGCGGGACGACTGGTCGTCGGTCAGGGTTGGAGGAGCAGCACGTCGGGGCCGTGCATCGCCGCAAGCCCTTTGTCCAGCGTGACGACCGCGCCGTCGTTGTGCCGGGCGAGCGCTACGAGGTAGGCATCGGTCACCTGTCGATGGCCGATAACGCCCCGCAGTTGTTCGCGTCGGTATGGCAACTGATCAGGCCAGAACGTATGCCATGGCTGGGCGCGAAGCGCATCGAGCACGGCAATCGCATCAACCGTGATCACGCCGGCGCGCAGGAGGAACCGTAGGAGCGTTCCTTCGGTGATCGGACACGTGGCGAGAGTGGGGTTGGCCTGTTCAAACCAGTCGCCGGCCGCGGCATGGTGAACATGGTCTGTCACCGTCAATGCGACGAGTACGTTTCCGTCGGCGAGGAAGGCCGTCACTCGTCGTCCAACGATCGAACGTCCTCTGCCGTCACCGATCGACCCACCGTGATCTGCGGCAGGCCTCGAGTGCCCCGTCGGGGCGGTCCGCTGCCGTCGGTGAGGCCGAGTCTGATGAGTTGTTCGATGACATCACTCATGGATCGGCGTGAATCGTGCGCGAGTTGACGCGCGAGGTCGTGTAGATCCTGCGGCAGGTCGATCGTCGTGCGCATCACCGCATCATAACATCATCTCATCTTCGAGTTGCGGCGATGGCAGCGACGGTGACGGCAGCAGCGCCATGGTCGGGACAGTCGCCGGTTCTGGCGCGGTGAACTCGACCAGGTCGGCGTACGTCAATCGTGAGGGCCGTTCTATCGCCGTTCGATCGCGGTCCGGTCGGCCGCTGGCAGCGGTGCGTACCGTGTTGCCGACGTTGGCAGACGTGGTGGCGCTGGCCGAACAGGACCGGATCGGTGTGGCGAAGGTGGCTGGCCGACGTGTTCGGGCCGGGTCGGCGGCGGAGGGTTGGACGGCGGCTGTTCTTTCGTTCGTGGGCGGGCAAGCTGGTGCTGTCGGCGAGGCAGACCAGATGCTCGGCGGACTCGTCGCCGAGGTCCGGCGGTGGCGACACCGTTGATCGAACCCGCCGCCCGAACACGTGGTCCTCTGGCAAGAGCCTCGTTCTCGGGATCGTGTCGAGCGCGTCGAATGCCCGATCTCCGCGATGCGCATGCCCTGCAGCCGCACCCCCGAGCGGCGTTGCGCTGCCGTAACCCTTGGTCGAATCGAATGACAGCACTCCTTCGGCAGCCGTGCGCACCGCACGTTCGCCGCCGACTCGGGCGCCCGCAGGTTCGGTAGGCGCAATACGATCGGCGGCTTGGACGACGTGGACAGTGTCGTTGCGTTGGAACGCGAGTTGCTCGACCCGGCGTGCCGCGTCGATTCCGACCGAGTCGCAACGCTGCTAGCGAACGACTTCGTCGAGATCGGCAAGTCGGGCCGAGTGTGGAACCGCGATGACCTCCTCGCGGCACTCGCCGGGGAGGCGAGCATGGACGCCACCACCATCGGTTCGATGACCGGGTAACAGGTCGCCGCCGGACTCGTCGTGGTGCGGTCCACGACCCACCATGACGACGGCCCGGGGACCGTCCATCGCACTGGATGGTGGCGGCAGACGACGAGCGGGTGGCGATGCTGGTTTCGTCAGGCCACCGGCGTACCCGGGTCGGCCGGCGAGGCTGCCGCTGTCGCGAGACTGGACCGCCCCGTCATCCAGGCCGACGTCGAGACGTCGCTACGTGCGGCTGGCGTGACGCCGGGCTCGACGGTGATCGTGCACTGCTCACTGTCGGCGCTGGGATGGGTGGTCGGCAACGCGGTCGCTGTGGTTCGCGCGGTGCGGTCGGTCGTCGGCGACGAGGGCGCGGTCGCGATGCCGGCCCAAACGGGGCTCAGCGAGCCGTCGCATTGGCAGGCTCCACCGGTTCCGGAAGGCTGGTGGGCGTCGATTCGGGCGAACTGGCCTGCGTTCGACCCGATGAGCACGCCGCTGCGAGCGATGGGAGCGGTTGCCGAGTGCTTCGCCCGACTTCCGGGTGTGGTGCACAGTGGTCATCCGGCGGTCGGGTTTGTGGCGCAAGGACCGTGCGCCACCGAGTTGATGAGTTCACACGATCTCGAAGATTGCCTCGGGGATCGATCGCCGCTGGCGAGTCTCGAAGCGGTCGGGGCGTCAGCGGCTCGGCGCTACTCGGTGCGATGGGCGGCCGGTCATCGCGGTGTCGAATCGGGCGCGACGCCCATTCAGGGGCGCAGGGACTGACCTCGCGCTTCCAGGGCTTCGTTGAGAATGCGGAGGGCGCGTGGACCGAAACCGTGGAGGGCGAGCAGCTCGGACTCGCTCTGGTTGGCGACCTGGTCGAGCCGGGTGATACCGATCGAGGCGAGTGCCCGAACCGCAGGGGCCGCGATCTTCGGAAGGTCAGCATCTGGCATCACGACAGCTTCGCGCAGACCCTCTCGCAGGCGTGGATGGTGAGGCACCACCATTCCGGAGTCCGGATCCGGACGTCGATGCCGGGAGCACGATCCGGTAGACCGTCTTGGGAGCGATCCGGGCCGCAGGTCGGTCGAGGCCGGTTCCGGTCGGCCCGCGCCGCACCGGGGATCCACCGAGATGCGCGTCCTGTTCACGTGGTCCCCGGGTCGGGGCCACGTCACGCGCTGCGTGTTCCCCGGGCCGCCGATCAGTTCGTCAACGCCGCCGCGGCTGCACGGTTTGGAGCGGGCCTCGCGTTGCAGCCCGGCGAGGTCGACGCGGCAGCGGTGCGCTCCGCAGTCGCGTCGCTGCTCGCCGACTCCGGCTTCGCGACGGCCACACGACGGGTCGGCGAGGAGATCGCAGCGATGCCGACGCCCGTCGACGTGGGAGACGCGCTGCACGAACGCGTCGGCTCGGCCTGACGAATAGGGGCGAGCGGGCAGGTGTCGGATCCTCGATTGCACATCCCGAGTAACGAGAGAGTGGCGAGGTTATACTCATGGGTATGACTCACCGTGTCGGCCCCAAGGGTCAAGTTGTCATCCCAAAGGCGCTGCGAGATGAGCTCGGGATCGAGCCGGGCGATGAGGTCAGCTTCTGGCGGCAGGATGATCATGTCGCGGTTCGCCCTGCGCGCCAGCGCCGTCCTCTCCGGGGCCGCTTCGAAGGATCGCGCCTCGTCGAGGTCCTGACTGCGGAACGCGAAGCGGATCGCCGCCGAGAAGCTGCACGATGACCGTCGTCCTCGATTCCTGGGCCGTGCTCAGGTACCTCGAGAACGCCGATCCGGCAGCGACCCTCATCGCTGACCTGCTCGATGACGGCCGGCCCCTGATGTCCTGGATCAACCTGGGAGAAGTGCACTACATCATCCGCCGTGCGCACGGCGAGGACGACGCTATTGAGACCGTGCGCGACCTTCGCGACCTGATCGACGTTCGCTTCCCAGACGAGCGCCTCGTCCTTGAGGCGGCCCGCCTGAAAGCAGATCACCCGATGGCGTACGCCGATGCGTTCGGCGCCGCGCTCGCTGTCGCCGAGGATGCGACACTCTGGACTGGCGACCCCGAATTGCTCCTGGACGGGTCCCGGTGGCGCTGGCGGGACCTACGTCAGCACGTCTGAGTCGCCCGCACCTGCCGGGCCCACACCATCCGAACCGGCACCTGTGAGCGATCACTGAGAACTGACATTCACGATCATTGAAGGCCGACATGGGCGTCGGGATCGTGCGCAGCGTGCTGCAGGACCGACGGGGAGCGAAACGGGAACTGGCGCGGGGCAGGAGCTATCGCAGATCCGGGTATGTGATGCGACGAACGCCGGGCCATCCTCGGTCACGACCCAAGAGCCCGTATGTCTTCGAGCATGTGTTCGTGATGAGGGGGCGATGGGCCGCTATCTGCTCCCGGACGAGTCGGCGCATCACCTGAACGGTGTGAAGGACGACAACCGGATCGAGATCCTCGAACTCTGGGTCCGCCCGCAGCCGACCGGCATCCGAGCTTCGGACGCTGTCGCATGGGCGCACGAGATTCTCGCTCGCTACGGGACTGCCGACTGGTCAGCTCCAACAATGCTCAAACCGAGGCTTGAGCACTCTTGGAGCTGGGGAGAAATCCAGTGCTTGTTCGGTATCACCACTGCTGCAACGACTGTGGGCATCGTTCCGGCGATGAGAAAGCAACCGGGAAAGCAACGGCTTGGCTGGATGGCCCGACTCAAGCCGGTAGCGAACCGTCAGTCCTCGGAGCCGGCCGCGGCTGTCTCGATCATACGGTTCACGAATGCGACCGCATCGTCGGTCGTTGAGAGGACTCGGTCGTTGTCGAGGTCGATGAGCGCCGCCTGGTAGAGCTCGTCCCACCCGTCGTGTGGCACGACGACGGGTGGCCAGGAGTGCCGTTTCCGGTAGGTGAACAGGCGGCGGCCGATCCGTCCGATCTCTGCGTGGTCGATGTTCTCGACGGCAGCGAGGATCTGGATGTCGATGAGGTCATGCGCGCGTCCTCTCGCTGCGTCCCCGGTGCAGGCGTGGATCTTCTGCACGATCTGGTGCTCCGCACTGAGCACCCTGACCGGTGCGGGTGGGGGCAACCCGATCTCGGCGAAGATGTCGGCGATGTCGGTGCCAAGCCGTTCGACCGCGGCCTCGGCGCTATCGACCTCGGAGTGCACCAGCTCCAGGACGACCGAGCAGTACGGCTGGTCGAGGTACCTGAGCTTGATGCCGAATCTGTCCATGACGTACTCCGAGGGAACGTCGTCAGGTCGCTTCGACTTCTCCGCCTTGAGCACCCCGGTGAATCCCGCCCAGCCGCTCTCGAGTCGGTCGCTGAAGGCGTCGAGGAAGGAGTCGAGTTCCATGTCGGCGACCCGCGCGAAGTCCAGGTCGGTAGTCAGGCGTGCCTCGGTCTCGTTGACCCGCTGGCGGATCGCGCCTCCACCCTTCGCTGCGCCCTCGGGAACCATCTGTAGGGCGATGGTCGACGCCACGGTGTACTGCAGTCGCCCCGGGCCGACCGACCGGCGGGCCGCCGCTTCCTCGACAGCCCGCCGGAGCGCCTTGACGTTGGGGGGAGTGCTCATGGCGCAGCCCCGATCTCGGCACGTAGGTGGCTCGCATCCCGGCGGCGTACGAGTCCCTCGTCGACGGCGTGCTCGAGGGCTTCGGTGAGGCGTTCGGGCATCACTGACCCGATCGAGTCGCGGATCGCGCGGGCGACGGTCACCGAGGGGATGTTGTCGTACTCGGTGAGGTCAGCCGGGTCGATGCGTGCGTGCACGAGCTGGACGGACCTGGGAAGGTCTCTTCGCACGCGTCGCGGAGTACCGACCTTGATCCGAGATGGATTGACCAGCGCCAGGTCATGGAGGGCGAGCACGCTGTCGCCGACCAGGTGTGCATGCTCGCCGACCCGCAGAACGGCCTCGGCGTAGGGGGCTCGTTCGCCGCCGTCGATCCCATCGACGCGGTACAGACCTCGTGCGACGTTGGACATGCCTCCACGTGCCGCGAGCTTGCGGACCTCGACCGGTGGCACCCCAACCGCCTTGGCCATCTCCGTTGTGACGTACCCGTGGTGCCCGGCAGCGAGTGCGTAGAGTGCGGACCGGTAGCCGGAGCTCTCGATTGCTTCCTCGACACCAGCGCGCAAGGCGATCGAGCGAGCTGCCTCGGCGATGCTCTCCTGGAAGCCCGAGCTTCGCACGACCTCGTCGAGCAGCGGAGCGATCGTTGCCGCAACGTGGTCCCGCATGCTCTCGGTCAACTCGGCAAGGATCGGAGCCAGCGTCTCGGTCAGCTGAAGGCGAATCTGTTCCATCTCCGGCTCGATGGCCTGCTGTGCGAGCGCGGCGAGCGCAGCACGTGTCGTTGGAGATAGCAGCGTCCCGGCGTCGAGATCCGTCACGCCATGAGCGTACCGCTGGAAGTACTGAGTTGACAACGTCGCTACCGTACCGTGGGCAGTACGGTGATGCCTCTCATGTTTCGAGGCCCGGGCCCGGAGTGAGGTCGGGCTAGGGGTCGAACATGCCGTGGAGGTGAGCGTTGCGGGCATCGCCGGGGTCCTTCTGGCCAAGACGGCCGCCGCGTACTCGCGTCGCAAGCCGAAAGACTGGTAGGACATCGCGTTCGTCCTCCTGCCCCGAACTAGAGGACGCGACGCTCTTGGCCGACGCAGTCACTGCGATCGACGAGTTCTACTCGGCGGTGACCAGATACCGGCCACCCCTGGTCCGGTGGGCCATGCGGAGGAGTTTGCTCTTGCCTGCTTGTCGTGGGCCGGAGACCACGACCACTCGTGCGTTGTCGAGATGCTCGGAGACACAGCGAGCGCACGCCGGGGGTAGAGCATCTCGGACACGTCTCGAGGATTATCTGAAACAGTCAGAAACGTCCCTTGCTAACTGTTGGATTCGTCCCATCCTGGGGGTGGGATTCGTCCCACTTCGGTCTCTGTTCCGCTGAAGGTTCCGGTGGAGGTGTGGTCGAGGCCGAGCTCGTGGCTATCGGCGCCGTGCGGCGAGGGTCAGTCTCGGACAAGGCTCATTGAGGTTGAGACCGAGTGGGCGGCATTGTTGGCGAGCACGCGACGGCGTGTCCCTGCCGTAGGAGACGATGCCTTGATCCGCAGCCATCGGAGGATCGTTTGATGGTGGGCGGACGACACGTCCTCGATTTCGGCGATCTCCTCTACCACGTACGCGCGGAGGGCTTCGAATCGCTTGTCGCCCTGTTTGGTGTCGGTGGCGGCTCGTAGCTTCACCACCGTTGAGAGACAGCCGAGGGATTGGGGAAGAGCGTGAAGACATGCGCGGCCTGTCAGCGGAGCTTCGAGCCGTCGAGTCGCCACCGGCTGTGCCCATCGTGCCGGCGAAGGGCAACGCGTGACGTCTGCGCTTGCGGCGAGCCGAAACAGCCGGCGTCGGGCTCGTGCGCCGCGTGCCGCAGGACCGACGGGGAGCGAAACGGGAACTGGCGTGGGGGCACGACCTATCACAAGTCCGGGTATGTGATGCGGCGAACGCCGGGCCATCCTCGGTCACGACCCAAGAGCCCGTACGTCTTCGAGCATGTGCTCGTGATGGAGGGGGCGCTGGGCCGCTATCTGCTCCCGGACGAGTCGGTGCATCACCTGAACGGTGTGAAGGACGACAACCGGATCGAGAACCTTGAACTCTGGGTCCGCCCGCAGCCGACCGGCATTCGAGCTTCGGACGCTGTCGCGTGGGCGCAGGAGATTCTCGCTCGCTACGGGACTGCCGACTGATCAGCTCCAACAATGCTCAAACCGGGGCTTGAGCACTCTTGGAGCTGGGGAGAATCGAACTCCCGTCCGCTCGGCGGTTACCTGACGTGCTACGACCATTCCCGAGAGTGCGCCTTGCGGTTAACGCGTCGCCGGGTCGATTGAACCGAAGTTCTCCGCCGAGTCTTTCCTCGAAGTCAGCGTTCTTTCACGCCGCCAGCGGTCTCTCCCTGCCGTCCACCACTGCTTCTGTTGCCGGGCTGCAGTGGTCTGGCCCCGTGCGCCATTGCTGGTCACGATTTCTCTCATACCGTCTGAAAAATCAGGCGGCGAGAGCGAACTCGCTGTTGGCGGTTCTTTGTTGTGCCCCGATTAACGAGTCTGAGCAACTCGGGTCGCACGCGCGGCTTCCGGATCCGAACGTCGAAACCAGTCAGCCCCGTGGGTGCGCTGCCAAGGGTAGCCGTTGAGGCCCCCCTGCGCGCCCTCGGTGGCCGCTGGGGGAACTACCCACCCGCATTTCGCCGAATATTGACGCCGTTCACTCGTTTCGGGCTTTGCCGAAGCTTTGCCGAAACTTAGTGTGGCGGCGCGCCACCGTCCGCCCGGTCGTGGTCGCCCGCCCAACTGAAACCGCCCTAACAGGCATGACGACGATGGAGGGATCGTGGTCATCGTCACCGATAGCCCGAACTCATACGGACACGACGTGAAGCTGCTCGTGGAGCACCACGGCGCAACGGTGCGCGCTATGCACCCGCGCCTCGGCGAACACCAGATGCGCAGCAAGCTGTCGCTCCTGCCCGTGCTGCTCCCCAACCTTTTCGCGTACCGCTCCGCGTGGCGTGAGGGCGACGACGTGGTGGTCATCAGCTGGTACATCGTGCCCGTGCTGGTGCTGCTCAAGCTGCGCCTCGTCCACCAGCCTCGCCGCATCGTCGCGTGGGGCAACATCGTCCAGTCGCGCAAGATGCGCGAGGGCTTCGCCGCCTTCCTCCGCTGGTTCGCAGATGACCGCCTCTACTTCGTCGCCGACTCGTCGGTCGAGGAGGAGGCGGTGCTTCGCCGAGGCGGTCTGCGCCGCGACCGCGTCATCATGTTGCCGTTCCGCGAGGTCGTCGGCCTGCCGCTCGGGAAGGCCACCGGCGAGGACTACGTGTTCACCGGCGGCTACACCAACCGCGACTACGACCTGTTCCTCGAGGTTGCGAAGGGCCTGGAGGAGAAGGTCGAGATCTCGGCGACCGAGGCGAATGGCCTGCCCGCCGATCTGCCCGACCACATCCGCGTCGACACCACGTTCGCGCCTGGGCGTTTCGAGGAGATGGTCGCCGGCAGCCGCCTCGTGGTGATCCCGCTCAAGGCGAGCGGCGGCGGCAGCGGACACAGCGTCTTGCTGCAGGCGTTGAAGTACCACAAGCCCGTGATCGTCACCCGCCACCCGGCGATCATCGACACGCTCGGCGACGACTACCTGGGCTACGTCGAGCCGGGCGACCTCGAAGGGCTTCGCACCGCCGTCGATCGTGCGCTCCACGACCCCGAGTTCGACCGTGCGCTGCGCGCCGCCAGCATCGACGGCCGGGCCGCTGTCGACGCGTGGCCTCCCATGGCGGACGAGATCGTCAGCATCATCGAGACCGGCCACGAGAAGACCATCGATCTCGGCGGAGCCCAGGTGGTCGTGCTGCCCGCCGGGGCCGACATCGATGCCGACACCGACATCGATGCCAACGCCGACATCGATGCCGACGCGGAGGAGTCGCAGGCCGTCGGCGAGTAGCCGGATAGCCGGGGATCACCGCGAGTCGGCGGTGCTCCCCGCGAACCAGTCGAGCGACCAGTCGATCGTCGGGCCGTCGGTCTTCCAACCCGTGTGACCCACGCACCGCGGCTCGTCCACGTTGATCGCTCCGTCGAGGAAGGTCGACGTGTAGGGGACGATCGCGATGTCGCACACCGAGTTGAACGTGGCGTACTCGACGTCGCCCCACGACTCGTCGTCGGCGTTCAACGCCGCGATCATCGACGACTGCGGCGCGAGTTCGCCGCACGATCGCGACCACACCGCCACCGGGCACAGGTTCGCCCAAATGGTGCCGTGGTTCGCCGCCGCAACGCCCACCATGTGGGCCACCTTGCCGCCGCACCCCGAGAACCGAATGCACCAGCGGCTCGCGAGCGACCCCATCGAGTGCGCCACGATGTCGACCTTGTCGGCGCCGGTGGCTTCGAGCAGTCGATCGACGATCTGGGCGAGCCCGGCGGCCGAGTCGACGTTCGACGTGCACGGATCGGGCCGGAACACCACCACCTCGTCGCGCCGGTAGCCGCGGGCGACAGCGGCGTCTTCCCACGCCGCCCAATCGGTGGTCTGCACCTCGCAGAACAGTTCGATCCCCGGCACGATCACCAACGGATGCGGCGCGGTGCTCGGCGGCACCGGCGTCGCCGGTACGGTCGGCGCGCACGCTCCGGCCGCGAAGAACGCGGCAGCCAGCACAACCCATTTTCCCCAACGCATGAACGCGGAGATTACCGGTCGCCGTGCTTCATCGCCCTGCCCATCTCGCGGCGGGTCTCACGTTCGGCATCGCGCTTCGCGATGTCCTGGCGGCGGTCGGCCTTGGTGCGGCCCTTGCCGATGGCGATCTCCACCTTCACCCGCCCCTCCTTGAAATAGATGCGGGTCGGCACGAGCGACAGCCGCTCGCCCTGCAGCTTGCCCTGGATCTTGTTGAGCTCCCGGCGGTGCAACAGCAGCTTGCGTACCCGCACCGGGTCGTGGCCCGAGTAGTGCTGGCTGAACGAGTACGGCGCGATGTGCAACTGATGCAGCCACAATTCGCCACGCGAGAACTGGCCGAACGCATCGGCGATCTGCACCTTCGACTCGCGCAGCGACTTCACCTCGCTGCCGCGCAGCACGATCCCGCACTCGAAGTGGTCGCCGAGTTCGTAGTCGCGCCGCGAGCGGCGATTGGTGGCGATCGTCGCGTCGTCGGTGGTCCGCTTCATAGGGGGCCCCAGCGTACCGGCCGCCGCGGCGACCGGTTCTAGATTGGCGAGGTGCTGCACCTCGCCAAGTCCGCCGCCGATGCGATGGCCGCGCACGCGCTCGCCGAATTGCCCGACGAGGCGTGCGGGCTCCTGCTCGGTGCGTTCGGTCCCGACGAGTCGGCCCGCTGCAACCGCTTCGAGCCGTGCGCCAACGAGGCGGCGTCGTCGCGGGTGTACTCGATCGGTGGCCGCGACGTGCTGCGGGTCGACCGGCTCGCCGAGGCGGAGGGCCTCGACGTGGTCGGCGTGATGCACTCCCACACCCACACCGAGCCCTACCCATCGGGCACCGATGTGGCCCAGGCGCCCGACCCGGCATGGCACTACATCATCGTCTCGCTGCGCGACGACACGCCGATGCTGCGCTCGTTTCGCATGATCGACGGCGCCGTCACCGAGGAGCCGGTGGTGATCGTCGCGGGCTGACGTGGCCGGACCGCCTCGAATTCCCTACCATGTAAGTCGGGAATTGAGTTCAGGCTGACCGGGAGGCCAGATGGCCGTGTACGAATCCGTCCTCGACATGATCGGCGCGACGCCGATGGTCGACGTGTCGCGGCTCAGCCCCAATCCGAACGTGCGCCTGCTCGCGAAGATGGAAGGCCAGAACCCCGGCGGCTCGGTGAAGGACCGCATCGCCCGCCAGATGATCCTCGAGGCCGAGGCCGACGGCACGTTGCGGCCCGGGTCGACCATCCTCGAACCCTCGTCGGGCAACACCGGCATCGCTCTCGCGATGATCTGCCGCGAGCGCGGGTATCACCTCAAGATCCTCCTGCCCGACTCCGTGTCGGTCGAGCGCCGCCAGATGCTCGAAGTGTTCGGCGCCGAGATCATCTCCACGCCCGGCGCCGAAGGCTCGAACGGCGCGGTCCGCCGGGCGATCGCCCTCGCCGACGAGCATCCCGAATGGGTGTTCCTCTACCAGTACGGCAACGAGGCCAACCCGCGAGCCCACTACGAGACGACCGGCCCGGAGATCTGGGACGACTGCCCGACGGTCACCCACTTCGTCGCCGGGCTCGGCACGTCGGGCACGCTCCTCGGCGTCGGCACCTACCTGAAGGAACGCAACCCCGACATCAAGGTGTTCGCCGTCGAGCCTCCATCGGGCGAACGCGTCGAAGGTCTCCGGTCGCTCGAAGACGGCTACATCCCGCCCGTGTTCGACAAGTGGGGCGGCTACGACCTGCTCGACGGCAAGTCGATCGTGCGCCCGCGCGAATCGATCGAACACACCCGCCGCCTCGCCGGGATCGGCGTATTCGCAGGCATCTCGGCCGGCGCCGCGCTCGCCGGTGCCTGCAAGGTCGCGAGCCGCATCGAGCGCGGCACGATCGTGTTCATCGTGTGCGACTACGGGTGGAAGTACCTCTCGACCGGCGCGTGGACCTCGGACCTCGACTCGGCCGCCGCCGAGGTCGAGCAGGTCATCTACTTCTGACGCCGCGCCGCTCGGCCGCTCAGGCGCCGCTCCGGTCAGGCGCCGCTCAGGTAGCCGCGCAACTTGGTCGCCTCGCTCACGCGCTGCAACCCGATCGCGTACGCCGCCTCGCGCAGCGAGCAGTCGTGCAGCTTGGCGAAGGAGTTGACATCGGTGAACGCCGTCACCAGGCGATCGCGCAGCTCCGAGTTGAACCGCTCCACCTTCCACGTGAACTGCTGGATGTTCTGCGTCCACTCGAAGTACGAACCGGTCACGCCCCCGGCGTTCGCCAACACGTCGGGGATGACGGTGACGCCTCGTTCTCGCAACGCCACATCGCCCGACGGCGTCACCGGGTAGTTCGCCGCCTCCAGCACCACCCGAGCGTTGATCGACGCCGCGTTCGCCCCGGTGATGACCTCGCCGAGCGCGGCGGGCGCAAGGATGTCGCACCCGAGCCCGAGCAACTGGTCGTTGGTGACGTGGTCGCCCTCATCCGCGGTGTCGAGCAGCTTGCCGCTGCGCACATGATCCGACAGCTGCGGAATGTCGAGCCCGCCCGGGTTGAACACGCCGCCCGACACGTCGGACACGGCGGTCACCTTCGCGCCGCGCCGGAAGAGCTCCCACGCCATGTGGCGGCCGACGTTGCCGAAGCCCTGGATCACGACCCGCTTGCCGATCAAGTCCAGGTGGTTCGCCTCGAGGAAGGCCTCGAGCACGAACACGCAGCCGAGCCCCGTGGCGGACTCGCGCCCGGGCGCGCCGCCGAGCGCGAGCGGCTTCCCCGTCACCACCGCCGGGCTGTACCCGTTGATGTCGGAGAACTCGTCCATGATCCACGCCATCACCTGCGCGTCGGTGTTGACATCGGGCGCGGGGATGTCGCGGTACGGCCCCAGCTGATCGGCGACCATCAGCGTGAAACGGCGCGTCATCCGTTCGACCTCGTACACGCTCATGACGGTCGGGTCGACCTCGATCCCGCCCTTGGCCCCGCCGAAGGGCAGGTCGACCAGCGCCGTCTTCCACGTCATGAGCGACGCGAGCGCCCGCACCTCGTTGAGATCGACGCTCGGGTGGTAGCGGATCCCGCCCTTGTACGGCCCCCGCGAGTCGTTGTGTTGCACCCGGAACCCGTGCAGGATCTGCAGCTCGCCGTTGTCGAGACGCACCGGCACCTGCACAGCCAGCTCCCGCGACGGCGTGCTCAGCGAGCGGCGGACCTCGTCGGACAGGTCGATGATGTCGGCGGCCTGGCCGATGTAGTGGTTGACCGCCTCGTGCGACGACGGATCGAGCGGCGTATGGGACACGCCCACCTCCAAGAACCGGGTCCGTTCGGTGCCGGACCTCGTGCGCTCACGGTATCGGCGCCCGCCGGTCTCACGTCGGCGGATCGTGCTCCGCGAGCCACGGGCGCACCGTCACCGACGACGCCGCTGGGTCGTCGGGGTCGAGGTTCGTCTCGACGTGGCGCGGGTCGGGCGGATCGCCGGGCGCCTCGGCGATGAGCGGAGCGTCCTCGCGTTTGGGCGGCTCCAGCACCTCGCGCAACCCGAGCGCGATGCCGTTGAGGATCGCCCCCGGCAACGTCGACGTGCGGAACCGATCGACCCGGCGTGACGGCGCGATCGGCTCGAGCGCCGACGCGTCGGCGGCGGGGTCGTCGGCGGGCGGCTCGCTCGTCTCGCTCACGTCGGGGGTCTCGGCGGAGTCCACGCCGCCACCGTACCGCCGCGCCCACCTGAGAGCGCTTCACCGGCCGTGCCGCGGAGCGGCGGGCCGTTTGTGCCAGAGTCTCGCCGTGCCCTCGCCGATCATCTCCGCGGTCGACGTGGTCAAGCGCTACGGGACCAACCTCGTGCTCGACCGTGCCACCTTCGACGTGCTCCCCGGCGTGACCGGCCTCCTCGGCGCGAACGGCGCCGGGAAGACCACCCTGCTCGGACTGCTGCTCGGCCTGCACCGCGCCGATGGCGGCCGGCTTGAAGTCCTGGGCCGCGACCCGCGATCGGGCGGCGCCGAGGTGCGCGCCCGCATCGGGTACGCCCCCGAACACCACAACCTGCCGCCCGACCTGCCCGCCAACGACTTCGTGCAGCACCTCGCCGAGGTGCACGGGTTGCCCGTGTCGGAGGCGACGGCGCGTGCCTCGGACGCACTCTGGTTCGTGGGGATGGGGGAGGAGCGCAACCGGCCGATCGGCACGCTGTCGACCGGCCAACGCCAGCGCGTGAAGCTCGCCATGGCCATCGCACACGATCCCGATCTGGTGCTGCTCGACGAGCCGACCGACGGGCTCGACCCGACCCAACGCGAGACCATGCTCGACCTCATCCGCCGGCTCTCGTCCGACTTCGGCATGAGCGTGTTGTTGTCGTCGCACCTGCTCGACGAGGTTGAGCGGACCTGCCGCGACGTCGTCATCCTCGCGGACGGCACCGTGCGGGCGACCGGTTCGATCGACGAGCTCCGCGGCGTCGGCCGCGGCGTCACCATCGACGTCGACTCCGGCGTCGGTGAGCTCGCCGCCGACCTGACCCGCCGCGGCGCCGAGGTGGTGCTCGACGGAAACCGACTCATCGTGACCCCGCCCACGGGCGGGTCGGCCGCCCCGATCGATCTGCATCGAATCTGTCGCGACGCGGTCGCCGACCTGGGGATCCCGCTGCGCCGGCTCCAGAACCGCACCGTGTCGCTCGAAGACGTGTTCCTGGAGGTGCAATGAGCGACCTTCCCCCGGCCGCACCCGCCGCTCCGGCCGCGACACCTGCAGCGACCCGCATCCTCGACCGCGGGTATCGCCGGTACGAGGGCGAACGCGGGGGCGTCGCGAGCGCCATGCGCAGCGTGGTCGTCTCGACGGTGCAGCGTGCGCTCGGTGTGCACCGGGCGTTTCGATTCAAGGTGATGCCGATCCTCACGATCTTCATCTCGTACGTGCCCCACCTCGTGTACGTCGGCGTGGTCGTGCTGAGCAACCGGCTCGAGGAGCGAACCAACTCCGTCGGCTTCGGGCCCGCGGGTGAGCCGATCCCCCGGGGCATCGTCAACCAGCTCATCAAGGACTACCCGTCGAGCTACTTCACGATCACCGCCGCGATCGCGCTGTTCGCCGCGTTCGTGGCGCCCGAGGTGCTCTGCACCGACCGCCGCACCGGCATGCTCGGGCTGTATCTCGCCTCGCCGCTCAGCCGGTGGTCGTATCTGGGTGCCAAGCTCATCGCGGTCAGCATGATCCTGCTGACCGTCACCCTCGGACCGTCGCTGCTGCTGCTCATCGGCTACTCCACCCAGGGCTACGGCCCGGTCGGGTTCACCGACTGGATGCTGACCCTCGGAAGGGTCATCCTCGCCGGAGTCGGCATCGGGCTCTTCTACACGCTGATCTCGGCGGCGCTCGCGTCGATCACGTCGCGCCGGGCCGCAGCGTCGGCAACGTTCGTGATTCTCGTCATGGGCACCGGCGCCCTCGTGCAATACCTCGTCGACGAGGCCCGCGCCCCCGTCGAATGGGGCATGGTCAACCTGTTGCTGCTGCCCATCGAGTTCGCCTACCGGGTGTTCGGCCAGCCGACACAGATCTACTACGGCGGGTTCACCACCATGTCGACGCCCACCGTGTACGCAGCGTTCGCCGGCTGGATCGTGGTGGCGCTCGCCGTGATCGGGAACCGCTACAGCCGGGTCGAGGTGACCAAGTGAGCGCGGCGGCCGAGCCGATCGGGACCGAGTCGACCATGGCCGAGCCGACCGAGAGCATGCCGGTGTCGGTGCGCGGGGTCTCGAAGTGGTTCAAGGGTGTGGTCGCGGTCTCCGACGTGAGCTTCGACATCGGGCCCGGCGTCACCGCCATGCTCGGCCCGAACGGCGCCGGAAAGTCGACCCTTCTGCGCACGATCTGTGGGCTCACCGGCCCCGACCTCGGCACGGTGCGGCTGTTCGGCCGCGACCCCCGCAAGGACCCCTCGGTGTTGCGACACGTGGGCCTGGTGCCACAGCAGGAGGGCACGTTCCCCCACATGCGCGCGTTCGACTTCGTGCGGCTCGCCGCGGTGCTCCACGGCGTGCACGACCCCGACGCCGCGACCCGCGCCGCACTCGCTTCGGTCGAGATGGATCCCGACGACCGCCGGTCGGTCGAGCGGTACTCGAAGGGCATGCGTCAGCGCGTGAAACTGGCCCAGGCGCTCGTGAACGGCCCGTCGATCATCATCGCGGACGAGCCGCTCAACGGGCTCGACCCGCGCCAGCGCGTTCGGCTCATCGACCTCTTCCACAGCCTGGGCGACGAGGGTCGCACCGTGATCGTGAGCTCGCACGTGCTCGACGAGGTCGAACGGTTCGGCTCGAGGGTGCTCGTGGTGGCGCAGGGACGGCTCGCAGCCGAGGGCGACTTCCGGGCGATTCGCGACCTCATGGATGATCGGCCCCACCAGATCCGTGTGCGCACCGACCGCCCCGCCGCGCTGGCCGCGGCGCTCATCGGGTCGGAGATCGCCGAGGGGGTGCGGGTGACCGGCCCCGACTCGATCGAGACCGAGGTGATCGACGTCGGCCGATTCCGCACGACGATCGCCCGGGCGGCCGCCGACCTGGACGCCACGCTCGTGGAGGTCGCCCCGCTCGACGACGACCTCGAGAGCGTGTTCCGCTACCTCGTCGGCGCCCCCGGTCCCGGAGGTGTGCGATGAAGTTCACCACCCTGTACGTCACGCTGCTGCGCACCGTCTCGACCAAGGCCCGCCTCGCCGGTTTCGTCGGCGTCGCGGCGTTCCAACTGGTTGCCGCATCGCTGCTGTCGAGCCGCGGGCTGCGGTCCCCCGAATGGGCAGCAGCCGGGTTCGTCGACGTGTTCGGCCTGTCGCTCGTGGTGCCGCTCGCCGCGCTCGTCTTCGGCACCGCATCGCTCGGCGACCCGATCGAGGACGGCACCTACGTGTACCTGTGGCTTCGGCCGATCAGGCGGTGGATGCTGACCGTGACCGCCTTCGCCGTGACCCTCACGCTCGTCGTGCCGCTCGCCGTGGTGCCGACCGTTGCCGCGGGGCTCGTGGTCTCGCCCACCGGCGACCTGTTCACGGGCGCGGCGCTCGCTACGGTCGTGGCGGCCCTCGGGTACTCGGCCTTCTTCGTGCTGCTCGGCCAGGTGACGCAACGTTCGCTCATCTGGGGGATCGCCTACCTGCTGATCCTTGAGCAGTTCGTCGCTCGCGGCGGCAGCGGCCTCGGGGCGTTGGCGGTGCACAGCCACGCGGTGTCGATCCTCGCATGGTCGGTCGACCGTGAGATGACCACGGCCTACTACGGCCCGCGCTCGGCGATGGCCGGCGCCGCCGTGCTCACCGCCCTGTTCCTGGCGGTGTCGGCGCGGCGGCAGTCACGCATGAACGTCAACTGACCCGCCACGGTGCGTCCTTCAGGAGCGCCGCGGCGCCGGGGCCCCGGCGCCGCGGGATGGTCCCTACGGAACAGCGACAGCGGTGGTCGTCGGCGACATGCCGTCGGGCGACGACATGCCGTCGCAGTATCCGCCGCCCATCGCCATGTCCGCGCACACCGTGGCACGGGTGATCCGCCACGAACCGTCCTGCAGGACCGCCTTGCCGAACCGCCCGGCGAGCAGCGTCGGGTCTGCGCCGACCTCGACGGGGACCGTGAGCGAGTACTCGAAGACCGCCGTGGTCGGGTCGGTGAACACCAGCTCTGAGATGGTCGCGGTCGTCCGGTCGATCGCCCCGGCGAACGCGCCGCCCTTGACCCGCTCCAATGCCTCGGCGATGCCGGCGGGATCGTCGACCCCGGCCGTGCGCACGGCGGGATCGGAGCTCGAATACACCGACTGCATCGTGGCCCTGATCTCGGCTTCGGCCCCGGCCGGATCGGCCGGCTGCTCACCGGGCTGCGGAAGGCTCGGTGAGCAGTCCGGCACGATGTTCCCCTCGCTGAGCCCGGGGTCGGTCCCGTTGAGCGCGTACAGGTTCGTCTGGCGGACCGGCACCGGGGTACCCGCCACCGTGACCTTCACATCGCGGAAGGCGGCAAGCTCCGCAGATGCGCTCAGCGGGACGTCGACGGCAAACACGGCAAACCCGTTCGTCGCCTCCATCGAGTCGCCCGAGCCGTCGGGAAACTCCACCGCGACCGTCCCGTCGGCATGGTCGACCGTCACCACCACGAAGCGGCCTCCGACTCCGTCGGCCATGTCGACGGACACGAGCGGCTCCGTGCCGCCGAAACGCGAGACCCCGCCGATTGCCACGGCGTCATCGCTCGACAGGCCGAGGGTGACCAGGCCGGTTCCCTGGCACTGCGCGGGCATCACGAGCGCCACGCCGGACTGTTCCATCGGGTCCGCCATGAACGTGCCGGAGGTGGACGCGGCGATGATCCGGACCCCTGCGGCGTTCGATCGCTTCACGATGACCTCCATCTCGGGCGACCCTCCGTAGGGCGACATCGCCCCGGCCATCGGCGCGATCGTCGTCTCGGGCGCACGTTCACGCGCCTCGGCGCGCTCGCTCGTTCGCTCCGCCTTGCGTTCGCTCGCCAAGGTGAGCGAGCCGCCGCCGCTGGTGTGGCCGATGCCGAACCCGGCGGCCCCGGCGACCGCGGCGAGCACGACCGATCCGGCGACGAGCTGCGTGCGTCGCCGCGTGCGCGACGACTCGACGCGGTCCGCGAGGTCGTTCCAACGCGGCGTGGCGTCGATCGACGAGCCCAGCTCGCCGAGGTGCGTCGCGACGATGTCGGCGACGGGATCGTGGTCGTTCGGAGGTGTCGCGGTCATGGTTGGATCACCTTTCTGAGGTCGCAGAGTGCTCGGTGGATGAGGGAGGGAACCGTGCCGGGCGCGACGCCGAGGATCTCGGCGCTGTCGCGGTCGGCAAGGTCGAGGTGGAAGCGCAGCACGATCGCCGCGCGTTGTCGGTGGGGGAGCGCCGAAATCGCGTCGGAGAGCTCGGCGGCGCCCAGCTCGGACGGCGACACCGGGGGCGCGGGCCTGTCGCGGTCGCGACCCCGGCGGCGGTGCAGAGTCGCGGCGCCGTTCGCGACCGAGCGGCGCAGATAGGGGAGCGGATCGCTCACCGACCTCCACCGGCGGTGGAGCCCGACGAACGCGTCCTGCACGATGTCCTCGGCGGCACCACGATCGCCCGTGAGGAGAAACGCGAACTGCACGAGCTCCCGATACCGGAGGGCGTAGATCGCCTCGAAGGTCGGTACGGGTTCGGTGGGCGTGGCGATGACCCCGTCGCCCTCCGTCGCGTCCGCATCAACGAGCTCGAGCACCGGATCGATCGGCAGCTGCCGTCGTGCGTTCATGGTGTCGATGATCGCGCCGGAATCAGTCATCACCCGTACAGACGTCGACGCACCCCGTTTGCTTGCATCGTTTCGCGAGTATTCCCGCGGTCGGTAGGTTCGGCGCCGTGCAGCCCAGCCTGTTCGATGCGCACGACGAGGCGATCGTCCCGCTGGTCGGGCCCGACCTGACCGCGGTGGTGCACCGGGGCGCGCTCGCCCCCGACGTTGCCGACGCGGCGCTCGCGGACCTGCTCTCGGAGGTGCCGTGGCGCCAGCACCACCTGACGATGTTCGGCCGCCGGATCGCGGTGCCGCGCCTCGAATGCTGGATGGGCGACCCCGACGCCGCGTACGCCTACTCGGGCCTGGCGCTCGACCCGGTGGCGTGGACCCCGGCGGTCGCTCGCCTCGCGGGCGACGCGAGGCGCGATGCGGCCGCGACGCTCGGGCGGCCGATCGACCGCTTCAACGCGGCGCTCATCAACCGCTATCGCGACGGCACCGACGGTGTCGACTGGCATGCCGACGACGAAGCCGAGCTCGGCGCCCGCCCACTCATCGTGTCGGTCAGCCTCGGCGCATCACGACGCTTCCAGATGCGACGGCGCGACGACCGCTCGACCCGCCGCGACCTGTGGCTCCACCACGGCGACCTGTTGGTCATGGCCGACGAGACGCAGTCGGCGTGGCTGCACCGGGTACCTCGCGAGCGTGGCGCGGTCGACGAGCGGGTGAGCCTGACGTTGCGTCACGTCGAATCGGGACACCGCCCCCCGCTACCGTCGGAGCCGTGACACTTCGCTCTGCCAACATCGATCGCCTCCGCGGCGGGTACTTCGACGTCTTCGTGGTCGGTGGGGGGATCAACGGCGCCGTGGTGAGTGCGGCGCTGTCGGGCCGTGGCGCCACCGTGGCCATGGTCGACCGCTCCGACTTCGGGTCGTTCACCAGCCAGGCGTCGTCGAACCTGGTGTGGGGCGGGTTCAAGTACCTGGAGCACTACGAGCTGCTGCTCGTTCGCAAGCTGTGCCAGTCGCGCAACCGCCTGATGAAGGCGTACCCCGACAACGTGAAGGAGCTCTCGTTCCTGGCCGCGCTCGACGAGTCGTCGCCGTACTCACCCCAGTTCTCGGCGCTCGGCGCCGCCGCCTACTGGGCGATCGGCTCGTTCCGGACCCGCCGCCCCCGGCTGCTCGACACCGCTGCGGTCGAGGCGACCGAGCCCGCGATCTCGACCAAGGGTGTGGTCGGCGGCATCGAGTACCGCGACGCCTACATCAAGGACAACGACGCCCGGTTCGTGTTCTCGTTCGTCCGGTCCGCGTTCGAGGCCGGAGCGACCGCGGCCAACTACGTGGAGGTCGTGTCGGCCGACCGGCATCGGGGCATGTGGCGTATCACCGTGCGCGACCTCGAAACCGGCGAGGAACTGCTGTGCCAGTCGCGCATCCTCGTGAACGCCGCGGGACCGTTCGTCGACGGGCTCAACAAGGGCTGGTCGGTCACCACCAAGCACCGCGTCGTGTACTCGAAGGGCATCCACCTGGTGGTGCCCCGGCTCACCACCACCGATCACGAGCGGGTGCTCGCGTTCTTCGACGACACGCAACGCCTCTTCTATGTGATCCCCATGGGCATGCGGTCGGTGATCGGCACGACCGACACGCGGGTCGACGACCCGTTCACCGAGGTGACCGACGACGACCGGACGTTCCTGCTCGAGCAGATCAACGCTCGTCTCGACCTCGACGCGCCGCTCACCACCGCCGACATCATCGCCGAGCGGTGCGGCGTGCGACCGCTGGTGGTATCGGCCAAGGGCGGGCGCCGCGACGACGTCGACTGGACGGCCCTCAGCCGCAAGCACCACATCGAGGTCGACCGCGACCGCCGCGCCATCACCGTGTTCGGCGGGAAGCTGACCGACTGCCTGAACGTGGGCGAAGAGGTGGGCGATGCCGTCGAGGCGCTCGGCCTGCCCCTCGAGGCCGACAACGCCGGGTGGTACGGCGAGCCGGCACCCGAGACCCGAGCCGAGTTCTACCGCCAGGCTCGACTCATGCACCTCGACGACTACCGCGAGCGACCCGACCTGGAGCCGCTCTCCGACCGGCTGTGGCGGCGCTACGGCCGCCGCGCCTTCGCCATGCTCGAAGCGATCCGCTCCGATCCGTCGATGGCCGAGGACATCCTGGGCGGCACCGACTACCTGCGGGTCGAGCTGCACATGGCGGCCACGACCGAGATGGTGACGCGCCTCGACGACTTCATGCGCCGCCGATCCAAGATCGAACAGGTCGTGCGCGACGAAGACCTCGACCCGGCGGGCCTACGCGAGGTCTGCGAGATCCTCTTCGGAGAGCGAGCCGACGAGAAGCTCGCCGAGTACACCGCCGCACACCCCGACGTGACGGTCGCGTAGGGGCGATCGCGTGACGGGACCGACCGCTGCGGTCCTGGTGGTGCACGGCATCGGTTCGCAGGCGCGCGGCGCGACCATCGACGAGTTCGTCGACCCGTTGGTCGACCACCTGCGAACCCGCCACGACGTGCAGGTCGAACGCTCGCAGCAGCCGACAGCCGCGGCGCGCCTGGTCGTGTCGACCAGCCCGGGCGATCGGGGAAACCTGGGCGATCGTCACGACTGGCTGGTGCGCGAGGCGTACTGGGCCGATGCGTTCGAGCCGCCCGGACCCCGCGACGTCGCCTCGTGGCTCGCCGGCATCGGCCCCTGGTTCGTGTTCTTCTTCATCGTGCGCCTCCTGCGGCGCTATGCCCGGCCCGAACTGCGCCGATGGCTGCTGCCCGTCGGTCTCGCCACGGTCGCCGTGCTCGTACCCGCGGCCGCGTTCGCGTCGGTCGGCATGCTGGCACTGTCGCTGCTGTCGCTCCTTCCGCTGCCCGGACTCGACCGCCTGCGGCGACTGCAGCGCACGATCGCCCTCTCGATCGGCGACAGCTACGCGTTGGTGTCGAGCCCCGAACGAGAGACGCGATGCTCACCGCGATCGGCGACGCGTGGCGCAACCTCGACCGCGACCTCGACCCGAGCGTCCCGCTCGTGGTGGTCGCGCACTCCCAAGGCGCCGCCCTGGTGCACCGGCTGCTGGCGACACACCCCGCGCCGGGTGCGACGGGCCGCCCCGTGTCGGTCGTCTCGATCGGCGCGGCGCTCGTGCCGATCTCGGTGTTGGAGGCCCAGGGCGCCGACCGCTCCGTCGCACGCCGTGTCGCCACCTCGCTCGGTGTCGTGGCGCTCGCATCGTTGGCCCTGCTGATGACGCGCTGGGCCTACGGCGTTGCGACCTCGGCCTGGGCGTGGGCGATCGTCGCCGCGTTGACCGCCCTCGGCCTCGCGACCGCGTGGATCGACAGCCGGGTGCTGGCCGACCCGACGCGGGCCCGGCGCGTGCTCGACCGCTGCGATGCACCCCGCTGGCTCGATCTGTGGGCATGGTGGGACCCCGTTCCCAACGGGCCTATCCCCGCGTCGCTGCGCTGCTGCGACAGCGTGAGCGTCGCGGCGTACGGCCAGCCGTGGTTCGACCACGTCGACTACCGCCGCAACCGGGCCGAGGTCATCGGGCGGATCGCAACGCGAATCGCCGCCGCCGAGACCGAGCCTCGGCCGCCCTGCGACGCGACGACTGCGGGCGAGGCCACCGGCGTCGAACCGGCGTGGGATCTGGCCGACGGGGCCGCGGCGCGCCGGAACCGTGCCCGCCGTGCGGTGGGCGCGATCGGTGCCGACGGGCTCGTGGCAGCGGCCGTCGTGGGCGCACTCGCGTTCGCGACGGGTCGCGTGGCCACGGTCGGCGGGTTCCTCGGCCGCGGGCTGCGGGCGCCGTATCGCTGGAGCGGACCGCTCGGGCGGGCGACCTCGTCGATGCTCGACGCGATCATCGGCGGCGAGCGGCGGGTCGACCTTGCACTCGGCGTGCTGGTCGCCGTGGTTGCCGGCGCTCTGGGACTCGCCGTCGTCGCCGCGGTGGCGCTCACACGACAGCGGCGCGCGGAGCGGCGATGAGCGACCGGTCAGCCCCGGTCAGCCGCCGCGACCGAGGAGCCAGGCGCCCACGAGCACGATGGCCGAGCCGACCACGCTGACGGCGTCGAGATGGTCGCCGCGCACGGCGACGCCGAGCGCGATCGACACCGGCGGCATCAGGTACGTCACCATCGACCCTCGGGTCGCTCCGACCCGGCCGAGCACCGCCGCCATCACCGCGAACGCGGCACCGGTCCCGGCCACGCCGAGCGCCAGCACGGCCAGCATCGACGACCAGCGAAAGGTCGATTCGCCCAGCCCGGCGATGGCGAACGGCGCGGTCAGCACGGCACCGATCGCCTCGACGCGCAGCATGAGGGCCGGCCCGCCGTAGCGCTGCTGCAGCGGCACAGCGAGGTTCGCCGAGACCGCGTAACAGACCAGGGCGATCATGATGAGTCCGACGCCCAGTGCGTCGTCGCCGCCGATCGACAGCGCCGGGAGCGAGATCAGCACCACGCCGACGAACCCGACGGCGAGCCCGGTGATCTGCACTCCCTTCGGCCGGCGCAGCCCCAACAACACGGCGACCACCGCGGTCATGATCGGCATGCCACCGTTCAGCATCCCGGCGAGCGCCGAGGAGATCGAACGCTCGGCGAAGGGGAACAGCAGTAGCGGCACCGCCATCCAGGTGACGGCGAGCAGGCCGAGGCGCGCCAGGTCGGCCCGTCGGATCGGCTCGGCGGGGCGGCGGGCCGACGGCACGAACGCGAGCGTCAGGGCGCCGAGCGCGATGCGTCCGAACCCGATGACAGCCGGGTGGAACGCGTCGAGGCCGATCGCGATGAACAGGAACGACGCTCCCCAGGTGAGTGCGACCGTACCGAGCGCCACCCAATCGGCCGGGCGGAGCTGCCCTTGGTGCGTGCCCTCGGCTCCCACGAGCAGCCGGCGGTCGCTCATCGCCGCGTCCGTTCGGCTGCGAATCGCACGAGCCACCCCGCCACCCGCTCGCGATCGAGCGGCGTGGTGAGCGATGCGAGCGCAACGTCCGACCGCTGTTCGCCGATGAGGTCGCGCCGCATGCCGGTGAGACGGCGTGAGAGCGCGGCGGTGAACTCGGGGTGCGGTTGGAGGCCGATCGCTCGATCGCCCACGGCGAACATGGCAATAGGGCAGTGGCTCGACGTCGCAAGCAGCGTCGCTCTCGGCGGGAGCTCGACCACCTGATCCTCGTGCGAGGCGATGAGCGTGAACCGTTCGCTGCGGTCCATCCACGGCTGCGGTGCGACGACGTCGTAGGTGTGGGCGCCGACGCCCCACCCGGCCGCGGCCCGTTCGACCCGACCGCCGAGGGCGGTGGCGAGCAGCTGATGGCCGAAGCAGATGCCGGCGAAGGGCCGACCCTGCGCGACGAGGCGGCGCACGAGCGCCTCGGCATCGCGGATCCAGGCGTCGTCGTCGGTCACCGAGGCTCGGGCGGGCGAGGTCATCCACAGGTCGATCGCGTCGAGCTCGGCCCGACCGCTCGGGCCCTCGCCGGCGAGGAGGTCGAACGGAACGATCTCGGCGCCGAGCGGTGCGAACAGCGCGCCGAACAGCTCGGGATAGTCGCCGCCCAAATCGAGCGCGTCGCGGTGCACGTGCCCGCACACCAGCAGGCCGATACGCAGCCGACGGAGGTCGCTCACCGGAACTGGAACACCGTTCGCTCAGCGGCGTCCGCGCCGGGACGCTCGGCGAGGCCGCGCGCGACCAGCTCGCCGAGCACGCCCTCGCCGACCCACCAGGCCGCCTCGAGGTGCGGGTAGCCCGACAGGATGAACTCTTCGAACCCGAGCTCGGCGTACTCCGCGATCCGGTCGGCCACCTCGACGTAGCTGCCGACGAGTGCGGTGCCCGCCCCGCCGCGCACCAGGCCGATGCCGGCCCACAGGTTGGGCGTGAGCTCGAAGGCGCGGGGGTCGCGCAGGTCGCCCGTGCCCAGCCCGCGGTGCAGCGACGCCATGCGCGCCTGCCCCTCCGACTGCGTCGCATCGAACTCGGCCTGCGCCGCCGCGATCGCTGCCGGGTCGAGCCCGGCCAGCAGGCGGGCGGCCTCGGCCCACGCCTCGTCGGCGGTCGGCCGGGCGATCACGTGGAACCGGATCCCGAGCCGAAGCCGTCGACCGGCGGCCTCGGCCAGCGCGCGCATGCGCTCGACGCGCGGAGCCACCATGTCGAGTGGCTCGCCCCACGCGAGATACACGTCGGCCTGTTCCGCGGCGACTCGCTCGGCGTCGGCCGATGCGCCGCCGAAGTACAGCTCGGGAATCGGGTCGGGCGTGGCGCGCGTTGCCGCACCTTCCAGGCGGTAGTGCTCGCCCTCGAAGTCGAACGGCGCCGCGGCCCACGCGCCCCGCATCGCCGCCATGAACTCGCCGGTCCGTGCGTAGCGGGTCGACTTGTCGGCGTAGTCGCCGAAGCGAGCGAGCTCGGCGGGCTCGGCGCCGGTCACGATGTTGACCAGTACGCGACCGCCCGACAGGCGCTGGAACGTGGAGGCCATCTGCGCCGCCTGGGTCGGGGTGATCAGCCCCGGGCGCATCGCCACGAGGAAGCGAAGCCGGGTGGTCTGCGCCGCGAGCATGGCGGTGGTGATCCAGGAGTCCTCGCACCCGGTGCCGCATGGGGTGAGGACGGCATCGAACCCGACGGCCTCGGCGGCTCGGGCGACCTGCGACAGATACGACAGGGTCGGCTCGCGCACCTGGTCGCCCGCGCCCGGCGACACCTCGCGGCCGTCGCCTCCGGTGGGCAGGAACCAGTGGAACTTCAGCACGTCGCCTCCTCCGTCGCGGGCATCGGTGAACGGTAGCGTTGCCCGAATGTCAGCTCCCATTGCGCTTGCGACCGCCGCGGTCGCCCGTGACGTCGACGAGGATCTCCCGCCCCTGCTGCGCGCCGCCCACGACGCGGGGATCGAGGCCGTCGCGGTCGACTGGGACGATGCCTCGACCGACTGGTCGACCTTCGAGCGAGTCGTCATCCGATCGACGTGGGACTACACGCAGCGCCTCGAGGAGTTCCTGGCGTGGACCGACCACGTCGCGTCGGTGAGTCGCCTGGTCAACCCGGCGTCGGTCGTCGCCTGGAACTGCGACAAGCGCTACCTCGCGGCGCTCGGCGCGGCGGGGCTTCCCGTGGTGCCCAGCTGGTTCGTCGGCCCCGGAGATTCGGCGTCGATTCCCGCGGGCGTGCCGGAGGGGGAGATCGTCGTGAAGCCGACGGTGTCGGCCGGATCCCGCGACACGGCGCGGTACCGGTGGGCACAGCGCGAGCAGGCCGAGGCGCACGTCCGGCGCCTTGTCGGCGGCGGGCGCACCGCGATGGTGCAGCCGTATGAGCCCACGGTCGATCGCGACGGCGAGACCGCCTTGCTCTACTTCGGCGGAGCGCTCTCCCACGCAATCCGGAAGGGCCCGCTGCTGCGGCCCGACGCCGCACCGACGCGAGCGCTGTTCGCCGAGGAACACATCACCGCGGTGGAGCCCGTGCCGGAACAGCTCGCCGTCGGCGAGCAGGTGCTCGACGCCCTCGTCGCGCTCGATCCCTTCGCCGGCTCCACCCCCGACTACGTGCGCGTCGACCTGGTCGAGCGGGCCGACGGCGGCTTCGCGATCCTCGAACTCGAACTGATCGAGCCGTCGATCTTCACGGCCACCGCGCACGGCGCCGCCGAACGATTCGTCGACGCCGTGCTGCGCTGAGGTTCGCCGGACGGTCCTCAGCGCGTGGTGCGTTCGTTGTCGTCGTGGTGCGCAACGGTCGCGAGCGAGCGGGTGCCCACCCACGACGCGGCCAGCAGCAGCGCCCCGGCCGCGGTGAGCAAGAGACCCCACAGCACGGTCTCGGTGGACGAGCCGCCGGTGGTCGCCAGGCGGCCGGTTGATGACCCGCCCGAGGACTTGGCCGTGGTGGTCACAATCGTGGTGACGGCGGAGACCTCGGGGCCCCGCGTCGTCGGCACTGCGGTCGTGGTCGGGGCCGACGTGGTGGTCGGCGCTGCCGTCGTCGTGGTGGCCGCCGGTTCGGCGAAGAAGCCGAAGTCGATGTCGTGGCGGTGCTGGCCCGGCCCGCGGGTCAGCGCGGGCGCGCTCACCCCGCCGGCGTCGGGCACGCCGTCACTGTCGACGGTGTCGCTCGGGTCGCCACCCGCGTCGGCGACGGTGGGAGTCAGGTCGGTCGCCGCGACGCCGGGCACGCCCGCGAGATCCGCCGTCGACACATCGACGGCCACGCGGTACGCCGTGTCGGGCTGGAGCCCGCCGGGCACGAGCCCCCACGACGCGTCGGGGGTCGCCGGGACGTTGGGTGCGTCCTCGCCGACGAACCAGTAGCGCCCCGAGGCATCGGTGACGGCGCCGGCGATCGCGGCACCCGAGTCGTCGAGCAGCGTGACGGTTGCGCCGGGGATCGGCGCCTCATCGGGATCCTGGATGCCGTCGCGGTCGGCATCGAACCACACGAGGTTGCCGATCTCGATGGGCGCCATGTCGCACAGCCCCTCGATGTCGCCGAGCCCGTTCGCCTTGCCGAAGGGGCGGTCCCGCCCGGCCGCCTCGAATACGCCGTAGGCGCGTGAGGCCAGGTCGGTGCTGTTCGCGCCGTTCGGGGCGTCCGAGCCCGAGTCGGTGAGCCACTTGACGCCGACGTGCTCCCACTTGCCGAACACGTCGTAGGCGGTGCTCGCGACCTCGTCCGTGCCGGGTGCACGGAAGAGTCCGCCGGAGGTCACCTCGTCGTGGCCCTCGGTCGACGGAATGCCGAACGGGCTGCTCGGGAACAGCGCGCTGTCACCGTCGTAGAACTCGCCGCCCCCGGGCCCCTGGCCGTTGCCGGCCGTGCCCGTCACCCCGCCTGACGTGCCGTTCGTTTCGAGTTGCCAGCCGGCGGCCGTGCGATCGGTGCGCAGCGTGTCGCCGAAGGCATACATCGTGACGATCACGGGGACGTCGCCCCAGGCCGGGTTGACCGGGTTCGGCGTGGTGCCGCCGGGGACGAATCGTCCGCTCTGGTCGCCGAAGCGGTCGCGGAAGCCGAGGATCATGTCGCCCTCATCGGCGAACTCGATGTCGCTGAACATGGGCTGCGGGTTCACCTGGTGGCGGTTGACCGAGTTCACGTCGAGCAGGCCCGAGAAGTTCGGCGAATCGGTGGACGAGGGCGGCGTTCCCCACGCCCGCCAGTTGTTGGAGACGTCGAGCTCGGAGCAGCGCTGCGGGCGGATCGCCGCGACCCACACGTAGTTGCAGCCCCGATCGAAGCCGAGCGAGAACGGCGCCATCGCCACGGAGAAGGTCGATGTCGCGGGGTCGAAGGCCTGCACCCACGCCCGCGGCGTGCCACCCGACTGCGCCGAATCCACCCCGCCCACGTACACCGTGCCATCACGAACGCCCAACGCGAACGGGCGCGAGTCGACGGCGTTCGCAGCGATCGACGGGATGGCGATGCGGGTCGGCTCGCCGACGCGCTCGCCGGTCGCCGGGTCGATCGCGAAGATGAACAGTTCGCGCGATTCCAGGTTGATCGCGAACAGTCGATTGCCGGCCACATCGATGTCGCCCCAGGCGACCTTGCCGACCTCGTCGACCCACGGATCCTTGAACCAGTCGCCGCCGGCGGGCGCACGGTTGGCGGCCGAGCCGGTGGTGTAGAAGACCTCGACGGCGCCGGCGCGCTCCACGTAGATGGCGCCCGACCCGCCCGGTCCGAACGGCACGTACCGCTTCGCGTAGGCGCCCAGGTACAGGCTGGAAGAACGGGAGTGCCACGCGGCGCCGTAGACCGAGCCGGTGTCGCCTCGAGTGGTGACCGGCGACGCTGCCGGAGCATTCCACCCGGCCGGCCCTCCCGAGCCGTGTGCCGACGTCTCGGTCGCTCCGGCGTCGTACGGGAACGCGACGGTGCTCGGGAGCCCGGCGGCGGTCGGGGTTCCCGACGCGAAGCACGACACGGTGAGTTCGGGGTCGGACTGGCAGTACTCGTCGGGGGCGATCAGGGCGAAGGCGACCGTGGCGCCGGCCGACGCAACGGTGACGCTCGACGGCGAGCCGCCGTCGTCGGCACCGTGCGGTCCCGCTTCGAGGCCGTCGGGCCAGCCGGTCATCTCGATCCGGTACGGGCCGGCTCCGAGCGCATCGACCGTGAGGCTCACCCGGCCGTCGGCGTCGGTGAGTGCAGCGGTGG
>WBZL01000241.1_pt1 | contig 60498 bp, 51 predicted proteins | sample 5204291 | NCBI WGS metagenome assembly WBZL01 (sample SAMN12344345, study PRJNA552823) | activated sludge metagenome | biome: Activated sludge suspended growth; feature: Nitrification reactor; material: Wastewater; isolation source: activated sludge from nitrification reactor of wastewater... | reverse complement strand
CGCCGGATGCTTGACCAGGCAGTTCTCGATCTCCGAGGGGCCGATGCGGTAGCCGGCGCTCTTGAACATGTCGTCGGCGCGGCCCTGGTACCAGAGGTAGCCGTCCTCGTCCATCTTCGCCAGGTCGCCGGTGCGGCCCCAGGCGGCATCCCCCGCATTTGCGTCGCCACCGATGAACTTGTCTGCCGTCGCCTGCGGGTTCTTCCAGTACTCGAGGAGAAACACCGGGTCGCGCTCGCCATTGCAGGCGCGCTGCACGCACACCTCGCCCACCTCGCCCGGCGGCAATACCTTGCCGGCGTCGTCGACCACCGCCACGCGATGCCCCGGATAAGGCCGCCCCATGGCGCCCGGCTTGGGCGGATAGGCGGCGGCGCAGCCGCCGACGACATAGTTGATCTCGGTCTGGCCGAAGATCTCGTTGATGGTGACGCCGAGCTGTTCCTGCGCCCAGCCGAAAACAGTTTCGCCCACCGCCTCGCCGCCGCTCATGATGGTGCGGAGGTTTACATCGAAGCGCGCCGCAGGCGTGGGCACCGCCTTCATCATCATCTTCAGCGCGGTGGGAAACAGGAAGGCGTTCCTCACGCCGTATTTCTCGATCAGCCAGAAGGCCTTCTCCGGATCGAAGCGGCCGCGGTAGCCGAGGATCGGCATGCCGTAGTGCCAGGTCGGCAGCAGCGCGTCGAACAGGCCGCCGGTCCACGCCCAGTCGGCCGGCGACCAGAACATGTCGTTCGGCTGGGGAAAGAAGTCGTGCGAGCAGGCGAAGCCCGGCAGGTTGCCGAGCAGCGTGCGCTGCGCCATCAGCGCGCCCTTCGGATTGCCCGTCGTGCCGCTGGTGTAGATGATCAGCGCCGGATCGTCGGCGGCGGTGTCCACGCACTGGAAGCGGCGCGAAGCGCGCGCGAGCAGCGCGTCCCAGTCGTGCACGCCGGTCTCCTTCGCCCCGCCGACACCGATGACGTGGCGCAGGTTCGGCAGTTTGTCCTTCACCGCCCACAGCTTGGGCAGGGTGCTCTCGTCGACAATGGCGACACAGGCTTCCGAATTCTCCAGCCGGTATTCCAGGGCGTCGGGGCCGAAGAGGTGCGACAGCGGCAGCGCGACGGCGTCCATCTGGTAGCAGGCGATGTGCGCGATGCCGGTCTCCGGCCGCTGCGGCAGGATGATGGCGACGCGGTCGCGCCGCATGACGCCGAGCGCATGCAGCACGTTGGACAGGCGGTTGGCCTGCATCTGGATGTCCCAGAAGGTCCACGCCTCCGTGTACCCGGCCTCGTCCTCATAGTAGAGCGCGAAGCGCGAACGATCCGCCGCCCAGCGCCCGCAGCACTCGCGCGCCATGTTGTAGCGTGCCGGCGCGTCCCAGCGGAAGGTGTCGAAGAGTTCGTCGTAGTTTTTCGCCGCGGCGTTCAGCTCCATCTCAGCTTCCCAGTCGTTGATCCAGCAATTCTATCCAGTGGGAAACCGGCGTGGGCGTTCCCTCCTGCAGGTGCGCGATGCAGCCGATGTTGGCGCTGGCGATCGCCGCCGGCGCGCCGGCATGCAGCGCCGCCAGCTTGTTCGCGCCCAGCTTCTGGGAAATTTCCGACTGCAGGATGGAGTAGGTGCCGGCCGAGCCGCAGCACAGGTGGCCGTCGGCCACCGGCGTCAGCTCGCAGCCGGCCGCCAGAAGGATCTCCTCGACGGCGCCGCGCACCTGCATGCCGTGTTGCAGGGAACAGGGGGCGTGGAAGGCGATTTTCCGCCGTGTCGCGGCGGCTGACTTTCGCAGCAGCTCGAGCAGGGCGTCCTTCTCCTGCATGACCGCCTCGGCGATGTCGCGCGTCAGCAGGGAGACGCGCGCGGCCTTCGCCGCGTAGGCCACGTCATGCTGCAGCAGGTAGCCGTACTCGCGCACGTGGGCGCCGCAGCCGGAGGCGGTGATCACCACCGCCTCGGCGCCGGCCTCGATGTGCGGCCACCAGGCGTCGATGTTGCGCCGCGCCTCGTCGAGCGCGCCCGCCTGGTCGTGCAGGTGGTAGCGCACCGCGCCGCAGCAGCCCGCGCCAGGCACCTCCTCCAGGGCAATGCCGAGGCGGTCGAGCACGCGCGCGGCGGCGCCATTGATGTTCGGCGCCATGGCCGGCTGCACGCAGCCGGCCAGCATGAGCATGCGGCGCGCATGATGCCGCCGTGTCACGGGGGCTGACTTTTGCCGCGCCGGCACCTTGGCCTTCAATGCCGCCGGCAGCAGCGGGCGGAACAGCTGGCCGAGGCGCATCGCCGGGGTGAACAGCCCGCGCCGCGGCAGGAACTCGCGCAGGACGAAGCGCAGCAGGCGCTGGCCGGCGCTGCGCGGCAGCCTTTCCTCGGCGAGCGCGCGGCCGATGTCGATCAGGCGGTGGTACTCCACGCCGGACGGGCAGGTGGACTCGCAGGCGCGGCAGGTCAGGCAGCGGTCGAGGTGCGTCCGCGTCTTGACCGTGTAGCTGCCGCCCTCCAGCATCTGCTTGACGAGATAGATGCGCCCGCGCGGTCCGTCGAGCTCGTCGCCGAGCAGCTGGTAGGTCGGGCAGGTGGCGGTGCAGAAGCCGCAGTGCACGCACTTGCGCAGGATGGCCTCGGCTTCGCGGCCTTCCGGCGTGTGGCGGATGAACTCGGCGAGATGGGTCTGCATGGCTAGAATTCCGCGTACAAACGCCCGGGATTGAACAGCCCCTGCGGGTCGAAGGCGCGCTTGAGCTTGCGCTGCAGGTCCATGAGCGGCGCCGGCAATGGCTGAAAGGCGCCGATGGATCGCTTTTGATCATGCCGACCGCCGCGGAACAGCGTCGCGTGTCCGCCCGCCGCAGCCGCGGCCGCGCGCACGACGGACGCCTCCCCGTCGAAAGCCAGCCAGCGCAGGGCGCCGCCCCACTCGATCAGCGGCGCGCCGGGCAGGTCGAGCGGCGCGCAGTGCGAAGGCAGGGAAAGCCGCCACAACGCGCCCTCGCCCGTGAAATGGCCGTGGCGCTGCTCGCGCACGCTTTCCCAGAACGCCGCCGCGGCGTCGACCGCCTCGCCGCCGAGCTTTTCCCGCGCCGCGGCCACCGCCGCGCGCGCGCCGGACAGGCGCACCGTAAGGAGGTCGTCATGCCAGCAGGTCGCCGAAACCGGCAGCGGCTGGCCGCCCCAGCGGTTCAACGTCTCGATCGCCTTGTCCTGCGGCAGCTCCAGGCGCAGCGTGGCTTCCGCCGCCGGCTTCGGCAACACCTTGAGCGAGACTTCCAGCAGCAGGCCGAGCGTGCCGAGCGCGCCCGTCATCAGGCGCGAAACATCGTAGCCGGCGACGTTCTTCATCACCTGGCCGCCGAAGTTGAGCACCTCGCCCTTGCCGTCGAGGACTTTCACGCCGAGGACGAAGTCGCGCGCCGAACCCGCCGAGGCGCGGCGCGGGCCGGAAAGGCCGGCAGCGACACAGCCGCCGACGGTGGCCAGTCCACTCTCCGGCGCGGCCGCAGGACGCTCCCCTCTCCCGCCTGCGGGAGAGGGGTTGGGGGAGAGGGCCGGAGGAGGGGGCTCTGCGCCCGGCGCCCCTCTCCCCCGGCCCCTCTCCCCGGCGGGGAGAGGGGAGAAATGCGGCGGCTCGAAGGCCAGCATCTGGCCCTGCGCCGCCAGCGCCGCCTCCAACTCGGCCAGCGGCGTGCCGGCGCGCGCCGTCACCACCAGTTCGGTCGGCTCGTAGGCGACGATGCCGGCATGGCCGGTCGTGTCGAGCAGTTCGCCCACGGGCGGGTTGCCGTAGAAATCCTTCGTGCCGCCGCCGCGGATGCGCAGCGGCGTCTTGTCCGTCGCCGCGGCAAGCACGCGCTCGCGCAGCGCTTCCGTCATGTCGCTCATATCGCCTCCGCCGGGCCGCCCCAAGGAGGCGACAGCCAACTAACCGGAAGCCGCGCAAGCGGCTGAACCTCAGTCACCCCCTTCCACGGGAAGGAGGTTGGGCGGAAGGTCGTCATTTGGCCGTTCCCGTCAGCCGATATTCCGAGCAGCGCCGCGGCGTCGGCACCGCCTTGCCGGGATTGAGCAGGGTGTGTTCGTCGAAGGCTGCCTTGACGCCGTGGAAGGCGGCCAGCTCCTCCTTCGAGAACTGCACGCACATCTGGTTCACCTTCTCGATGCCGACGCCGTGCTCGCCGGTAATGGTGCCGCCGACTTCCACCGACAACTCCAGGATCTTGCCGCCATAGGCCGTGGCGCGCTCCACCTCGCCCTCGACGTTGGCGTCGAACATGATGAGCGGGTGCAGGTTGCCGTCGCCGGCGTGGAAGACGTTGGCGCAGCGCAGGTGGTATTCCTCGGACAGCTCGGCGATGCGCGTCAGCACGTGCGCCAGGTGCTTGCGCGGGATGGTGCCGTCCATGCACAGGTAGTCCGGCGTGATGCGCCCCACCGCCGGGAAGGCGGCCTTGCGCCCGGCCCAGAACTTCAGCCGCTCGGCTTCGTCGTGCGAGACGCGGATGTCGGTGGCGCCGCTCTTTTCCAGCACGGCGCACATGGCGGCGATTTCCTCGGCCACCTCCTCCGGCGTGCCGTCGGATTCGGCCAGCAGGATGGCTTCTGCGCCGAGGTCGTAGCCGGCATGCACGAAATCCTCGACGGCATGCGTGGCCGGCTTGTCCATCATTTCCAGCCCGGCCGGGATGATGCCGGCGGAAATGATTTCGGCCACAGCGTTGCCGGCCTTCACCACGTCGTCGAAGGACGCCATCACCACCTGCGCCAGCAGCGGCTTGGGCGTCAGCTTGACGGTGGCCTCGAGCACGATGCCGAGCATGCCTTCGGAGCCGATCATCAGGGCCAGCAGGTCGTAGCCGGGCGAATCGAGTGCGCCGGAACCGATCTCCACCAGCGTGCCGTCGATGAGCGCCACGCGCAGGTTCAGCACGTTGTGCACCGTCAGGCCGTACTTGAGGCAGTGCACGCCGCCGGAGTTTTCCGCCACGTTGCCGCCGATGGTGCAGGCGATCTGGCTCGAAGGATCCGGCGCGTAGTACAGGCCGTAGGGCGCCGCCGCCTCGGAGATGGAGAGGTTGCGCACGCCCGGCTGCACGCGCGCCGTGCGCGAGACCGGGTCGATGTCGAGGATGCGCATGAATTTCGCCAGCGACAGCACCACGCCATGCGCCACCGGCGTGGCGCCGCCGGACAGGCCCGTGCCGGCGCCGCGCGCCACCACCGGCACGCGCAGTTCGTGGCACAGCCTGAGCACGGCGACGACCTGCTCTTCCGTCTGCGGCAGCGCCACCAGCAGCGGCAGCTGGCGGTAGGCGGTGAGGCCGTCGCACTCGTAGGGCACGAGGTCCTCGTGCTCGACGAGCAAAGAGTCAGTCGCCAGGATGCGGCGCAGCCCTTCGATCAGGCGCGCGATCTCGGCTGCCGCCACTTCACGGTGTTCTTCGAAATCACCCATGCTTCCTCCTTCGCCGAATGTTACCGGCTCGCCATTCCGGTAGAAATTCGGGTTAACGCGGATTCCCGCCAATGAAAATGGCCCTGAAGTCGTTCACGTTGGTGCGCGTCGGCCCGGTGACGACAAGATCGTCCAGCGCGGAAAAAAACCCATAGCCGTCGTTGTCCGCCAACCGCGCCCTGGCGTCGACGCCGAGCGCCGCGGCCCGGCTGAGGGTGTCCGGCGCCAGCAGCGCGCCGGCGTTGTCCTCGCTGCCGTCGATGCCGTCGGTGTCGCCGGCGATGGCATGGATGCCGGCATGGCCATCGAGCGCCAGCGCCAGCGCCAGCAGGAACTCCGCGTTGCGGCCGCCGCGACCCTGCCCGCGCACCGTCACCGTCGTCTCGCCGCCGGAGAGCAGCACGCAGGGGGGGCAGGCCGGCTCGCCATGCTGCGCGCAGGATTGAGCGATGCCGGCCATGGCTTTCGCCACCTCGCGCGCTTCGCCCTCGATGGCGTCGCCGAGGATGAGTGGCGTAATGCCGGCCTCGCGCGCCGCTTCGGCCGCCGCCGCCAGCGAACCGCGCGCCGTGGCGATGACGCGCGTCTCGCAGTGGGCGAAGCGCAGATCGCCCGGCTTGGGTGTCTCGCTGACGCCCGATTGGAGCACCGCACGCACCTGGTGCGGCGCTTCAATGCGGTATTTATCCAGGATCGCCAGTGCATCCTCGCAGGTGGTCGGGTCCGCCAGCGTCGGCCCTGAGGCCACCACGGCCGCATCGTCTCCGGGTACATCGGAGATCACCAGCGTCACCACGCGTGCCGGGTAGGCCGCCGCCGCCAGGCGGCCGCCCTTGATGGCGGAGAGGTGCTTCCTCACGCAGTTCATTTCGTCGATGCCGGCGCCGCTTTTCAGCAGGGCGCGGTTGAGCTGCTGCTTGTCGGCCAGCGTGACGCCCTCCCAGGGCAGGGCCAGCAGCGCCGAACCGCCGCCGGAAATCAGCACCAGCACCAGGTCGTCGGAAGTCAGTCCCTGCACCACGGCGAGGATGCGCGCCGCGGCGTTCTGTCCCGCCGCGTCCGGCACCGGATGCGCCGCCTCGACCACCTCGATGCGTTCGCAGGGCACACCATGGCCGTAACGCGTCACCACCAGGCCGGACAACTCGCCCGGCCAGTGGTCCTCCACCGCCCGCGCCATCGCCGCGGCCGCCTTGCCGGCGCCGACCACCAAGGTGCGGCCCCTGGGAGGGTGGGGCAAATGCTGTGGCACGCAAGCGGCCGGGTCGGCGGCGCGCACGGCGTGCGCGAAGAGGCGTGCCAACAACTCCCTGGGTGCAATGGTCATTTGCATGAATCCTAAAGTTAGCGCGGTTCTATCCGTTGACGCATGAAATCCATGCGAGGGAGCCTTCATGTCCGACCAGAGTCAGATCCCGCCGGCCGAGCGCCGCCGGCACCCTGAATTGCGCGCCTTGTTCGAAGAGGCCTACGCCCGCATCGAACCCTGCTTCGATCCGGAGCAAACCTGGGGCGGCCTGCCGCTCGAGCACTTTGCCTTCCGCATGCTGCGTGAAGCATACCCCCAGATGTCCTCCCAGGAGGCCCGTCTGCTGGTCGGCGCCTTGTTGCGAGTATTCCGCGAACGCCATCCGAACCGTGCCAGGGCAACCGCGTAGGACAGATTCCTACAGAAAAAACAGGAGCTTCCCGATCTACAGCCGGCCGCCTTCCCGCCGATAATACTTCCATGCAGCATTGTGCAAGGAGAACCGCATGCAGACCAACCGCCGCAAGAACTTCAGGCTAAGGGCCCTCTTCGACGAGGCGTACGCCCGCATCGAACACGTGTTCACCCGCCAGCCCCCGCAGGGCCTGCCGATCGAGTGGGTCGTGTTCCGCACGGCCCGCGCGAACTATCCGCAACTCAATACGCTCGACCTGTACCAGTTCGCCGTGGCCTCGTCGCGCGTCTATCGCACCCGTCACCCCGGAACGGCAGGCCATCTCGCCTTCTAGACACGCTGCGATCCACTCCTCCTCACCCTGACCTCCCCTCTGGCCAGGGTTCTTCAAAGCCGGCGCTGACCACGCCGGCTTGTTTTTTCCGGCATCGACGATTGGCACAGCGTAAGGCATGATGCATCATCCATAGCGGGGAACGTCATGCGCACCGCCCTGTTGGCCGACATCCACAGCAACCTCGAAGCCCTGCAAGCCTGCCTGGCGCACGCGCGCCGCGAGGGGGTGGAGCGCTTCGCCTTTCTCGGCGACCTGCTCGGCTACGGCGCCGATCCGGTCGCCTGCCTGGATCTCGTTGCAGGTTTCGCCGAACAGGGCGCGCCCGTCGTGTGCGGCAACCACGATGCCGCCTGCCTGGGCGGCCAGTTGCACGACATGAGCCTGACCGCGCGCGATGCCGTCTACTGGACGCGCAAGCAAATCGGACCGCGCGAACGCGATTTCCTCGCCGGCCTGCCGCTGTCGGTCGCCGAAGCGGACCGCCTGTACGTGCACGCCAGCGCCGACCGCCCCGAAACGTGGCCCTACATCACCGGCGCAAAGGACGCCGCGGCATCGTTTGCCGCCACGTCGGCGCGGGTGACCTTCATCGGCCACGTACACCACCCCCTGGTGTATTTCACGACGGCCGAAGGGACGCCGCGCGCCTTCCTGCCCGTGGCGGGGGTGCCGATTCCGCTCAGCGACTACCGCCGCTGGCTGATCATCGTCGGCTCCGTCGGCCAGCCGCGCGACGGCAACCCGGCCGCCTGCTATGCCGTCCATGATGCCGTGAGCGGCTTGTTCACCCATTTCCGCGTACCCTACGATGCCCACGCCGCAGCGAAAAAAATCCTCGCCGCGGGATTGCCCGAGCGCCTGGCCCGGCGGCTCATGGTGGGGGAGTAGCGGCAAGGTCAATCATCGTATGCTAATATTCAGCAAGTCACAGGTTTCCCGCATTGACAAGAAAACGCTTCCCGCCCTGGCTGCTTAAGCTCGCCCCCTTCCTGGCCTGGTGGCCGCAGGTCGGCCGCGACACGCTCAAGTCCGACCTGTCTGCCGGCCTGATCGGCGCCATCATCGTCCTGCCGCAAGGCGTGGCCTTCGCCACGCTGGCCGGCCTGCCGCCGCAATACGGTCTCTATGCCGCGATGGTGCCGGCCATCGTCGCCGCCCTCTTCGGTTCGAGCTGGCACCTGGTGTCCGGCCCGACCAACGCCATCTCGCTGGTCCTCTTCGCCACGCTCTCGCAGCTGGCGGATCCCGGCTCGGCGAAATACATCGGCCTGGCCCTCTCGCTGACCTTCCTCGTCGGCATCATGCAATTGGCGATGGGCCTGGCGCGCCTGGGGCAGCTGGTCAATTTCATCTCGCACACGGTGGTGATCGGCTTCACCGCCGGCGCCGCGGTGCTGATCATGTCGAGCCAACTGCGCAACTTCTTCGGCATCCCCATGCCGCGCGGCCTGTCCTTCATCGAGACGCTTCGGCAGTTCGTCCTGCACCTTGCCGACATCAAGCCCTGGGTGCTGACCGTCTCCGTGTTCACGCTGGTCGCCGGCCTCGCGGCGCGGCGCTGGCTGCCGAAAGTGCCCTACATGATCGTCGCCATGCTGGCCGGCAGCCTGCTGGCCTTCGCCCTCAACGCCTATTTCGGCGCGGCGCAGACCGGCATCGCCACCGTCGGCGCCCTGCCCGGCGCCCTGCCGCAACTGTCGATGCCGGATTTCTCCTTCGATACCGAAATGCGCCTGGCCGGCATCGCGCTGGCCGTGACGGCGCTCGGCCTGACCGAAGCGGTTTCCATCGCCCGCTCCATCGCCGGCAAGTCGGGGCAGCGCATCGACGGCAACCAGGAGTTCATCGGCCAGGGCCTCTCCAACATCGTCGGCAGCTTCTTCTCCGCCTACGCCGCCAGCGGCTCGTTCAACCGCTCCGGCGTGAATTACGAGGCCGGCGCCCGCACGCCGCTGGCCGCCGTCTTCGCCGCGCTGTTCCTCATCCTCGTCCTGCTCGTGGTGGCGCCACTCGCCACCTATCTGCCGAATGCGGCCATGGCGGCCATCCTTTTCATGGTGGCGTGGGGCCTCATCGACGTCCATCACATCCGCACCATCCTGCGCGTCAGCCGTTCGGAGGCCGCGGTGCTGACCGTGACCTTCTTCGCCACCCTGGTGATGCACCTGGAGATGGCGATCATCGCCGGCGTGCTGGTCTCGCTCATCATCTACCTGAACCGCACGGCGCGGCCGGGCATCAACTCCATCGTGCCGGATGCGGCCGATCCGGCGCGCCGCTCGAAAGTGCGCAAGGCGGGCGAGGCCGAATGCCCGCAGCTGCGCATCCTGCGCATCGAGGGCTCGCTGTATTTCGGCGCGGTCAACCACGTCGCGGAATACCTCACCTACCTGTCGGAGGCGCGCCCCGACATCAAGCACCTGCTGATCACCGGCAAGCGCATGAACTTCATCGACATCGCCGGTGCCGAGCTGCTGGCGGCCGAGGCGCGCAAGCGGCGGGCGGCGGGCGGCGGCCTGTACCTGTACGGCCTCTCCGAACGGGCGCAACGCATTCTGGGGCAGCCGCCGTTCATTGACGACATCGGCGCGAACGCCTTCTTCGCAACCAAGAAGGATGCCATCGCCGGCATCGTCGACCGTTTCGACATGGGCGTCTGCGCCAACTGCAAGGCGCGCATCTTCAACGAGTGCATGGCATTACCCGCGCCGAAATAGTTCCGCGGCCCCGCCGCATATCCTATGATGCGGTCGTTCTGTCAGCGCCGTACCGGCGGGAGCGGGCATGCAAGACAAGGCGGAGAACCTGGGCGCGCAAGCGCTGGCGCCCGGTGTCGAGGTGGGCGCTTTCCGCATTACGCGCCTGATGCACGAAGGCGGCATGGCGCGCCTGTATGCCGTCGAGCCCCTGGCGGAGGAACCCCCCGCCTTTCCCCTGCTGATGAAGCTCCCCCGGCTCGGCTTCGGCAGCCACCCCGGCTGCCTGATCGGCTTCGAGGTGGAGCAGATGATCCTCGGCCGCCTCGGGGGGCCGCATGTGCCGCGCCTGGTGGCCAGCGGCGACCAGAACGGCACGCCCTGGCTGGTGATGGAGCGCATCGAGGGCGGGCGGCTCACCGATGCCGTCGCGCGCGCACCGCTCGATGCGGCGGAAATCGCCCGGCTGGTCGGCGCCGTCGCCGCTGCGGTGCACGACCTGCACCGCCAGAACACCATCCACCTCGATCTGAAGCCCGAGAACATCCTCTTCCGCGAGGACGGCACGGCCGTGCTGATCGATTTCGGCATTGCCCGCCATGCCGAGCTGCCCGACCTGGTCGAGGAGGAATTCAATCTGCGGGCCGGCACCGGCGCGAGCATCGCACCGGAACAGCTGCGGGGCCGGCGCAACGACCCGCGCAGCGACCTCTTCGCCCTCGGCGTCATCGCCTATCGGCTCGCGACGGGCAGGCTGCCCTTCGGTGCGCCGGCAACGGGCAATGCCATGCGACGGCGACTGTATATCGACCCCGTGCCGCCGAGCGCCCTGCGGCCGGACCTGCCGGGCTGGCTTCAGGAAGTCATCCTGCGCTGCCTGGAAGTCCGCCCGGAGGCGCGCTACGCCACGGCCGCACAACTCGCCCACGACCTGGCCCATCCCGCGCAGGTGCCCCTGACGGAAAGGGCGGAACGCCTGCATCGGGCCGGTCCGCTCGTCGTGGCGAAGCGCTGGCTGCGGGCGCTGCGCGAACCCGTGCAGGCGGCTTCCTCGCCGGCGCGCCATCTGGCCAGCGCGCCGCACGTGATGGCGGCGATCGACCTGGACGACCGTCGCGACACACTGGCCAAAGCCATGCGCAACACCCTGCGGCGGGCGCGCCTCGCCGAGCCGGAACTGCGCATCACGCTGGTCGCCGTGCTGCCGCCGCCGACTTTCGGCGAAGACGACGGATCCGAAGTGGCGCACAGCCAGCAGACCGCCGCCCTGGTCGCCCTGCGCCACTGGGCGCGGCCGCTCGGCCTGTCTGCGGAAAAACTGCGCATCCATGTCGCCGAAGGCAACGACCCGGCCGGCGCGCTGCTGGGCTATGCCGCGGCGCACCACGTGGACCGCATCATCGTCGGCGCGCGCGGCCATTCCGCGCTGCGGCGTTATCTCGGCAGCGTGTCGGCCCGGGTGGTGGCCGAAGCGCCCTGCAGCGTCTACGTCGTGAGGCCGAACGAAAATAATCCATAGAATTTTTCCATTCATTCATTGAATTGATCATGTTGTAGAACCCACAGTCAAGCTGTAGAAATACGCTCCAACAAAAAGAACAAGATTGCATGACCGACAAGGAGGAGCGCCATGGACGTATCGCGTCGTTTGGTTCCGAGTCACACCCATCCCCCCGCCCGCAAGGCCACCCCGCCGCCTCGTTCCGCCTAGCAGCGCACCACGCATACCTATAACGCGCCCCTCGATGGCGCAACGCGCAGCGACTGAAGGAGAGGAGAAACACATGGTCTACACGCACAAATCGCCGGCCCTGCTGGTGATCGGCATCGTCATTCTTCTGTGGGGCTGGCTCAACCAGACAGGGTCGATGGACGGCCTGCAGGCCTGGCTGCAACCGGGCGCCTACAAGGAACAGAAGCAGGCCCTCGATAAACATCAGGCGGCGGAAAAGGCCGCCGCCGAGAAGGCCGCGGCGGAAGGCAAGCCGGCGCCCGAAGCCAAGGCGATGAAGCCGGGCAAGTTCGACGCGGTCAAGGCATCCCAGGCGCAACTGTCCTACATCGTCGGCGGGCTCTTCGCCCTGGTCGGCCTGTTCGTCCTCGCCTGGAAGCCGAAGGAGGGCAACCTCGACTACTTCGCCTCCATCGTGCCCGGCATCGCCTTCATCGTCGTCATCGCCTTCGCGGTACGCTGGATGCTCGATCCGATTTTCGGCAACTGGGGCAAGGCGGCGCAGCCGACGCTGGGCTGGAACTTCGCCACCATCTTCAACCTGAACTACGTGGTGCTGGGCATCGTCATCGGCATCGTCATCGTGAACCTGCTGCGCATCCCGGCCTGGGCCGCCAACGGCGTGCGCACGGCGCGCTTCTTCCTCAAGACCGGCGTCATCCTGCTCGGCACCCTGTACTCGGCGGCGGAACTGGTGCAGCTCGGCATCCTCTCGGTGGTGCTGATCGGCGTCTTCGTGCTCGGCTCGGTGGGCCTGGTGCTGCTGATCGGGCCGCGCATCAACGCCACCAACTCGATGACCGGCGTGCTCTCGGCCGGCGTCGGTGTCTGCGGCGTGTCCGCCTCGGTGGCCGCCGCGCCGGTGGTACAGGCCAAGGCGGTGGACATCGCCTACACCATCGGCACCATCCTGCTGTGGGGCGTGCTGTGCATGTTCATCTTCCCCACCATCGGCCACCTGCTCGGCATGGGGCCGGTGCAGTTCGGCGCCTGGGCCGGCACCGGCATCCTCAATTCGGCGCAGGTCGCCGGCGCCGCGCTGGCCTTCGACCCGAAGGGCATCGAGACGCTGAAGGTCGCCGAAATCTTCAACATCACGCGCGTGCTGTTCCTGCCCATCATCGTCGTCTGGCTGGCCGCCTGGTACGTCAAGCGCGAAGTCAGCGCGGAGAAGGTGGACCTGGGCAAGGTGCTGGTGGCCAAGTTCCCGGTGTTCGTCATCGGCTTCATCCTGATGTTCGCCGCCTCCAGCGCCGGGCTCTTCGCGCCGGCCGGCCACTACCAGGGCAAGTACTTCTCCAGCACGGAAATCAAGGAGGACAAGCTGCTCAAGGAGAAGGACCTGGCCGCCCTGCAGTCGGCCCTGCCGCTGGCGAGGAACGACGCCGAGAAGAAGGCGCTCGAGGACCTGATCGCCAACAAGAAGGTCATGACGCGCGAACAGGACAACACCCTGCGCAGCGTGGCCAAGATAGAAGGTCTGGACAAGGGCGCCCAGGACGCGCTCGGAGCGGCGCACAAGGCCGCCTGGCACGCCTCCAAGATCATCGGCGCCTACCGCGACTGGATCGCCTGGCTGTTCGCCATCGGTCTCACCGGCCTGGGCATGCAGATCACCGCCAAGTCGCTCAAGCAGGCGGGCGGCAAGCCGCTCATCATCGGCTCGGTGGTGGGGCTCATCAAGGCGGTCGGCTCGCTCATCGTCGTTCTGCTGTTCGTGCGTGAATTCGTCTAGGGACGATTGATGTCCCCCCACGCTCACATTCGTTCGCTGCTCCCCAAGGGGGCGCATGCCGCCTTCGGGGCGGCCCTTCAGGAGGCATAGTCATGGCAGAAGAAGAGAAGCAATTCGAGCGCGGCACCAACCTGTCGATATTCGTCAGCGACCGTCACGAGGACCTCGGCGCCCTGGTCGTCGCCTTCGCCATCGCCGTCGCCGTCATGCTGCTGGTCGGCAAATGAGCGGGGCAACCGCCGCGGCGCCCCGCGCGGCCGGGGTGAGGGAAACGCTGGCGCCGCGCACCCTGCTCCTCGCCCACCACGGCACGGCGGGCGCGGAGCGGGCTGCGGAACTGGCCCTGTCGCTGGCGGCGCCGGGACAGACGCGCATCGTGCACCTGTACGTCGTGCCGGATTTCTGGGACGGCATGCAGGGCGACGACTGGCTCAACAACGCGTGGACGCGCGACACCTTCGCCCGCCACGTCGAGGGCCAACTGCAGGCGGAAGCGAGTGAGCAGTTGCGCGCCGTGTCCGACCGCTGCGCAGCGGCGGGCGTCGAGTGCGAACCGGTGCTGCGCTACGGCAAGCCGGCCGAGTGCCTGCTCGCGGCGGCGCGTGACAGCGGCGCCGACCTCGTGGTGATCGGCCCGCCGCGGCCGAAGGGCACGACCGGCCTGCGCTCGCGCATGGACCTGGAGAAACTCGCGCGCGGCCTGGCCGTGCCGCTGCTCATCGCCCGATGACGCTGGCCGCGCTCGCCGCCGCCGATGCCGGCGCTGCGGCGCAGGACAACGCGGCGTGGGTGGACATCGCGCTGCCCCAGCCGGCGCAGGCCGTGCTCGCCGGGCTGCGCGACGTCGGGCGCTTCCTGCGCCTGAATCCGTATCTGGATATCCGCAAACTCGAGGAAGTGCCCGCGGCACAAGGCAGCGAACGGCACTACCGCCTCGAGGCGCTCAACGAGATGAACGGCCTCGCCGTCTCCTGCGGGCTGACTTTCCAGGAAACGGGCGCAAGCGGATTTCACCTGCGCTACGACAGCGGCCTCAAGCTCGCCACGGAGATTTCGGTGAACGCGCGCGGGGAAGGCTCTCTCCTGCACGTCCGCGAGACCTACCGCCAGCCGGAGAGCGATGCCCAGCTCGCCGAGGTCGACCGCAGCCTGACGCCCTGGGGCATCGCCCTGCGCCGCCATTTCCTCGGCCAGGCGCGCTGGGGCCGCTGGCGGCTCTACCGCTGGTGGCGCGAGCGCCTGTGGATTCCCATGTCGCCGCGCGAGCGCCGCATCACGCGGCTCATCGCCTGGGCGACGCTGATCGAGTTCGTGGTGTTCCTCATCGCCGTGCCGATCTTTCTCTACTGATCCTCTTCCTCCGGCGGCCTGATGCCGCGGAAGGCCCGCCACAGCAGCAGGTCGTAGGCGATCTTCATGCCGGCGCCGATGAACAGCGGCGCGGCGAGCGAGGCGACCTGCATCAGCCAGCCGGCGACGCCCGGCGCCACCGCCCAGCCGCCGACGCGCACCAGATGCGTCACCCCCGAGGCGAAGGTGCGCTCCTCCGGCCTCACCACCGCCATCACATAGGACTGCCGCGTCGGCACGTCCATCTCCACCAGCCCCTCGCGCAGCAGGAAGAGGACCGCCGCCACCCAGAAGTTCGGCGCGAAGGCCACCGAGGCGAGCAGCAGGCTCGACGGGATGTGCGTGAACACCATGGTGTTCACCAGGCCGATGCGCGCCGCCAGCCAGGCCGCGCCGAGATGCGACAGCGCATTCAGCCCGCGCGCCGCGAAGAACAGGCCGCCGATCATCGCTTCGGACACGCCGAAGCGCTCGAAGAAGAAATACGACAGCAGCGCCGAGCCGAGGAAGCCGCCGGCGATGCTGTCGACGGCGAACAGCGCCGAGATGCGCCAGAGGATCTTGCGGCTCTGCGGCGAGATGGCGACGCGCGCTTGCGCCGCAGGGGCCTCCGCCGCCGCGGACAGCCCGAAGGCGAGCGGCGCGCCGAGGCCGAGCAGAAGCGCATAGAGCAGGAACAGCGCGCGGTAGGCCTCCGTCTCGCCCAGCCCGGCGCCTTGCAGCAGCACCGGCAGGGCCGCCAGCAACGCGCCCAGCGCGTGGCCGATGTCGGTCAGCACGTTGTAGCGGGCGAAAGCGGCGGTGCGCCCGGCGTCGTCCGTCGTCGCCGGCAGGATGGCCTGCTCCAGCACCAGCGCGGCGCCGCGGTCGCGCCCCATGCCGTTGAGCATGCCGAAGCAGGCCGCTGCGGAAATGGCCGCCGTGTCGCTGCCGAGCGCCGCCAGCAGCCCGCCCGCCGCAGACAGCAGCGAGAGCGCGATCAGCGAGCGGCGGCGGCCGAGGCGATCACCCGCCAAAGTGACGACGAGCAGCGCCAGCGTTGCGCCGGCCAAGCCAGCGGAGAGCACCAGTCCAATCGCCATCGGTGCAAACCCCAGCCGCGCCAGATACAGCCCCAGCAGCACGCCCGCCATGCCGGTGGCGAGCGCGCGCAGGAAGGCGGCAGGGTAGATGAGCTTGCGGTCGTTCATGCCTGAAGCGCTCTGTTAAAATTCCTGCCGGGGAAAACACGGACTCCCCATCAGACGGTGTCCCGTCCAAGTCCGTCAATCGTCTTGCTGCGAGGATTCAACGTGGACACCGTCAACGCATCCCATCCCCCTCCCGCGCCCACCCTGGGCGAGGCCTTCAAGTACTGGCTCAAGCTCGGCTTCATCAGCTTCGGCGGCCCGGCCGGACAGATCGCCATCATGCACCAGGAACTGGTCGAGCGCCGGCGCTGGATTTCCGAGCACCGCTACCTGCATGCGCTCAACTACTGCATGCTGCTGCCGGGGCCGGAGGCGATCCAGCTCGCCATCTACATCAGCTGGCTGCTGCATGGCGTAAAGGGCGCGGTGGTCGCCGGCGTGCTGTTCTTCCTGCCGGCCTTCGTGCTGCTCTCCGTGCTCGCCGGCATCTATCTTTCCTACGGCGACGTGCCGGCGGTGCAGGGCATTTTCTACGGCATCAAGCCGGCCGTCGTCGCGGTGGTGCTGTTCGCGGCCTGGCGCATCGGTTCGAAGTCGATCAGGAACGAAGTGCTGCTGGCCATCGCCGCGGCGGCCTTTATCGGCATTTTCTTTCTCAAGATCGACTTCCCGTGGATCGTGCTGGCGGCCGCCCTCATCGGCGTCATCGGCGGCAAGCTGATGCCGGCCAAGTTCAAGAGCGGCGGCGGCCACGGTGCGTCCAGCAAGGCCTACGGCCCGGCCCTCATCGACGACGACACGCCACCGCCTGCGCATGCGAAGTTCACCTGGCCCAAGCTCGTCGCCACCACCGCGATCTTCCTCGCCATCGGCTCCGCTGCGCTATTGGCGCTGGCCAGCAGCCAGGACCTGTTCCGCATGGGCGAGTTCTTCACCAAAGCCGCCTTCCTCACCATCGGCGGCGCCTATGCCGTGCTGCCCTACGTGTACCAGGGCGCGGTGGAGCATTTCGGCTGGCTTACCGGGCCGCAGATGATGGACGGCCTGGCGCTGGGCGAGACCACGCCCGGACCGCTGATCATGGTGGTCACCTGGGTCGGCTACGTGGGCGGCGTCACCAAGGCGGTGCTGGGCGAGCCGATTGCCGCAGCCTATTCAGGATTGGCCGGCGCGGCCGTGGCCACCTTCTTCACCTTCCTGCCCAGCTTCTGGTTCATCATCGCCGGCGGCCCGCTGGTCGAGGCCACGCGCGGCGAACTCAGGTTCACCGCGCCGCTCACCGCCATCACCGCTGCGGTGGTCGGCGTCATCCTCAACCTTGCCGTGTTCTTCGCCTGGCACACCTTCTGGCCGCAGGCGACGGATGCGGCGCCCTTCGCCGGCCCTTTCGACGCCTTTCCCGTCGTCGTCGCCCTCGCGTCGTTCATTGCCCTGTGGCACTACAAGGCGGACATCATGAAGGTAATCGGCACCTGCGCGGCGGTCGGGCTGGCATTCCATCTTGGCGGCGGACTGATAGCGGGATAAGCACGTCCGCTTGCGCGGCGCGGCGCCTCCCGATAGGCTCCCGCATCGGGAGGAACGACGTGGCCATTCACGGCAAGGCAATCGACGAACGCATTACCTGGCTGTTCGATCTCGCTCGGCGGCATTCGGAGGCGTACTCCGGACCGGAGGCGTGGCTCGCGCGCAGCCGCTACCTGGTCGAGCATCCGACCGCCATTGCCGCCCTGAAGTGCATGGACGGGCGGGTCAACCTGTCGGTGGCGACGCATACGCCGCCCGGCATCATCCAGCCTTTCCGCAACCTGGGCGGCATGTTCGATCTCGGCTGGCCGCATCTGGGCGAGGTGCTCGCGCATTACGTGCAGCGCATGGTCGGACAGGGCCGGCGGGTGCTGATGCTCATCACCTACCACTACTCGAAGGGCGATCCGCAGCGCGGCTGCGCCGGCTTCGACTACGACACCGGGGCGGCGACCGAGCACACCTACGCCATCAAGCGCCAGATCGAGCACATCTTCGGGGGCGGGCACGGCACGGTCTATCCGCTCGTGTGCGGCTTCGAGACCGACGAGGACGCCCTCATCCTGCACGGCAGCAACGGCGAGAAGCTCGACCTGTCGACCCTCACTCCCGGTGAAGGACAATCGCTGGCGCCGCGCCTGGCCGCGCTGTTTCCCGACATGCCGGAGCAGATCCGCGAAGACCTGATGCCGCTGCTGGAGGGCAACCTGGCGCGCATCGCGGAGGTGCGGCAGGTGTCGCGCACGCTCGACATCGAACACCGCGAATGGATGATCTGCCTCGGCCGCGGCTTCGACTTCCTGCACACGCCGAATGTCGCCCTGATCATCGGCCCCTACAGTCCCAATCTGGCCGACCCGATCCACAAGGCGGCCGGCATCATCAGCGCCAACATGAAGGCCGGACGCACGCCGGACGACGGCTTTCTCCTGCTCGCCTCGGTGCCCTACGACGAAATCGGCGTCGACCGCGCACGCGCGGAACTGAAGTCGCGCTTCCTCTCCGGCTTCGCGGCCGACGTCATCCGCCGCGACTTCCCGGAGCTCGCCGGCAAGATGTTCATGCGCACCGCCGTACTCGACTGGCGCTCGCGCTCGCTGGAAACGATCGGCGAAGGCTGACGCGTCTCAGCGAAGCCGCGCGATCCTGGCTGGCGCTGCTGGCGCCGCAACCATGGCAGAGCAGACCCACGCAACACCGGAACACCCGCCCATAAGCCGACTACGCCCGTCCATAAAGCCAGCATTCTGGACAACTCTTTCCTGGATGCTTCAAGATTCGCCTATCCAATGCCGTGAACCCGCATACCGTCCTGCCCCAATTTGTGGTGCAACGAGGGAGACTGCAATGAATCGGCGACTTTTCATGGCGTTGGCATGGCTGCTGGCCGCACCCGCCCAGGCGGGTGACGCGCTGGTCCTCAATACCGGCGTGCGGATGCCGTATACGCAACCCGACCGCAGCGGCTTCCTCGACCGGCTGGTGGCCGAGGCCTTCCGCCGCATCGGCCTGAAGGCCGAAGTGCAGGTCTATGAGGCCTCCGAGCGCGCCCTGCAGAACGCCAACGGCGGCATCGACGACGGCATGGCAATGCGCATCAAGGGTCTCGAAGCGCAGTACCCGAACCTGATCCGCGTGCCGGAGAAAGTCATCGACAACGACTTCGTCGCCTACAGCCGGAAACACGATTTTCCGACGCGGGACTGGGATGCCCTGGCACCCTATCAGATCGCCCACATCATCGGCTGGAAGGTGTACGAGAGCAGGCTGGGGGAGCGCCAGGGCGTCACCCGGGTGCGCAACGCCGACCAGCTCTTCGAGTTGCTGCGCCAGAATCGCACCGACGTCGTGCTCTACGAGCGCTGGCAGGGCCTGTGGTGGGTACGCGAGATGGGCCTGGAGGCGCGGCTCCTCGAGCCGCCGCTGGCCAGCCAGGAAATGTTCATCTACCTGCACAGGAAGCATGAGCCGCTGGTAGGCAAGGTGGCGACGACGCTGGCCGCGATGAAGAAGGACGGCAGCTACAGGCGCATCTTCGACGAAACCCTGGCGCCGCTGGCGACGAAGCGCTAGCCGCCCGCTTCCATGTTGCGCGACATCCCCAAGGTCCTCACCCACGCGCTGGCGCGCCGGCTGATCCTGTGGACGATCCTCTTCAGCGGCTCGATCGCACTGGTGATCACCGTCCTGCAACTGACATGGGAATACCGGGACGATCTGCGCGAGGTGGAGGAACGATTCAGGCAGATCGAGCAAAGCCATCTTCCGAGCATCGTCGAGGCCGTCTGGGTCTCCGACCGCAGGCAACTCGCCATCCTGCTCAACGGCATCAGCCAGCGGCGGGACTTCAGCCATGCCGAGGTCAGGGCGGACGGCAACGTCCTGGCGTCGTCGGGCAAGCCGGAAATGGAAGTGCGCATGACGCGGCGCTGGCCCCTCGAATACGACTACCGCGGCCGCCGCCAGCTCATCGGCGAACTGGTCGTGCACGCCGACCTCGAGGCCACCCGGGCGCGCTTCGTCGAGCGCGCGGTATTCATCATTGCCGCCAATCTCGCCAAGACGGCGTTGGTGGCGCTGTTCATGTTCCTGCTGGTGCACCGCCTCGTCACCCGGCACCTCGAAAGCTTCGCCCGCCATGTCGGCCAGGCCTCCTTCGAGAACCTGAATACCCCGGTCGTGCTGGAACGCAAGCCGCCGCGCCGGCCCGACGAACTCGACGCGCTGGTGGCGGCCTACAACGCCATGCGCGACAACCTGGCCGATTCCTACAACCGCATCCGGCCGCTGTACCACGCCGTCGAACAGAGTCCGGTGTCGATCTTCATCACCGACACCGAGGCGAATATCCAGTATGTCAACCGCCACTTCACCAGGACCACGGGATACCGGCCCGATGAGGTCATCGGCCGCAAGCCGAGCCTGTTCAAGTCCGGCAGGACGCCGAAATCCGTCTATGAGGACATGTGGCTGACGATCACCGGCGGCGCCGCCTGGAGCGGAAGGCTCTACAACCGCAGGAAGGACGGCACGCTCTACTGGGAAGAGACGGTGATCGCCGGCATCACCGACGAGCATGGCCGCATCGCCAACTACGTGGCCGTCAAGGAGGACATCACGGACCATGTCAGGGCCGAGCAGCGCATCCGCGACCTCAACGAAACGCTGGAGCGCCGGGTCGCGGAGCGTACTGCCGAACTGGAGCAGGCCAACAAGGAGCTGGGTGCATTTTCAAGTACCGTCTCGCACGACTTGCGCGCGCCGTTGCGCGCCATCAACGGCTACGCGCAGTTGTTGCGGGAAAACGAACACGCGCTCCTGTCGGAAGACGGCAAGGCCATGCTGGATCGCCTGGTTGCCAACAGCAACCGGCTCGGCGCGCTCATCGAAGAGATACTGGAATACAGCCGCGCCAGCCAGATGCCGCTCGGACGCGCGCCGGTCGATTTGGGCAGACTGATCCGCATCATTGCCGACGAATGCGCCGGAGAATACCCCTCCGCGCAAGTCGTGGTGGGCGCGCTGCCGCTGGTGGAAGGCGACGAAACCATGCTGCACCAAGTATTGCAAAACCTGATCGGCAATGCCCTGAAGTTCTCGGCGGACCGCAAGGAGCCGCGCGTCGAGGTGGGCTGCGAGCAGAAAAATGGCGAACAGGTTTTCTTCGTGCGCGACAACGGCGCCGGATTCGACATGCGCTACGCCAGCCGCTTGTTCGGCATGTTCCAGCGCATGCACACCGAAAAGGAATTCCCGGGGACCGGCGTCGGCCTGGCCATCGTCAAGCGCCTCATCGAACGCCACGGCGGGCGCGTCTGGGCAGACTCCGCGCCGGATCAGGGCGCAACCTTCTATTTCGTCGTGCCGCGAAATTGAATCAGCGGCGCACGGCCGCCAGGATGCCCTGCAGCAGCGCAATGGGCGTGGGCGGGCAGCCGAGCACGCGAACATCCACCGGAATGACCTTCTCCACCGCGCCGCAACTGGCGTAGCTCTCGCCGAAGACGCCACCGATTTGGCCACACCCGCAGCCGCAGTCGCCCACCGCCACCACCAGCTTCGGATCGGGCGTGCAATCGTAGGCGACCTTCAGCGCGTTTTCCATGTTCTTCGTCACCGGGCCGGTGACCAGCAGCATGTCGGCGTGGCGCGGACTGGCGACGAACTTGATGCCGTACCCTTCCAGGTTGTAGTAGGGGTTGTTGAGCGCGTGGATCTCCAGTTCGCAGCCATTGCAGGAGCCGGCGTCGACCTGGCGGATGGTCAGCGCACGGCCGAGGATGCGCAGGATGTCATCCTGCAGGCGCGCGATTTCCAGCTTCTCCGCCTCGCCGGCCTCGGGCAGCGGCTCGGTGACGATGCCGGTGCGCAGGATGCGCTTGATCAACGGGATCACAGGTCAACTCCACTGTAGGAGAGGTTGAACGACTTGTTGATGAGCGGGAAATCCGGAACGATGTCCTTCATCACCGCATGTTCCAGCGCAGGCCAAGCCTGCCAGGAAGGATCGTGCGGATGGACGCGGGCGAGCCGGCCTTCGCCGTCGAGCGCCACGCCCACCAGCACTTCGCCGCGCCAGCCTTCGATGACGCCCAGGCCGCGCGCGTCCGCTACTGGCGCGAATTCGACGCACAGTTCGCTGTCGGGCATGCCCACGGCAATCTCCCGCAGCAGCCGCAGCGACTCGATGATTTCCGCGAAGCGCACCGCCACGCGCGCCGCCACATCGCCGCGCTCGTCCGTGGCGGGGCGCACGCCGAGCACCGCATAGGGGGGCGGCGGGGTATACCCCTGGCGATGCGCGCGACCGTCGAGGATCAGGCCGGTGGCGCGTGCAGCCACGCCGGTCAGGGACAGTTCCCGCGCCAGGTCGGCATCGATGGTGCCGGTGGTCTGGAAACGATCCTGCAGGCCGGCATGCTCGTCGTAGATTTTCCGCAGCTCCTTCACCTCGCGCCCGATGGCGTCGCACTGATCAATGATGGCGCGCAGCGCGGGCGCCTCCAGGTCGAGCGCCGTGCCGCCCGGCACGATGCGGTCCATCATGAAGCGATGGCCGAAAAGCGCGCCGTTGAGCCGCAGCCAGTCCTCCTTTAGGCGCATGAACTGGGCGAAGCCGAAGGCCAGCGCGGCATCGTTGCCGAGCGCGCCAAGATCGCCGAGATGGTTGGCGATGCGCTCACGCTCCAGCATCAGCGCCCGCAGCATGAGGGCGCGCGGCGGCGGGCTGACGCTGCAGGCCGCCTCGACGGCGGCGGCATAGGCCCAGGCGTAGGCGCAGGTGGCGTCGCCCGAGATGCGGCCGACGAGACGCGCGCCGTCGGCAATGCTCCCGCCGATGAACAGTTTTTCCACGCCCTTGTGCTGGTAGCCGAGGCGTTGTTCGAGGCGCAGCACCCGCTCGCCGATCACCGAGAAGCGGAAGTGGCCCGGCTCGATGATGCCGGCGTGGATGGGCCCGACGGGAATCTCGTGGGCGCCCTCGCCGCCGACCTGGACGAAGTCGTAGTCGCTGGGTTCGTTCGCGAACTCCCTGCCCTCGCCCGCGTCGTGACGCAGCGGAAACCAGTCCGCAGGCCAGGCGCCATGGCGCAGCCAGGGGCGCTGGTCGCCGCCGTCGATGGCGATGCCGACCAGGTCGCGCGTCGCCCGCTGCATCCGATTGGCCGTGGGGAAGATGCCGGCAAGATCCAGGTAGACGGGGTTCTCCGCCGGCAGGTCGAGGCTGACCCGGGCATGACCTTCGTTGAGACCGAAAACGCAATGCAGCTCGAAGCCGCCGCCCCGCTGCCGCGCGTCGTCACCCCACAGCGCGGCGAGGCGGCCGTCGGCACGGTGGGCGGCAATGGCGAAGCGCTGCAGTTCGGCGCCGTCGGCGGCGCGCCCCGACCACACCGGCCCGGCGCTACCGGCCTGCGGCGTGAACTCGATGGGTTCGCCGAGCAGTCTCATGGCTAGCCGAGCATGCGCGCAGCTTCCTGGAACCAGCGCGTCAGATAAGGCGGAATGTAGAGGCCGAGCATCAGCACAATGGCCAGATGCACGAACACCGGCGTGATGGCGGGCGCATGCGGCAGGCGCTTGGCATGCGTCTCGCCGAACACCATCGGCTGCACCTTGCCGAAAATGGCGGCAAAGGCGACGCCGAGTGCCAGGAGCAGGATCGGCGTGGCCCAGGGATGATGCTTCATGGCATGGGTGAGGATCATGAACTCGCTGGCGAAGACGCCGAAGGGCGGCATGCCGAGGATGGCCAGCGTGCCCAGCATCAGGCCCCAGCCGATGAGCGGGTTGATCCTGATGAGTCCGCGGATGTCCTCCATCAGCTGTGTGCCGGTCTTCTGCGCGGCATGGCCGACGGCGAAGAAGATGGCCGACTTGGTCAGCGAATGCATCGTCATGTGCAGCAGGCCGGCGAAGTTGGCCACCGCCCCGCCCATGCCGAAGGCGAAGGTGATGAGGCCCATGTGCTCGATCGACGAATAGGCGAACATGCGCTTGACATCCTTCTGCCGTGAGAGGAAGAAGGCCGCCACCACCAGCGTCAGCAGGCCGAAGCCCATCATCAGGTTGCCGGCGAAGCCGCCCGGGATGGCTCCGTCTGCCAGCACCTTGCAGCGCAGGATGGCATAGAGCGCAACGTTGAGCAGCAGGCCGGAGAGCACGGCGGAGACCGGCGTCGGGCCCTCGGCATGGGCATCGGGCAGCCAGTTGTGCAGCGGCGCCAGGCCGACCTTTGTGCCGTAGCCGACCAGCAGGAAGATGAAGGACAGGACCATGATGGTCGGTTCGAGCTGCCCCTTCACCTCGACGAGGTGGGTCCACAGCAGCGCATTCCCCGTCTCGCCCAGCACGCGCTCGGCGGCGAAGTAAAGCAGGATGGTGCCGAACAGCGCCTGCGCGATGCCGACGCCGCAGAGGATGAAATACTTCCACGCCGCCTCGAGGCTGGCCGGCGTGCGGTAGAGCGAGACCAGCAGCACGGTGGTGAGCGTGGCCGCCTCCATCGCCACCCAGAGGATGCCCAGGTTGTTGGTGGTGAGCGCCGCCAGCATGGTGAACATGAAGAGCTGGAACATGCTCTTGTAGAGGCGCAGGCGCGCCGGCGTGAGCTTGCCGTGCGCGGCCTCGTTCTTCATGTAGGGGCCGGAGAAAATGCTGGTGGTCAGGCCGACAAAGGCGGTCAGTGAGACGAAGAAAACATTGAGCGAATCGATGAAGAACATCTCGCCGAAAGCGAAGCGCGGGCCCTCGGCTACGATCTCGGCGGTGAGCAGCGCCGAGGCGAGGAACGTGCCAAGGCTGGCGATGATGTTGAGGTTCGGCGCCCAGGCGCGCTCGCCGGCGACTGACAGCAGCAGGCCGCTGAGGAGGGGAATGGCGAGCGTGAGAATGAAAGCGTCCATGCCTGTTCAGCGCTCCTTGAGTTTTTCCAAATGGCGGATGTCGAGGCTGTCGAACTGCTCGCGAATCTGGAAGAAGAACACGCCGAGGATGATGGCGCCGACCAGCACATCCAGCGCGATGCCCAGTTCCACCACCATCGGCATGCCGTAGGTGGCGCTGGTGGCGGCGAGGAAGAGACCGTTTTCCATGGCGAGGAATCCGACCACCTGCGGGATGGCCTTGCTGCGCGTGATCATCATGAGGAAGGCGAGCATGACCGACGCCAGCGCGATGCCCAGCGTGCCGCGGGTGATGGTGCTCGACAGCTCGGAGATGGGCAGCGCGACGTTGAAGGCGATCATCACCAGCACGACGCCGACCAGCATGGTGGTGGGCACCTTGATGAGCGGCTCCACGTCCCATTTCACCTCGAGGCGCCGCACCAGCCGGTGCAGGATCCACGGCAGCAGCAGGGCCTTGAGCACCAGCGTCAGGCCGGCGGACCAGTAGAGATGGGCCTGCCCGGTGGTGAAGGCCACCACCAGCGTCGACAGGCACAGGGTCAATCCCTGCAGGGCGAACAGGTTGATCAGCGTCAGCACGCGCCGCTGCGCCAGCATGGCGAAGGCGAGCAGCAGGATCACCGAGGCAAACAGGTTGATCAACTGGGCAGAGAGCGGGATGGCGGAGTTCATACCCGCGTCTCGAGCATCAGATTCACCAGCAGGCCCAGCACCGCAAGGAGGAAGGCCGTGCCGAGAAACTCCGGCGCGCGGAAGATGCGCACCTTGGCGTTGATGGTCTCGATGCCGGCCAGCAGAAAGCCGCCGATGGCCAGCTTGATCAGCAGCACCGGAATCGCCAGGAGCAGGCCGAGGACGCTATCGCCTTCGGCGATGCCCCATGGGAAGAACAGGGCCAGCCCGAGGCAGGAATAGGCGTACAGCTTGAGACTGGCCGCCCATTCGATGAGCGCCAAGTGTCGCCCAGAATACTCGAGAATCATCGCCTCGTGAATCATGGTCAGCTCCAGGTGCGTCGCGGGATTGTCGACCGGCACGCGGGCATTCTCGGCGAAGGAGACGAAGGTGAAGGCGATGCCGGCGAAGGCCAGGCTGGGGTAGATGATGAAGTCGCGGTGGGCCAGCGTCTCGACGATGGTCGCCACCGAGGTGGATTGGGAGATCATCGCCGTGGTGAAGATCACCATCAGCAGCGCCGGCTCGGCGAGGAAGCCGATCAGCATCTCGCGCCGTCCGCCCAGGGTGCCGAAGGAAGTGCCCACGTCCATCGCAGCCAGCGAGATGAAAATGCGCGCCAGGCCGAGCACGCCGACCAAGGCGATGGTGTCGGCCGACGGCGCCAGCGGCAGGTCGGTGGACAGCGTCGGGATGATGGCGCAGGCCAGCAGCATGCAGCCGAACACCGCGAAGGGTGCGAAGCGGAACAGGGGCGAGGCGCCGTGCGCCAGCACCACGTCCTTGAGGAACAGCTTGTGCAGCATGTAATAGGGCTGCAGGAGCGGCGGCGCCGAGCGGTTCTGCATCCAGGCACGACACTGGTTCACCCAGCCGGTGAGCAGCGGCGCCAGCACCAGGGCCAGCACGATGGCCAACAACTGCCACAACAGCCCTGAGACACTCATTGCGGCACTCCCATGCGGCGCAGTCTCGCCGCCGGGCCGTCCCAAGGCGAGATGGCACGTTCGCGGAGCGAACAATCCCGACAACCTTTCAACGAAGCGCCCCGTGATAGCCGAGCGAAGCGAGCAGGCAGGCTCCCCCGCCTCGGGGCGGGGGCCGGGGGGTGAGGGGCGTATCTCTTCATGGCCGCGCCACCAGCAGCAGAACGATCAGCGTGAGGAAACTGTAGAGCAGGTAGATGGCGATGCGCCCGCCCTGCAGCCGGGTGACCAGCACGGAGATGCCATTCACCAGGCGTGCCAGCGGCAGGTAGAGCCAGTGCCACAAATGGTCCTCGACCTTGACGCTGTAGTACGGCTGCGAATCGCGTGCAGTCGGGAAGTGCCGCTCCATGCGGAACATCGGTTCGAAGATGCGGCGGATCGGCTGGCTGAATCCCTCGGCCGTGTCCTGCGCGCGCGGCCCCTGGAAAACGTAGCCGCAATCCCATGCTGGGGTGCGGCGCAGGCGGCCGTGGTAGAGGCGGTGCACCAGTTGCCGGCCGAACAGCACCGCAGCGACGATGGTGGCAAGGAAGATCAAGGGTTCATAGCTGGCGCGCTCTGGAGAGATCGGCGCCAGCATCCACCAGCCGTGCTCGCGCACCTTGTCCGCCAGGCCCGTGCCGAGCAACTGGCGCGTGGCGGCATCGATGTAGGAAATCACCGTGGCGGGAAAGATGCCCAGCAGCAGGGTGATGAGCGCCAGCCAGACGAGTCCAGCCCGCTCCCACGGACCGGCGTCGTGCGCTTCTTTGAGCGCCGGCTCGCGCATCTGGCCGAGAAAGACGATGCCGTAGAACTTGACCATGGCGAAGCCCGCCAGCGCCGCCACCAGGGCCACCACCGCGGCGGCCACCGGCACAGCCATGTTGAGCCAGGGATGCGGCAGGCCCGGCGAAAAGAGAAAGCTCTGCAGCAGCAGCCACTCGGAGACGAAGCCCGACAGGGGCGGCAGGCCGGCGCTGGCGATGACCCCCGCAAGCGCCAGCCAGGCCACCCAGGGCATGCGGTGGATGAGGCCGCCCAGCCTGCCGAGGCTGCGCTCCTTCGTGGCGTGCAGCACCGAGCCCGTGCACAGGAAGAGCAGGCTCTTGAAGCCGGCATGGGCCAGGCAGTGGTAGAGGACTGCCGTCATGGCCAGCGCCGCCAGCGCTTCCATGCGGTAGGCATGGAAGATCAAAGTCAGCCCCAGGCCGACGGCGAGCAGGCCGATGTTCTCGATGGAGGAATACGCCAGCAGGCGCTTCATGTCGCTCTGCACCGTGCTGTAGAGCACGCCGAACACGGCCGTGAGCAGTCCGACGGCCATGGCCACCACGCCCCACCACCACAACGGCTCGCCAACGAGATCGAAGCTGACTCGCAGCAGGCCGTAGATGGCGGTCTTCAGCATGACGCCGCTCATCATCGCCGAGACCGGCGAAGGTGCGGCCGGATGCGCTTCGGGAAGCCAGACGTGCAGCGGCAGCAGGCCGGCCTTGGCGCCGAAGCCTACCAGCGCCAGCAGGTAGGCCGCCGAAGCCCAGAATGGAGAAAGCTGCTGGGCGCGCATCCCGGCGAAGCTGTAGTCGCCGCTGCCTGACGTCATGACGCCGAAGGAAAGCAGGATGGCGATCGCGCCGATATGGGCGACGAGAAGATACAGATAGCCGGCGCGGCGGATTTCCGCGTGCCTGTGGTCGGTAGTGACAAGGAAGAAGGAGGAGAGCGCCATGACTTCCCAGGCAACCATGAAGGCATAAGCGTCGTCGGCCAGCAGCACCATCAGCATGCTGGCGAGGAAAAAATGGTACTGCAGGCTCATCAGCCCCGGCGCCGTGCCCTCGCCCTTCCTGAAATAGCCGGCAGCAAAAATCGAGATGCCGGCCGAGACCATGCCCACCAGCAGGACGAACACCGCCGTCAGGTTGTCGAGGCGCAGGTGGAAAGGCAGGTTGGGCAGTCCGATGGCGAGAACCGCGACTTCCGCCGAGCCGCCGAGAAAGGCCAGCGAAGTCAGGCCCGTCAGCACGCCGACCAGGGCGCCGAGGGGAAACAGCGTCTTGCTGACGAAGCGCAGGTTGCGCGGCGCCGCGAGTCCGGCCAGGCCGATCGCCAGCCAGGCGCAGACGGCGATCAGGAGTACATCGATGGAAAGCAGCACCGGCATCATTTCTGCGGCAGCAGGCAGAACGCGCCTTCGATGCCTTCGGCCGCGACGGTGGCGCTGATCGATTCGAGGGCGCGATCGGCATTGATGTAGAAATTCGCCTCGCCGACCACGCCGAGCAGGCCGGTGGCGCGCATGACGTCGACCACCTGCTTCTTCAGGCCCGCGAACACCATGTTGACGCCGCTGCTCCTCAGGCGCTCGACGAGGTGGTGCATGACCTCCTCGCCGGAGGCGTCGAGCTCGTTGATGCCGTCGCCGACGACGAGCAGGTACTTCGCCTTGGGGTTGCGCGCGACCGCCTCGAGGATGGCGTCCTCGAAGAAGGAGACGTTGGCGAAATAGAGGCGGCCGTCGAAGCGCACGGCGGTGACGATCTCCGAGGCCGGCAGGTTGTGCACGCTGGCATCGCGCAGCGTGCCGTCGGGATGGCGGCCGAGAATGGCGACGCGCGGCTTCATGGTGCGCAGCAGGTAGAGCATGATGGCGAGTCCCGCGCCGACCATGATGCCGTTGTCCAGGTGTGGCGCGAAGCCCAGCGTGGCGAAGAACGTGACGATGGCGGCAATGCCGTCGTGGCGGTTGGCCAGCCAGGCATGCTTGACGGCGGTGAAGTTGATCAGGCCGATCACCGCCATGATGATCACCGCGGCCAGCACCGCCTGCGGCAGGTGGTAGAGCAGCGGCGTCAGCGCCAGCAGGGTGATCAGCACGAACAGGCCGGTGAACACCGATGACATGCCGGTGACGGCGCCGGCGTTGATGTTCACCGCCGATCGCGAGAACGAGCCGGAGACGGGGAAGGACTGGCTCGCCGCGCCGACGAGGTTGGCCAGGCCCTGGCCGATCAGCTCCTGGTTGGGATCGATCTTCTGCTTGGTTTTGGCGGCCATCGCCTTGGCGATGGAGATCGCCTCCATGAAGCCCACCAGCGAAATCACGATGGCGGTGGACAGCAGCGTGCCGAACATGTCCCAGGAGAATTTCGGGATGCTGAACGACGGCAGGCCCTCGGGAATCGTGCCGACGACGTCGCCGCCGCCCTTGAGGCTCAGCTCGCCGTGGCTGATGCGGCGGATGCGCCAGCGGCTGCCGTCGCTTTTCTCGCCGGCGGGCACCCGCCCGGCCAGATGCAGGCGGTGCGACAGCCCGTCCGCCGAGGCCACGCGCTCGAAGACGAAGCGGCGGATGGTGCGGTTTCTTTCGCGGTTTTCTTTTTCGCGATCCTTGACCTGGATGGTCAGCACCTCCAGCTGGTAGTTGAGCGCCGCCGCTTCCTGGCTGAGCGGGCCGTGCTCCTTGCGCGCCTTGTTCAAATCCGCATTCGCCGCGGCGATCTGTTTGCCCAGTTCGGCGATGCGCAACTCGGCCTGGGCGTATTCGTCGAGCCTGACGCGGGCTTCGGCGTCCGCCACATCCTCGATGCGCGAGGCGGCGTTCTGCTCGAAGCCGATCTGCCAGCTGGCCAGCGTCGCCAGGGCAACGGCGATGAGCACGCCCGGCAGCTTCGGCGCGAACTTGCGTCCCGCAGCGATGATCGCGATGGCCGCCACGCCCATGACGAAGGTCGGCAGGTGGGTGTCGCCAACCTGCAGCAGCACGCCCCAGATGTCCTGGATGAAATGCTCCGAGCGCCCCATCGGCACGCCGAGGATCTTGTTCAGCTGCGACAGCCCGATGATCAGCGCGGCGGCGTTGGTGAAGCCGACGATGACCGGGTGCGAGAGGAAGTTCACCACGACGCCGAGCTTGAAGACGCCCAACGACAATTGCACGACGCCGACCAGCAGCGCGAGCATGATGGCCAAGGCGATGAACTGCTCCGACCCCGGCGCCGCGAACACCGACAGCGATGACGCCGTCAGCAGGGAGACGACGGCCACCGGTCCGGTGCCGAGCTGGTTGGAGGAACCCCACAGGGCCGCCACCATCACCGGCAGGAAGGCGGCATACAGGCCGTAATACGGCGGCATGCCCGCCAACTGCGCGTAGGCCATCGATTGCGGCACCAGCACCAGCGCCACGGTCAGACCGGCAATGAAATCGGCGCGCAGCGTCGTGCTGGAATAGGGCAGCCAGCGCAGGAAGGGCAGCAAGCGTTTCAGCAACGGGTTGTTCATTTCTTGTGGCAGCGCCCTGATCCCCGGGTGGGCGACTGCTTATGTGGAGAGGCCATATATTATCTTCACCTAATATCACCGTGGGCGAATTATCCTTATCGCCGAATCAGGGTGCTATATTCACCGCTTGCGAATTCCATACGAAAACCCATGGGACACCGCCTCTCCAAGATCTACACCCGCACCGGCGACGCCGGCACCACCGGCCTGGCCGACGGCACGCGCGTCGCCAAGGACAGCCCGCGCATCGCCGCGCTGGGCGACCTGGACGAACTGAACTCCCTTGTCGGGCTGCTGCTGACCGAGTCGCTGCCGGAGGACATCCGGCGGCTGCTCACCGGCATCCAGCACGACCTCTTCGATCTCGGCGGCGAGATGGCGATTCCCGGCTCGACCCTGCTCGACGGGAAAAGCGTCGATGAACTGGAACAGGCCATCGACCGCTACAACGCGGAACTGGGGCCTTTGAAGGAATTCATCCTGCCCGGCGGCACGCAGGCGGCGGCCCTCGCCCACCTCGCCCGGGCCGTGTGCCGGCGCGCCGAGCGCCAGCTCGTCGCCGTCGCCGCGCAGGAGGCCGTCAGCGAGGCCGGGCGCAAGTATGTGAACCGTCTCTCCGACCTGCTCTTCGTGCTCGGACGCACGCTCAACCGCATTTCCGGGCGCGGCGACGTGCTCTGGCGGAAAGACAGGGCCCGCAGCTAGGCCGCTTCGTCGCCGGCGTCGTCGAGACGCTGCACCAGCTTGATGCTGGCCGAGCGCAGCCGCTGCGAGAGCAGCAGCACCAATTCCATGAGGATCTTGAGGCCGAGGCGCGGATCGTCGGCGATGATGCGCGACAGGCTGTCGCGGTCGAGCACGGCAATCAGGGTGTCTTCCAGCGCGACGCAGGACGCGAAGCGCGGCTCGCCGTCGATCATGGACATTTCCCCCAGTGTCTTGCCGGGGCCAGCAAGGCTCAGGCGGCGCGGCAGTCCGCCGGCGCCGTTCCTGACGATTTCGCACTGTCCGGCGAGCACGATCACCATGAAGTCGCCGCTGTCGCCCTCTCGGATCAGGGTGGCGCCGGCCGGCGCCCGGTAGCAGCGCAGCCGGGCAGCCAGCACTGCGATCTCGCGGCGCTCGAAATCCTCGAACAGGCGGATGCGCTCGATGATCTCGAGGATGCGATCGACGAAGGCCGTGCCGTCGCCGAGATGCACCAGGCCTGGGAAGCGGTCTCTCACTCTTTGCCGAGCAGCGCAATGCGGCGGTCGCGCACCGCCTGGGCCAGAATGTCGAGCAGTTCGACCGAATCCTCCCAGCCGAGGCAGGCGTCGGTGATGCTCTTGCCGTACTCGAGCGGCTTGCCCGGCACCAGGTCCTGCCGGCCCTCCTTGAGATGGGATTCGACCATGACGCCGAAGACGCGATCCTCGCCCGCCGCAATCTGGCCGGCGACATCGCGCGCGGCCTCCAATTGGCGCTTGAAGTCCTTGCGGCTGTTGCCGTGCGAGAAGTCGATCATTAGGCGCGCCGCCAGGCCGGCGGCGCCGAGTTCCTTGCAGGCGCGGTCCACGCTGGCGACGTCGAAGTTCGGCTCCCTGCCGCCGCGCAGGATGACATGGCAGTCCTCGTTGCCGTTGGTGGAGACGATGGCCGAGTGCCCGGACTTGGTCACCGAGAGGAAGTGGTGCGGGTGCTGCGAGGTGCGGATGGCATCGATGGCGATCCTGATGTTGCCGTCGGTGCCGTTCTTGAAGCCCATCGGGCAGGACATGCCGGAGGCCAGCTCGCGGTGCACCTGCGACTCGGTGGTGCGCGCGCCGATGGCACCCCAGGTCACCAGGTCCGCGATGTACTGAGGCGTGATCATGTCGAGGAACTCGGTCGCCGCCGGCAGGCCCATCTCGTTGAGGTCCACCAGCAGGTGGCGGGCGATGCGCAGGCCCTCGTTGATCTTGAAGCTGCCGTCCATGCGCGGATCGTTGATCAGTCCCTTCCAGCCCACCGTGGTGCGCGGCTTCTCGAAATAGACGCGCATCACCACCAGCAGGTCGTCGGCCAGGCGGTCGGCCTCGGCCTTCAGGCGCGCGGCGTAGTCGATGGCGGCATCGAAATCGTGCACCGAACAGGGGCCGATGACCACCAGCAGGCGATCGTCGGCGCCATGCAGGATGCGGTGGATGGCCTGGCGCGCGGCGAAGGTGGTCTCGACCGCACGTGGCGTCGGCGGAAACTCGCGCAACAGGTGGGAAGGCGGCGCGACTTCGTGGATGTCGCGGATGCGCACATCGTCGGTGATGGCGCGCGGATAGGCGAGCCCGCCCCTGGGGCCGGGGGCGACGGAGGCGATGTTCGGTTTGTTCGACTTGATCGGGGCGTTCATGCGGAGACGGCCTGATGCTGCGGCGAATGGCTAAGGTCTTGCATTCTAACGCAAAAGGCCGGGCAAAGCCCGGCCGGCGCGCCACCTGACCCGATCGATCAGATCACTTCTTGCCCTGCAGCTTTTCGTACAGGCCCGTCACGGTATTCATGACTTCCAGCAGCCGTTCGCTGGTTGTCGCCACGTTGAGGGCGGCGGTCTTCCTGTCGCCGCCACGCTGGGTCACGGCGTTCTCGAAGAACAGCCATTGCTGCTGGCCCAGCGCCAGCTCGTCCTTGATGGCGGCCGTGTTTTCCGGCGCGGAAGTCAGTTCCCGCAGGGCGGCGACGAATTCCTGGCGCGCCTTGTCCAGCTCCGCCGCGCCGCTGGCGGGCGCCACGCCCCACTGGATGGCCTGGTAGAACTTCGCCATGCGCTGCGAGAGCATGCGCTGGCGGCCGGCGATGTTGATCAGGCGGCCCTCGCTGGTGCCGGAATGCTTTTCCAACTGCACCGTGCCCTGGTGCGCCAGGCTGAGCACCTCCTCGTTGACCTCCATCACCTTCTTCGCCCCGGCCTGCGAGGGCGCCGCGCCGACCAGCGCATCCTTGTAGGCCAGCCAGGCGCGCTCCAGGTTGAGGTAGGTGTTCTTTATCTCGGGCGTCGGCGAGAAATTCTTCAGCTCGACGAGCTGGCGGTCGAAGAGCGCGATCGAGGCATCGAGGATTTTCTTCGAGCGCTCCGTATCGACGGCCTGGCCAATCTGAAGATAGGCCTTGGCCATGCGCTGCGAGAGCATGCGCTGGCGGCCGGCCTTGTTGATGGCGGCGTTGATGTCGCTGATCTGGGCCTGGGCGGGATTGCCCGCGGCGTCGATGCCGAAGACAACTGCGGCTAGGGCAAGCAAGGCGAGAAGCTTTTTCACGGCGAAATCCTTTCGCGGCTGCACCCCACTCCGGAAGGACAGGGTCAAGGTCCTGGGAAAGGTTGCATTCTAGCCACGGACCACAGACGGCAGATTGACAAACATCAAATCGGCCTGCCGCCTATCCGGTCCCGCCCACCGTCAGTCCGTCGATGCGCAATGTAGGTTGTCCCACCCCGACGGGCACGCTCTGGCCTTCCTTGCCGCAGGTGCCCACGCCCGGGTCGAGCGCCATGTCGTTGCCGATCATGGAGACGCGCGTCAGCACGTCCGGGCCGTTGCCGATCAGGGTCGCCCCACGCACGGGGTGGGTGATCCTGCCGTTCTCGATCAGGTAGGCCTCGGCTGCGGAGAAGACGAACTTGCCGCTGGTGATATCCACCTGGCCGCCGCCGAAATTGGCCGCATACAGCCCCTTCTTCACCGAGGCGATGATCTCCCGCGGGTCGCGCTCGCCGTTGAGCATGCAGGTATTGGTCATGCGCGGCAGCGGCAGATGGGCGAATGACTCGCGCCGGCCGTTGCCAGTGACCGGCACGCCCATCAGGCGCGCATTGAGCGAATCCTGCAGGTAGCCGGCGAGGATGCCGTCCTCGATCAGCACGGTGCGCTGCGTCGGATTGCCTTCGTCGTCGACGGAGAGCGAGCCGCGCCGATCGGCAATCGTGCCGTCGTCGATCACCGTGACGCCTGCCGCCGCGACGCGCTCGCCGATGCGTCCGGCGAAGGCGGAGCTGCCCTTGCGGTTGAAGTCCCCTTCGAGGCCATGGCCGATCGCCTCGTGCAGCAGGATGCCCGGCCAGCCGTTGCCGAGGACCACCGTCATCTCCCCCGCCGGCGCGGGACGCGCGGCGAGGTTCACGCTGGCCTGGTGCACTGCCTGCTTCGCGTAGTCGCGCAGCACGGCATCGCTGAAATAACCGTAGTCGAAGCGGCCGCCGCCGCCCGCCGAACCCTGCTCGCGTCGCCCCGCATCGAGCATGATGACCGTGACGGACACGCGCACCAGCGGCCGCACGTCGGCGGCGAGATGCCCGTCGGCGCGGGCGACCAGCACCACTTCGAATTCGCCGGCGATGTGCGCCATGACCTCGACGACACGTGTGTCCGCGGCGCGGGCGAAGCCTTCCAGCCGCTCCAGCAGCTTCACCTTCTCGGTGTCGGGCAGCGAAGCCAGCGGGTCTGCCGCGCCGTAGAGCGCCGGCACCGCCCTGCCGGAAAGCATCGGCATGCGCTGCCCGGCGCCCTGCGCGGCGATGGCGCGGGTGGCCCGCGCCGCCGCCTTCAGGGCCGGCAGGGAAATCTCGTCGGAATAGGCGAAGGCGGTCTTCTCGCCCGAGATGGCGCGCACGCCGACGCCGCTTTCGATATTGAAGCTGCCCGACTTGACGATGCCCTCCTCCAGACTCCAGCCCTCGGAGCGGCTGTACTGGAAGTACAGGTCGGCATAGTCCAGCCGGTGCCGATAGAGGTCGCCGAACACCGATTCGAGCTGGCGCGCGGAAAGATCGAAGGGCGCCAGCAGGCGGGATTCGGCGGTATCGAGGTGTGTCTTCATGTCCATATGCAGTAATCCGGATTCAAAGTGCGCGGTGCTGCAAGGCCGGCAGGCTGGCGCGCAGTTCGGCGATGCGGTCGCGGTCCATCTCGGCCGTCACCACCCCCGGCCCTTTCGCCAGCCGGTCGAGCACGCCGCCCCAGGGATCGACCACCATGCTCTCGCCCCAGGTCTGCCGACCGCTCGGGTGGGTGCCGCCCTGGGCCGCGGCCAGCACGTAGCAGAGGTTCTCGACGGCGCGGGCGCGCAACAACAATTCCCAATGCGCCTGTCCCGTGGTATGGGTGAAGGCCGCCGGCACCACCAGCAGGTCCACCGGTCCCATCGCGCGATAGAGTTCGGGGAAACGCAGGTCGTAGCAGATCGACACGCCGACCCGCCCGACCGGGGAATCGAAGGCGACGACGGCATCGCCGGGCTCTATTGTCTGACTTTCATTGTAGTGTTCGGTTCCGCGCGTGAAGCCGAAAAGGTGGATCTTGTCGTAGCGCGCCACGCGCCGGCCGGCGTCGTCGTATACCAGGCAGGTGTTGCGCACCTTGTCGGGCACCGAGGCCTCGAGGGGAATGGAGCCGCCGACCAGCCAGACCTTGTGCCGCAGCGCCGTCCCGCGCAGGAAGTCCTGCAGGGGCCCGGCACCGTCCTTCTCGCGCGCACTCACCTTGTCCGTGTCGTTGCCGGAAATCAGGGGGAAGTATTCCGGCAGCGCCACCAGCCGTGCGCCGCGCGCGGCCGCCTCGGCCACCAGGCGATCGGCGTCGCGCAGGTTCTGCGCGATGTCCGGCCCCGACACCATCTGCACCGCCGCGATCCGCGTTGCGCTCATGCCGACTCCGCCGGGCCGCCCCAAGGAGTCGGCAAGCCAATTGTCTGGAGCGGGCATCGCCCGCGAACTTTCGTCACCCCCGCCCTCGGGGCGGGGGATGGGGGGTAGGTACTCATTGGGCCGTACCCTCCTGCTTCGTCGTGGCCTGCTGTTGCATCTTCTCCACCTTGGGATCGCTCCAGCTGCCGGTGACGGCGTACTCGAAGGCGAACATCTGCCCGAACGGATCCTTGAGGATTTTCTGCGCCAGCCAGGCGGCCGCGCCGACGGCCGGATTGGCGATCATGGCGCCGACGGCCAGCGTATCGCCCAGCGCCGGCTCGACCCGCACGCGCAGGTTCTGCGTCTCGGCGGGAATGCTCACCTCGCCCTTCATGAGTATTTTCGCCGACGGCCCCTGGATCAGCAGGTCATGGGTATTCATCACGCCGCGCGTCACCTTGGCACTGCCGGTGATGGTGTCGAAGGCGAAGCCCTCGCTGAAGATGTCGCGGAAATCCAGCGTGATGCGTCGCGGCAGCGACTGCAGGCTGAGAATGCCGAGCAGCCGGCCGACGCCCGGCTCCATCTTGTTGAACTGGCCGCGTGCCGCTTCCGCGGACAGGGCGCCGTCGAGCGAAGCGTAGTCGATTCGCGTCGGCGTCCCCGCCCAGGATACCTTGCCCTCCAGCTTGGCCGTGCCCCGCTTCACGGCGTCGACATAGCCCAGGCGCTCCAGCATCTTGCCGATGTCGGACACGTCGAGCTTGAAGTTGAGTTGCGTGCCGCTGCCGCGCCAGACGCCGTCGGACGCCAGCATGCCGTCCGGGTTGGTGATGGCCAGCTTCTCCATCTTCCAGGCGCTGGCCTCGTTGGTCGCCAGCAGTTCCAGTTTGCCCAGCTTGTGGCCGCGCAGGGTGAAGTTTTCCGCCACGATGTCGAGCCCCGGCAGTTCGCTCTGCGGGCTCTCCGCGATGAGCGATTTGCCGCGCCTGGCATCGCCGATGGTGAGCTGCTTCAGGCGCGCCCGCAGGCGGCCGCGCTCCTCGGTCTTCCAGGAGAAGTCGCCCGTCACCTCGCTGCTCGTCACCTGGCCCTGCCAGCTGCCGTCCTGCAGCGCCGCGCGCAGGCTGACATCGCTGAACGGGCGTTCGAATGCGGTCAGTTCGTTCGTGCGCAGGCTGAGCTGGGTCACCGGATTGCTGAAACCGCCGTTGCCGGCGAACAGTTCCTGCCAGAAATCCACGTTGAAGGCCGCCACATTCGCCGCCATCAGGACGCCCTTCTCGGGCATCGGCGGCGCCTCGCCGATGCCGATGACGCCCCGCTCGATGACCGCCCGCTCCTTCTCGTGCCGGCGGTGGAAATGGGCCGTGAGGTCCTTGCCGAGCGTGACGCGAACCTGGTCGCGCGGCACGTCCGCCGTGGGGACGACATTCAGCGCGAACCTGTAGGGCATCGTCTCGACCGATGTCTTGTTGAACGGCTCCGGCAGGCTGGAGGCAATGCCCTGCAAGCTCGACTCCAGCGTGATGTCGGCGGCGCGGTTCTTCATGAGGATCTCGCCGCGCCATGGAGTGCTGCCCGACAGGTGCTCGAGAATGCGATGGTCCACCGTCCTGCGCAGATTGGCGATGTTCAGCGTGCCCTGGGCATTGATGGCCACCGCGCCGTCGCCGCGCGTGGCGGCATTGATGAGCAGCGGAGAGCCGAGCAGTTGCGCTCGGGCTTCCTTGACGCCGACGCTGCTGCCGGTGAATTGCAGGCGGCCGTTCACGTCGGATATGGGCGGCATGCCTGCGCCGACCGTCAGTTCGTTGCGCAGGAACTGGTAGTCGCCCTCGATCAGGGTGTTGGCCACCTTGCGCAGCGGGATGGTCAGTTTCAATGCCAGGATGCCGCTGCCCGCCGCGCTCATGCCGTCGGTGAAATGGTCGATCTGCCCGGAGACCGGGCTGGTCTCGATGAAGCGCAGGAAATCGGCCGTGGGCCCCGCCGCGCGGCCGGACACGGTGATGATCTCCTCAGGCGCCTCCAAGTCTGCAATCTCGGCGCTCACCTTGGATAGCGCGACGCCGTAGATGCTGCCTCGGTCGGCGCGAATCCGCATGCGCTTCCCTTCGAAGAGCAGGTCGCCGACGATGTTGTCGATGCCGGGCCAGTCCGACGCATAGCGCAGGTCCGCCCCGACGATTTTCGCCGAAACCTGGAAGATGCCGTCCTTGCCGTCGGTGAAGGGAAAATCCTTCAGGTCGCCCTTCAGCCGCAGCCGCGCATCGTCGGCCCGCCCGCCGGTGATGGCGACGCGCAGCCAGTCGCGCACGTCCCGATTCACCACCAGCGGCATGTAGCGCCACACCGCCGCGCCGTCGGCGCGGCCCAGGCGCGCCGTGATGTCGATCTCGCCGGGGCCATCCGGGCTGCTGCGGTAGCGGCCGGATGCGTTGCCGGACGCATCCTTGTTGTTGAACGCGACGTTCTGCAGTTGCAGGTCGATGCGGCCATCCGCGAGCGTCCAGTTGACCTTGGCGGCGAGCTGCTCGAACTCCAGGCGCGGATCGGCAAACACCGTCGGCAGTTCCAGGGCGGCGTTGCGGCTTTCCAGATTGACGAGGCCGCCTTTCTCGTTGCCCTCGATGTTGCCGGTCAGGCCGACGAAGCCCGGGAAGTACCCTTGCGCGCGCAATCCTAGGTGCTCGAAGCGGGCGCGCAGGTTGAAGCTGGAGAACGCTCCGGCCTCGCCCTTCCAGCCCAGCTTGAGGTCGAAGATGCGGCCCTGCGGCGCATAGTCGGCCAGCATCTTGCGCGAGCCGGCATCCAGCGGCAGGAAACCGGCCAGGCGGCTCAGCGCGTCGAGATCGAGGCCGTTGGCCGCAACCTCGCCCTCGGCCGGCTTCTTGCCGACGGCCGGCGACCAGCGCAGCGTAAGGTCGGTCGGCGGAAGCGTGATGCCGTCGCGCGTGGCCAGCGCCAGTTTCCGCGACACCACTTCGTAGCCGGTCTCGGGCTGACGGCCGGACAGGCGGCCGTTGAGATGGGCGAGATCGAACATCGGCAGCTCGGGCGACAGACGAAGCCTGACATCGCGCAGGGCGATGTCGGCCGTCAGCGCGTGCAGCCGTTTCTCGGCGAAGCCCAGCCACAGGCGCATGCCGCCCGCCCCTTGCGGCAGTTCGACGGGGTAGTCCACCCAGGCGCGCCAGCCGGCCAGATCGGCATAATCGAGCTCGGCATACACGTCGCCCTTCCACGCCTCCAGAAGGTCGAAGTCCTCGCCGCGGAAATCGCCGCGCACATCCAGCCTTGCGGCCAGCTCGCGCGGCGGCGAAGCGGTCAGGCCGAAACGGTGGCGATTGCCGTTGTTCTGCAGGACGAAGTTGAGCTGCTGAAGCTCCAGCGGCGGCGCGCCGCGCTTCTCGTCTTCCCAGCGGATGGTGGCATTGCGGATGACTATGCGGTTCTGCGCCAGCAGCCAGTCGGAAAAATCCCGTCCGCTCGCCTCGGTGTTGAGCTGGATGCCGGCGATGAAGATGCGGCCGTTCCTCTCGCGGCGCACATGCAGCGTCGGCGAGTCGACCTCCAGGCGGTGCAGCCTAAGCTGCCAGTTCCACAGCGACGACCAGGACAGTTCGGTATCGACCGTGTCGAAAGTCAGTCCCGGCCGCCCGGCGGCGTCATGGATCTGGAAGCCGCGCAGGGAAAGATGCGGGCGCAGCCCCTGCCAGTGGGTGTCGATGCGCGAAATGGTCACGCTCAGGCCGACCGCCTGCGTAATGCCGCGCTCGATGTCGTCGCGGAAGTTCTCGATGTTGGGAATCACCGAGTAGCGCAGCACGAGGATGATCAGGGCAAAGCCGAAATAGCCGAGCCAGAACAGCCAGACCAGCGTGCGGCGCAGCCAGGCGGGAATCAGGCCGGGGAGACGGAGAAGACGCGCGGCAAAGCGCTTGCGCGGGTTCGGCGAATCGATTGCAGTCCTCTCGTGCACAATAAGGTGTGGGTGCGTCCGGGCGCCATGCCAGTACAATGCTTCCGATACGCTATTTAATTGATTTTACCCTTAAACGTTCCATCAGCCCGCCCGGCAGACATGTCCCAGGCCACCCTAGACGAAATCCTTCCCCAGAGCCGCTTCCTGGCTCGCCTCATCGACAGCCGGCCGGAAATCGGCGACGAACTCCGCGTTTGCTTGCAGACTCCATGGACCGCGCAGGCCATGCGCGACTTTCTCGCCGCCGCAGCGCCGGACGAGGCCGCGCTGCGCGCCGGACTGCGCCGCCTTCGCGCGCGGGTGATGGCCCGCATCGTGGCGCGCGACCTCTCCGGCCTGGCGGACCTGGACGAAGTCACGGAGACCATGACGGCTCTGGCCGATGCAACCGTCGCGCATGCCGTCGCCGTGCTCTCCGCCGTTCTCGTCGCCCGCCACGGCACGCCGCGCTCGGCGGAGGGCGAAGCGCAGGAGCTGATCGTCATCGGCATGGGCAAGCTGGGCGGACGGGAATTGAACGTCTCCTCGGATATCGATCTCATCTTCGCCTATCCCGAGGACGGCGAAACCGACGGCGACGGGCAGCGCCTGTCGAATTTCGACTTCTTCACGCGGCTCGGCCGCCAACTGATCGGCGCGCTGGCCGAAGTCACGGGCGACGGCCAGGTTTTCCGCGTGGACATGCGCCTGCGGCCGAACGGCGACTCCGGCCCGCTGGTGGCGAGCTTCGACATGCTGGAGAACTACTTCATCACCCAGGGCCGCGAGTGGGAGCGCTACGCCTGGATCAAGGCACGGCCGCTGTGCGGCGCCCCGCAGGAAGGATCCTTGGGGTGCATGCGCGGCGATGCCCTGTCCACCCTGGCGCGCCCCTTCATCTTTCGCAAATACCTCGATTTCGGCGCCATCAACGCCATGCGCGAACTGCACGCGCAGATCCGCCGCGAGGTGGCGCGGCGCGACATGGCCGACAACATCAAGCTCGGTCCGGGGGGCATCCGCGAGATCGAGTTCATCGCCCAGGTCTTCCAGTTGATCCGCGGCGGGCGCGACAAGGCCCTGCAGATCCGGCCGACGCTGCGGGTGCTCGCCCTGCTGGCCGAGCGCGGCATCCTGAACGAGGCCGCCGTGAGCGAACTCGGCGCCGCCTACCGCTTCCTGCGCAACCTGGAGCACCGCCTGCAATACCTCGACGATGCCCAGACCCATTCGCTGCCCGCCAAGCCCGAGGACCAGGCGCTGATCGCGCGCGGCATGGGCTTCTCGGAATACGGCGCCCTGCTGGCGGAACTCGACGACCATCGCGCCAGCGTCAGCCGCCACTTCGAGGCTGTCTTCGCCGATCCCAGCCGCCAGGGCCACGAACTGGCCGCCATCTGGCAAGGCTGCGACGGCGTCGAGAACGCGCAGGCCGCCTCGGAGGAACTCGAGCGACTCGGCTACGCGGCGGCCACGGACAGCGCGCAGCGCATGGCCGGCATCCGCAACGGCGCCCGCTACCAGCAGCTGTCGCCGCGCAGCCGCGAGCGTTTCGATGCCCTGGTGCCGCGCCTGATCGAAGCGGCGGCGGAAACGCCCCACCCCGATGCCACGCTGGCGCGCGGGCTCGACCTGCTGGAGGCCATCAGCCGGCGCGGCGCCTATCTCGCGCTGCTGCAGCAGTATCCCCAGGCCCTGCAGAAGGTGGCGCAACTGGTGGGGGCCTCGAGCTGGGCGGCGACCTATCTGACGCGCCACCCGGTATTGCTCGACGAGCTGCTCGACGCGCGCCAGCTCGAAGCCGCGCCCGACTGGGCCGCCTTCCGCGCCCAGCTCGCGCAGGACCTGGACGAGCACGAGCCGGACACCGAGCAGCAGATGGACATGATGCGCGAGGCCCACCACGCCCAGGTGTTCCGCCTGCTGGCGCAGGACCTGGCCGGCCTGCTGCCGCTGGAAAAACTCTCCGACCACCTGTCCGAGCTGGCCGACATCATGCTCGACCTCGCCCTGCGGCTGACCTGGCGCAAGCTGGCCAAGCGCCACCGCGAGACGCCGGCCTTCGCCGTCGTCGCCTACGGCAAGCTGGGCGGCAAGGAGCTCGGCTACGCCTCCGACCTCGACATCATCTTCCTCTTCGAGGACGAGGCGCCGGAAGCGCCGGAAAACTACGCCCGCCTGGCGCAGCGCATCAACACCTGGATCTCCAGCACGACGCCGGCCGGCATCCTGTTCCAGACCGACCTGCGCCTGCGGCCGAACGGCGAGTCCGGCCTGCTGGTGAGTTCCGTCGCGGCCTTCCGCAAGTACCAGATGGAGTCGGCCTGGGTGTGGGAGCACCAGGCGCTCACCCGCGCCCGCTTCTCGGCGGGCGACGCCGGCATCGGCCGCCAGTTCGAGGCCATCCGCATCGAGGTGCTGCGCAAGCCGCGCGACCTCGACGAACTCGGGCGCGAAGTCATCGCCATGCGCGAGAAGATGGCGGCCGCCCACGCCAACAAGAGCGAACTCTTCGACATCAAGCACGACCGCGGCGGCCTCATCGACGTCGAGTTCATCGTGCAGTTCCTCGTCCTCGGCCATGCCCACGCGCATGCCGAGCTGACGGGCAACCTGGGCAACCTGGCCCTGCTGAAAATCGCCGCCGGCCTCGCCCTCATTCCCGACGAGCTCGCGGAACGGGTGCGCGAAGCCTACCGCCGCTACCGCACGCTGCAGCACAGCCTGCGCCTGAACGATGCGCAGTACGCACGCACCGAACGGTCCGAGCTGGCGCAGGAAATCGAAAGCGTGCTGGAGCTGTGGCGGACGGTGTTCGGTCAGGACTGAACGCGTCGGTTTCCCGTACCGCCTTCAGCCCCAGGATCGGGATGGCGAGGACAAGCCCCGCAGCGCTTCGCGCAGCGGGGCCCGGCCATCAAATCGGCTTCTTGAGGGTGATGGCGCCGCGGATTTCCGCGGCGTGATAGCCGACCGCCTTGTCGGCGGGGTAGAGCTCGGTCAGCTTGGCCTGCACCGCCGGGCTGATGCGATCCGGCGTGCCGTGGCAGCTCAGGCAAAGGTCCTGCGTCGGCAGGGCCTTCATGTAGCGGTACAGCTTCTTGTCGCCATCAGCCACGACCTCGCCCTTTTCCAGCGAAGTGGGCTTCTCGCCGGCGGCGGCGCGCTTGTCGAACTCCTTCAGCACGGCCTCTTCCCAGGCATCCGGCACGGCCTTCGGGTTGCGGTTCTTCAGGCTGACGCGGCGTATCGCCCAGCCTGACTTTTCCGAAGCAGCCTTGGCCATGGCCGGCGCCTTCTCGCGGCAGACGCCGATGGCGCCCTCGGGGCCGCCCTTCTTGATTTCCTCGTCCAGCACGCTGAGCAGCTTGGGCGGAATGGCGGACGATACGCCGCGGGCTTCTTCGAGCAGTTTCGCCTCGTCGGAGAATGCCGGCGCGGCAGCCAGCGCAATGACCGGAAGAGCAAGGATGCGGATGAAGTTGAAGGTTTTCATTGTTTCCTCCTTTGGTTAGGCACCCTACAGGGTGCGGAAGTCGATTTCCCTCGCGCCAGGAAGCGCCTCCATTCCGGCGTGGGCCATGCAGCAAGGTTCCGTGGGGATGCCGAACAATGGCGCCTGGTCGATGCGCCTTATTATCAGCTTTTCATTTCATTCAAATATACCGAGTTCATGACGCGCTTGAATCAAAAATATTGCTTCATTCATTAGGGCGTGTTCTCAATCATTCTGTCGGTGCGAATGATTGAGAACACGCCCTAACCCGGCACGGCGGAATTCCCCCATGGGAGCGCGCAGACGCGGGGCCGGCTCACCAGCGCATTGCCGCGCCGACAAGGAAGGCGCGATCCGCGGCCGCCCGGCCATGGCCATGCTTCCATCCCGCGTCGAGGTCGAGCCAAGGCAACGGTGAATAAATGATGCCGAGAATGCGATAGCGCAGCGAACCGCGCTCGGCGCGGTCCGGGGGGGTGTCGGCGCTGAGGTCGGCGACCAGCTTGAGTTGCCCGGATGCCTTGTAGGTGACTGCGGCGGAAACATGCCGAAGCGAAGTGCGCTGGCCCATGGCATTGTTGTTGCGGCGGTAGCCGGCGTGGGTGTGGAAGGCCCAGTCTCCCGGCTCGTAGGACAGAATCCCCAGAACGCCCCAAGTCTGGCGCCCCGTGCCGAAGCCGCGGCCCTTGTCCCCGGTCGGCAGGGTGATGCCCGGCTTGAAGCCGAGGCTCAGGGCCTCGCGTTCGAGGAAACGCCACTTCAGGTCCACCGAGGCGTCGAGCACCCCATGGCTGGCATGGCGGCCGGCGGCGTCGTGCATGTGCTGACGCACATACGGCAGGCCGAACTGCAAATCGGCATCGTCCAGTAAACCATGGCTCAGCACGGCCGTCGCCAGGCGTTCGCGCACCTTGGCTCCAGGAGGATGATCGCGCGCCTTGTCGGCCATCAGTTCCAGCTGGTAATTGCCAAGTCCGAGTGTGCCGGTATCCTCAGTCAGCAGCGGGTGTGCAGCCAAGGCCGACATGGCAAATCCCCCGGCGAGGAGGGCTGTTGCGGCCAGTCTCATTCTGATACGGCTTCCGATTCCGATTTTTTCAAACACAATCGATCAACGTAATTTGGTCTGAATTAGTTACCGATCTTATCCTGGAACAAAACCTGTTCGTCCTGCACCCAGAGCAGGTGCGCGTCGAGCATCAGGCGGTAGCGCGCCTCGGCGGCGTCCAGCTGCGCCATCGCCGCCGCCAGCCTGCCCTCGACGGCGAGGCGGCGCGCATTCAGCGTGTCGCTGAGGCCGGCCTCGCCCAGCGCGTAGGCGCGCGCGATCAGCTCGGCATTGCGCTCCATAGCCTGAGCCGCGAACTGCGCCTTGCGCCAGCCCTCGTAGGCCGCCGTGGCGCCGGCATGCGCAGCAGCCACCTCGGCATTCAGCTTGCGCAGCAAGGCCGCCTCCTTCTGCACCGCCATGTCCATCTGCGCGCGGGCGCCCTCGGTCGAGGCGGCGCGCGCCCGTCCCGGCAGGGGGATGCTCACATACACCCCCGTCACCCGCTCGCTGCCGCCGGCCTCGGAAGCATGGCGCACACCCACGGTGGGATCGGGCATCTCTTCCGCCTGGCTGCGTGCAATGAGGGCCTGCCGCCGCTTCACCTCGGCGCGCACGGCAGCCAGCTCGTGGTTGTGCTGGAGGATGCGCTCGCGCCAGTATTCGTGCGGCTGCTCGAGAAGCGATGGAATGACGACGGCAGGCTTCGCCGGCAGCACGATGCCGGGATAGTGCTGCGTCAGCTCGGCGGCGGCTACGGACGTCCGCATCCCGGCCTGCAGCGCCGAGGCCTCGGCCTGGGCCGCCGCAGCTTCGGCCAGCGTCTGCTCCAGCCGCGGTGCATCGCCGGCGCGCACACGCTTCGCCGCCACCTCAGTCTGCCGCTTCAACAGGGACACCTGGCTGTTCCACTCGTCGGACTGCGCGCGCGCCTTCAGCCAGCCGAACCAGGCCCGCAGCAGGCCGCGCGCCGTCTCGTGCAGGGCGTCGCCGAGCGAGGACTGCGCCTGCGCGACGCCGAGGCTGCCGAGTTCGCCGTCGAGGCGCGCCTTGCCCGGCAGGCGGATCGGCCGCTCGACGGCGACATCCCATTCGTTGAGATTGCGCGATGCCTCGGTGCGGCGCCTCGCCGAGCCCACGCTCACACTGAACTCGTGCTCGCCCGCCTCGAGGCGGTCGCGGTTGGATTCCTCGTAGCGCACGCCCGACTTCGCCGCCAGCACGTCGGGATGGGCGGCGAGGACGCTCGCCACGACTGCGCGCGGCGGCAGGTCAGGGGTGTCGTCGGGCGGCGCGGCAACGACAAGCGCCGGCAGCAACAGGATGACGTATGGCAGGGCTTTCATGCGAACCTCCCGAACTCGAGCAGGGGCACCATCCAGTAGGCGATCTCCGGATTCGGCAGGGTTTCCTTCAGATGGGCGACCAGCGCCTGCGCATCCTCGCGGTTCATGACGATCTGCACCTGCACCCGGCGCGAGCGCCCGCGCACCTGCTCGGCCGAGCCGTGCAGGCGCACCGCCTGTCCCTGCCCCTCGACCCGCGTGTTGGTGAAGCCGGTCACCCATTCCGGATGCTCGAGCAAGTGGTCGACGATCTCCTCTTCCAGCATGACCGGGAAGACTAGGGTCAGGACGCAATCCCGTGGTTTCATTTCACGCCCTCCTGCGGCGCGATGCCGAAGCGCCGGTACAGGATCGGCAGGATGACCAGCGTCAGCAGCGTCGCGCTCACCAGCCCGCCGATGACGACAATGGCGAGCGGTTTCTGGATCTCCGAGCCGGGCCCGCTGGCGAAAAGCAGCGGCACCAGGCCGAAGGCGGCGATGCTCGCCGTCATCAGCACCGGCCGCAGCCGCCGCTTCGCCCCTTCGACGACGATCTCCTCGACCGCCATGCCCTGCGCGTGCAGCTGGTTGAAATAGGTGACCATGACGACGCCGTTGAGCACCGCGATGCCGAGCAGCGCGATGAAGCCGACCGAGGCCGGCACCGACAGGTATTCGCCGGACAGCCACATCGCCAGCACGCCGCCGATCATGGCGAAGGGGATGTTGCTGATGACCAGCAAGGCCTGGCGCAGCGAGCCGAAGGTGGCGAACAGCAGCAGGAAGATCAGCGCCAGCGCCACCGGCACCACCACCGCCAGGCGCGCCGCGGCGCGCTGCTGGTTCTCGAACTGGCCGCCCCACGTCGTGCTGTAGCCGCTGGCGAAAGTCAGTTTCTCCGCCACGGCGCGCTTCGCCTCGTCGACGAAGCCGACCAGGTCGCGGTCGCGCACGTTGGCGGAGACGACGACCATCTTCGCCGCGTTCTCATGGTCGACCTTCACCGGGCCGTCGACGCGGACCAGTTTCGCCACCGCCGTCAGCGGCACGCTGCGGCCGTCGGCCAGGGTCAGGCTGAGGCCGTTGAACATCGCCGGCGACATGCGCTCGCGCTCGCCGCCGCGCAAAAGGAGCGGCGTGCGCCGGTTGCCCTCCAGCACCACGCCCAGCACGCGGCCCTCGACCTGGGTGCGCAGCGCGTTCTGCACCTCGTCGACAGTGAAGCCGAGGCGTCCTGCGGCGAGGCGGTCGATCTCGATGCGGTAGTACTGCAGGCCCTCGTTCTTCACCGTGAACACGTCCTCGGCGCCGCGGATCGGCTTCAGCGTGTCGACCACCTGCTGCGCCAGCCGGTTGAGCGTGGCCAGGTCGGGGCCGAAGATCTTGATCGCGACGTCGCCGCGCACGCCGACGATCATCTCGGAGACGCGCATCTCGATCGGCTGGGTGAAGCTGTAGGCCACCCCGGGGAAGTCGGCCAGCACCTGGCGCAGCTCGTCCATCAGCCAGGCCTTGTCCGGTTCGCGCCATTCGTCCTTCGGCTTGAGCACCAGAAAGGTGTCGGTCTGGTTGAGGCCCATCGGGTCCAGCCCCAGCTCGTCGGAGCCGACGCGCGCGACGATGCGCTGCACTTCCGGCACGCGCTCGAGGATCGCCTTCTGGATGCGCAGGTCGGTCGCCACGCTCGCCTCCAGGTTGATCGACGGCAGTTTCTCGACGCCGACGATGAGGTCGCCCTCGTCCATGGTCGGCATGAAGGTCTTGCCGACCTGGGTGTAGATGAGCGCGGTGACGGCCAGGGCGGCGACGGCGCCGATCGCCACCTGCCGCGTGTGGCGCAGCGCCCACTCCAGCAGCGGCACGTACAGGCGCAGCGACTGGCGCACCAGCCACGGCTCGCCGTGGCCGGCCTCGCGGATCAGGAAGGAGGCGAGCACCGGGATCACCGTCAGCGACAGCAGCAGCGAGCCGGACAGCGCGAAGATGATCGACAGCGCCACCGGCACGAACAGCTTGCCCTCCAGCCCCTGCAGCGTCACCAGCGGCAGGAAGACGATGACGATGATCGTGATGCCGGAGGCCACCGGCAGGGTCACTTCACGCACGGCGCGGTAGACGACGTGCAGGCGCGGCAGGCGGTTCGCCGTCTTGCCTTCCTCGTGCGCCAGGTGCGTGACGATGTTTTCGACCACCACCACCGCCGCGTCGACCAGCATGCCGATGGCGATCGCCAGCCCGCCCAGGCTCATCAGGTTGGCCGACATGCCGAACTGGCGCATCAGGATGAAGGTCACCAGCGCCGCCAGCGGCAGGGTCAGCGCCACCACCAGGGCGGCGCGCAGGTTGCCGAGGAACAGCACCAGCAGCACGACCACCAGCACGATGGCTTCGAGCAGGGCCCGCGACACCGTGCCGACGGCCCGCTCGACCAGGCTGCCGCGGTCGTAGAAGACCTGCGTCGTCACGCCCTCCGGCAGCGTCGGCGCCAGCTCCGCCAGCTTGGCGCGCACGCCGTCCACCACCTGCTGCGCGTTGGCGCCGCGCAGGCCGAGCACCAGGCCCTGCACCGCCTCGCCCCGGCCGGCCGCGCCGCTCTGCGTGACGGCGCCGTAGCGGGTGAGGTGGCCGATGCGCACCGCGGCGACGTCGCCCACCCGCACCGGCGTGCCCTCGCGGCTGGAGACCACCACCGCGCGCACGTCGTCCAGGTTGCGGATGGCGCCTTCGGCGCGCACCACCAGCGACTCCTCGCCCTCGGAGAGGCGCCCGGCGCCGTCGTTGCGATTGTTCGCTTCCAGCGCGCGCTGCAGCGCCTCCAGTGTAACGCCGCGGGCCGCTAGCGCGGCATTGTCCGGCACCACCTCGAAGCTGCGCACCTCGCCGCCGAGGGCGTTCACATCAGCCACGCCGGGCAGCGTGCGCAGCGCTGGCCGGATCACCCAGTCGAGCAGGCCGCGGCGCTCCTGCAGGGTCAGCTCGCCGCCGTCGATGGTGAACATGAACATCTCGCCGAGCGGCGTGGTGATCGGCGCCAGGCCGCCGTCGGCGCCGGGCGGCAGGTCGCGCAGGATGCCGTTGAGGCGCTCGGTCACCTGGCTGCGCGCCCAGTAGATGTCGGTGCCGTCCTCGAAGTCGATGGTGATGTCGGCGATGGCGTATTTCGACACGGAGCGCAGGATCTTCTTGTTCGGGATGCCGAGCAGCTCCAGCTCGATCGGCGTGGTGATGCGCGCCTCGACCTCCTCCGGCGTCATGCCGGGGGCCTTCATGATGATCTTCACCTGGGTCGACGAGACGTCGGGAAAGGCGTCGATCGGCAGGCCCTTGAAGGCGACCGTGCCGGCGCCGACCAGCGCCAGGGTGGCGATGACGACCAGCAGCCTCTGCGTCAGGCTGAACTCGACCAGCCGCTCGAGCATCACTCGCCCCCGATGCCCATCAGCGCCGCCTTCAGCGCCGACACGCCGCTCACGGCGATGCGTTCATCGCCCTTCAGCTCGGCGCGGACGGTGCTCGACTGCGCGCCCTCCGCGACCAAGCCGACCGGCACGGCGCGGAAGCCCTTTGCCGTCTGTACGAAGATCAGGACGCGGCCCTGCAGCCGCGCCAGGGCATTGTTGGGCACGCTCCAGAGCAAGCCGTCTCGTCCCTTGCGCTCGGCGCTGATGACGGTGGCCTCGACATACTGGCCCGTATGCAGGCCCGCCGAGCCTCGGGTGATTTCGGCGCGCACCAGGACCGTCTGGCTCCCGCCTACGCCATGGCCCACCACCAGCACCTTGCCCGAGGCCTGCTGGGCTGGCAGCACCACCTGGTCGCCCTCCGTGACCATGTCCTGCCTGGCGATGGGCAACTGAATGTCCAGCCAGAGCGGATCGAGCTCCGCTACCTTGAAAATCGGTGAGGCGGCTTCGAGGCGCTGGCCGGCAATGGCCATCTGCTCTAGCACCACGCCCTCCACCGGCGAGGCGATCTCTATGGCGCTGCCCAGCCCGCTGCCCGATTGCAGGCGGGCGATGGCCGCCTCGCTCATGCCGGCCAGGCGCAGCACCTGGCGACGCTCGGTGTAGGCGGCGGCCAACTCGGCATGCTGGCTGCGGGTGGCGCGGTAGCGGCTCTCGGCGATAATGCCTTCGGCGAGCAGCTTTTCGTCGCGGCCGAGATTGTCCTTCGCCAAGCGCAGCTGCGAGGCAGCCTGCAAGTAGGCGCGCTGCATCTCGACGACGGCCGGCCCCTGCAGACGCGCCAGCACCTGCCCCCTCTTGACGTGTTCGCCGGCGGTGGCCAGCATCCGCTCGACCAGCACCGGCATCGGCGCGCTCAGCACGTGCAGCTGGTTGTTGGGCACGACGACCTGCGCCGGCAGGCCGGACAACTCGCCGGCGCGCTGCGCCGAGAGCGTCGCAGTCTCGATGCCGAGAGACTTCATCTGGCCCGCCGATACCGGCACCTCTTCGGCCGCACGCAGCGGCGAGGCAAGGAGTACGATCAGCGCGGCGACCAGGGTGGAACGTGTTTGGAAATCGTTCATGCAATGACCTTGTCAGCCCTCTTTCGGCCGATGCGGTCAAAGGAAGAACGCGCAGCCGTGTGAAAGCATTGTACGGGAAGGAGCGCGGGGCAGGCCGACTGGGTGGGATAGCCGCCACGTTTCCCGTAAGCATTCTCCAGTCGGAGCCTTAACGCAAGCTTAAATCGCGCTCCGGAGCAGGCGCCTGCAGGACAGTCACTTCCTCACCGTGGTGCCCCGCCCGACCTTGATCTGATAGATGCCGTGGCAGGCGTTGCACTTCTGCAGCAGGTCGCTCATCTGCGTCAGGGTGTGCTTGGGGTCGGCGAGAGATTCCGCATCCAGGGCGATCAGGTCAAAGCTGGTGTGCACGCCGCCGGCGAGCACCTTGAACTCCTCCGGCAGCTTGGCCACCGTCTTCGGCGGGATCTCGTTGGCGGCGCCGCTGCCCATGGTGCGGGCGGCGCGGGCGATCTCCTTCATGTCCTCGCGCGTCAGGGCATCGGTAATCACCTGCAGCACGGCAAGGAAGTTGCGCATCTCCTCGAGGACGATGTGGCGCTCGGCATCGAGCAGGACGAGGGGGGCGCGCTGGTCGGCCTGTTTGGCCGGGCCCGATGCCAGCGACGACCCGGAGAGGAGGGTGGCGCCGAGCAGCGCAAGGGCAATATGCTTGATTTTGGGTTTCATGAGTTCAACTTGCTTGGGTATGAGGTCAGGCGATCGTCGCCTCGGAATGGGCCTTCTCGCCCTTGTTGTCTTCCCAGGCGATCATCAGCTTGTCGCCGGACTTGGCGCCCTTGACGCGGAAGCCGAATACCGGGTTCTTCGAGATCGCCGGGCCGCATTGCAGGTTCAGCACCGGCTTGTCGTTGATCGTCGCCGTCACGCGCTGGATGAAATGGGCGGGAAAGGCCTGGCCGCTGCGCGGATCCTTGCGCTGCCCGGTTTCCATCGGGTGGATCATCAGCACGATGATGTGGGCGCTGCCGTCCACCATCCTGGCGCGGATTTTCATGGGTTCTGACATTATTGACTCCTGTGTATCGAAGAAGTGTGCTTGTGAAGAAATCGTAGCGAGCGGGCCGGGGTCGCTCCGAGGAGCGCAGGCGTACAAAAGGGTACGTTGAGCACCGCAGGAGCGAGATCGGCACGCGCAGTAGTTTTATTCACCAGCACTCAGCCGCCGCAGCCGCCGATGGTGACCTTGATTTCGCGGCTGGCGATGTACTGCTTGCCGCCGGCCTTCACCACCACCTTGACGACGGAGGTCTGGCCCATCTTGAAACGGGTGTTGAGATAACCCTCCGTGCCGCCGACAAGGTCGGCATAGGCCATCAGGGGGAAGGGATTCTTCTCCGCCAGCAGGGCGATGGATTCCGCGCCCTCCATGCGGCACGTCACCTCGATCGGGATGACCGCGCCGTTTTCCGCCACGTCCGGTGCCTTGACCAGGATGTCGGCGCTCTCCGCCGCGCCCGCCGCGCCGATGTTCTTCAGCGCCTCGGCAAGCGACTTCGACTCGAAGGCCGCCTTGTTCCAGTCCGCCGCGAACGCCCGCGTGGGGCGCAGCAGTCCCGCCGCGAGGGCGCAGGCGAGCACGCCGCCGGCGCCGCCGCCTTTCAAGATCAATCTGCGTAAATGATTCACTCTGCATTGCTCCATATGTAATCCCCGGCTAACGCGCCGAGGGAACCGAAACGGGGTAGCCGTTGGACAGCACGGTCATGAACACTTCCAGGTCCGTGTAGGCCGGATCGCCCGGCTTGAGCTTCTGGGTGCGCATCTGGTTGTGGCAGCGGGCGAAGCGCTCCTGGATCGACTCCAGGGCGCCCACCGGCGTGCGGTAGGTCGGGAAATGCGCCGTGTCGCCGAAGGGCGTGGTCGGCGTCTCGCCGCGCAGCTTGTGGCCCATGATGCTGCCGGGCACGTGGCAGGAGGCGCAGGCCATGTTGAGCTGGCCGGTGCGCGCATAGAAGGACTGCTCGCCGCGGCGGTAGGCCTCCATCACCTTGCCGTCGCCGATATCCACCTTGATCGGCACGCCGGCGCTGAGCGACTTGAAGTACACCGAGATCTTGGTATTGGCCGGCTTGCCCTGGGGGATCTCCTCGCCCAGCACGCTCTTGGCGCAATGCTCGATGCGGCCTTCCACGGTGACGATGCGGCCGAGCGCGGCATCGAACTTCGGATAGGCCGCCGCCTTGCCCTTGAGGTCCGCAGTACCCTCGCCGAGGCACGTGAGGAAGGCCGCATCGCGCGCGGCGAGTTTCTTCACCAGCGCCGCGCCCTCGTCCACCGCCATGTGGCCCGGATGCAGGTCGATGCGGTCGAGATCCATGTGCTTGCCGTTCAGCTTCCACTGCTCGTCCGGCTTGTCGGCCATGCCGGCATGGCGCTCGAGATCGGCCTCCGTGCGCCAGTACTGGATGGTGTCGCTGAAGCCGACATCGCCTTCGACGCCCTTGGCGGGGTCGATTTTGGCGTCTGGATAGCGTTCGCGGTTGGCCTGGTCGCCCAGGGCATGGCCGGCGGCCAGGGCGAAAAGGGCCAGCGCCGCGGCCGCCAGGGCCGGGGCAGGTTTGCGATCGGACATGTTCAGCCCCTTATCTGAAAGTCAGGAGATAGGCGACGACGTCGCGCAATTCCTGCTCGTTGAGGATGTCGTTGGTGCCGAAGGGCGGCATCAACGTCTCTGGATTCACCGTACGCATGTCGAAGACCATGGCGTAGGCCTCGGCATCGCTCCTGCCCGAGCTGCCGAAATGGCTCAGGTCCGGGCCGCGCGTGCCCGGCTGGCTGCCGCCCGGGATGACATGGCAGGCCAGGCAGTTGCCGCGGTTGCGCGCCTGGGCAAGCTGCTTGCCCTTCTCGGGGTTGCCGTTGAGCGGGCCGTCGAGCGCCTTCTTCACCGGCGGCCGCGTGGCGACCTTGCCGCAGGCCTGCGTGTAGCTCAGGCAGGGAAAGACCGAGTAGTCGGGCGACGCCTGGGGGGCCGGCGCTCCCTGGGCGCCGGCCGACCCGGCGAAAGTCAGCCCCGGCAGGACGGCGGCCAGCATGCGAATGGTGCGTTTCATCTTTGCCCCGCTCAGAACTGGTGGGTCACCTGCAGGCCGAAGCGCGCGCCGACGGCCCCGGTGACGATGTCGGCGTTGTTCGTCGCCCGTGCATTGAAGGCGGCGCTGGGTCCGGTGGTCACCGGATTCGGCGCCTTGGCGTCGCGCGGCTCGAGGTTGAAGGTGATGCGCGTGGCCGGCGAGTAGTTGTAGCTCACCGCGAAGGTCAGCTGCTTGATGACGCGTTTGTCCGAGTCGCTCCAGAAGGCCGTGCCGGCGTTGGCGTAGAGGACGTCGTGCCGCGCGTAGCGCACGCCGAAGTTCCACTTGTCGTTGAGGTACCAGCCGTAGTCGAAGGTCATGCCGCGCGCCTTGTTGCCCTTTTCCGCGGCGATCTGGATCTGCCCGCCGAAGCGGCCGTCCACCAGGTTGCCGGTCGGCGTATAGAAGATCATGCCGTTGGCGTACATCAGGTCGACGCCGAGGCGGTGCTTGCCGCGCCCCTCGCCGAAGATCTCGCCGAGCGCCTTGATGCCGAAGCCGTGGCGGGTGAAGTCGAAATCGCTGCTGTGGTCGCCGGCGGCGTTGATCTCGAAGTTGCGCGTGCCGCGCTGATGATAGACGTAGCCCTTGACGCCGTGCTTGCCCGGCCCCTTGCCGCCGGGCAGGTCGTACTCGGTGGAGAAGTAGAGGTTGAGGTCCTTCTCGCTGTTGTAGTCCCTGACGCTGTGGATGCCGCTGCCGTTGCCGACCATGACGGCGTAGGTGTGGGTCCACTTGCCGGTCTTGAAGGCGTCGAAGAACTGGATGCCCCAGTCGCGGCCGGCATCGGCGTCCCAGCCGCTGAACGAGGAGGAGCCTGCACCGAAGCTCTGGCCGGGGATCGGCGTCGTTCCCTTGGTATTGGTGCGCACGAACTTCTCGGTCTGTACGCGGGCGATGAAGTCGGTCGGCCACATGTAGGGCTGGGCGCCGACACCCTGATAGAGCTCCTCGGGGCCGGGCTTCCTCATCAGGCCGGCGCGCACGCGCACGCCAGGGATGTAGCTGAAGGTCATGGTCGCGTCGGTGAGGCTGGCGAAATGGTCGCGCGAGGTGTCGAGCGGCTCGTAGTTGGCGGCGTTCTGGCCGAAGTTCGCCATCAGGAAGTAGTTGATCTTCCCGGGGATCAGGTTGCCGCGCAGGCCGACGGCGAGGTTGTCGAGGTTGAAGTCGGCCTTCTGGTCGCGCAGCTCCGGGCCGGTGCGGCACATGGCGTTGTAGGAGCCGTTGAGCAGGGCGTGGGCCGTCGTGGTGCTGCCGTTGCCGGGATTCACCAGCCCCTGCATCTTGTCGCAGCCATAGTAGTTGCTGTACGAGATCTGGCCGATGCCGAAGAACTTGTGCGTGGTGCTCGGCGGCTCCATCGCCTGCGCCATCACCCAGTCCACCGCGGCCGCCTGTCCGGACAGACCCAACGCCGCGAACGCCGCGGCCAGCGACAGGCTCATTTTCGTTTTGTTGTTTCTCATGTCATTTCCTCCCTTCGAAATCTTGTTATGAACAGCAGTTCTCTTCTTTCACGCCCGCCTTCTTCAGGAAGAAGGCCAGCGGGCAGAACTGGGTGATCCCGCTCTGCGCCAGGTTCAGGCCGACGAAGGCCGGCAGCGCGAGCCAGTAGGGATGCACGTACTGCGCCAGCGCCAGGCCCAGCAGCACCATCAGGCCGGCGACGAGATGCACGATGCGATCGACTGTCATGATTTCCCCCGAGCGTGTGTTTTTTTGATGTGGTTACTTCTTCAGCCGCTCCGACGTGCCGGGCTGGCCGCGGAAGTGGGCGTGGCAGGTGACGCAGCCGCCGGTGATGGCGCCGAACTCCTGCGCGGCCTTGCCCATGTCGCCCTTCTCGGCGGCCTCGGCCAGGCGAATGGCGCCGACCTCGATGATGTTCTCCATGGCGGGCAGGAGAGAGAGGTCCTTGGTCGTGACCTTCTCCAGCGGCAGGTAGGGCAGCATGCCGCCGCGCGGCAGGCGATGGTTGGCCAGGCGGCGCGCCGCGTCGGAGGCCAGTTCGTTGTTGTCGGTGGCGATCGCCGCGCCGATGGCCTGGTAGTCGGCGAGGATCTCCGTCATCACCTGGCGCAGGGTCAGCGTGTCGCTGTGGCGCGAATGCTTGAGGGCGATCTTGACGAGGAACTGCTTGATCTCCGGCGACAGCGCCTTGGCCTTCTCGACCAGCTCCGGCGTCATCATGCTCATCTGCTTCTGCATGATCTCCGCGCCGCGCTGCATGTCCGCCTTGGACGGCGCCTGCGACCACGCCGCCCCGCTCAACCCCAGGCCAAGCGCAACCACAGTCACAATGGCGCCCCGTTTCGCTGTTCTCATTTACGTTCTCCCTTTCGTACAGATTGAATAGTCAGTCTTTGACTGCAATGGTCACGCTCATCAGGCCGATGAGGTCACCGGTTTCCAGGCCGTCCTTCTCGAAATTGACGATGTCCAGCTCGCCTTTCGGCTTGCCGTGGCAGGGCAGGCAGGGCGGCATCAGGCGGATCGGCTCCATGTGGCGGTAGACGGTCTGCTTGCCCCACTGGGCGGTGGACATCAGCGGCTTGTTCTCGCCGTGGCCGGCCTTGATGTAGTGTTCCATCGCGGCGCGCTCGGCGTCGTCGGGCACGTTGACCGGGCTGCGGTAGGCGCGGCCGGGCTGCTTGATGACGATGCCGGTCTTGGCGGTGAACACCTGGCCCATCTCGCGCTCCCACTTCGCCGGCAGGAAGTTCTTCCAGCCGACGCCCTTGGTGTTGATGCGGTCCTGGTTGTTGTCCATGACCTGGCGCCCGGCCCAGATGAGCTTCTCGAAGAGGCGCTTCTGGTTCGGCGTGGCGTCGATCAGTTCGGGCTCGAGCGCGGCGCGCCATTGCGTCTCGAACACCTCGCCGGAGAAGCCCTTGTCGCCCAGGTTGGGATCGACGAACTTGCCGGCGTAGGCGAAGATGATCAGCCGCGCGGCGATGACCGCGCGCGCCAGCTTCTCCGCCGTTGACTTGGCTTCGGCGCGCGGCACCTTCTCGAGGAAGAAGGACTCGGGGAACCCCCCTTTGGCGCGCGCGCCCACCTGTTCGGCCGCAACCGGCAGCGACGTCAGCAGAAAAATTGCGGCGAGCGCCGCGGCACGTGCAGTCATCTTCTCCTCCTTCTTGTGTTATGTTTTTCAGCACGTGCAGTTTGAGGAGTAGCGGTTTCCGCGCTGTTGCAGGAGGGCCGCAATTGTTACAAGTTGTTACAAGAGGAGTGTTCCCGAGAATGGCCGAATGCCGCGGTCGCATACTGGTGGTAGACGACGACGAGGGCCTGCGCGACCTGCTGGTGCGCTATCTGGCCGACAACGGCTATGAAGCGACGGGCGTCGCCGAGGGCCGCGCTATGAAGCAGCATCTGGCCGCCCAAGCCGTCGACCTCATCCTGCTCGACGTCATGTTGCCGGGCGAGGACGGCCTCACGCTCGCGCGCGACCTGGGCACCCATGGCGGCCCGCCGATCATCATGCTCTCGGCGCGCGGCGAGGAAGTCGACCGCATCGTCGGCCTCGAGGTCGGCGCCGACGATTACCTGCCCAAGCCCTTCAGCCACCGCGAGTTGCTGGCGCGCGTGGCGGCGGTGCTGCGGCGCCGCCAGCCGGCTGCGCCCAGCGGTCGCATCCGCCGCTTCGGTCCCTTCGAAGTCGACCTCGACGCGCACCGGGTCACGCGCAACAACGAGGATGTCGACATGTCCGGCGCGGAGTTCTCCCTGCTCAAGGTGCTGCTGGAGAATCCCGACCGCGTGCTCAGCCGCGATGCGCTGGTCGAGCTGCTCAAGGGCTACGAGCGCGCGCCCTTCGACCGCATGGTCGACGTGCGCGTCACGCGCTTGCGCCGCAAGATCGAGCCCGATCCGGCGCACCCGGTTTACTTGCGCACCGTCTGGGGCGAGGGCTACCTCTTCTCGCCTGGCGGCGCACGCAAACCATGATGCTGCCGCGCACCCTGTTCGGGCGCACCACGCTGGTCATCGCGCTGGTGTCTTTCGCCTTCCAGATTTTCACCATCGCCATCATTATCACTTTCGCCCTGGTGCCGCTCGGCCGCAATGCCACCAACGACCTCGCCGCGCTGATGATCGAGACTGCCGAGAATTGGCAGGGCGAGCCGGCCGGGGATCGTCCCTGGCTGCAGGAACGCATCGGGCGGCTGTACCGCATCCAGGTGCAGGATCCCCCCGGCGAGGTGAGCGGCTTCCCGCGCATGCTGCCGTATTTCCAGCTGCTCGAGACGGCGCTCAGCTCGCGCACCGGGGGAAACATCGTGCTGCGCGCCAGCCACGCCGACGACGGGGAGGAATGGTACTGGGCCGACCTGCCCACCGAGCGCGGCACGGTGCGCGTCGGCTTCCCGGCCAGCCGCGTCGACGTGCAGCCCTGGCTGGCGATGCTGCTGATCCTTGCGGTGGGCATCTTCGTCACGCTCAACACCTCGGCCGGGCTGGCAAGCTGGCTCATCCGGCCGCTCGCGCGGCTGGCCAGCGCGACGCAGCGCATCGGCCAGGGCCGCCGGCCGGAACCGCTGGCGGAGACCGGCCCGACCGAGCTCGCCACCCTGGCGCGCGAGTTCAACCGCATGGGCGAGCAGGTGGAAGAACTGCTCGCCAACCGCACCACCCTGCTGGCCGGCATCTCGCACGACCTGCGCACGCCGCTGGCGCGCATCCAGCTCGCGCTCGGCATGCTCTCGGAGAAGCCCGACCGCGACCTCATCGACCGCGTGCTGCGCGACGTCGAAGGCATGAACGAACTGATCGCCCGCTGCCTCGAAGTGAGCCGCGACTTTGCCGAACAGGCGTCGGTCAGGCTCAACCTGTGCGACCTGCTCGCCGGGGTGGCCGCCGAGTTCGCGCACACCGGCGTCGAGATCCGCGGCCGCAAGGGACCCGAGTGCAACCTGAGCGTGCGGCCGCTGGCGCTCAGGCGCATCCTCGCCAACCTGGTCGACAACGCCGTGCGTTATGGCAACGGCCAGCCGATCGACATCGAATACCGCGTCGACGACGGCCGCGTCGAGGTCTGCGTGCTGGACCGCGGACCCGGCATTCCCGCGTCCGAACGCGAGGCGGTGTTCCGTCCCTTCCACCGCCTGGAGCCCTCGCGCAGCAGCCGCACCGGCGGCAGCGGCCTCGGGCTGGCCATCGTGCGGCAGCTGGCCGCGGCGAACGACTGGACGGTGGAACTGGCGGAACGTCCGGGCGGCGGCACCGCAGCCTGCGTGCGCGTGCCGCTCGAAGAAGCGTAGTCAGACCGCGCGCAGCTTCTCGCCCGCCTGCGCCAGCGTCGCCTCGTTCTTGGCGAAGCAGAAGCGGATCACCTTGTCGTCGTGGCCATCGCGATAGAAGGCAGAAAAGGGAATCGCCGCCACGCCGTGCTCCCGCGTCAGCCGTTCGACGAAGGCGCGGTCCGGCTCGTCCGAGATCGCGTCGTAGCGCGCCGACTGGAAGTACGTTCCCGGGCAGGGCAGCAGTTCGAAGCGCGAGCCTGCCAGCTGTTTCCTGAAAAAATCGCGTTTAGCCTGATAGAAGCCGGCGAGCCCGAGGTAGCGCTCCCGGTCCTGCATGAACTCCGCCAGCGCCAGCTGCACCGGATGATTCACGCAGAAGACGACGAACTGGTGCGCCTTGCGGAACTCCGCCATGAGCTCGCGCGGCGCGAGGCAGTAGGCGACCTTCCAGCCGGTGACGTGGTAGGTCTTGCCGAACGAGGAGACGATGAAGCTCCTTTCCGCCAGGCCGGGATAGCGCGCCACGCTTTCATGGCGCAGATTTTTTGTTTCCGCGTCGAAGACGATGTGCTCGTACACCTCGTCGGAGACGATGACGATGTCCGTGCCGCGCAGCAGCGCCTCCAGCGCCCGCATGTCGGCAGCCGCCCACACCGCGCCGCTCGGGTTGTGCGGCGTGTTGAGGATGATCATGCGCGTCTTCGGCGTGATCAGCGCGCGCACTTCGTCCCAGTTCGGCCGGTAGTCCGGGAAAGTCAGCCTTGAGAAGACGGCGCGCCCGCCGTTCAGCTCGATCGACGGCACGTAGGAGTCGTACACCGGCTCGAAGACGATCACCTCGTCGCCCGGCCGCACCAGCGCCGACACCGCCGTGAAGATGGCCTGCGTCGCGCCCGCCGTGACGGTGATCTCCTCCTCCACGTCGAAAGTCAGCCCGTAGAGCACGGCGACCTTTTCCGCGATGGCCTCGCGCAGGGGCAACGCGCCGGCCATCAGCGCGTACTGGTTGGCGCCGGCCTGCATGTGCTTGGCCACCAGGTCGAACAGCGCCTGCGGCGCCGAGAAATCCGGGAAGCCCTGCGACAGGTTGAGGGCGCCGTGCTGCGCCGCCAGGCGCGACATCACGCTGAAGATGGTGGTGCCCACCCAGGGCAGGCGGGATTCGACGGGCGCGGGGAAATTCGGCATGGCGGGATTGTGCCACGTCTAATGTATGTT
>WBZL01000240.1_pt1 | contig 60533 bp, 42 predicted proteins | sample 5204291 | NCBI WGS metagenome assembly WBZL01 (sample SAMN12344345, study PRJNA552823) | activated sludge metagenome | biome: Activated sludge suspended growth; feature: Nitrification reactor; material: Wastewater; isolation source: activated sludge from nitrification reactor of wastewater... | reverse complement strand
CAGGGCGAGCGCGCGGATGATGTCGGTGCCGGTGTGCGGCTTGACCGCCGTGAGCACCCGGCCAGCCTGGCCGAAGGTGGCATCGAGTTGACCGTCGGGCAGCAGGCGCACCAGCGCGAAATCCATCCCGCTGGTGGTCGCGCCCTGGTTGCTCTGGCCGGCGACGACGATGCGACCGTCCGGCTGCACCGCCACGGCCCAGGCGCGGTCGGCGTCGCCGCCCAGGTCCAGCACCACGCGGCCGCCGCTGCCGAACGAGGGGTCGAGCTGGCCGTCGGACAGCAGGCGCAGCACCACGAAGTCCTGACCGGTGGCACCCTGGTCGCTGCTGCCGGCCACGACGATGCGGCCGTCCGGTTGCACGGCCAGCGCGGTAGCCACGTCGTTGCGCCGCGTACCCACGGCAACGAGGCGCTTGCCGCCCTGGCCGAAGCTGGCATCGAGCCCGCCGTCGCGCAGGTGACGCACCAGCGCGATCTGCGTTCCGCTCAGGGTGTCCGCCGAGCCGGCGGTGAGCACCTTGCCATCGGCCTGCACGGCGACGGCGTGGACGTAGTCCTCGCCGATGTCCACCGGCGTCACGATGGCCCCGCCACCGAAGCTGGTGTCCACGCTGCCCGCCGTGCCACGCACCGTCACCGTCAGCTCGGCCGAGGCAGCCAGCGTGCCGGCGCGCAGGGTCACGCGCGCGGCGGTGGGCAGGCTGTGCGGCGCGTCGGCGCGCGCTTCGAGCTGCAGCGTGGCATGCGTCGCACCGGCCGGCACCGTCAACGGCCGGGCGGTGACGCCTTCCGGCAGGCCGCTGACCATGACCTGCACGTCGCCGTCGAAGCCCTGCGCGCGGCGCACCAGCAACGTGCCCTGGAAGAACTGGCCCTGCAGCAGCATGGCCCGGTTGCCCACCAGCTCCACGCCGAGCGGCGGCTCGACCGGGTCGATGAAATCGTCGACCTGTCCCACGTACTGCGGCGCGGCGCCGAAGGGCCCGCCCATCACGTAGACCCCTTGCTCGACGTAGCCGGCGCCGCCGACGGTGACCACGCCGAGGTAGGCGCCGGTGGCGGGGTAGTAACGGTAGACGAACGGTGCCGCGGCGGTCGACAGCGGTCCGGGCGGGAAGTGCTGCGGATACGTCGCCTGGGCAAAGTCCATCAGCTGCTCGGCGGCGTCGGCCGGCGCCACGCCAGCCTGGGCCAGCGCGAGGGCATGGCGCCGCAGGCCCTGGACGGTGTCGGCCGCAGAACCGGCCGTGGCCGCCGAGGCCTCGGCGACGGACTGCCCGCCACAGGCGGTGATCAGGGTGACGCCGGCCAGCAGGCCGACGAGGGCCAGGGCGCGGCGAAGGGAGCGGAGCATGGGGCTTCCTGGGGGAGTCTGGGGATGTCCCGCACTCTAGGAAGCGCGGCCGGCGGCGACATCGCCCGATCGGGCCATGGCGGCCGTCCCGACGGGCCATGGCCCGCTCCCCGGCGGCGGGGCGACCGCGCCGGTGGGGTCAGGGCACGGACGCCAGGCGCCGGTGGGGTCAGAGCACGGGTGCCAGACGCCGGTGGGCCTCGCCCTCGTCGATCTGCTGCCGCGCCGCCCAGTCGCGCAGCTGGTCCTCGCCGATGCGGCCGACGTTGAAGTAGCGCGCATCCGGGTGGGCCAGGTAGAAACCGCAGACGCTGGCCGCCGGGGTCATGGCCAGGCTGTCGGTCAGGCCCATGCCAATCTCCTCGGGGCGCAGCACCTCGAACATCGCGCGCTTGACGCCGTGGTCGGGGCAGGCCGGGTAGCCGGGCGCCGGGCGGATGCCGCGGTAGGCCTCGCGGACCAGCTCGTCGTGGCTCAGGCGCTCGTCGGGCGCATAGCCCCAGAACTCGGTGCGCACCCGCTGGTGCAGGCGCTCGGCCAGGGCCTCGGCCAGGCGGTCGGCCAGCGCCTTGAGCATGATCGCGCTGTAGTCGTCGTGGTCGTCGGTGAACTGCTTCTCCTTGCGGTCCACGCCGATGCCGGCGGTCACCGCGAACAGGCCGACATGGTCGGGCTGCACGCCGCGCGGCGCGACGAAGTCGGCCAGGCAGCGGTTGGGACGGCGCACCCCGTCGATCACCGGTCGCTCGGTCTGCAGGCGCAAGGGGCTCCAGCGCAGCGCCACCTGGCTGCGCGAGTCGTCTGTGTAGATCTCGATGGTGTCGTCGTCCACCGTGTTGGCCGGCAGCAGCGCGAAGACCGCGTGCGCCTGCAGCCAGCGACCGTCGATCAGCCGCTGCAGCAGCCGCTTGCCGTCGCTCAACACGCGCTGCGCCTCGGCCCCGACGAGCTCGTCGCGCAGGATCTCGGGAAAGCGCCCGGCCAGGTCCCAGGTCTGGAAGAACGGGCCCCAGTCGATGTACCCGGCGATCTCGGCCAGGTCCACGTTGCGCAGCACGCGCCGGCCGATGAAGGCCGGGCGCGGCGGCACGCCGGCGGCCCAGTCGACCGGCGTCTTGTTGGCGCGCGCGGCGGCCAGCCCGACCAGCGGCGTGGCCTTCTTCCCGGCGTGCAGCGCGCGCACCCGGGCGTAGTCGGCCTCGAGCTCGGCGATGTACTTCGCGGCGCGTTCGTCCGAAAGCAGCTCGCTGCACACGCCGACGCTGCGCGACGCGTCGGGCACGTAGACCACCGGGCCCTCGTAGTGCGGCGCGATCTTCACCGCGGTGTGCACGCGGCTGGTGGTGGCCCCGCCGATCAGCAGCGGGATCTTCCTCAGGCGGAACCAGTCGTCGCGCTGCATCTCGGCAGCCACGTGCTGCATCTCCTCGAGGCTGGGCGTGATCAGCCCCGACAGGCCGATCAGGTCGGCGCCCTCGACGCGGGCCTTGGCCAGGATGTCCTGGCAAGGGACCATCACGCCCATGTTGACGACCTCGAAGTTGTTGCACTGGAGTACGACGGTGACGATGTTCTTGCCGATGTCGTGCACGTCGCCCTTGACGGTGGCGATGACGATCTTGCCCTTGGAGCGCACCGTGCCGCCGGCCTCCTGCAAGGCCAGCTTCTCGGCCTCGATGTAGGGCCGCAGGTGGGCCACCGCCTGCTTCATCACGCGGGCGCTCTTGACCACCTGGGGCAGGAACATCTTGCCCTGGCCGAAGAGGTCGCCGACGGTGTTCATGCCGGCCATCAGCGGGCCCTCGATGACGTGCAGCGGGCGTCCACCGCGGGCCTGCACGGCCTGCCAGGCCTCCTCGGTGTCGGCAGTGATGAACTCGGTGATGCCGTGGACCAGCGCATGCGCCAGGCGCTCGTCGACGCTGCCGGCGCGCCAGGCCAGGCGCGCGCTGTCGTCCTTGGCCGCGCCCTTGGCGCGCTCGGCGATCTCGATCAGCCGCTCGGCGGCGGTCAGCGCCGGCTCGCCGGGCTTGTACGCCGGCGTGCGGTTGAGCACCACGTCCTCGACGCGCTCGCGCAGCTCGGCATCGAGCTCGTCGTAGACGCCGATCATCCCGGCGTTGACGATGCCCATGTCCAGCCCGGCGCGGATGGCGTGGTACAGAAAGACCGTGTGGATGGCCTCGCGCACCGGGTCGTTGCCGCGGAAGCTGAAGCTCACGTTGCTGATGCCGCCCGACACCTTGGCGCCGGGCAGGTGCTGCCTGATCCAGCGCGTGGCCTCGATGAAGTCGACGGCGTAGTTGTCGTGCGCCTCGATGCCGGTGGCAATGGCGAAGACGTTGGGGTCGAAGACGATGTCCTCGGGCGGGAAGCCGATCTCGTGCACCAGGATGCGCCAGGCGCGCGCGCAGATCTCGATCTTGCGCTGGTAGGTGTCGGCCTGGCCCTGCTCGTCGAAGGCCATCACCACGGCGGCCGCACCATAACGCCGCACCAGCGTCGCCTGGCGGCGGAACTCGGCTTCGCCTTCCTTCAGCGAGATCGAGTTGACGATGCCCTTGCCCTGAATGCACTTGAGGCCGGCCTCGATGACCGACCACTTGGACGAGTCGATCATGATCGGCACGCGCGCGATCTCGGGCTCGCCGGCGATCAGCTTGAGGAAGCGTTCCATCGCGGCGGCCGAGTCGAGCATCGCCTCGTCCATGTTGACGTCGATGATCTGGGCGCCGTTCTCCACCTGCTGGCGCGCCACCGACAGCGCGGCCTCGAAGTCGCCGGCGAGGATCATGCGGGCGAAGGCCTTGGACCCGGTGACATTGGTGCGCTCGCCGATGTTGACGAACAGCGAGCCGTGGCCGATGGCGACCGGTTCGAGGCCCGACAGCCGCATCGGCGGCGGCGGGTTCGCGCTGGGGGCCGCGGGCATGGCGGGGACGGCGGCAGGGACTTGGCTCATCGGAAAACCTTCGGGCTGCGCCCTCCGGCATTCGCCCTTGGGGCGGCCCGGCGGGCTCATGGACGCGCACCTCGGACTCGAGGCGAGCGCCGTTGCCGTCCGCGGGGACCCGCGGCGTTCCGAGCCTGGCGGCGGCCGCTGGGGCGCGGGCCGGCCGTTGCAACGCTCCTCGGAAGGAGCGCGGATTCTATCGGCGCAACTGGACCCGCGGCCTGCTCAGCCGCAGGGCACCACCTTGAACTCGACGCGCCTGTCGAGTGAGTCACGCAGGTCGTCGGTGCCGCTGCCGACCAGGTTCTCTCGCGAACCGACGCCGGCGGTGCGGGTGCGCCGCGCGAGCGTCTGCGCCTCGCGCACCAGTCGGTCGCGGACGGTGACGGCGCGCTGCAGCGACAGCCGCTCGTTGAGCGGCTCCGAGCCGGTCTTGCTGGTGTGGCCGACGATGTTCAGGCACATGTCGCCGCCCTGCGCCGCGCGGGCGATCTGGCGCAGCCACATCGGGTAATGCTCGACGTTGGGGTTGCCGTCGGCCAGGAATTCGGTGGACCCCGGACGGAAGAGCAGCTTCATCGCCAGGTTGTCGGTGGCCAGGCCGAAGGCGGCGATCTTGCCGAAGGCCTCCTCGGCGGCATCGGCGCGGCCGAGCTGCATGTTGGCCAGGTACAGCCCGTTGAACGCGCGCAGCTGTTGGCCGTCGGGCCGCTTCACGGCGGCGGCGTAGAGCTCCAGCGCGCGGTCCCACTTCTCGGTGTTGTAGGCCTCCTGCGCGTCGGCCAGCAGCGCGCCGGTGGAGATCTGCTCGAGGTACAGCGCGTCGGCCGGCTTGCCGGCCGGCGTCTCGGCGGTGCGCAGGTAGCCGTCGGTCGCGCGGTCGCGCACGAGGGACGGGCTGTCGGCGTACAGGCGCGTCGGCGCCTGGTCGAGCTGCTCGTCGCGCAGTGGCGCGACGCCGCGTGCGATGACCAGCCCGGTGGGCCGGTCGCTCACCGCCACCGTGAGCTGGTAGCTGCCGGGCTCGGCGCCCGCACGCGGCGTCAGCGTGCCGTTGATCAGCCAGCGCGACTGCTGGGCACCGGTCTCGTCGAAGGGCAAGACCTTCAAGTGCCGCAGCACACGGTGGATGCTGGCGCCCAGCTGTTGCGAGGCGCGCTCGGACGCCCGCGTCTGCTGGCCGGTCTTGCCGTCCAGCAGCGGGTCGATCACCGCGGTGCGCTCCACCTGAGCCTGCGGGCCCAGCTGCTGGCCGATGTCGATCAAGGCCTTGTTGATCGCGCCCTGCAAGGTCTCGTCCACCGGTGGGGGCGGCGGTGGTGGTGGCGGCGGTGGCGGCGCGGGCGGCTTGGCGCAGCCGGCCAGCAGGACCGCCAGGGCCAGCGCAGCACCCAGTGCGCGGCGCGCTCGGAAGGAGAGGGTCGGAGAGTCCAAGGCAGCTCCAGCACAGACGTCGGCGGGCACGCGGAGCGCCGCCCGCCTGCGGTCGATTCTGCCGGCGCGGGCATCGCGCGAAGCGGGAGGACACCCGCCGATTTGGGGGTGGGCGCGCCACCGGCGGCCCCAACGCCCCGGCTGCCGCGGTCCGACCCGGTCGTCGGGCCAGGCCTGCCGGCCGCTCCCTCGTGGAGCTCGGGCCCCGTCGCCGAGCGCGAAGAGGTCCGCAGGAACCTCTTCACGTCCTGGCTCAGCGTTGCCGGCCGCGCCCTCGCAGAGCTCGGTCCCTTCGGCCGGCGCATGACCGTCCGCAGGGACGGTCCTGCGTCCGGCCTCAGCGGCTGTGCGAGGTCATGCTGGACAGCGGCGAGGCGACGCTGACGCCGGGCGCCGCTCGGCTGGCCTGCGGCGGCGACTCGTCGGGGGCGCGATCGGCCGCCTCGGCGGGCCCTTCGGGTCCGGTGGACTCGGCGGCGGCCTCGCCCTCCGCGGTCGCCAGGGCCGGGCCGGATGCCGGATGTCGCCGCATCGCCACGCCGACGGCCAGCATGTCGATGACCAGCAGGTGGAGGATGCGGCTGACCATCGGCAACTGCGTGGCGACGTCCTCGTCGTGGTCGACGATCAGCGCCACGTCGGCCTTGCGCGCCAGCGGCGAATGGCTGGCCGTGATCGCCACCACCGCGGCACCGCGCGCACGGGCCGTGTCCAGCACCTCGGTCAGCTCGGTCAGCCGCCCGCTGCTGGAGATGATCACCGCGACGTCGTCGGCCTGCATCACGCCGGCCGCCAGGCGCTGCAGGCGAGGGTCGGTGTAGGCATTGCTCGGCACGCCGAAGCGCAGGAACTTGAACTGCGCATCCTGCGCCACCGCACCGCTGTGGCCGAAGGCGAAGAACTCGACCCGCCGCGCCCCGAGCAGCAGCCCGATCGCGCGATCGATCATCTCGCGGTTGAGGCGGCTGCGCAGCTCGAGGATCGCCGAGGCGGTGTTGGACAGCACCTTGGCGCCGAGCTCGAGCGTCGAGTCGTCGCGCGTCACCATGGTGTGCGTCACCGGCACGGTTCCGGTCAGCCCCGAGGCCAGACGCAGCTTGAAGTCCGACAGCCCCTCGCAGCCGAGCGAGCGGCAGAAGCGGATCACCGTCGGCTGGCTGACCTCGGCGGCCCGCGCGATCTCGGCGATCGGGTCGGACAGCACCGCGCGCGGATGGGCCAGCACATGGTCGGCCACACGCTGGGCGGCCTTGGACAGCTCGCCGCGGGCGCGCCGGATCTGCTCCAGCAGCGGCGAGGCGCCGCCGGCCAGGGCCCGCAGCTGGCTGTCGAGGATCGCGGAGACGCCGGTGAAGGTGGCGTCCTCGGCGGTGATCACGTAGGTCGGGATCGCCGCCACGTAGGTGCTGAAGCGGCCCTTGTCCTCGAAGCGCGCGCGGAAGGCCGAGCGATCGAACATCGCCCCCAGGCGCGGCACGATGCCGCCCCCGATGTAGATGCCGCCGAAGGCGCCGAGCGTCACCGCCAGGTTGGCTGCGGCCGTGCCCAGTGCGCCGCAGAACACGTCCAGCGTCTCGACGCAGACGGCGTCGCGCCCATCGAGGGCGCGCTGCGTGATCTCCGGTGCCGACAAGGCCGGGCCCGAGGCGCCGGCCTGTTCGGCCAGCGCACGATGCATCAGTTCCAGCCCGGGCCCGGACAGCAGCCGCTCGAAGGACACATGCGGATACTGGCGCCAGGCGTGGCGCAGGATGGCGATCTCGCGCTCGTCGCGTGGCGCGAACGCGGCGTGGCCCCCCTCGGTGCCCAGGGCCACCCAGCCGTCGCCAGCCGGGATCAGGCCGGACACCCCCAGGCCGGTGCCCGAGCCCAGCAGGCCGATCACGCTGCGCTCCCGCGCGGTGCCCGTGCCCACCTGGCGGCGATCGCGAGGCGCCAGCCGCGGCAGGGCCATGGCCAGCGCGGTGAAGTCGTTGACCACCATCAGCGTGTCCAGGCCGAGCCGCGTGCGCATGGCCTCGATCGAGAACTGCCAGTGGTAGTTGGTCATGCGCACCCGGTCGCCCTCGACCGGGTTGGCGATGGCGACACCGGCGTGGCGCAGCTCGCCGCGCTGGGGCAGCCCCTGCAGGTAGGCCGAGACGGCGGCGTGGAAGTCGGCGTGTTCGGCGCAGCGCAGCGAGGCGGTGTGCTCGAAGACACCCGGCGCGGTCTCGAGCGTGAACCGCGCAAAGGTGCCGCCGATGTCGGCGATCAGGCGGGGGCTGTCGAAGGCTTCCATGCGCGGGTCGTCGGTCGGGTCGGCCCGACCAGGGGCTGCGGGGGCGCGGCGTCGCGGCGTCGCGGCGGCGCCGCCGATTATCCGGCCCTGTCCGCAGCGCCCTGGCAGGGTTTGCTGCAATGCGCGACGATCGATCTGGCCGTAGCGCGACTACAAATCTGCGCGCCGCTGCCGCGGCATCCCTCGTGAAGTCGCGCGGCTAGGGCCAATTCGGCTTGCCTGGCCGATGTAGTTTTGCTAACTTTTGTCCCTCCATTCACCCGCCTCCCGGATCGCGCCGCCGGGGCACCACCCCCGCCGCCTTGCCGACCTGCCCGGTGATGACCATCCTCCTTCTGCTGCACCCAAGCCGACCGCGGCCCGCCCCGCGCCGCGGGTCGCTGGCTGGCCCCCCGGCGTGAGCGCCCCGGCCAGCGCCAGCGGGGTGCCCGCCGCGTCGTATCCGCGCCTGGTGGCCGACATCGGCGGGACGAATGCCCGCTTCGGGTGGGTCGGCGCGCCGGGCGCCGAGGTCACCCGGATCCACAAGCTGCCGGTGCACGAGCATGCCGGGCCGGCACAGGCCGCCCGCTCCTACCTGGACGTCGTGGCCGGCGAACTGGGCGCGGACTACCGCGCCCCCCGGCGCGCGGCCTTCGCCGTGGCCACCACCATCGATGGCGACCGCGTGGCACTGACCAACAGTCCCTGGGACTTCTCGCGCGCCGCCGTGCGCGAGGACCTGCACCTCGACGAGCTGCTGCTGCTCAACGACTTCGAGGCCCTGGCGCTGGCCCTGCCGCACCTGCGGCCCTCGCAGATGCGGCCGCATGGCCAGGCGCCGGGCCGGACGGGCACGCTGGCCGTCATCGGCCCGGGCACCGGCCTGGGCGTGGGTGGGGTCGTGCACACCCCCCACGGCTGGACGGCGATACCCGGCGAAGGGGGCCACGCCACCCTGGCCGCCACCGATGACTTCGAGGCCGCGGTGATCGCCGAGGTGCGGCGCCGCCACGTGCATGTCTCGGCCGAGCGGCTGCTGTCGGGCATCGGCCTGCCCGAGCTGCACCGGGCGATCGCCGCGGTTGCAGGCGCCGCAGCCTCGCCCTGCAGCGCCGAAGAGGTGGTGGAGCATGGGGTGGCGGACACCGATCCACTCGCGCGGCGCACCCTGGAGACCTTCTGCGCGCTGCTCGGCAGCTTTGCCGGCAACGTGGCGCTGACCCTGGGCGCCCGCGGCGGGGTGTTCATCGGCGGCGGCATCGTGCCGCGCATGGCCGATCTGTTCTTCGCCTCTCGCTTCCGGGCCTGCTTCGAAGCCAAGGGGCGCTTTCGCGGCTACCTGGAGCAGGTGCCGACCGCGCTGATCACCGACACGCTGGTGGCGATGACGGGGGCCGCGGCCGCGCTCGGCACCCCACCCGGGACCGACCAGGCGCCGTCGGCTTGACCGGTGCTCCGGGGCCGCCCCCGAAGTCGGCCGCCGACACACCGAGAGCTATGTAGTTTGACTACATGTTCGGCCTCCATTCGGTGTCAGACTGTTGCTCGCAAGCAACATTCTGGCGCCGCGCTCCCAGGCAAAGCGCCGTCACAGTCGTGACATCAAGGCCACACCTAGGGTTTACGCAAGCGCTTCGTCAAAGCTAGTTTTGGTACATATCGACACGGCTGCGTCGCACGCTGCTTCCGCGCGGCATGCCTGTTCTTGCGGCGCCCCGATCCGCTCACCACCACGAACACCAGGAGACATCCAATGAAGAAGTCCCAGACGGCCGAGGGTCCGTCGTCGCTCCGGTCGCGTGCCCGCCTGCAGGCCACTCCGGTGGCCGCGGCTTGTGCGGCGTTGCTGTGGGCCGCCGGCCCCGCGCAGGCCCAGTCGGCGGCCGAGTCCACCGTCACCGTCACCGGCATCCGCGGCTCGATCGAGAGCGCCATCAGCGTCAAGAAGAATTCCGACAACATCGTCGAGTCGATCAACGCCGAGGACCTCGGCAAGCTGCCCGACACCAGCATCGCCGAGGCGCTGAGCCGGGTGCCGGGCGTGTCGTCGCAACGCACGGCCGGCCGCGCGCAGCAGGTCAGCGTGCGCGGCATGGCGCCGGACTTCGCCACCGCGCTGCTCAATGGTCGCGAGCAGGTCACCACCGGCGACAGCCGGGGCGTCGAGTTCGACCAGTACCCGTCGGAGCTGCTGTCGCAGGTTCTGATCTACAAGACGCCCGACGCGGCGCTGGTCGGCCAGGGTCTGTCGGGCACCATCGACATGCGCACCGTGCGCCCGCTCGAGTACGGCAAGCGCGCCGTGGCGGTGAACTACCGCAAGACCAAGCTCGGCGTCGGCACCATCGCCGAGGGCGACGGCAGCCGCTTCAGCCTGTCCTACATCGACCAGTTCGCCGACCGCAAGCTGGGCATCGCGCTGGGCTTCGCCCGCCTCGACGAGACCGGCCCGATCACCTCGCGCTTCGACAACTGGGGCGGCGGCGAGACCACCTACCAGGGTGCGACGGTGCGCGTGCCGTACAACGGCTTCGGCTACTTCGGCGACCAGACCAGCCAGAAGCGCGACGGCGCGATGGCGGTGCTGCAGTACAAGCCCAACAAGTCGTTCTCGTCGTCGCTGGACCTGTTCTATTCGAAGTTCGACAAGGTCAAGGCCACCAAGGGCTTCCAGGCGCCGATGAACGACTCCTGGGCCGGCGGCGACTACGACAAGGGCGGCACGCTGTCCAACGCCACGGTGGCGGACGGCAGCGTGACGCGCGGCACCTTCGACAACGTGCGCGCGGTCATCCGCAACGATGCCGAGAGCACCAACGACAAGCTGCAGTCGGTGGGCTGGAACAACCAGTTCAAGAGCGACAGCGGCTGGACCTACGCCGCCGACCTCGCGCACTCGGAGGCCAAGCGCAAGCAGGTGATCATCGAGACCACGGCCGGCACGGTGCAGTCGACGCTGGGCACCGCGCAACTCGACACCATCACCTTCGACAACAACGCCAACTTCACGCCGGGGCTGAACTACACCGATCGCAACGTCATCCGCCTGACCGACGTGCAGGGCTGGGGCGGTGGCGTCAATTCCCCGCAGGCAGGCTACACCAAGCTCCCCAACGTGAAGGACACCGCCGACAGCCTGCGCCTGTCGGCCAAGCACGACCTCAACGACAACAAGTGGCTGGCCGGCTACGAGGTCGGCGCCAACATCACCGACCGCCAGAAGACCCGCTCGTTCACCGAGGGGCGCCTGGTGATCGCCGGTCAGGGTCCGCTGGGCTCTGCCGCGATCCCCGGCGACTCGAGCCTCACGGTGGCAGGCTTGAACTTTGCGACCTTCGATCCCACCACCGCGATCGGCCCGGTCTACGAGGTGGTGAGCAAGCTGCACCCGGACATCTACAACAAGGACTGGACGGTCAACGAGAAGACCACCACCTTGTTCGCCAAGGGCGACATCGAGACCAAGTTGTTCGGCCGTGACGTGCGCGGCAACATCGGCGTGCAGGTGGTCAAGACCAACCAGGACTCGCTGGCCTTCAACGTCGACCGCGGCACCTGCGCCAACGACCAGAATTGCCCGGCGCAGACCAACACCGCCGGCACCAGCTACACCGACGTGCTGCCCAGCCTGAACCTGAACTTCGCGCTCGGCAACGACACCTCGCTGCGCTTCGGCCTGGCGCGCGTGATGGCGCGGCCGACGATGAGCGACATGCGCGCCAGCCTGGGCTTCGGCGTCGACAACGGCCTGCAGGTGCTCAAGGGCGACGCGGGCAACCCCAACCTCAAGCCGTTCCGCGCCAACGCGGTCGACCTGTCGGTCGAGAAGTACTTCGGCACCAAGGCCTACTTCGCGCTGGCCGGGTTCTACAAGGACCTGCGCACCTACATCCTCAAGCAGGACATCGCCGTCGACTTCACGCCGTACGTCACGCCGTCGACGCCGCTGCCCCCGGGCGGCCGGGTGATCGGCCTGATCAACATGCCGGTCAACGGCAGCGGCGGCAGCATCAAGGGCGTCGAACTGGTGGCCTCGATGCCGCTGAACCTGGTCTCGCCGGTTCTCGACGGCTTCGGCATCCAGGCCAGCTACGCCGACACCAACAGCTCGATCAACCTGCTGACCTCGGGCTTCGCCTCGCAGACCGGCGGCAACTCGATCCCGCTGCCGGGCCTGTCGCGGCGCGTCAGCAGCCTGACGGTCTACTACGAGAAGCACGGCTTCTCGGCACGCGTCGCGCAGCGCGGCCGCTCGGACTTCGTCGGCGAGGTGGCCAACGTCTTCGGCGACCGCGAGCTCACGTGGGTGAAGGCCGAGACGGTCACCGACCTGCAGCTCGGCTACGAGATGCAAAGCGGCCCGGCCAAGGGCCTGTCGGTGGTCTTCCAGGCCACCAACATCGGCAACACGCCGTTCACCCGCTACCGCGAGACGCCCGACAACGTCATCGAGAAGACGGTCTACGGCAAGACCTACCTCTTCGGCCTGAACTACAAGCTGTAGCCGGCCCCGCCGCGCAACCCCCGCCCCCGGGCGGGGGTTGTGTCATTCTGGCGTCCCGTTTTCGCCCGACCCGCGAGCCGCCCATGCAGCCTCCCGCACCCATCCGATCCCTGGTCATCGTCGGCGGTGGCACCGCCGGCTGGATGACCGCCGCGGCGCTGGCCAAGGTGCTGCAGGGCCAGGTCGCGATCCGCGTCGTCGAGTCCGACGAGATCGGCATCATCGGCGTCGGCGAGGCGACGATCCCGCCGATCCGCCGTTTCAACGAGGTGCTCGAGCTCGACGAGGACGAGTTCGTGCGCCAGACCCAGGGCACCTTCAAGCTCGGCATCGAGTTCGTCAACTGGGGGCGGCTGGGCCACCGCTACATCCATGGCTTCGGCCGCTTCGGGCAGGAGCTGTGGACGGTGGAGTTCCACCAGTACTGGCTCAAGCAGTGGCTGGCCGGCAAGGCGCCGGACCTCGAGCAGTACTCGATCAATCGCCGCGCCTGCCGTGCCGGCAAGTTCATGCGCGCAGCCACCGACATGCCCAAGTCGCCGCTGTCGGAGATCGTCCATGCCTTCCACTTCGACGCCAGCCTGTACGCGCGCTACCTGCGTCGCTATGCCGAGGCACGCGGCGTGCAGCGCATCGAAGGCAAGATCCGCCAGGTGTCGCAGCGCGAAGGCGACGGTTTCGTCGACGCCGTGGTGCTGGAAAGCGGGCAGCGCGTCGAGGGCGAGTTCTTCATCGACTGCTCGGGCTTCCGGGGCCTGCTGATCGAGCAGACGCTGGCCACCGGCTACGACAGCTGGACGCAGTGGCTGCCGTGCAACCGCGCGCTGGCCGTGCCCTGCCCGCGCGCCGGCGAGTTCACGCCCTACACGCGCTCCACCGCGCACCGCGCCGGCTGGCAATGGCGCATCCCGCTGCAGCACCGCACCGGCAACGGGCACGTCTACTGCAGCGACTTCGTCAGCGACGACGAGGCCACTTCGGTGCTGCTGGGCAACCTGGACGCGCCGCCCGCGGCCGAGCCGCGGCTGCTGCACTTCACGACCGGCAAGCGCAGGAGGACCTGGAACAAGAACGTGGTGGCCATCGGCCTGGCCGGCGGCTTCCTCGAACCGCTGGAGTCCACGGCGATCCACCTGATCCAGACCGCCATCGCCAAGCTGATCAACCTGTTCCCCGACAGCGGCTTCGCGCAGGACGACATCGACGAATACAACGCGCAGATGGACTTCGAGTTCACGCGCATCCGCGACTTCATCATCCTGCACTACAAGCTCAACACCCGCACCGACTCGCCGTTCTGGCAGGCCTGCGCGGCGATGGCGGTGCCCGAGTCGCTGACGCGCCGGATGAACCTGTACCGCCGACACGGCCGCATCTTCCGCGAAGGGGCCGAGCTGTTCTCCGAAGTCGGCTGGCTGCAGGTGATGCACGGCCAGGGCCTGAAGCCCGAGGCCTGCAACCCGCTGGTGGACCTCTACCCCGAGGAGGACATCGTGCAGTTCCTCGACGACGTCGAGACGGTGATCGGCAAGTGCGTCGACGTGATGCCCACGCACGCCGCGTACATCGCGCAGCATTGCGCGGCGCCGCAGACCTGATGGACGAGGTCGTCGCGCTTGGCGGCCGCCGCGCGCTGCTGCGCGGTGTGGCCGCCAGCGCCATCGACCATGCGGGGTTCGGGGGCAGCCGCGCCCTGGCCGCCGCCTGCACGCTCGGCGTGCCCGGGGTGCGCGCCGGCGCGGCGCCGCTGGTGGTGTGGTTCACGGTCGAGGGGTCGAAGGGCCTGCGCCGCATCGCCGAAGCCTTCACGCGCGAGACCGGCGTGCCGGTGGTGGTGGAGACGCCGGACGAAGGCTCGTCGAAGTTCCAGCAGGCCGCTGCGGCCGGCAAGGGGCCGGACCTCTACGTCTACGCGCACGACCGCATCGGCGAATGGATCGCCGGCGGGCTGCTGCACGCGGTGACCCCGCACCGGGCCCTGCACGACGACATCGACCCGCTGGCCTGGCGCGGCTTCGCATCGCGCGGGCGGCTGTGGGGCTACCCGTATGCCATCGAGGCGGTGAACCTGGTCTACAACAAGGCCCTGGTGGCGCAGCCGCCCACCAGCTTCGACGAGCTGGTCGCGCTCGACGACCGGCTGGCGCGCCAGGGCCGGCACGCCATCCTGTGGGACTACACCAACGCCTACTTCAGCTGGCCGCTGCTGGCCGCCGGCGGCGGCTACGCCTTCCGCCAGGGCCCGGATGGCCGCTACGACCCGCAGGACACGGGGGCCAACCACCCCGGCGCCGTGGTCGGTGCCGAATGGCTGGCCAGGCTGGTGCGCGAGGGCCGCATGCCGGCCGGCAGCGGCTACCCGGAGATGGAAGCCGCGCTGGCCCAGGGCCGCGTGGCGATGATGATCAACGGGCCCTGGTCGTGGGTGAACCTGCAGCGTGCGGGCATCGACTACGGCGTGGCGCCGCTGCCCATGGTGGCCGGACGGCGAGCGGTGCCCTTCGTCGGCATCAAGGGCGTGCTGGTCAACCGCGCAACGCGGCAGCGCGAGGTGGCGGTGGAGTTCGTCGAGCACCACATGCTCGCCCCGGCCGGGCTGCGCGCCATCGATGCGGCCGAGCCCATCGGCGCGCCGGCCAGCCGGCGGTTCTATGCCCAACGGGCCCAGGACCCGCGCATCGCCGCGATCATGGCCTCGGCCCGCGACGGCGTGCCCACGCCGAGCATCGCCGAGATGGGACGCTTCTGGGCGGCGATGAAGTCGGCCCTGACCACGCTGACCGAAGGCCGGCAGGACGCCCGAACGGCACTGGATGCCGCCGCGCGGCGCATCCGCGGCCACGACCGGCCCGCGGCATGACGATGCCGTCTCGCCGCGAGGCGTCCCTCGCGCACCGCGCGGCGCGAGGGGCCGCCGCGTGACCACCCGGGGCCTACGGCGCATGGCGCACCGCCCTGGCGGCGCCATGGCGCTGCTCGCCGGTGGCACGGGCGTGCTCGCCGGGCTCTATGCCGTCGGGGTCGTGCACGCCACCGGCCAGACGCTGCTGGCGGTGGTGCTGCTGGTGCTGCTGGCGCTGGCGACCTACACCTACACCTCGCGCCGCACGCACGCGATGCGCTACCTGTTCCCGGGTGTCGCCGCGGCGCTGGTGTTCGTGGTGTTCCCGATGCTCTACACGGTGGGCATCGCGTTCACCAACCGCAGCTCCAGCAACCTGCTGGACGAGGGGCAGGCGCGCGCCCAGCTGCTCGAGGAGTCCACGGTGGCCGAGGACACGCAGCGGCCGTTCGCACTGCACGCCCAGGCCGACGGCCGCCTGCGCCTGGTGCTGCCCGCCGGCGAGGGCCGCGACGCCTGGATCAGCGCGCCCTTCACGCCGACCGAAGCCGCGGCAACGCTGAGCCTGGCGCGCATCGACGGCGGCGACCTCGGCACGCGCCTGGGCCTGGCCGACGTGGTGCGGCTGCTGCCGGTGCTGCGCCCGCTGAGCCTGAGCCTGCCCGATGGGGCGCTGCTGTCGCTGCTGAGCCTGCGCGAGGTGGGCGAGCGCCGGCCGCTGTTCACCGCGCTGCCGGACGGTGCCCTGCGCGAGGCGGCCACCGGCACCGTCTACCGCGCCGACGATGCGCAGGGCTTCTTCACCAGCGCCGCGGGCGAGCGCCTGCAGCCCGGCTACATCGTGCACGTCGGCTGGCGCCACTTCGTGCGCATCGCCGCCGACGAGGCGTTTCGTGCGCCCTTCGCCGGCGTGTTCGCGTGGACCGTCGTCTTCGCGGCCCTGTCGGTCCTGCTGGCCGCCGCGCTGGGCCTGTTGCTGGCCACGCTGTTCCATTGGGAGGACCTGCGCGGCCGCGGGGTCTACCGCCTGGTGCTGTTCCTGCCCTACGCGGTGCCGGGCTTCATCTCGATCCTGGTCTTCAAGGGCCTGTTCAACCAGAACCTCGGCGAGATCAACCTCATCCTGCACACCCTGTTCGGCGTGCGGCCGGCCTGGTTCAGCGACCCGATGCTGGCCCGCGCGATGCTGCTGATCGTCAACGTGTGGCTGGGCTTCCCCTACATGATGGTGCTGTGCTCGGGGCTGATCCAGTCGATCCCGGCCGATCTGTACGAGGCCAGCGCGGTCGAAGGATCGGGGCCGTGGAACAACTTCCGGCGCATCACGCTGCCGCTCATCGCCCGCCCGCTGGCGCCGCTGCTGATCGCGGCCTTCGCGTTCAACTTCAACAACTTCGTGCTGGTGGCGCTGCTCACCGGCGGGCGGCCCGACCAGGTGGACGCGGTGCTGCCGGCCGGCACGACCGACATCCTGGTGTCCTACACCTGGCGCATCGCGTTCAACGACGGCAGTCAGCAGTTCGGCCTGGCCGCGGCGATCTCGACGGTGATCTTCGCCATCGTCGCGGCGATCACGCTGGTGCAGATGCGCCTGGGCCGCGTCGCCGATGCGGACGAGCGGCCCGCCCGCCCCGCCGCCCCGTCGCCGCGGGGCGCCTGAAGGAACCACCCCATGGCCATGGTGCGTCCGAAGTCCCAGCGCTGGCGCCTGCTGCTGGCCCATGCGTTCCTGTGGCTGCTGTGCGCGGCGGTGCTGCTGCCCTTCCTGGTGGTGCTGTCGGTCAGCCTGCGGCCGGGCAACTTCGCCAGCGGCTCGCTCGTGCCGGCCAGCATCAGCTTGGAGCACTGGCGCTACGTGCTCGGTCTGCCCTATCCGGGCCTGGACGGCCGCCCGGTGCTGCCCGACCTGCCGGTGCTGCGCTGGCTGTGGAACTCGGTGCGCGTGGCCACGGCCTCGGCAGCCGTCGTGCTGCTGCTGTCCACCACCGCGGCCTATGCGCTGGCCCGGCTGCGCTTCCGCGGCCGCCGGCAGATGCTGCAGGGCCTGATGCTGATGCAGATGTTCCCGGCCGTGCTGGCCCTGGTGGCGCTGTACGCGATCTTCGACCGGCTCGGCGCGGCCTTTCCGCTGGTCGGCCTGAACACGCATGCCGCCCTGGTGCTGGCCTACTCCGGCGGCATCGCCACCCACGTGTGGACGCTCAAGGGCTACTTCGACACGCTGCCGCCGGAGATCGAGGAGGCGGCGCGCATCGACGGCGCCAGCTCGTGGCAGACCTTCCGCCGCGTGCTGCTGCCGATGGCCCTGCCGATCCTCGCGGTGGTGTTCCTGCTGGCCTTCATCGGCGCGGTGATCGAGTACCCGGTGGCCTCGGTGCTGCTGACGCAGCAGGACCAGCTGACCCTGGCCGTCGGCTCCAAGCTCTTCGTGCACGAGCACAACTTCCATTGGGGCGACTTCGCCGCGGCGGCCATCCTGTCGGGCCTGCCGATCACCGCGGTGTTCCTGCTGGCGCAGCGCTGGATGATCGCCGGGCTGGCGGCGGGTGGCGTCAAGGGCTGATCGGGCCCGCACGGGGCGCTTGCCCGCCCGTTCGTGCGCACCGGGCGAGTGGGGGCGGTGACGGCCGGCGGGCCGACCGGCGATCATCCGCCGATGACCGCCCCGCGCCGCATCCTGCCCGTGATCGTCCTGGCCCAGCTGGCCGGCACCTCGCCCTGGTTCGCCGTCAATGCCGTGATGCCGGACCTGCAGCGCCAGTTCGGCTGGGCGGCGGTGGACGTGGGCACGCTGACCTCGGCGGTGCAGTTCGGCTTCATCGCCGGCACCTTCGTGTTCGCGCTGCTCGCCGTGGCCGACCGCTTCTCGGCGCGGCGCGTCTTCCTGGTCTGTGCGCTGGCCAGCGCGGGCTGCTCGCTGCTGGCCCTGCTGCATGCCGAGTCCTTCGGCTGGATGTGGGGCTGGCGCGCGGCCACCGGCTTCTGCCTGGCGGGCATCTACCCGGTGGGGATGAAGATCGCGGCGCTGTGGTTTCCGCGCGGTCTGGGTGCGGCGCTCGGGTTGCTGGTGGGCGCGTTGGTGCTCGGCAGCGCCAGCGCGCACGCCCTGCGCGCCTGGGGCGCGGTGTGGCCCTGGCCCTGGGTCTTCGGCGGCGTGGCGCTCGCCTCGGCGCTGGGGGGCCTGGCGGTCATCATCGCGGTGCCCGAGCCGGCGGCCCGGCCGCTCGGCCAGGGACCCGGCCTGCGCCTGGACGCCCTGACCTGCCTGCTGACCGACCGCCGCGTGCGGGCATCGGTGCTCGCCTACTTCGGCCACATGTGGGAGCTGTACACGCTGTGGGTGCTGGTGCCGCTGATCCTGGCCACGCGGCTGCAGGGCACGGCGCTCGCCTGGGCCGCGTTCGTGGTGCTGGCGGCCGGCGTTCTGGGCTGCGTGGGTGGTGGCGCCCTGGTGCCGCGCTGGGGCAGCGCCCGCGTCGCCGGCGTTCAGCTGGCCACCAGCGGGCTGTGCTGCCTGGCGGCACCTTGGGCCCTGGGCGCCGACGACGTGATCTTCGCGACCTGGCTGCTGGTGTGGGGGGTCACCGTGGTCGGCGACTCGCCGCAGTTCTCGGCGCTGACGGCATCCAACGCGCCCCGAGAGGCGGTCGGCAGTGTGCTGACGCTGACCAACTGCATCGGCTTCGGCATCTCGATCGTCAGCATCCAGCTCTTCGTCGGGCAGATCGGCCGCGTGCCGCTGGCCGGCCTGCTGCCCTGGCTGGCGCTGGGGCCGGCGCTGGGGCTGTGGGCGCTGCGCCCGCTGTGGCGCGAGGGTGCCTGACCGCCGCCAGAGCGGGCGGCATCGGCCGGCGGTTCCGTCAATGCGCCGTCACCGCGGCGGCAACGGCGGCACCGCACGCTGCGGTCGCGGGCCGAAGCGCGGCGTCTCGTCGCCCCGGCGCTCGATCTCGAGCAGCGCGGTCTGCAGCGCAACCTCGAGCTGCCGGTCGCGTCCGGCAGCACCGTCCTGCGGCGCGTTGTCGACCTCGATCTGCGGATCGGTGCCGTGGTTCTCGACGCCCCAGCCGACGTCCTTGAACCAGAACGCGTATTCGGGCTGGGTCGCCGTCGTGCCGTCGACCAGCGTGTGGCGCGGCCAGATGCCGATCACGCCGCCCCAGGTGCGGCGGCCGACCAGGGGCCCCAGCTTCATCAGCTTGAAGCAGTGCGAGAAGATGTCGCCGTCGCTGCCGGCGTGTTCGTTGGTCAACGCCACCACCGGGCCGGCCGGCGCGGCCTCGGGGTAGGGCTGCGGCTGCCCCCAGCGCGAGACGTCGTAGCCCAGGCGCCGCCGCGCCACCTTCTCCAGCAACAGCTGCGAGACATGCCCACCGCGGTTGAAGCGCACGTCGACGATCAGCGCGTCGCGGTTGCACTCGGCGGCGAAGTAGCGGTGGAACTCGGCAAAGCCCGCGCTCATCATGTCCGGCAGGTGGAAGTAGCCCACCCGCCCGCCGGACTCGGCATGCACCCAGGCGCGACGCTGCTCCACCCACTCGCGGTAGCGCGCCGGCGCCTCGTCGGCCAGCGCCGTGACGACCACGTCGCGACGCGTTTCGTCGGCGCCCTCGCCGCGGGCGAGCGTCAAGGCCACCTTGTTGCCGGCCTGGTGCACCAGCAACGCCGCGGGTGGCAGGTCCGGCGTCACCGGCTGACCGCCGACGGCGACGATGCGCTCGCCGACCTGCGCCTCGACGCCCACCGCGCGCAGCGGCGAGTCGGCCCCGGCGTCCCAGGGGTCGCCGGCCACCAGGTGCGTGATGGTCCAGCCGCGACCGGGCCCGGCATCGCGCAGCGCGGCGGCCAGGCGACCCTGGGCCACCGCAGGCGGCTTGCGGTGGTCGCCGCCGAACTCGTAGGCGTGCGAGGTGCCCAGCTCGCCCTGCAGCTCCCACATCAGGTCGGACAGTTCGGCGCGCGTGGCCACCCGGGGCAGCAGCGCGGCGTAGCGATCCCACGCGGCGTCCCAGTCGACGCCGGACATGTCGGCCGACCAGAAATGGTCGCGCTGCAGCCGCCACAGCTCGCGCAGCATCTGCCGCCACTCCAGCGGCGGGTCGACCGACACGCGCACGCGACCGAGGTCGATCCAGCCGCTCTTGCGCGACGGAGCGGTGTCGGCCGGCTTGTCGTCGTCGTCGGGCTCGCGCGTCGCGGCGATGGCGCGCAACTTGCCGCCATCGCGCAGCACCACGGTGACGTGGTCGGCAGCCAGCCTGAACTCGTCGCAGCGTTCGGCCAGCGTGCGCGTGCGGCCGGTGGCGAGGTCGAAGACCTCCAGGCGGCCGGGGCCGTCCTTGTGGCCGCCGCGGCCGTGCGCTCCGGCGATCGGCAGCAAGGTCCACAGCACGCGGCCGCCCGCGGCGCAGGCGATGCGGCCGAAGCGCCCTTCGGGCACCGGGAACGGCGCGATGCGCCGCTGCAGACCCTCGGCGTCCACCCGCGTCTGCGGGGCGGCGGTCGGCTTGCCCGGCTCGGGTTTGTCGCCGCCCGCGAGACCCTGGGGCGGGGGGTCGAAGGGCGGCGGACCGCCGGCCTGCAGGGCCACGAGATAGGGACGCGCGGCCCGTGGAAAGCTCAGCTCGAACTGCACGCTGTCGTACACCGGGTCGAAGGTGCGCACCGACAGGAAGACCAGGTGGCGCCCCTCGGGGTCGAAGGCCGGCGCGTAGTCGTGGAAATCGGGTGGCGTGACCTCCAGCGTCTGCCCGCTGTCGGCATCGTGCAGGCGGATCGCGCGGTGCTGGGGGCTGGTGAAGCTGCTGAAGGCCAGCCAGCGCCCGCACGGCGACCACGCCGGGTCGTCGATGCGGCCGTGCGCACTGTGGGCCACGCGCTGCGGTGCGGCCTCACCGGCCAGGTCGACAATCCACAACTCCTGGCGGTGGTTGGCCAGCGCCACCTGCGTGCCGCGGGGCGCCGCGGCCAGCGCGACGATGCGGCCGAGGTCCTCGCTCCAGCGGCGCGCACCGGCCGGGCCGACGGCGTGCAGGCCGTCCTCGCCGTCGGCGTCGCTGCTGAACACCAGGGTCTGGCCGTCGGCCATCCACTGGCCCAGGCGCTGGCGCGCCCCGTCCACCGGCGCGGGCCGCTGCACGGCGCCCTCCCACAAGGGCATCGTGAACAGACGTCCGCGCAGGTCGAGCGCCAGGCTGTGCCCGGCGGGGTGCACGGCATAGCCCTGCAGGTTGTCGGCCGCCGCGACGAAGCGGCGCGCGGACTGCGTGCGCCCCGAGGGCACCTGCACCTCGAGCCGGTCGGCCCGGTCGGTGGCGGGATCGAAGCGCCACAGCTCGGCCCCGCACTGGTACACGATGCGCCGGCCGTCGGTGGACGCGTGGCGGGCGTAGTGATCGACATGGTCGGTGTGGCGACGCAGCCCGCTGCCATCGGGCGCGCACGAGTACAGGTTGCCCACGCCCTCGCCGTCGCCCAGGAACCAGATGCGCTCGCCGACCCACATCGGGCTGCTCAGGTTGCCCGGCAGGCCTTCGAGGCGGCGGAAGTCCCCGTCGCCGCGTACATCGATCCACAGCTGGCCGGCGGTGCCGCCGCGGTAGCGCTTCCAGCGCGCCGGGTCGGTGGTGTTGCGGCCGATCAGGCGCGCGCCGCCCGGGCCGAAGGCCAGGTGGTTGACCTGGCCGAGTTCGATGCGCTCCGGCCAGCCGCCCTCGATGGCCACGGCGAAGGCGTGCGCATGACGCAGGAACGGCTGGCCGTAGTCGCTGACGAAGAGAATGCGGCCGTCGGGTGTCCAGCCCCGCACCGAGACATCGGCGGCCAGCCAGGTCAAACGTCGGGCCGGGCCGCCGGCGGCCGGCATCAGCCAGACCTCGGCATGCTGCTCGTCGCGGCCGACATAGGCGATCCAGCGCCCGTCGGGCGACAGGCAGGGCGTGGCGGGCTCGCCCAGCCCGGCCGTCAGGCGATGGGCCACGCCGCCGTCGGCACCGACGCGCCACAGGTCGTCGTCGGCGACGAACACCACCGTCTCGCCGGCGATGCTGGGTTGGCGCAGGTAGGCCGGCGGGGGGCTGTCGGACATGGGGTCGCCTCTTCGCATCGGATCACGGACGGCGGCCATCATCCCACGCAGGTCTGCGCCTGCGCATCCCGCCGAGCATGGCCCTACTTCGTGGGCCCACTCCAGGGGGATGTCGGCCGGCGCCGGATCGGCCCATCATCGCGGCCCCTGTCGCACCCGCAGGCGCTGCTTCCAGTGGCCGCCGGGCGCCGGGGCGAACATCGCGAGGTGTGGCCATGCACTATCGACAGATGGATTTCGACGGCTACCGCGTCTACGTCGGCGCCGTGGAGGCCGAGGCCGACGAACTGGCGGGCGCCGCCGCCGGCTACCAGGCGGCCCTGATCGTCAGCCGACCCGGCGCGGCCGGCCGGCGCGAACTCGAGGCCTACCGCGACGACAGCCTGGGCTGCGGCTACCGCTGGTCCTCGGCCGACGAGGCCTTGTCGTACGCGCTGACGCGGGCGCGCGAGATGATCCGCAAGCGCTCGCCGGCGCTGCGCTGCTGAGCGCCCTGCCGGCATGTCCGGCGGGGCAGGGACGCGGACGGCACGGTCGACCCGTGCCTTCAGACGAAGCCTCGCAGCGGCAGCCGGGTGCGTTGCAGCCAGTTGCGCGGCGAGTAGGTCGCGCGCGCGTCCGTGACGTGCAGCGTGTAGGCCATGCGCGAAGCCGCCGAACGGTTGGGTGCGCTCCAGTGCGGCAGATGACCGTGGAAGCACACCAGCGTACCGGCCGGCACCTCCAGCGCCACGGCATCGTCCTGAGTCGGCCATGGGGTGTCGACGAGCCGGCGCATCGACAGGCTCTCGCCCTGACGCTCGAAGACCTCGCGCAGCGGACCGTGATGCCCGCCGGGCTGCACCCACAGGCAGCCGTTGTCGCGCGTGGCGTCTTCCAGCGCGAACCAGAAGGTCGTGACGCTGTGCGGCTCGGTGACGAAGAAGCTGGCGTCCTGGTGCCAGCGCACCTCGCCGCCGATGTAGGGCTGCTTGAAGATCACCATCGACTGCCACAGCTGCGGCGCCTCCAGGCCGGCGGCGCGGGCCACCTCGGCCAGCGCGGGCCCACGCGAGAAGGCGTCGAAGACCGGGTCGAGGTCGTGCAGCGCATGGCCGATCTTGTTGATCGACCGTGCCCGGCTCTGGCGCAGGCGGCCCCGATCGTCGAAGGCCTCCTCCTCGAAGAACACGTGCATCGCTTCGGCCGATGCGATCAGCGCCGCGTCGGCCAGGCGCTCGGGCGCCACCGACGAGAACACGGCGGCCTGCGCGCCGGGCTCGGCGCCCTCGACGATCTCGAGGGCACGCCGGCGCAGCGCCTCGAGTTCGGCGACCGGCTTGAAGCCCGGCAACACGAGATAGCCGTCGGTCTGGAACGCGGCGCGCCGGGCCTCGAGACGGCTCATGGCCGCTCCGCCCTCGCGGTCGCCGTCCGGACTCGCCGCCGGCCCCTGCCCGCGGGTGCGGTACGCGGCGCGACCGCCGACCCCGGTCGATCCGGCCGGACCACGCTCACGCCTCCAGGGGCGGCAGGCCGTGGCTGCGCCCCCAGGCCTGCACCTGCTCGACGGCCACGCGCCGGACCTCGTCGCCGAGGAAGCTGTGGCGCGCCGCCTGCAGCGTCATGCGGGCGAGGTCGTCGATGCGAAAGCCGGCCTCGTCGAGCAGGGCCTCGGCCTCGCCGACGAGGGTGATGCACGACATCAGCGTGTTGTCGGTGTGGAAGGACAGGCTGACACCAGCGTCCCACAGGGCACGGATCGGGTGGCTGGCCACCGACGCGGCGGCCCCGGTGTGCACGTTGCTGGTCGGGCAGACCTCGAGGTGCACGTCGCGCGCGCGCACCTCGTCGACCAGATGGCGCCGCGCCGGATCGCGCAGCGCGTCGACCAGGTGCACGCCGTGGCCGATGCGGCGGGCGCCGAGGCGCACCGCCTCGACCACCCGCTCGGCCGCATCGGCCTCGCCGGCATGCAGGGTCAGCGGCAGGCCGGCGTCGCGTGCCAGCGCCAGCGCGTCGGCATGCAGGCCGGGCGGATAGCCGGCCTCGGCGCCGGCCAGGTCGAAGGCGATGACACCCCGCCCCTGGTAGCGCAGGGCCAGCCGGGCCGCGCGCAGCGTCTGCTCGGGCGGCAGGTGGCGCATCGCGCAGACGATCAGGCCACTCGGCAGGCCGGACTGCGCCAGGCCCTCCAGCAAGGCCTCGACGGTGGCCTCGGGCGCCACGCCATGGTCCTCGAAGAGCAGCGGCGCGATGCGGAACTCGGCGATCAGGCAGCCCTGTGCACGCGCATCCTCGGCGGCCTCGAAGGCCACCCGGCGCATCGCCGCCGGGCTGGCCATCGCCTCGACGGTCAGCGCGAAGCCGCGCAGGTACTCCGTCAGGCTGCCGGCATGCGCACGGTCCTCGAACCAGGCCTGCAGTCCCGGCACGTCGGGCGCCGGGGGATCGATGCCGCGCCCGCGCAGCAGCTCGAACAGCGTGGCCACGCGCAGCGCACCGTCGAGGTGCTCGTGCAGCAGCACCTTGGGCAGGCTGCGCGCCCACTGCCGGTGCGAGGTCGGTGCGGTGTCGTTCATGGGATGGATCGTCATGCCCCGTCGGCGACCGGCAGGTAGACCAGCCCGGTCGCTGCCAGGCCCACCAGGTCGGCGCTGGCGCCGTTGAGGTCGACCTGGGCGGCCATCAGGGCCAGCTCCGTGCGCGCCAGGCCTTCGTCGAGCTGGGCCACGAAACGGTCGCGCTCGGCCGCGTTCGGCGCGCGTCCGACGACGTGGCCGAACAGCAGCTCGACGAACGCCGCCGCCGAGCCGTCGCGCAGCTGGCCCTGGAACTCGCCGGTGCCCAGCGCCAGTGCGACCAGCTGCTCGTAGGTCGCGCCCTGGTCGGCCAGGCCGATCCCGATGCCGGCGAACCCGGCGTCACCCAGCGCCGCCGGGCCGAACAGGGCGCGCAGGATCTGCGCCACCTGTCCGGCCGCCTGCTGGGCACCGGTGTCGAGCGCCAGCGCCCGGTCGTCGAAGTGCAGCCGTTCGATGCCGTTGAGCCGGTCGATGCCGTCGGGGCCGCTGACCACCCAGTCGTCGCCATCGGGCCGCGCCGTGCTGGCCGCCAGGGCCCCGGCGAAGACCGCACCATCCAGTCCCGCGCCGCCATCGATGCGGTCGTCGCCGGGGCCGCCCTGCAGGCGGTTGGCCCTCTCGTTGCCCACCAGCCAGTCGTTGCCGGCGCCGCCGATGGCGTTCTCGATCCAGACCGTGTCGAAGATGTAGACCGTCTCGGCGCGCGTCAGCTCGGGCAGGGCGCGCAGCACCTCGCCCTCGAAGCCGACCTCCGCGTAGGTCAGAGGCTGGCCGAGCCGGCTCCAGCTGCCCGGCACCAGGCTGACGACGGCGTCGGCGGCGCCCTGCACCACCAGCGTGTCCTGGCCACCGGCATCCCAGATCGTCTGCAGGTAGCGCCCGGCCATGTCGAAGGTGTACAGGCTGTCGCCGGCCTCGTGCGCGAGGTTGGGGCCGTAGAGGTACTGCAGAGCGGCGATGTCCAGGCGCATCGGCGTGGTGGGCGCGAAATCGAGCTTGACCTCCAGGCCGCGGCCCGGGGCGTCGTTGTAGGCCATCACGGTGTCCAGGCTCGAGTGCTGGCTCAACACCACGTCCTCGTGCGGCAGCGTCGCGAAGGTCGCGGGCCAGCCCGGCACGCCGGCCAGCCCGGTGTCGTGCGCATGCTTCAGCCCGATCGCGTGGCCCACCTCGTGCAGCAGCGTCGAGAAACTCTGCGTGCCCGCCGCCCAGCCCTGCGGCCGGGCCCAGCGGCCGTTCATCCACACGTCGCCGGCGGCCGGGAAGTCCTGCGGCGCGATCGCCGCGCCGGCCAGCGACGAGTCCACGGCCGGCGGCGCGGTGTAGGCGAAGCGCATCGTCGCCGCGTCCAGCGAATCGACCACGACCGCTTCGAAGCGGATGCCGGCCACGCGCGACCAGGCGGCCAGCGCGTCGGCCGCGGCGGCCTGCGCGGGCTCGTCGAATGGCGTGAAGCGTTGCAGCAGGTTGGAGTAGCCGCCGCCGGTGGGCTCGAAGAGGTTGTAGCTGCCAGGCACCGCGCGGTCCTGGTTGTACTGGGTCAGCTCGGCGGGAAAGCCGTAGCTCACCGCGGCTCCGCTGCCGACCGGGCCGAGCCCCCACTTGGAGCCGATGACCAGGGCATCGAACTCGGCGCCGGCGCCCTGGGGCTGTGCCAGGCTGGACAGGATGCCGGTGTAGGTGAGTGTGTCGAGAGCCATCGTCGTGCGTCCAGGCGCCATGTGCCGGGAGAGCGTTGTCGGCCGAAGTATCGGCCAGCGCGTTGCCCGCTGCGGCAGGCCTCGGGCAGGGCAGCCCCGGGGTGGGCGGCGGCGCGAGTCTTGCTATCCTGCCCGCGCCCGCGCCCGAGCTCGAACCCGGACTTCGAGCGTGCGCCAACCCCTGGAGCCGAACCCGATGAACAAGACCCGATTCTCCCTGCTGGCCGCCGCCGGCCTGGTGGCCACCAGCGCCTGGGCCGAACCCGCCGTCATCTACGACATGGGCGGCAAGTTCGACAAGTCCTTCAACCAGGCCGCCTACGACGGCGCCGAGCGCTGGAAGAAGGAGACCGGCAAGAGCTACCTCGAGTTCGAGATCTCCAACCCGGCGCAGCGCGAGCAGGCCAAGCGCCGCATGGCCGAGCGCGGCGCGAGCCCGATCGTCGGCATCGGCTTCTCGCAGGGCAGCTCGATGGAGAAGGTGTCCAAGGAGTTCCCGAAGCTGCAGTTCGCCATCATCGACTCGGTGGTCAACAACCCCAACGTGCAGAGCATCGTGTTCAAGGAGCACGAGGGCAGCTTCCTGGTCGGCATGATGGCCGCGATGGCCAGCAAGACGGGCAAGGTGGGCTTCGTGGGCGGCATGGACATCCCGCTGATCCGCAAGTTCCAGTGCGGCTACGAACAGGGCGCCAGGTACGCCAACCCCAAGGTGGAGGTCAGCGCCAACATGACCGGCACCACGCCGACGGCCTGGAACGACCCGGCCAAGGGCGCCGAGCTGGCCAAGGCCCAGTTCGCCAAGGGCGTGGACGTGGTCTTCGCCGCCGCCGGCGGCACCGGCGTGGGTGTCTACCAGGCGGCCAAGGACGCCGGCAAGCTGGCCATCGGCGTGGACAGCAACCAGAACCACCTGCACCCCGGCACCATGCTCACCAGCATGGTCAAGCGCGTCGACGTGGCCGTCTACAACGCCTTCAAGGGCACCACGCCCGGCGTCACCGTGCTGGGCCTGAAGGAGGGCGGCGTCGACTATGCGATGGACGAGAACAACGCCAAGCTCGTCAGCGCCGACATGAAGAAGAAGGTCGATGCGGCCAAGGCCGACATCATCGCCGGCAAGATCAAGGTCATCGACTACATGGCGGCCAACGCCTGCAAGTGAGCCGATTCCCGCCGGCGGCCCGCCCCGCGCCCTGACATGCCCACCGCGCCGGCCGTCGCGATGCGCGGCATCGACAAGCGCTTCGGCGCGGTGCACGCCAACCGCAGCGTCGACCTGACGGTGCCGGCGGGCACCATCCACGGCATCGTCGGCGAGAACGGCGCCGGCAAGAGCACGCTGATGTCGATCCTGTACGGCTTCTACCAGGCCGACGGGGGGCACATCGAGATCGACGGCGCGCCGGTGCAGATCCACGGCTCGGCCGACGCCATCGCCCGCGGCGTGGGCATGGTGCACCAGCACTTCATGCTGGTCGACACGCTCAGCGCGCTGGACAACGTGATGCTCGGCGCCGAGCCGCACTGGCAGCTGCCCCGGGCCCGCGCGATGGTGCGCGAGCGGCTCGAGCCGCTGATGCGCGAGTCGGGCCTGACGGTCGCGCTCGACACCGCGGTCGCCGAGCTGCCGGTGGGCGAGCGCCAGCGCCTGGAGATCCTCAAGGCGCTGTACCGCGGCGCGCGCATCCTGATCCTCGACGAGCCGACCGCGGTGCTGACGCCGGCCGAGACCGAGGCCTTGTTCGACACCCTGCGTGGCCTGCGCGCACGTGGCACCACCATCCTGCTGATCACCCACAAGCTCAAGGAGATCCTGGCCTTGTGCGACGCCGTGACCGTGATGCGCGGCGGGGCCGTCGTGCTGGACACGCCGATCGCCGGCACCAGCCTGGACGGGCTGGCCGAGGCGATGGTCGGCCGCCGCGTCAACCTCGGCCGCGAGGCGGGCGCCGCGCCGCGCACGCCGGGCCCGGTGCTGCTGCAGGCCGAGCACCTGGGCTGGACCGACGCGCTGGGCGTGCCGCGCCTGGTGGACGTGTCGCTGTCCCTGCACGGCGGCGAGATCGTCGGCATCGCCGGCGTGTCGGGCAACGGCCAGAGCGAGCTGCTCGACGTGCTGTCGGGCCTGCTGGCGCCGCGCGAGGGCGGTCTGCGGATCGGCGACGCGCACTTCACCCCCGGGCACTGGCTGGACCCGCAGCGCGCCCGCGCGCTGCGCATCGCGCACGTGCCCGAGGACCGCCACACGCGCGGCCTGGTGCTGCCCTTCCCGGCCTGGGAGTCGGCGGTGCTGGGCTACCAGACGCGCGAGCGCTACAGCGCCCACGGCTGGATGCGCCAGCCGGCGATGCGCGGCGACACCGCCGAGATGATGGAGCGCTACGACGTGCGCCCGCGCAACCCGCTGCTGCGCTCGTCCAAGTTCAGCGGCGGCAACCAGCAGAAACTCGTGCTGGCCCGCGAGGCCAGCCCCGAGCCCCAGGTGCTGCTGGTCGGCCAGCCGACCCGCGGCGTGGACATCGGCGCCATCGAGTTCATCCACGGCCGCCTGCGCGCGATGCGCGATGCCGGCGGCACGGTGCTGCTGGTGTCGTCCGAGCTCGACGAGATCCTCGCCCTGGCCGACCGCGTGATCGTGATGAACGCCGGCCGCATCGCCGGCGAGCTGCCGATCGAGCAATGCAGCGAGGCTGCGCTGGGGCGGCTGATGGGCGGATCGGGGTTGCACTGAGATGGGCACTCGTGCGGCTGCCTTCGGTGCGTTGCTGCCTTTCGGGGTGCTGAGTTCGCCCCCCAACGCCCCCGGCCGGGATTTCGCCCCGGCGGGCGACCCACTTTCTTTGCTGGTGCAAAGAAAGTGGGCAAAGAAAGCACCCGAACACCCATTGGGGAGTCGGTCATCCACCGCCGGCGCGCCCGGCCGCGGCATCTGTCGGGCTGTTCTCGCAAAGCCTTGCTCGACAGATGCCACCTATCCCGGAGGTGGCAGCTCGAAGCGTCGGCGCACTCGGCCATTGCCGCGAAAGGCTCGCGCTGCGGGCAACGCGGGTGGCTGTTCGGGGCCGTGGACGAGTGCGCCTGCGAGCCGATGCACGGCGTCGCGTGTAAGTGGCGTGTGTCGAGCAAGGCTTTGCGAGACGGGCCCGACAGACCCCGAGGCCATGCACGCCATCGGTCCCCGACCGACTCCCACATGGATGTTCGGTATTCCAGGTGCTTTCTTTGCTTACTTTCTTTGCACCAGCAAAGAAAGTGAGTCGGCCGCCGGGCCGAAATCCCGGCCGGGAGCGGTGGGGGAACGAACTCTCCACCCAAGGGCAGCAAAGCGCCGCGAACCGCCGTTCGCCCACCCATGAGCCAGCCCGTCGAACTGCCCCGCTGGATGGACCTGGTGGTCCTGCCGGCCGTCAACCTGGGGCTGGCCTTGCTGGTCAGCACGATCGTGCTGCTGATCGTCGGCCACGACCCGGCGCAGGTGCTGGGCCTGCTGATCAAGGGCGCGTTCGGCAGCCGGGTCGGCCTGAGCTACACGCTGTACTACGCCACCACCTTCGTCTTCACCGGACTGGCCGTGGCCGTGGCGTTCCACGGTGGGCTGTTCAACATCGGCGGCGAGGGCCAGGCGATGATGGGCGGGCTGGGGGCCGGGCTGGCCGCGCTGGCGCTGGCGCCGCAGCTGCCGGCGTGGCTGATGCTGCCGGTGATGGTCGTGGCGGCCATCGTGTTCGGGCTGCTGTGGGCGGCGGTGCCGGCGGCGCTGCAGGCCTGGCGTGGCAGCCACATCGTCATCACGACGATCATGTTCAACTTCATCGCCTCGGCGCTGATGGGCTACCTGCTGGTCAACGTGATCAAGGAGCCCGGCAACATGGCCCCCGAGAGTGCCGCGTTCGGCCCCAGCGCGCGGCTGCCCGGGTTCCACGAGCTGATGGGCTGGCTGGGGCTGGACTGGCCCAAGACGCCGCTCAACCTCAGCGTGCTGCTGGCCGTGGCGGCCGCGCTGGGCGTGTACGCGATGCTGTTCCGCTCGCAGCCCGGCTACGCGCTGCGCGCCGTGGGTTTCTCCCCTGAAGCAGCGCGTTATGCCGGCATCGCGCCGCGCGTGCAGATCATGCGCTCGATGATGATCTCCGGCGCGCTGGCCGGCCTGGTGGGCATCAACGAGATCGCCGGCGTGCACGGGCGGCTGCTCGCCGACTTCGTGGCCGGCGCCGGATTCACCGGCATCGCGGTGGCGCTGATCGGCCGCAACCATCCCACCGGCATCGTGCTGGCGGCCATCCTGTTCGGTGCGCTGTACCAGGGTGGCGCCGAGCTGTCGTTCGAGATCCCCGGCTTCAGCCGCGAGATGGTCTTCACGCTGCAAGGGCTGATCGTGCTGTTCGCCGGCGCGATGGCGCAGGTGGCGGCGCCGGCGCTGGCGCGCGTGCACCGCCTGTTCCGGCGCGAGGCGGCTGCGCATGGATGAGATCGCGCTGGGCACCATCCTGGCGTCGACGCTGCGCGTGTCGACGCCGCTGATCCTGTGCGCGCTGGCCGGTGTCCTGAGCGAGCGCTCCGGCGTCATCGACCTGGGCCTCGAAGGCAAGATGCTGCTGACGGCGTTCACCGCCGCCAGCGTGGGCGTCTCCACGCAGTCCCTGGTGCTGGCGCTGGCGGTCGCCGTGATCGTCGGCGTGGCGCTGTCGATGCTGCACGGCTACGCCTGCGTCAGCCACCGCGGCGACCAGGTGGTGCTGGGCATGGCCATCACCATGACCGCCGCCGGACTGACCGTGGTGCTGGGCATCGCATGGTTCAAGCAGGGCGGGCAGACCCCGCCGCTGACCGACGCGGTGCGCCTGGCGCCGCTGTTCCCGGGCCTCGTCGAGGCGGCCCGGGGCGTGCCGTGGATCGGGACGGTGCTGGGAATCGGCCTGCTCGGGCACGACGCCTTCGTCTACGGCGCGCTGGCCATCGTGGCGGGGGTCTGGTGGCTGCTGTACCGCACGCGCTTCGGGCTGCGGTTGCGTGCCACCGGCGAGAACCCGGCGATGGTCGACGCCGCCGGCGTGTCGGTGCTGCGCATGCGCTACGCGGCGCTGGCGATCAACGGCGTGCTCAGCGCGCTGGCCGGCTCGTACCTGGTGCTGGCGCTGACGCCGAGCTTCATCCCCAACATGACCGCCGGGCGCGGCTACATGGCGCTGGCGGCGATGATCTTCGGCAAGTGGCACCCGCTGGGGGCGTTTGCCGCCTGCCTGCTGTTCGGCTTCCTCGAGGCGCTGGCGATCCGCCTGCAGGGCGTGGCGGTGCCCGGCATCGGCGAGGTGCCGGTGCAGGCCATCCAGGCCCTGCCCTACGTGCTGACGGTGGTGCTGCTGGCCGGCTTCATCGGCCGCGCGCTGGCGCCCAAGGCGCTGGGCACGCCGTACGTGAAGGAGCGCTGATTGCGCGATCGCCCCGCGATTCGGCCTGCCGGGCCGGACGGTCCATGAAGCGCCGAACCTGGGTCACCGGCGCGGCCGCGGCGGCGGGCAGCGCCGCCTGGCCGCTGGCGGCGGCCGCGCCCGCGGCAGCCGCAGGCCCGAAGGTCCTGCGCATCGCCTTCAACTCCGCCGAGACCGGCTTCGACCCGGCCCAGACCTCCGACGTCTACTCGCGCGCGGTCACCGGCCACATCTTCGAGGCGCTGTACCGCTACGACCACCTGGCGCGCCCGGTCCGCATCCGCCCCAACACCGCCGCCGCACTGCCCGAGGTCGGCGACGACTTCCGCACCTGGACCATCCGCCTGCAGCCCGGCATCCGTTTCCAGGACGACCCGGCTTTCGGGGGCCAGCCGCGCGAGCTGGTGGCCGACGACTACGTGTTCAGCATCAAGCGCTTCGTCGACCCCGCCCTCAAGAGCTCGGCGGCGCCCGAGATCCTGAACCTCGGCATCCTGGGCCTGGCCGATCTGCGCAAGGCCGCCCTCGAGCGCCGGCAAGCCTTCGACTACCGCACGGCGATCGATGGCCTGCGCGCGCTCGATCGCCACACCCTGCAGATCCGCCTCGCCGAGCCGCGACCGCAGCTGCTCGAGCTGCTGGCCAACAACGGACAGATGGGCGCGCTGGCGCGCGAGGTCGTCGAGCGCTACCGCGACGACCTGATGGCCCATCCCGTGGGCACCGGCCCGTTCCGCCTGGCGCGCTGGCGGCGCAGCTCGCAGATCGTGCTGGAGCGCAACCCGCAGTACCGCGAGCGTTTCTACGACGAGCAGCCGGCCGCCGACGACGCACCCGGCCAGGCCATCGCGGCGCGACTCAAGGGCCGCCGCATTCCGCTGGTCGACCGCGTCGAGATCGCGGTGATCGAGGAGGCTCAGCCGCGCTGGCTGGCCTTCCTGGGCGGCAAGCTCGACCTGCTGGCGATCCCCGGCGAGTTCCTCCCACAGGCGGTGGTCGGCGGCACGCTGGCGCCGCATCTGGCCAAGCGCGGCATCGACCTGTCGCGCGTGCTCAACCCCGACATCGTCTACTGCTACCTCGACATGCGCGACCCGGTCTTCGGCGGCATGAGCCCCGAGCGCGTCGCGCTGCGGCGGGCGGTGTCGCTGGCCATCGACGTGCCGCGCCTCATTGCCCGCCTGTACCGCGGCCAGGCGGTGGTGGCGCAATCGACACTGCCGCCCGGCACCAGCGGCTACGACCCCACCTTCAAGAGCGAGATGGGCGACCACGACCCGGCACGCGCCAAGGCCCTGCTCGAGATCCACGGCTACGTCGACCGCGATGGCGACGGCATCCGCGAAGATCCGTCCGGGCGGCCGCTGGTGCTGACCATGGGCTCGCAGGCCGACCAGTTCTCGCGCGGGTTCAACGAGCTGATGCAGAAGGACTTCGCGGCGGTGGGCATCCGGCTGCAGTTCAGCACCGCGCAATGGGCCGAGAACCTGAAGGCCGCGCGCGCCGGCAAGCTGCAGATGTGGATGCTCAGCGGCAACGCCGCGCAGCCCGACGGCAGCGACTTCCTGGCCCAGTACTACTCGCGCCAGGTGGGCGGCCAGAACTTCGCCCGCTTCGAGCTGCCGGCCTTCGACCGCCTGTACGAGCGATTGCTGCTGATCCCCGACGGCCCCGAGCGCGAGGCGGTGTTCCGCCAGGCCAAGCGCCTGAGCGTCGCCTACATGCCGTACAAGGCGCTGCTGCACCGGATCATCACCGAGCTGAGTCAGCCCTGGGTGGTGGGCTATCGGCGGCCGCTGTTCTGGCGTGACTGGTACGCCTACGTCGACGTGATCGACGAGCGGCCATGAGGGCGGCCTGCCGCGGGTGGCCACCCGGCGGGCCACGCCGCCCCCGGTCTGGCGACAGCGGCCGGCCGCCCGCGCCGAGGCCCCCAACAATGGCATGCTTGCACCCCACCCATGGATGAAGCCCTGACCCAGCGCCTGCTCGAGGCCGCCTCGACCGCCCGCGATGCCGCCTATGCGCCGTACTCGCGCTTCAAGGTCGGCGCCGCGCTGCTCGACGAGCAGGGCCGCATCCACACCGGCTGCAACGTCGAGAACGCCGCCTACCCGCAGGGCACCTGCGCCGAAGCCGGTGCCTTGTCGGCCCTGGTGCTGGCCGGCGGGCGGCGCCTGCAGGCGGTGCTGGTGGTGGGCCAGGCCGACCAGCCGGTGACGCCCTGCGGCGGCTGCCGCCAGAAGCTGCGCGAGTTCGGCGCGCCCGACGTGCCGGTGTGGGTGGCCGACCCGACCGGGCTGCGCGCCTGCTACACGATCGGCCAGCTGCTGCCCGAGAGCTTCGGGCCCGGACACCTGCCCGCCACGAACCCGGACGCCAGCCCATGACCCCCGAAGCCGCGATCGCCGAATCCCGCTCCATCCTGTCGGTGCGCCTCGGCGGGCGCCACCCCGACGTGGCGGTGCTGCTCGGCTCGGGCTGGGGTGCGCTGGCCGATGTGGTCGAGGACGCCGTCGAGGTGCCCTACGCCGAGCTGCCGGCCTTCCCGCACCTGGCCGTCGGCGGCCACGCCGGCACGCTCAAGGCGGGTCGCATCGGCACGCGCTCGGTCGCGGTGCTGGCCGGCCGCCAGCACGCCTACGAAACCGGTGAGGCCGGCGGCATGAAGGGCGCGGTGCGCACGCTGGCCGCGCTGGGCGTGAAGCTGCTGGTGCAGACCAATGCCGCCGGCAGTGCCGACGAACGCATGCGGCCGGGCGAGCTGATGCTCATCAGCGATCACCTCAACCTGTCGCAGCGCTCGCCGCTGTTCGGCGAGGCCGGCGACGACCGCTTCGTCGACATGTCCGACGCCTACGACGCGGCGCTGCGCCGGGAGGCCCACCAGGCCGCACTGGCCGCCGGCATCCGGCTGCACGAAGGCGTCTACGCGTGGTTCCTCGGGCCGCAGTTCGAGACGCCGGCCGAGATCCGCATGGCCCGCGCGCTCGGCGCCCACGCGGTGGGCATGAGCACGGTGCCCGAAACCATCCTCGCGCGCCATGCCGGCATGAAGGTGCTGGCCTTCTCGCTGCTCACCAACATGGCCGCCGGCATGGACGTCACCAAGCTCAGCCACGCCCACACGCTGGCCACGGCCAAGGCCGGCGAGGCTGCCGCGGTGACACTGATGCGTGCCGTGCTGGCCGCGGTACAACCCTGACCCGGCCTGGCCGCAGACTGCTCGCACCCGACTCCACCAGACCCGGGTCCACCGCTCCCCCGTCCGCGCCATCCATCCTCGCCCTCGATCCACGTCCTCGATTCCGTCGCTCCTGGAGATCCCGATGCTGCGCTCACCCTGGTTCGTCACCGCATTGGCTGCCGCGCTGCTGGCCGGCTGCGCCACCCGACCCACCGAGCCGGTGGCCGTCAAGGTGCTGGCCATCAACGACTTCCACGGCAACCTCAAGCCCACGCCAGGCATCCGCATCAAGGACCCGGCCGATCCGTCCAAGCTGGTGATGGTGCCGGCCGGCGGCAGCGAGCACCTGGCCACCGCGGTTCAGCAGATGCGCGCCGCCAACCCCAACCACATCTTCGTCGCCGCCGGCGACCTGATCGGCGCCACGCCGCTGCTGTCGGCGCTGTTCCGCGACGAGCCGACGATCGAGTCGATGTCGCTGATGGGCCTGGAGGCCTCGGCGGTGGGCAACCACGAGTTCGACAAGGGCGCAGCCGAGCTGGTGCGTCTGCAGACCGGCGGCTGCAGCGACGAAGGCTGCAAGGGACCGCAGCCCTTCAAGGGTGCGCAGTTCCAGTACCTGGCCGCCAGCACGGTGGTCGACAAGACCGGCCAGACCCTGTTCCCCGCGTACCACGTCAAGCGCTTCCAGGGCATCCCGGTGGCCTTCATCGGGCTGACGCTGAAGGACACGCCGACCATCGTGGTCCCTTCCGGTGTGGCGGGGCTGACCTTCCGCGACGAAGCCGAGACCGTCAACCGCCTGGTGCCCGAGATCCGTCGCCAGGGCATCGAGGCCATCGTGCTGCTGATCCACGAGGGCGGCGTGCCGACCGGCGACTACAACGAGTGTCCGGGCATCAGCGGCCCCATCGTCGACATCGTCAAGAAGCTGGACAAGGCCGTCGACGTGGTGATCAGCGGCCACACGCACCGCGCCTACAACTGCCGCATCGACGGCCGGCTGGTGACCAGCGGCGACAAGTACGGCACCATCGTCACGCAGATCGACCTGGTGCTCGACCCCAAGACCGGTGACGTCACCAGTGCCAAGGCCGACAACACCATCGTCCGCACCGCCAGCTTCGCCAAGGACCCGCGCCAGACCGAGCTGATCGCGGCGTACGAGAAGCTCGCCCGACCGCTGGCGCAGCGCGTCGTCGGCCGCATCGGCGGCGCGCTGCCGCGCGACGCCAATCCGGCCGGCGAGAGCGTGCTCGGCCAGGTGATCGCCGACGCCCAGCTGGGCGCCACCCGCGACGCCGGTGCGCAGATCGCGCTGATGAACCCCGGCGGCATCCGCGCCGCGCTGGACATGCCGGCCGATGGACAGGTGCGCTACGAGAACCTGTTCTCGGTGCAGCCCTTCTACAACAACCTGGTGACGATGACGCTCACCGGTGCGCAGCTGGTGCAGCTGCTCGAGCAGCAATGGGTCAACCAGCCCGGCCCCAACGGCCGCGTGTTGTCCGTGTCGCGCGGCTTCACGTATCAATGGGACGCCGCCAAGCCACCGGGCCAGCGTGTGGTGCCGGGCAGCCTGCGCCTGAACCTCCAGCCCATCGCGGCGGATGCGCGGCTGCGCATCACGGTCAACAGCTTCCTGGCCAGTGGCGGCGACAACTTCACGCTGCTGCGCCAGGGCGCCGACAAGCGCACCGGCATGATGGACATCGACGCCTTCGAGGCCTACGTCAAGGCCAACCCGACCATCGCCCCGGGCACGCTGGACCGCATCGCGCGGCTGAACTGATGCCACTCGGCCGGCGCGCGCTGCTCGTGGGTGCCGCCGGCATGGCGGCGGGCGCGCTGCCGGCGATGCAGGTGCGGGCGCAGGCCGCCTCCGCGGTGGCACCGGGGGCTCTGGCGCCCCCGCGCAGCGCGGGCCTGGCTGGCTGGCCGATGCGCGATGCGGCGGCGTCCGGCTGGGACATGGCCCGGCTCGCCCGTGCCGACGAGGTGGCACGGCAGTTGGGGTCCGACGCGACGCTGGTGGTGCAGCGTGAGGCCATCGTGCACAGCTTCGGCGACATCGCCCGGCCGCTGCCGCTGTACTCGGTGCGCAAGAGCATCCTCGGCCTGCTGGTGGGCATGCACCGGGGCAAGGGCCCGGGCCGCATCGACCTCGACGCGACGCTGGCCGAACTGGGCATCGATGACGAGGATGCGCTGTCCGACGCCGAGAAGCAGGCCACCGTGCGGCAGCTGCTGATGGCGCGCTCGGGCGTGTACCACCGGGCGGCCTACGAGACCGCCCGAATGGCGCGCGAGCGCCCGCCACGCGGCAGCCATGCACCGGGCTCGCACTGGTACTACAACAACTGGGACTTCAATGCGCTGGCCACGGTGTTCCGGCAGCGTGTCGGGCGCGACCTGTTCGAGGCACTCGAAGCCGACCTGGCGGTGCCGTTGCGCTTCCAGGACTTCCGGCGCGACGCGCACACGCGTTGGCACCACGAACGCGCGTCGCGCCACGACGCTTACCTGATCGAGCTGTCGGCACGCGACCTGGCGCGCATCGGCCTGCTCATGCTGCAGGACGGCCGCTGGGATGACCGCAACCTCGTGGACGCGGCCTGGGTGGCCGAGAGCACGCAGCCCCACTCGGAGGTGCCCGGCGGTTGGCAGGCCTACGGTTACCTCTGGTGGGTGCCGCGGCGCGCATGGCCGTTCTGGAAGCGGCGCGACGGCGACGTGTTCGCGGCGATGGGCAACTTCGGCCAGTTCCTGTTCATCGACCGTCGGCGCCAACTGGTCATCGTGCACCGCACCGACGGTCCGCGCTGGTTGCGCAAGGACATCGACGCCGAGTCGGTGAGCCCCTGGCTGAACCACGTCATCGCGGCGGCACCGGCATGATGCTGCCGGCCGAGGTCATCCGCACCAAGCGCGACGGCGGCGCGCTCGACGCGGCGCAGATCGAGTCCTTCGCGCGCGGCCTGGCCGACGGCACGTGGAGCGACGCGCAGGCCGGCGCGCTGGCGATGGCGATCCTGCTGCGCGGTATGGACGTGGCCGAGACGGTGGCACTGACCGCGGCGATGACGCACTCGGGCCGCGTGCTGGCCTGGCCCGACGCCAGCGGGCCGGTGCTCGACAAGCACAGCACCGGCGGCGTGGGCGACAAGGTCAGCCTGATGCTCGCGCCGATGCTCGCCGCCTGCGGCGCCTGGGTGCCGATGATCAGCGGGCGCGGCCTGGGGCACACCGGCGGCACGCTGGACAAGCTCGAGGCGCTGCCCGGGTACCACGTGAACCCCGACGATGAAACGCTGCGCGCCACCTTGCGCGAGGCAGGTTGCGCCATCGTCGGCGCCGGCTCCGATCTGGCACCCGCCGACCGCCGCCTGTACGCGATCCGCGACGTCACCGCCACCGTCGAGTCGGTGCCGCTGATCACCGCCAGCATCCTGTCCAAGAAGCTCGCCGCCGGCCTGCAAGGCCTGGTGCTCGACGTCAAGACCGGCAGCGGCGCGTTCGCGCCAACGCGGGCCCAGGCTCGCGAGCTGGCGCAAAGCCTGGTGCACGTGGCGCGCGGTGCGGGGCTGCCGGCGCGCGCGCTCGTCACCGACATGAACCAGGTGCTGGGTGCCAGTGCCGGCAACGCGCTGGAGCTGCGCGAGGCCATCGACTTCCTCACCGGCCGCTCGCCCGAGGCCAGGGAGCCGCGCCAGCTGGAGCTGACACTCGCGCTCGGCGCCGAGGCCCTGCAGCTGGGCGGTCTGCAACCCGACGCCGCCGCGGCGCGCGGCGCGCTGCAGCGCGCGCTCGACAGCGGCGAGGCCGCCGAACGCTTCGCGCGCATGGTGGCGCGGCTGGGCGGGCCGGGCGATGTGCTGTCGGGCTGGCCGCCGCCGCCGGCCCCGGTCGTGCACGACGTGCCCGCACCGCAGGGCGGCGTGCTGCGGGCCTGCGACGTGCGCGCGCTGGGCCTGGCCGTGGTGGAGCTGGGGGGTGGCCGCCGCGTCAGTGGCGACCGCATCGATCCGCGTGTGGGCTTCGACCGCCTGCTGCCGTTGGGCACGCGGGTGAGCAAGGGTCAGGCGCTGGCACGCGTGCATGCGGCCAGCGAGGACTCGGCACACGCGGCGATCAGTGCGCTGCAGCGCGCCTTCACGATCGGTGCAGCGGGACTCGACCCGGCACCCGTGATCGTCGACCACCTCGCCGGTTGAGCATCCGCACCATGGCCAGCTGGCAAGCCCGCCTCGGCGTTCCCCTCGTGCGCTGGCGCGTGCGCTCGGCGCTCGGCGACATGCGCGACATCGCGCGCGTGCGCCGGGCCTTCGGCCAGGCGCCGCCGGGGCCCGGCGGCGTGCGCTACGAGCCCGGCACGCTGGGTGGGGTGCCCGGCGAGTGGGTGCTCCCCCAGCGCGACCCCGAGCCCACCACGGCGCTGCTGTACCTGCATGGCGGCGGCTTCGTCGGCTGTTCGCCGCGCACCCACCGCGGCGTCACCGCGGCGCTGGCCCGGCTGGGCTTGCGCGTCTACGTGCCCGACTACCGGTTGGCCCCGGAGCACCCGTTCCCGGCCGCGCCGGACGACGCGCTGGCCGTCTGGCGCGCCTTGCGGGCCTTGCGCGCGCCGCACGGCCCGCAACGACTGGTGGTGGCCGGCGACAGCGCCGGCGGCAACCTGGCCCTCACGCTGATGCTGGCGCTGCGCGACGCCGGCGAGCCGTTGCCCGACGCGGCGGCGCTGTTCTCCCCGGCTCTCGACCTGACCGGCGGCAGCGCGTCGCTGCACCTCAACGCCGAGCGCGACGCGATGTTCCACGGCCCGTCCCTGGAGCACCTGGCAGCGGCCTACCTGGCTGGCGCCGACCCCAACGATCCACGCGCATCACCGCTGCTGGCCGACCTGTCGGGCCTGCCGCCGCTGCTGGTGCACGTGGGCGAGAGCGAGTGCCTGCGCGACGACTCGCTGCGCCTGGCCGACAAGGCGCGCGCCGCCGGCGTGTGCGTGCAGCTCCAGGTGTGGCCGGTGGTCTCGCACGTCTGGCAGCTGGCGGGGCTGCTGCTGCCCGAGGCGCGCCGCTCGGTGCGCGCGGCGGCGCATTTCCTGCAGACTGCCACGCGCGACGCGACGATCGAGACCCACGACGTCGTCATCGTCGGCGCCGGGCTGTCGGGCATCGGCGCGGCGGTGCACCTGCAGCGGCGCTGCCCCGCGCACAGCTACGCGCTGCTGGAGGCGCGCACGTCGATCGGCGGCACCTGGGACCTGTTCCGCTACCCCGGCGTGCGCAGCGACTCGGACATGTTCACCCTGGGCTACGGCTTCAAGCCCTGGCAGGGCACCCGGTCGATGGCCGACGGCGCGGCCATCAAGGCCTACATCGAGGAGACCGCCGCCGAGCACGGCATCACCCCGCAGATCCGCTTCGGCCACCGCGTGCAGGGCGCGCAGTGGTCGTCGGCCGATGCGCTGTGGACCCTCGACGTGGAGGTGCAGCGCGAGGGCGAGGCGCCGTCGCGGCAGCGCATCCGCTGTCGCATGCTGCTGGGCTGCGTGGGCTACTACCGCTACGACCAGGGCCACCGGCCACCCCTGCCGGGCCAGGCGCAGTACCGCGGCCGCTGGGTGCACCCGCAGCACTGGCCCGAGGGCCTGGACGTCGCCGGCCGCCAGGTGCTGGTGATCGGCAGCGGCGCCACCGCGATGACGCTGGTGCCGGCGCTGGCCGAGCGTGCCGCGCACGTGACGATGCTGCAGCGCTCGCCCACCTACGTGGTGGCGCTGCCGGCGCGCGACCGGCTGGCGCGCGCGCTGCACTGGTTGCCGTCGAACGCGGCGGCGCGCATCGTCAAGCTCAAGAACGTGCTGCTGGCCGCCACCTTCTTCCAGCTCGCGCGGCGCTGGCCCGAGAAGGTCAAGGCCCGTGTCGTCGGCCAGGCGGCGCGCCTGCTGGGACCGGCGCGCGACCAGATCGTGCACTTCACGCCCACCTACAAGCCTTGGGACCAGCGCGTGTGCTTCGTGCCCGACGCCGACCTGTTCCGCGCCATCCGCAAGGGCCGCGCCTCGGTGGTCACCGACCACATCGACACCTTCACCGAGCAGGGCGTGCGGCTGCGCTCGGGGCGCGAGATCGGCGCCGACATCGTGGTCACCGCCACCGGCCTGGAGCTGCAGGCGCTGGGTGGCATCCAGGTCACGGTGGACGGCCAGGCTCGCGACCTGTCGCAGACCATGGCCTACAAGGGCGTGATGCTCAGCGACCTGCCCAACCTCGTCTTCACCTTCGGCTACACCAACGCATCGTGGACGTTGAAGGCCGATCTCACCGCACGCTGGACCTGCCGGCTGCTGCAGCACATGGCGCGGCACGGGCACCGCGTGGCCGTGCCGCGGCGCGACCCGGCGGTGGCCGGCCGGCCCTTCCTGGACCTCAGCGCGGGCTACGTCCAGCGCAGCGCGCACCGCCTGCCGCAACAGGGCAGCCAGGCGCCGTGGACGGTGAGCCAGAACTACCTGAAGGACCTGTTCACGCTGGGCCTGGCACCCATCGACGACGGCACCCTTCGCTTCGAGGACGGGGACCGCCGATGACCGATCGGGGTGCCGGGAGGGCCGGATGAGCGGGCTGCCGGTGGTGGTCAAGATCTGCTGCATCGCCTCGGTCGACGAGGCGCGGCTGGCGGTGGCCGAGGGCGCGGCCGTGCTGGGACTGGTGTCGGCGATGCCCAGCGGCCCGGGCGTGATCGACGACACCCGCGTCGCCGGGATCGCCGCGGCCGTGGCCCCGCCGACCGAGACCTTCCTGCTCACCTCGCGCACCCGCGCCGCGGCGATCGCCGAGCAGCACCGTCACGCCCGCACGACCGCGCTGCAGCTCGTCGACCACGTGCCGCACGACGAGCTGCGCAGCCTGCGCCGGCAGCTGCCCGGCGTGCGACTGGTGCAGGTGATCCATGTGCTGGACGAGGGCTCGGTCGACGAGGCGGTGGCCGCCGCGCCGCTGGTCGACGCGCTGCTGCTGGACTCGGGCAATCCGCGCGCCGCAGTCAAGGAGCTCGGCGGCACCGGGCGGCGCCACGACTGGCGGATCAGCCGCCGCATCCGCGATGCGGTGGCGCCGCTGCCGCTGTTCCTGGCCGGCGGCTTGAACGCCGGCAACGTCGGCGACGCGATCGCCGCGGTGCGGCCGCATGGCGTGGACCTGTGCAGCAGCGTGCGCAGCGACGGCCGGCTCGACGGCGCGCGGCTGCGCGCCTTCTTCGACGCCGTCCGGCGCGCCGCTTGAGCCTGCTCCCGACGACAGCGCGGCGCACCGCCTGGCCCGGGGATCGGTGCGCCGCGTGGGCGGACCCACGCATCGGCGAGTGCGACGCCGCGCCGTGTGCAACGCCGCGGGGTCGCGGTCACACCTGCACCCGCGTCCCCATCTCCACCACCGACGGCGCCGGCAGCCGGAAGTAGTCGGCCACGTTGGCGGCATTGCGGGCCAGGGCGGCAAACAGGCGCCGCCGCCAGCGCGGCAGCGACCCCGCGGTCCCGCCGACCAGCGTCTCGCGGCTCAGGAAGTAGGTGGTCCCGGCCGGGTCCATACGAGGCCCGTCCGCGCCGACGCCGGCCAGTGCCGCCGGCACGTCGGGCGTCTGCATGAAGCCGAAGTGCAGCCCGATGCGCCAGAACCCCGGACCCAGCGCCTCGACCTGCAGGCGTTCGCCGTCGCCGACCCAGGGCCGGTCCTCGAAGTGCACCGTGGCGATCACGTTGCACGCGTGCAGCACCTGGTTGTGCTTGAGGTTGTGCAGCAGCGCCGGCGGGGCGGTGGACGGATCGGAGACCAGGTACACCGCGGTGCGCTCGGCCCGCGGCAGCGGCTGACGGGCCAGCATCTCGATGACGTCGGACAGGCGCACGCCAGCGGCCTGCTGGGCGGCCAATGTGGCGCGCCGCCCGGCGGTCCAGGTGCTCATCACCAGCAGGATCCCCGTGCCCAGCGCGAGCGGGAACCAGCCGCCATCGAGGAACTTGACCATGCAGGCTGCCACCAGCGTGGCGTCGAGGACGACGAAGGCGCCGATCAGTGGCACCGCCAGCCACGGCGACACGTGCCAGATGCGCAGCACCACGAAGCCCAGCAGCACGGTGGTGATCAGCATCGTCAGGGTGACCGCGATGCCGTAGGCGCCGGCCACCGCCGCAGTGCTGCGAAAGGCCAGCACGGTAACCAGCACGCCCAGCAGCAGCAGGCCATTGACCAGCGGCAGGTAGATCTGCCCGCGTTCGTGGGCCGAGGTCTGCCGCACCGTCATGCGTGGCAGCAGGCCCATCTGGATGGCCTGCCGGGTGGCCGAGTAGGCCCCGCTGATCACCGCCTGCGACGCGATGATCGCCGCCAGCGTGGCCAGCACCACCGCCGCCACGCGCCAGGACGGCGCGAAGAGGTGGAAGAAGGGGTTGTCCAGCGCCGCGGGATCGCGCATCAGCAGCGCGGCCTGGCCCATGTAGTTGAGGGTCAGCGCCGGCAGCACCAGGCCCAGCCAGGCCAGCTGCACGGGACGGCGCCCGAAGTGGCCGAGATCGGCGTACAAGGCCTCGGCGCCGGTGACGGTGAGCACCAGCGCGCCGATCACCGCCAGCCGTGCCGGCCCACGCTCGGCCAGGAAGGTCACGGCGTGGCGCGGATCCAGCGCGGCCAGGATCTCGGGCTGCTGCACGATGTGCCAGACGCCGCTGGCGGCCAGCACCCCGAACCACAGGCCGATCACCGGGCCGAACAGCCCGCCCACCAGCGCCGTGCCGTGACGCTGCAGCGCGAACAAGGCCACCAGCACGGCCACGGCGGCGGGCACCACGTAGGGCTCGAGATCGGGCGCCACGACCTTCAGGCCCTCCATCGCGCCGAGCACCGAGATCGCCGGCGTGATGACGCCGTCGCCGAAGAACAGCGCGACCCCGGCCATGCCCAGCAGCAGCAGCGCGGCGCGCAGACGCGGTCGTGCCCCTACGCAGGCCGCCGCCAGCGCGGTGAGCGCCAGGCCACCGCCTTCGCCGCGGTTGTCGGCGCGCAGGATCAACAGCACGTACTTGATCGTCACCACCAGCATCAGCGCCCAGAACATGCAGGAGGCGGCCCCGAGCAGGTTGGCGGGGTTCAGCGTCACGCCGTTGGCCGGCGCGAACACCTCCTTCACCGTGTACAGCGGACTGGTGCCGATGTCGCCGTAGACCACGCCGAGGGCCAGCAGGGTCAGGCCCGCCAGGCCGTGCCCCGGCGGCGAGGCATCGCGCGGTGTGGGCAAGGGCGGTCCGGCCAGCGGCGCGGCGCGGCCGGTGATCGCAGGGACAGGGCTCATGTCGACTCGCGGCAGATGCAGGAGGCCGCAGCGTGCGCGCGCGGCCGTCAGGAACGCATATGGATGTCGGCCGGCCTGGCGAAGGCCCGACCCACCCACGGCGTCGCGGGCGACGGTGCGCCCGGCCATCACCTGGCGTCGACGACCGGCTGTCCGCGCCGCGTCAGGGCGACGCGCCGGCGTCGGTGCCGTCCGCAGGGTCGGGTTCGGGCTCGGCGAGGCGATAGCCGACACCCGGCTCGGTGAGCAGCCAGCGGGGATCGGCCGGCACCGCCTCGAGCTTGGCACGCAGCTGGCCGACGTACAGGCGCAGGTAGTGCGTCTGCTCGACGCAGTCGGCGCCCCACACGTCGGCCAGCAGCCGGCGGTGCGTCTGCACGCGGCCGGCCTGACGCACCAGCGCGGCCAGCAGGCGGTACTCGTTGGGCGTCAGGTGCACCGGCTGGCCCTCCCGCAGCACCCGCTGCCGGGCCAGGTCGACATCGACGCCGCTGTGCCGGTAGCGCGTGAGCGCCGGGGCGGCAGCCAGGCCGCGGTGGCGCAGCGCCACGCGCAGCCGCGCCAGCAATTCGGCCACGCCGAAGGGCTTGACCAGGTAGTCGTCGGCGCCGGCGTCGAGCAGCTGCACTTTCTGCGGCTCGGCCTGGCGCGCCGAAATCACCACCACCGGCGTGGCGCTGCGCCGGCGCAGCAGCGCCAGCACCGCTTCGCCGTCGCCATCGGGCAGGCCGAGGTCCAGCACCACGGCGTCGAAGGCCGTGCCGCCGGCTGCCGGCGCGCCGGCGTGGGTCAGCAAGGCGCGCGCCTCGGAGACGCTGGCGGCGGTGAGGACGTCGTAGCCTTCCAGCGTCAGTGCATCGCGCAAGGTGTCGCGCAGCCCGCGCTCGTCCTCGACCAGCAGCACGCGCAGGCTCACGCGGCCGGCCTCCGTGGCACCTCGCGACGGCGGCCCGGCCTCACGCAGCCTCCTCGGTCGCCGGGCGCGGTGGCGCCTCGCGCAGCGGCAGCCGGCATTCGAAGGCGCTGCCGCCATGCGCGCGGGCGCGCAGCCGCAGCTCGCCGCCATGCACGCGCGCGATGGCGCGGCATACCGCCAGCCCCACGCCCGAGCCCGGACGTTGCCGCTCAGTAGCGCCGTCGGCGTGGCCGCCAGCCTGGCCGGCGCCGCGCTGGAACACGTGGAACACGCGTTCGCGCCAGGCCGGCTCGATGCCCGGCCCGCGGTCGCGCACGGCCAGCATCACCTGCCCCTCCAGGCGTCGCACCAGCAGCTCCACCGGCGCCTCGGCCGGGCTGTACTTGAGCGCGTTGTCGAGCAGGTTGTCGAGCAGCTGCGAGACCAGCATCGCGTCGCACCACAGCAGCGGCAGCCCGGGATCCACCCGCACGTGCACGGCCCGGCCGGGGGCGCGCTGGCGGGCCCGGCGCACGGCGCTGCCAGCCAGATCCTCGGCGGACTCCCAGTCGCACGACAGGGTGACGCCGGGTGCGTCCAGGCGTGCCAGTTGCAGGGTGTTGTCGGTCAGGCGCGCCAGGCGCGCGGCCTCGTCGATGATGGTGCGGGCGAAGCGGTCGCGCTGGGCCGGCTGCAACCGCTGGCCCTGGTCGAGCAGGGCCGAGGCCGCGCCGGTGATGGTGGCCAGCGGTGTGCGATGGTCGTGCGCGATGGCAGCCAGCAGCGCGTTGCGCACCGCCTGCGCCTGGGCGGCGTCACGGGCCACCTGCTCGGCGCGCGCGGCCTGGGCACGCTGCAACGCGATGCCGAGCTGGTCGCACAGCGCCTGGGCCTGCGCGCGCAGCGCCGTCTCGTCGTGCAGCACGCCGTCGATCCAGGCGGCGCCGAAGGCCGCGGCACGGCCACGCAGCGGCAGCATCCACGACGCCAGCCCCTGGTGGTGCCCGGTGCCCGGCCCGAAGGCCTGCCCCTGCCGCAGGCACGACCACAGGCCGGCGCGGACATCGGCATCGGCCTCACCGGCCCAGGCCGCCGCGGCATCGTCGTCCAGGTCCGGCACGCTCTGCCGGAGCGCCATCACGGTGACGCCGCGGCCGGTGAGCTGCTGCAGCTGCCGACGCAGCGCGCCGACCTCGGTCAGCGGGTCAGCACTGTCGCGCAGGGTCTCGCCGAAGCGGCGCACCTGCTCGGCCTGGCGGGCCAGGCGGGCCACCTCGGCCGATTGCCGCCGCAGCCGCGCCATCAGCACGGCGACCAGCGCCGCGACCACGCCCATGCTCACCAGCAGCAGCGCGTTCTGGCGCTCGGCCACCGAGAAGGTGCCACGCGGTGGCACGAACAGCCAGTTGAACGCGCCCACCGACACCCCGGCCGCCGCCAGGGCCGGCGCCAGCGGCCACGCGCTGGCGGCCAGTGCCGCGCCCAGCACCAGCAGCAGCGCCGCATTGGCCAGGTCGATGCGACCGTCCAACAACAGCAGGGCCACCCACGTCAGCATCCAGGCCGCCGCCCCGGCAGCCAGGCGGACGGAGAGCCGGCGCGGCAGGGGAGCAGGTGCTTCGGTCATCGGAGACCGCACGCTACCAGCGGCCCCATCAGGAAGTCGTCAGGACGGTCCCGGGATCGTCGCCGGGGCCGACCGCCCGGGTGCCGGCCGGGCGTCCCGACGCCGCCGGCGGCCAGGACCTGCCGGGGCCGAGGCCGGGGCCTGGATGAGGCTCACCAGGTCTCCATCCACGGCCGCAGGTCCATCTCGTGCGTCCAGGCGTCGCGGGGCTGCTGGTGCAGCGTCCAGTAGGTCTCGGCGATCGAGTCGGGCCGCAGGATGCCGTCGCGGTCCTTGAGCTTGTGGCGCTCGGGGAAGTTGGCGGCGATCCACGGCGGGTCGATGGCGCCGTCGATGATCACGTGGGCGACGTGGATGCCCTGAGGGCCCAGCTCGCGCGCCAGGCTCTGCGCCAGCGCGCGCAGCGCATGCTTGGCGCCGGCGAAGGCGGCGAAGCCGTTGCCGCCGCGCAGGCTGGCGGTGGCGCCGGTGAACAGGATGGTGCCGTGGCCGCGTGGCAGCATGACGCGCGCCGCCTCGCGCCCGGCCAGGAAGCCGGCCAGCGCCCCGGCCTCCCAGACCTTGCGGTACACGCGCTCGGTCATCTCGGTGATCGGAAAGCGCACGTTGGCGCCGATGTTGAAGATCACCACCTCGATCGGCGCGATCTCCTGCTCGATGTGGGCGAACAGCGTGGCCACCGCCTGCTCGTCGCGGGCGTCCGAGCCGAACGGATGCACCTCGCCGCCCTCGTCGCGGATGGTCTTCACCAGCGGCTCGAGGTGCTCGACGATGCGCCGCGTGACGCAGGTGACGTAGCCGCCCCGCGCGAAGCGCCGGGCGATCGCGCCGCCGGTGGCGTCGCCGGCGCCGATGATCAGCGCCGCCTTGCTCAGCCGCAGCTTGAGCGTCTGCAGCTCGTCACCATCCTCTGCCATCGCGCCCTCTTCCGCCCGTCGACGATGAGGTCGAGCATACGCCGCGCCCACCCGGGTCCGCGAGGCCCACGCTTGGGGGGTGCCGGCCGGCGACGCCGGGTGCACGGCGCCAGGCCGCTACGACGGCCCGACGACGCGGTTGCGCCCGGCGTGCTTGGCCGCGTACAGCGCCGCGTCGGCGCGGCGCATCAGGGTCGACAGGTCGAGCGGGGGCGCCGACGCGACGCCGATGCTGACCGTCACCTGCAGCGCCGGGCACAGCAGCTCCCAGCCGTGCGCGGCGATGCGCTGGCGCAGGCGTTCGCAGACCTCCAGCGCGCGCTCGACGGTGGCGTCGGGCAGCACGAGCAGGAACTCCTCGCCGCCGATGCGCACCACCAGGTCGTCGCCGCGCAGGTTGGCGCCGAGCAGCCGCGCCACCGCCACCAGCACCGCATCGCCGACCGCATGGCCGAAGCGGTCGTTGACGGACTTGAAGTGGTCGATGTCCAGCATCGCCAGCGCCATCTCGCGCCGCTCGGTCTTCACCGCGTCGTGCAGCGCCGGCCAGGCCAGCTGCAGCTCGCGGCGGTTGCCCAGGCCGGTGAGCGGATCGCGCCGCGCGTCGGCCTCGGCCTCGACCGCGCGCTCGCGTTCGCGCTGGGCCTCCAGGCGCACCTGCTCGGCCTCCAGCCGCGTGATGAACAGCTGCGACTGCCCGCGCAGCTGCGACAGCGCGCGCCGGCGCTCCAGGCGCTGGTAGGCCTCCAGGTGGGCCAGGGCGTCCTGCGGCCGGCCGGCCGCCCGCTCGACCCGCCACAGCGCATGGCGGGCGCGCAGCGCGGTGATCTGCTCCTGGCCGGACTCGGCCCGTTGCAGGGCATCGGCGAGATGGCGGCGGGCCTCGTCGAGGCTGCCGCGCGCGAGCTGCAGCTCGCCGACCGCGCAGCCGATGCGCGCGGCATAGGCCAGCGAGCCCAGCGCCTGCGCCAGCTCGAAGGCGCCGCGCAGCACCGGCTCGGCCTCGTCGAGCTGGCCCCGCTGCACCAGCACCTCGCCGAGGTTGCCGTGGACCACGGCGCGATGCATCGGCTCGCCCACCCGCTCGAGCAGCTCGACCGCCTTGCGCGCATGCTGCAGCGCGCGCTCGAGCACCGGCGCGGTCTCGTCCGGGCCGGCGGCGTCGCGCAACAGGTAGAACGCGCCGACCAGGATGCCGCACAGGTTGTTGCGCGCCACCAGTTCGGCGTACTCGGCCTCGGCGTCGCGGGCGACGGCCAGCGCTTCGAGCAGCAGTCGCTCGCCATGCCAGGGGTCGCCGATGCGCTCGAAGTAGCAGCCGAGCGTGTTGGTCACCAGCGACTGCCGCGCGCGGTCGCCCAGCTCGACGGCCAGGCGGTGGGCCTCCTGGCCCGCGGCCAGCGCGGTCTCGAAGCGGCCGATCTCGCTGCCGCACAGCGCCAGCATGCGCAGCGTGTCGATCAACTCGGCCCGCCCGCCCGCCTGGCGCAGCAGCGGCAGCACCTGCAGGCCCTCGTCGACCAGCTCGGTCAAGCGCCCGCTGCGGTACAGGACCTGCAGCAGCAGCCGTCCGCTGCCCAGCCGCTGGGCGTCGTCGACGCCGTCGGCCCAGAGGCGCCGCGCGAGCTGCAGCGCCTCGTCCAGCGCGCCGGCGGCGAAGGCCGCCTGGGCGTCGGCCAGCCGGGGCGCCGGGGGCGTCCGGCCCGACGCCGCAACGGGTGCACCGCCGACCATGGCGTCAGATCGAGCCCATCCGCTCGCCCACCGGTGCGGCTCTACGACCCGATCACGCCGCCGTCGGCCTTGCGCACGACGACGGTGGCCGAGCGCGGCCGGCCCGTGGGGCTGCGGTCGGGCCAGTTGGAGAAGCGCCGCGGCTGCGCCGGGTCGCTGCGGTCGCTGGGTGTCTCGCCCGGATGCTGGATGTTGAGGAACATCGTGCGGCCGTCCGGTGTCCAGGTCACGCCGGTGACCTCGCTGTTGGTGGGCGCGGTGAGGAAGCGCCGGATCTGGCCGCTGCGCACGTCGCAGGCCAGCATCTGGTTGTTGCCGACGCGGGCCAGCTCGCCCTTGTGCATCTGCGTGGCATGCGCATCGGTCTGGATCCACAGCACGCCGTTGCCGTCGAACGCGATGCCGTCGGGGCAGGCGAACAGGTCGCCCTTGATGTTGCCCTGTGCCTCGGGGCGTGCGTTGGCGGGGTCGCCGGCCAGCACCAGGTGGTTCCAGGTGAAGGTCGTGCCGTCGAAATCGCCCGCCTCCTTCCAGCGGATGATCTGCCCGAACACGTTGTTGGCACGCGGGTTGGCCGCGTCGACGCCGGGCATGCCGGTGGCGCCGCGCGCGCTGTTGTTGGTCAGCGTGCAGTAGATCCAGCCGTCTACCGGGTCGATGGCCAGCCACTCGGGCCGGTCCATCTTGGTGGCGCCCAGCAGGTCGGAGGCCTGGCGCGTCTTGATCACCACCTCGCCGGCATCGGCGAATCCGTTGGCCGGCGTCAGCGGCCCCTGCCCGTGCACCAGCGGGATCCAGCGCCCGCTGCCGTCGGCATCGAAGCGGGCGACGTAGAGCGTGCCGTGGTCGAGCAGCGTCGCGTTGGCCTTGGCGCCACCGGGGCTGATGCGGTCGCGGCTGACGAACTTGTAGATGTACTCGAAGCGCGCGTCCTCGCCGGAATAGACCACCGCGCGCTGGTCCTTGGTGACCGCCACCCAGGCGCCCTCGTGCGCGGCCCGGCCGAGCGCCGTGCGCTTGACCGGCGTGGACGTGGGGTCGCTGGGGTCGATCTCGACCACCCAGCCGAAGCGGTGGAACTCGTTCGGGTGCTTGCGGGCGTCCCAGCGTTCGTCGGTCTGCCACCAGCGGTACGACGCGCTCTTGCGCAGGCCCCAGCGGCGCTGGTCGGCGTTGATCGCGTCGCCGCCCTCGAAGTAGAAGGCCCAGTTCTCCTCGCCGGAGAGGTAGGTGCCCCAGGGCGTCTTGCCGCTGGCGCAGTTGTTCAGCGTGCCCAGCACGGTGCGGCCGGCAGGGTCGGCGGCGGTGCGCATCAGCGGGTGGCCGGCCGCCGGACCGCTGACCGTGAACGGCGTGGCCGCGGTGAAGCGCCGCGCGTAGCGCGACGGCCGCACCATGCGCCAGCCGTCGCCGGCCTGCTCGACCTCGATCACCGCCACGCCGTGCGCGGCCTGCGACTTGGCGGTCTTCTCGGCGCTCCAGTTGGCCAGGCCGTCGGGATGCAGCAGGCCGTCGTCGGTGTACTCGTGGTTCATCGTCAGCAGCCCGCGCCGGCTGCCGTCGAGCGGGAAGTAGTGGATGCCGTCGTGGTGCATGCCCATCTGCAGCGCCTGGTCGGCGGCGCTGTTGCTGGCGTCCTCGCGCCACGCCGGCATGCGGCCGGGCACGCCGACCGGCTCGCCCCAGGCGGCGATGGCCTGGGCGACATAGCCCGGGGGCACCACCAGCGCATCGGTGGTGCCGATGGGCACGCCGGCGAAGCCCAGCGCCATGCGCCCGCCCGGTCCCGCCGCGCCGCCCGGCGCGGCGCACCCGGCGACCCACGGTCCGAACATCGCGGCCGCCGCCGCACCCAGCGGCAGCTTCAGCCACTGGCGCCGCGCAGGGTCGGAGACCTCGTGGATGCTCGGGTTGGCGCTGCGGTTGCTGTCCTCCATCGCGTCGAAGTCCTTGGCCATCGTGGTCTCCTTCAGAGTTTCTCGGTTTCGCCGGCACGCGGCTGCCACTTCATCAGGCGCTTCTCGATGCGGCCGACCATGGCATCGAGGGCCAGCGCGAAGGCCGTCAGCACCAGGATGCCGGCCATCACGGTGTTGATGTCGAAAGTGCCCTCGGCCTGCAGGATCAGGTAGCCCACGCCCTGGCTGGAGCCGAGGTACTCGCCGACCACGGCGCCGACGAAGGCCAGACCCACGCTGGTGTGCAGGCTGCTGAACACCCAGCTCGTCGCGCTGGGCAGGTAGACGTGGCGCAGCAGCTGGCGCGGGCTGGCCCCGAGCATGCGGGCGTTGGCCAGCACCACCGGCGAGACCTCGCGCACGCCCTGGTAGACGTTGAAGAAGACGATGAAGAACACCAGCGTCACGCCCAGCGCCACCTTCGAGCCGATGCCCAGCCCGAACCACACCGCGAAGATCGGCGCCAGGATGATGCGTGGCATCGAGTTCAGCGCCTTGACGTAGGGCTCGAGGATCGCGCTGGCCAGCGGCGCCAGCGCCAGCCACAGGCCGCCGGCCAGCCCCAGCACCGAGCCCACCACGAAGGCCAGCACCGTCTCGACCAGGGTGATGGCCAGGTGCCGGTAGATGTCGGCGTCGGTGACGAACCAGCCCCAGATGCGCTGCAGCACCTTGAGCGGCTCGCCGAAGAAGAACGCGGCCTGGCGGTCGTTGTCGAACATCATCGGCGGCACCAGGCCCGGCGTCGTCAGCAGGTGCCACAGCGCGAACAGCGCCAGCAGCAGCGCCAGCTGGTACAGGTGCAGGTGCTTCACGGTGCCTTCTCCAGCTGCTGCGCGTAGCCCTTGAGCACCTCGTCGCGCAGCACCGCCCAGATCGCCGCATGCAGTTCGATGAAGCGCGCGGTGGTCTTGATCTCCGCGACGTCACGCGGGCGCGGCATGTCGATCGTGAACTCGCCGATCGGGTGCGACGCCGGCCCGGCCGACAGCACCACCACGCGGTCGCTCATCGCGATGGCCTCGTCGAGGTCGTGGGTGATGAACAGCACCGCCTTGCGCTTCTCGGCCCACAGCGCCAGCACCTCGTTCTCCATCAGCTGGCGGGTCTGGATGTCCAGCGCCGAGAACGGCTCGTCCATCAGGATGATGTCCGGGTCCAGCGCCAGCACCTGGGCCAGCGCGGTGCGCTTGCGCATGCCACCGGACAGCTGGTGCGGGTAGCGGTTGCCGAAGCCGCCCAGCCCGACCCGGCGCAACCAGTGCTCGGCCTGCCGCGACGCATCGGCGACGCCACGGAACTCCAGCCCGGTCATCACGTTGGCCTGCGCGGTGCGCCACGGCATCAGGCTCTCGGCCTGGAACATGTAGCCGGCGCGCCGGTTGATGCCGGCCAGCGGCTGGCCGAACACCTGCACGCGCCCGGTGCTGGGCTCGAGCAGGCCGGCCGCGACGTTGAGCAAGGTGCTCTTGCCGCAGCCGGTGGGCCCGACCACCGAGACGAATTCGCCGTCACCCACGGCCAGCGTCACGTCGCGCACGGCGGTGTAGCGCTGGCCGGGCTCGGTGCGGCTGACGAAGGTGCAGGCAATGCCCTCGAGCGACAAGGCGGGCGTGGACATAGGCCCCGGAGCATAGCGAAGGGCGCCGCGCCGCCCGCCCCCGGCGGCTCGGTTGATGCCCCGATAGCCAGCCCCGCCGCCAGCCGCTACGGTGGCGCGACGGCTGGCCGGTGCACCCGGCGCCGTCGGCCGCGCCCGGCGGCGGCTGCGCCGCCACCGATCCACCCCGCCCTCTGCCCCTCCGCATCGATCATGACCCCAGCCGCCCTGCGCCGCCAGACCCTGGCCGACCTGCTGCGCCGCACGGCGCAGCGCCTGCCGCACAAGGCCGGCATCGTGTGCGGTCCGGTGCGCTGGACCTGGCGCGAGTTCGACGCCGTGGTCGACCGCCTGGCCGCCGGCCTGCACGGCCAGGGCGTGGCCGCCGGCGACCGCGTGGCGGTGCTGGCGCGCAACTCGCACGCATTCGCCGCGCTGCGCTTCGCATTGGCGCGGCTGGGCGCGGTGCTGGTGCCGGTCAACTTCATGCTGCAGCCCGACGAGGCCGCCTACATCCTGCGCCACGCCGGCGCCCGCTTGCTGGCGGTGGACTCGGGCCTGGCGGCGCTCGGCCGCGCCGCGGCCGCGCGCGACACCGCCGTCGAGCGGCTGCTGTGGCTGCCGTCGGAGGAGGCTTCGGCCAAGCCTGCCGACCTGGGCAACGGCGCCCTGGACTTCGAGGCCCTCGTGGCGAGCGGCGGCCGGCCGCCCGACACGCCGGTCGGCGAAGACGACCTGCTGCAGATCGTCTACACCAGCGGCACCGAGAGCAGCCCCAAGGGCGCGATGCTGACCCACCGCGCGGTGATCGACCAGTACGTCAGCTGCATCGTCGACGGCGAGATGACCGAGGCCGACGTGGTGCTGCACGCGCTGCCGCTGTACCACTGCGCGCAGCTCGACGTCTTCCTGGGGCCCTGCGTGTACCTGGGCAGCACCAGCATCATCACCGCCACGCCCACGCCCGAGAACCTGCTGCCGCTGCTGCAGCGGCACGGCATCGGCGCGTTCTTCGCGCCGCCCACGGTGTGGATCGCGCTGCTGCGCTCGCCGCTGTTCGACGCCCAGGCGCTGGCCGCGCTGCGCAAGGGCTATTACGGCGCGTCGATCATGCCGGTGGCGGTGATGCGCGAGCTGCTCGAGCGGCTGCCGCAGATGCGCCTGTGGAACTTCTACGGCCAGACCGAGATCGCCCCGCTGGCCACCGTGCTCAAGCCCGAGGACCAGCTGCGCAAGCCGGGGTCGGCCGGCCGGCCGGCGCTCAACGTCGAGACCCGCGTCGTCGACGACGAGATGCGCGACGTGCGTCCTGGCGAGGTGGGCGAGATCGTGCATCGCAGCCCGCAGCTGCTCAGCGGCTACTTCAACGACCCCGAGCGCACGGCGGCGGCCTTCGCCGGCGGCTGGTTTCACAGCGGCGACCTGGCCACCGTCGACGACGAGGGCTACATCACCGTCGTCGACCGCAAGAAGGACATGATCAAGACCGGCGGCGAGAACGTCGCCAGCCGCGAGGTGGAGGAGGCGCTGTACCGCCTGGACGGCGTCAGCGAGGTGGCCGTGGTCGGCCTGCCGCACCCGCGCTGGATCGAGGCCGTGACCGCCATCGTCGTGGCCAAGCCCGGCGCCACGCTGACCGAGGCTGCCGTGATCGCACACTGCGCGCAGCACTTGGCCGGCTTCAAGACGCCCAAGGCAGTGCTCTTCGTCGACAGCCTGCCCAAGAATCCGAGCGGCAAGCTGCTCAAGCGCGAGCTGCGGCTGCGCCACGAAGGCTGGTTCCGCGACCGGACGTGAGCCAGGCCACCACGCCGAGCACGGCCACGATGCCGGCCACGCCGAGTGCCGTGCGGGCCGTGGACAGCTGGTGGGCGTTCCACATCAGCGCCGTGGTGGCCGCCAGCGCCGCCGCGAACAGCCCGGCGGCGACCGCGGAGCGGGCCGGGCTCTGCGGCGGATCGTGCCGCTCGACGGCCGCCAGCTCGAAGCTCGGCTTGGGCCAGCGCGCCGCGACGTCGGCGGGACGCCAGCCCGGTGGGCGGATCCACACGCGCAGCTTGTCGGCCCAGCGGCGCGCGCGCCAGCTGTCGAGCAGCAGCTCGCGGTAGACCTGCAGGTTGGCAGCCACCGGACTCCAGCTGCGCAGCGGCGAGCGCGTGCCGTAGACGCAGGGTTCGGCATCGTCCTCCTCGACGAAGCTGCCGAACAGGCGGTCCCAGACGATCAGGATGCCGCCGTAGTTCTTGTCCACGTATCGGTCGTTCACCGCGTGGTGCACGCGGTGGTTGCTGGGGCTGCAGAACCAGCGGTCGAACCAGCCGAGCTTGCCGATCTGCTGCGTGTGCACCCAGTACTGGTACAGCAGGTCGATCAGCGCGACGGTGGCGAACACCTTCGGCGGCACGCCCAGCAGCGCCAGCGGCAGGTAGAAGACCCAGGTGGTCAGGAAACCGGTGCTGGTCTGGCGCAGCGCGGTGGACAGGTTGTAGTCCTCGCTCTGGTGGTGCACGGCGTGCGCCGCCCAGCCCAGTGCCACGCGGTGGCCGAAGCGGTGGTAGGCGTAGTAGCACAGGTCGTAGCCCAGCAGCGCCAGCAGCCACACCCACCACGCATCGGCCGGCAGTTGCCACGGCGCCAGCGCCTCGAACACCGCCGCGTACAGGCCGATCGAGAACACGCGCGTGAACAGCCCCACCAGCTGGCTGGTGATGCCGGCGCCGATGCTGGCCATCGCGTCGGCCAGCCGGTAGGTGTTGCGGCCGCGCACGAGCCCGACGACCAGCTCGACCCCGATGAGCAGCAGGAACACCGGCGTGGCCAGGACGATGATCTGCGCACCGGTCATCGCGGTCCTCCCGACACGCCGGCTGCCCGGCCCGCCGGCATGAAACCGCCGGCGTGCGTTCGCGAGGCGCGAAGCCCCTTCCGGGCCTTCGCGTCCACGCTCACCCCCTCGGGTACTTGGCGTTGGCTCGTCTGACGAAGTCGTTGGTCCACACCGCCGCCAGGTCGAGCTTAGCCTCGCCGATCTTGGGGTCCACGCTGGCCAGCGCACGCAGCGCGGTGTCGGCGCCCTTGTCGGGGATCGAGCCGTCCGGCGACAGCGCGCCCTTGGCGGCCAGGAAGGCGTCGATGTAGACGGCGCGGTCGCCCAGCAGGTAGCTCTCGGGCACCGACTTGATGATGTCGCCCGGGCCGGCGGACTGGATCCACTTGTCGGCGCGCACGATGGCGTTGGCCAGCGCCTGCGCGGTGGCCGGGTTCTTGTCCAGGAAGGCCTGCGGCGCGTACAGGCAGCCGGCGGGCATCGGCCCGCCGAAGACCTTGTCGGCCTCGGCCACGACGCGCGTGTCGGTGACGACCTTCAGGTCGCCCGAGCGCTGCAGCAGCGTGATCACCGGGTCGAGGTTGCTGATGGCGTCGATCTGGCCCGAGCGCATCGCCGCCACCGCGCCGTTGGACGCGCCGACGCCGATGATCGACACGTCGCTGGGCTTCAGGCCGGCCTTGGCGAGGATGAAGTTGACGACCACGTTGGTCGAGCTGCCCGGCGCGGTGACGCCGACCTTCTTGCCCTTCAGGTCGGCCACGCCCTTGAAGCCGGGCATCGTCTTGGGGTTGATGCCCAGCACGATCTGCGGCGCGCGGCCCTGCAGCACGAAGGCGCGCAGGCGCTGGCCCTTGGCCTGCATGTTGACGGTGTGCTCGAAGGCGCCCGAGACGACGTCGGCGCTGCCGCCGACCACCGCCTGCAGCGCGCGCGAGCCGCCGGCGAAGTCGGCGATGGTGACATCGAGTCCTTCGTCCTTGAAGTAGCCGCGCTGCTCGGCGATGGTCAGCGGCAGGTAGTACAGCAGGTTCTTGCCGCCGACGGCGATTGTGGTCTTGGGCTTCTCGACGGCTTGCGCGTGCAGCAACGACGGCGCGGCGAGGACGGTGGGAACGGCGGTGATCAGGGTGCGTCGGCGCATGCGGGTTCTCCTGGAAGCGAGCGGGCACTCTAGCGTGCGGCGCCGGCCTCTAACATCGGGGCATGCCCACATCCAACCCCTCCCCGAGCCCCTCCTCCACCCACGGCGCGGTGGTCCTGGTCACCGGCGGCAGCCGCGGCATCGGCGCGGCGTGCGCGCGGGCCGCCGCGGGCCAGGGCTGGGACGTGGCCGTCAACTACACGCGCGACCATGCCGCGGCCGAGCGCGTGGCCTCGGCGGTGCGCGCGGCCGGCCGGCGCGCGCTGGTGGTGCAGGCCGACGTCGCCGACGAGGCCCAGGTGCTGGCGATGTTCGCCGCCGTGGACCGCGAACTCGGGCCGCTGGGCGGCCTGGTCAACAACGCCGGCATCGTCGACCGCGCGCAGCGCGTCGACGAGATGGACCTGGCGCGGCTGCGCCGCATGTTCGACACCAACATCCTCGGCTCGGTGCTGTGCGCCCGTGAGGCCGTCAAGCGCATGAGCACGCGCCATGGCGGACGCGGCGGCTCGATCGTCAACCTGTCGTCGGCGGCGTCGCGCCTGGGCTCGCCGGGCCAGTACGTCGACTACGCCGCCAGCAAGGGCGCGGTCGACGTCTTCACGCTCGGTCTGGCGCGCGAGGTGGCCACCGAGGGCGTGCGCGTCAACGCGGTGCGCCCGGGGATCATCGACACCGAGATCCACGCCTCGGGCGGCCTGCCCGACCGCGCCCGCGAGCTGGCGCCGATGGTGCCGATGAAGCGCGCCGGCACCGCCGACGAGGTGGCCGCCGCGGTGGTCTGGCTGCTGTCGGACGCGTCGAGCTACACCACCGGGTCGATCGTCGACGTCACGGGCGGGCGCTGAGCGGGCGCAGAGCGGGGCTGATCGCGCGCCGGCCGGCGAGCCGGCGGTCGATGCCGGATCGACCTTTCCCCACGGCCGGCGCGTCGGCCAGCCGGGCCCGATGCCCCCGGTCGCGGTGACGGCGTGCACAGCGCACGGATGGCCGCGGCCGTGCCTGGCAGGCGACCTCCAGACCCGGGGCAGCCGGCCGAACTCCTCGAGGTTCAGGCCCGCCCCATGTCATCGACCGCCCAACGCCCCGCCGTGCGCGCGCAGTCCATGCGCGAGGAGGCCGCCAATGCGCTCAGCCATGGGCTGGGCTTCCTGCTGGCCGCCCTGTCGCTGCAGGCGGCCGGCACGCTGACACGGCCCGGCCACGACCGGATCGACACGGGCGTGGTGGTGTTCTCGTTGTCGATGATGCTGGTCTACGGCGCCTCGATGCTGTACCACGCGCTGCCGCATGGCTGCCGCGCCAGGCCCTGGTTCAACCGGCTCGACCACGCGGCGATCTTCGTCGCCATCGCCGGCAGCTTCACCCCGTTCGGACTGGCCAGCCTCGGCGACGACGCCGGGCGTGCCGGCTTCGTGCTGGTGTGGGCGCTGGCGGGGGCCGGCGTGGTGGCCAAGGCCGGCGGCCGGCTGCGCTGTCCGTTGCGCAGCACGGCGCTGTACATGGCCTTGGGCTGGACGGCCCTGCTCGCCGCGCTGCCGGCCCTGCACGGCGTGGCGGCCGAAGGCCTGTGGCTGGTTGTGGCCGGCGGCGTGGCCTACAGCGTCGGTGCCGGCTTCTTCCTGTCCGATCATCGGGTGCCTTACGGCCACTTCGTGTGGCACCTGTTCGTGCTGGTCGGCAGCGGCTGCCACTTCGTGGCCGCGGTGCAGCACCTGTCCTGAGCCCGCGCGCCAGGGCCTGCCCGTGCAGGGCCTGGCGGCTGTCCATGGCCTCGGCAGGTCCCGCGCCGCAGGGCTGTGTCAGCCGGACGCCCTGGCCGACGCGCTTCGACGATGCCCCTCAGGGCTGCGGCGCAAGGCCACGGTCGCGCAGCATCCGGCCCAGCGGATCGGCCTCGGCATCGGCCACCGGCAGCAGCGCCAGGCCGTCGCGGCGCCAGGTGCCGGCACGGATCTCCTCGTCGGTGATGCGCTCCAGCTCCACCGGAGCCACGCCGCCGAGCAGGCCCAGGCGCAATGCGGCGGTGTACGACAGGTCGATCACCCGTCCGTCGACGAAGGGGCCCCGGTCGTTGACGCGCACGATCACCTCGCGTCCGTTGGCCGGGTTGCGCACCCGCGCGTAGCTGGGCAGGGGCAGCGTCTTGTGCGCGGCCGTCATCGCGTACATGTCGTAGGGCTCGCCCGTGGCGGTGGGACGACCATGGAACTTGGCGCCGTACCACGACGCCAGACCCCGTTCGGCCCAGGGCTCGTCACGCTGCAGCGGGCGGTACCAGCGGCCGAACACCTCATAGGGCTTGTTGGGCCCGCCGCTGCGCAAGGACTCGATGCGCGGCACGGCGTCGGGAACCCGCTCCAGGCCGGGGGGCGGCTGCCCGGGTCCGTCGGTCGCCGGACCGCGACGTGCCGGGCCTCCGGCGCAGCCGGCCAGCACGGCGACGACGGTCAGGCAGGCCAGGAGGGAACTGGGACAGGACCTGAACACAGGGCCGGCCTGGCGGGACCGGACGCCCGGGCGGCGCGGGCTGCAGCGCAGGGCGCGCGGCGCCGCCGGCAAGTCGCGCCGACGGGGTGGGCTCAGCGGGCCCGCCGAAGTGGGGGCGCCTGGCGCGCCCGGATGAGCTGGATGCCTCGGATCGAACGGCATCGGTTGGCGCGACCGGCAGGAATCGAACCTGCGACGTAGCCTTCGGAGGGCTGCATGATATCCACTTCACCACGGTCGCACGCCAGGCACTGGATTCTAGCCCTGGGCCCCTGGCCCGGCGCGCAGCACGGCCGCCGCGTCGCGGCGGCGCATGGGCCGCTGGCTATAATTTGCAGGTTTTGCGCCCGCTGGCCTGCAGCGCCAGGCCCGGTCGCGCAGGCCCGACACCCTCCATCCCGACCCGACGAGTACCGACCGAGCCCGAGGACCCCATGAGCGACACCCACCAGGACGAACAGCACGAGGTGCACGAGGGCCCGATCAAGACGCCCAAGCAGCTGATCTGGACCGTCGTCGCGTCGTTCGTCGTGCCGGTGGTCATAATCATCATGCTGACGCAGTTCGTGTCCAGTCACGACAAGCCGGCCGCCGGCAGCGAGGGTCTGTCCGAAGAGGCCGTTGCCCGGCGCCTCCAGCCCATCGGCAGCGTGGAGCTGCGCGATGCGTCG